>Ga0209238_1000015_pt1 | contig 162978 bp, 132 predicted proteins | sample GraSoi013_1_20cm_FD_185823 | JGI IMG/M metagenome (GOLD analysis project Ga0209238, IMG submission 185823) | Grasslands soil microbial communities from the Angelo Coastal Reserve, California, USA - Sample 10_02_2013_1_20cm (SPAdes) (version 2) | ecosystem: Environmental > Terrestrial > Soil >...
CGCACAAGGTTCTCGGCGTGGACGCGGGCGGTGTAGGGCATGCGTGCCCAGGCGCCGGGCGAGAGGGCATCGACGGCGGCGCGGGCGTCGATGTAGTGCAGCGTGGTGCCGGGCAGGGGTTTCTTGTGGGTGTGGTTCATGGGGCGGATGCAATGCGGGCGGGCCTGCAGCCCGCCCGCCTAGGTTCAGGACAGCGGCGGCTCAGGCGCGCGCATCGAGGGGCACGAACTTCTGGTCATCCGGCCCCGTGTAGTTGGCGCTGGGGCGGATGATCTTGTTGTCCTGGCGCTGCTCGATCACGTGCGCGGCCCAGCCGCTGGTGCGCGCGATCACGAACAGCGGCGTGAACATGGCCGTGGGCACGCCCATCATGTGGTAGCTGACGGCGCTGAACCAGTCCAGGTTGGGGAACATCTTCTTGACCTCCCACATCACCGATTCCAGCCGGTCGGCAATGTCGTACATGCGGGTGGTTCCCGCCTCGTCGGACAGGCGCTTGGCCACGCCCTTGATGACCACGTTGCGCGGGTCGCTGACGGTGTAGACCGGGTGGCCGAAGCCGATCACCACTTCCTTGGCATCGACGCGGCGGCGGATGTCGGCCTCGGCCTCGTCGGGGGTGTCGTAGCGCTTCTGGATCTCGAAGGCCACCTCGTTGGCGCCGCCATGCTTGGGGCCGCGCAGCGCACCGATGGCGCCCGCGATGGACGAATACATATCGCTGCCCGTGCCCGCGATCACGCGCGCCGTGAAGGTGGAGGCGTTGAACTCATGCTCTGCATAGAGGTTGAGCGAGGTGTGCATGGCGCGCACCCAGCCTTCGGACGGCCGGTGGCCATGCAGCAGGTGCAGGAAGTGGCCGCCGATGGAGTCGTCGTCGGTCTCCACCTCGATGCGCCGGCCCGAATTGCTCCAGTGGTACCAGTACAGCAGCATGGAGCCCAGGCTGGCCATGAGCCGGTCGGCAATGTCGCGGGCACCCGCCAGGTTGTGGTCGTCCTTTTCGGGCAGCACGCAGCCCAGGGCCGAGACGCCGGTGCGCATCACATCCATCGGATGAGCGCCGGCAGGCAGCTGCTCCAGCGCCTGCCTGACGCTGGCCGGCAGGCCGCGCAGCGCCTGCAATTTGGTCTTGTAAGCCTGCAGTTCGGGGCGCGTGGGCAGCTTGCCGTGCACCAGCAGATGGGCGATTTCCTCGAACTCGCAGACCTCGGCAATGTCCAGGATGTCGTAGCCGCGATAGTGCAGGTCGTTGCCCGAGCGGCCCACGGTGCACAGCGCCGTGTTGCCGGCAGTCACGCCCGACAGCGCGACGGATTTCTTGGGCTTGAATGCGGACGCAGATGGTGCACTTGGCGCAGATGGCGCAGATGGCGCGTCGATGATCGTGGTACTCATGGAAGGGTCTCCTGGTTCAGATAGGAATGGGCAATGGCGGCGGGAAGGCCGTTGTGATCGACAGCCACCATCTCGAACAGGCCCTTGAGCACGTCCTCGCAGGCAATGCCCGGTGCCTGGGCCGACGCGGTGACGCAGACCGTCATGGAGCTGCGCCCCACGCGGCTGACCCAGCCGCGCAGGACGATCTCGTGGCCCACGGGCACGGGCGCCAGGAAGTCGATGCCGGTGACGGCGGCCATCACCACCTCGCGCTGCGCCAGGCTGCGCGCTGCGAGAAAGGCGGCCTTGGCCATGAGCTGCAGGCCCTGGCCTGCGAACAGCGTGCCGTGGTGGTTGGCCAGCGCGGGCAATACCAGTTCGCGCAGCTCGGCGGTTCCAGCGGGTGTTGTCATGCTTCGCAATCTACGCAAAATAGCGGCTCAGCCATAGGGCTGAAAAGGCGAATTCTTGCGAAACGAATTCCACGATATTGCGAATTCTGCGAATAACAGCCACCCGAGGAAACAGGCATGAAGAAGACATTCATGGGCGTCAAGCTGCGCAAACTGCGCGCGGAGCACGGCCTGTCCCAGATCGCCCTGGCCCACGCGCTGGGCCTGTCGCCCAGCTACCTGAACCAGCTGGAGCAGAACCAGCGGCCGCTGACGGTGTCGGTGCTGCTCAAGCTCAACCGTGCGCTGGGCGTCGATATCCAGCAGTTCTCGGAGGACGAGGAAGCGCGCCTGGTCGCCGGCCTGCGCGAGGCCCTTGCCGAGTCGCCCGAATCCATTGCCCTGCCCGAGCTGCAGGAAGTCGCCGCGCAGATGCCGGCGCTGGGGCGTGCCGTGATGGCGCTGCACCGCCGCCATTTGGAAGCCCTGGAGCGCATCGAGAGCATGGCGCTCAGGCTGGGCGATGACCGCTCGGACATGCCGGTGGCGCGCACCATGCCGTTCGAGGCCGTGCGCGATTTCTTCTTTGCGCACCAGAACTATTTCGATGAAGTGGACCGCGCGGCCCAGGCCCTGGCCGGCGAGGCGCGCGCGGACCCGGGCCATCTGGCGGACTGGCTGGTCCGGCGGCTGCAGCAGCGCCACGGCGTGCAGGTGCATCGACTGGAAGACTCCCGGCAAAGCCAGCGCCGCTTCGACCCGGCCACGCGCTCGCTGTGGCTGTCCTCGGCGCTGGAGCCTGCGCAACAGGCCTTCCAGCTGGGCACGCAGCTGGCCTTGCTGGAGATGGGCGACACGCTGGACCGGCTGATCGCCACCGCCGCCTTCCAGGGCGATCCGGCGTCATGCAAGCTGGCCCGCGTGGGCCTGGCCAACTACTTTGCGGGCGCGCTGCTGCTGCCCTACGACCTGTTCCTGGAGGCGGCCGAGCAGCTGCGCTACGACATCGACCTGCTGGGCCAGCGCTTTGGCGTGGGCTTTGAAACCGTCTGCCACCGGCTGAGCACGCTGCAGCGGCCGGGCGCGCCGGGCGTGCCGTTCTTCTTCGTGCGCGTGGACCGCGCGGGCAATATCTCCAAGCGCCAGTCGGCCACGCATTTCCACTTCAGCCGCACGGGCGGCACCTGCCCGCTGTGGACGGTGTACGAGGCCTTCGGCCAGCCCGACCAGGTGCTGCGCCAGCTGGCCAGCATGCCCGACGGGCGACGCTACCTGTGGATTGCACGCTCGGTCTCGCACGGGCAGCGCGGCTATGGTTCGCCGCGCAAGACCTTCTCCATCGGCCTGGGCTGCGACATACGCCATGCCGCGCGCCTGGTCTATGCCAAGGGGCTGGACCTGGGCGATCCGGAATCGGCCACGCCCATCGGCATGGGCTGCAAGGTCTGCGAACGCGACCAGTGCACGCAGCGCGCCTTTCCCTATGTGGGAAAGGCGCTGCATGTGGATGAGAACGCCAGCCGCTTTGCGCCCTATGGCGTGGGCGGCTGACGATTCCGTGGCCCGCGCGGTGCGCGGGATGTGCGGTCAGGCTGCGCTGCGGTAACGGTCGCGCAGGTCGCGCACTTCATCGTGGTTGCGCTGGGCACCCTGTGCCTGGCGCTCCACCACCACGCGCACGGCCGGTGGCAGCGGTTGCTTGAGCGCCTTGCGGTACTGGGCGAGGGCGGAGTCCTCGCCGCGCTCGCATTCCTCCAGCACCGCCTTGTCGTCCTGCGAGGTCAGGGCCGTCTTCACGGACACCCAGCCCCGGTGCAGCGCGCCGGCCACCGTGCCGCCCGATGCCGGCTCTCCGCCGAGCCTGCGGATTTCCGCTTCCAGCTCCCGCGCGGCAACACCGCACTCGGTGGAATGGCGCATGAACAGGGCCTTGAGGTCGGGCGAGTCGGCGTTCTCGGAGGAGGTGCGAAAGCCGTACTCGCCATCGCGGCAGGATTCAAGCAGGTCGTTGAGCACGTCCACTACATCGTCGTTGTCGATATCGCCCGTATAGGCGGGGGCGACGATGGTGCCCGTCTCGTCACGGACATCACGGCTGCCTGCGCGCGCCCAGGCGGCGCGGGCTGCGGGCCGGGCCTGGTCCCAGTCCAGATGGCTGGCGCCACGGCGCGTGGTCCATTCGCGCTCCCACTCGGCGTCGAAGGCATCGAAGTCGGCATCGCGGCGTGCGGCGGCAGCGTTCCAGCCCAGCTCGTAGGCGGGGCGGTATTCCTCGTAGCTGCGGCCAGCCACGTAATAGGGCTCGCTCTGGTAGGCATCGCGCCAGTAGGCATCTTCAACCGTGGGGTTCACGGCCTCGGCCGCACCCTTGCCGGCCAGCCCGCCGACCACGGCACCGGCCACGCCGCCCACTGCAGCGCCGATGGGGCCGCCCATTGCGCCGAATGCAGCGCCGGTGACGGCGCCGCCTGCTGCGCCTATGCCGGTGCCCACCGGGTGCGCGCCGGGTGCGTCGGACAGCGGGTCACGGTTTGCGGGGTTCGATTGCGTCATGGAATGTGCTCCTTGGCAGTTGAAAGTGATTCCTATGCTGATGGCCGCAGCAGCCGTCCGGCGTGCGCGCTTGCGGCCATGTGCCGTAGGAACGCAGCGCCCTGCCCTTGCGGACATCGCGCCAGCGGCCTGTGGCCATTTTTCGCACCCCGGCACAGGGCAATCGGCGTGCCTGCCGGCCATGTTCCGGCATGGGGCATCTTGTCGTTCCTGCGCTTTCGGCGTGGTCCCACGACGGCCCTGCGCAACCGGGGAGAGCATGGCCAAGACGCACCCTGCGGACGCCCATGAATGAAAGGACAACGCCATGAAAGACAAGACCACTCCCGCTGCCCAGCCCTCTGCACAAAAGCAGCCCAAGCCATCGGGCGACGGCCGCACCAAGCTGCCCGGCCAGGTGGGCAAGGCACCGCACGCGCCCGGCGAATCGGGCGAGCCCGAACAGGGCCTGCGCCTGCCGCATGAGCGCGACCAGAGCATCGACGCCACCAGCGATGCGCCCGACCCCGTGATGCGCCAGGCCCATGACGACATCGCCTCCGGCCAGGTGGACACCGACATGCGCCAGACGCCGGGACTGGATGCCGAGCAGCGCAAGAAGATGGTGCGCAAGCAGCCTTGATCGATTTTTCCGGACGGTTTTCCCCATGCAAAGCACAAGTTCCACACCAGGCCGCCGCACACCGGGAGATGCCCTGGGCTCCATGCCCGAGACCAGCAGCGCCTCGTATGCCGACCACTCGCGCCTGCTGTCGGCCTTCGATCATTTCGCCAGCAGGGTGACGCGCTGGGCCGGCACGCCCATGGCCTTTTGCGTGGCCCTGATCTGTGTGGCCGTATGGGCCGTGGCAGGCCCGATGTTCCATTTCTCGGAGAACTGGCAACTGGTCATCAATACGGGCACGACCATCGTGACCTTTCTGATGGTGTTCCTCATCCAGCAAAGCCAGAACAAGGACAGCGTGGCCCTGCACCTGAAGCTCAACGAGCTGCTGGCAGCCAACAAGATTGCCAGCAACCGCATGATCGGCATCGAGGGGCTGGACGAGGAGCAGCTGCAGCAAGTGGCGGCCTTCTACGTCAACCTGGCCGCCCGCGCGCGCGAGAGCGGAGCCTGCAAGGAATGCCACTCCATCGACGAGGACGACCCGGCACGGCCCGGCAACTGAGGCGCCTGCCCTCCTTCAGAGAGAAACCCCATGCCCGACATTCCCGACTGGCTTCAGTGGCCTGCCTTCCTGGCCTCCATCCTTGGCGCGTGGTGGGTGGGCTCGCGTTCTGCGCAACGGCGCAATGTGGGCTTCTGGATCCTGATGCTCAGCAATGTGCTGTGGGCACTGTGGGGATGGTCCTCCGGCGCCTGGGCGCTGGTGACGCTGCAGGCCTGCCTGGCAATCACCAACATCCGCGGCTCCATCAAGGCCGAGCGTTGAGCAGGCCATGGCAGCAGACGCTTTCCTGATGTCGATCCACGAAACCGGCAACCGATACCCTGGCGCTTCCATGGAAACACCCCCATTGCCCACCTGCAGATCCGCCCTGTTCCTCGACTTCGACGGCACGCTTGTGCCGCTGGCCGAGACCCCGGACGTCATAGCACCAGACCCCGCCCTGATCCCCATGCTGGCCAGGCTGCAAGGCATGCTGGGGGGGGCGCTGGCCATCGTCACGGGGCGGCAGCTCGAGGTGCTGGACCACTTTCTGGCGCCGCTGCATCTGCCCGCCGCCTGCGAGCACGGCCTGCAGCGGCGGGATGGCGCAGGCCGCCTGCACCCGCAGCCATTGGCTCTGCCAGAGACCGTGCTGCAGATGTGCAATGCCTTGGCGGCCGATCATCCCCGCCTGCTGGTGGAGCGCAAGCGCTCCTCGGTCGCACTGCACTACCGGCGTGCGCCAGAGCTGGCGGCGCTGTGCCTGGATACGTTGAGCCGCGCACTGAGGCACCTGCCCGGTCTGGAGCTGCTGCACGGCAAATGCGTGCTGGAGGTCAGGCCTGCGGGCGTGGACAAGGGCCGCGCCATTGCGGCCTTTCTGCGCGAAGAGCCGTTCGCCGGCCGCACCCCCGTGTTTGCCGGTGACGATGTCACGGACGAGAGCGGCTTTGCCGTGGTGCAGGCGCACGGCGGCATGGCGATCAAGGTGGGCGAAGGCGCAAGCGGTGCCCGCCACCGGCTGGACAGCCCGCAGGCCGTGCACGCCTGGCTGCAGTGCGCATGCATGCACCTGGCGGCACAGACCTGCGCGGAGGCCCTGCCATGAGCCGGCTGGTGGTGATCTCCAACCGCGTGGCCGACCCGGCCAAGGCAGCCGCAGGCGGCCTGGCCGTGGCCATGGGCGATGCGTTGCGGCAGACCGGCGGCCTGTGGTTCGGCTGGAGCGGCACGGTCACCGATGGCCACGCCGCCGCCCCTGCCGGGCATGTGCACCGGACCCAGGCAGGCAAGGTCACGCTGGCCACCGTGGACCTGGACCGTGCGGACCACGACAGCTACTACGCGGGCTACAGCAACGGCGTGCTGTGGCCCGTCTTCCATGGCCGGCTGGACCTGGCGAATTTCGACACGGGCCTTGCGGCCGGCTACCGCCGCGTGAACCAGCTGCTTGCGCGCCGGCTGCTGCCCCTGCTGGCGGAGGACGACATCCTCTGGGTGCATGACTACCACCTGATCCCGCTGGCGGCCGAGCTGCGCGCCCTGGGCTGCCGCCAGCGCATCGGTTTTTTCCTGCACATCCCGCTGCCGCCACCGACCCTGCTGGCGGCCATTCCCGAGCATGCATGGCTGATGCGCTGCCTGTTCGCCTATGACCTGATGGGCCTGCAGACACGCCAGGACGTGCAGCATTTCGAGCGCTATGTCTGCGAGGAGGCGGGCGGCCAGACCCTGGGTGACGGCGCATTCCGCGCCCATGGCCAGCGCATGGTCTGCCGCGACTTCCCCATAGGCATCGATGTGGATGGTTTCATGGCGCTTGCACAGGGCGGCGCCTCGCGGGACATGTACGAGCGCATGAAGCACGAATACGCCCAGCGCCGCCTGCTGCTGGGCATAGACCGGCTGGACTACTCCAAGGGCCTGCCGCAGCGCCTGCGCGCCTTCCGGGAGCTGCTGGCCCGCCATCCCGAGCAGCGCCGCCGCGCCACGCTGATCCAGATCGGCTCGCCCACGCGCGAGGGCCTGGACGCGTATGCCGACATACGGCGTGAACTCGAATCGCTGTGCGGCGCCATCAACGGCGACTACGGCGAGCTGGACTGGATGCCCGTGCGCTACATCCACCAGACCCTGCCGCGCGACAGCATTCCGGGCCTGTGCCGTGCGGCGGCCGTGGGCCTGGTCACCCCGCTGCGCGATGGCATGAACCTCGTGGCCAAGGAGTACGTGGCGGCCCAGGACCCGGCCGACCCGGGCGTGCTGGTGCTGTCGCGCTTTGCGGGCGCGGCCGAGCAGTTGCACGAGGCGCTGCTGGTCAATCCCTATGACGTGCATGGCACGGCCGCCGTGGTGCAGCAGGCCCTGCACATGCCGCTGCACGAACGGCGCCAGCGCCACCAGCGGCTGCTGCAGCGCGTATGCGAGCAGGACGTGCACTGGTGGCGCAAGGCCTTTCTGTCCGCATTGAAGGAGACCAGGCCGCAGGAGCGCCGTGACAGGGATTGGAGCAAGGAAAGAGAAGCCGGCTTCGGCATCCCCGTGCCGTCTATGAGGCAGGAACGCCCGCCGCTGGGCCTGGAGTTGCCCGCCTGCCCGGCGGACGCCCTGGCCCTGGACGCCAGCCGATCGGTGGTCTCCGACAGGTAATGGCTTCCTGCTCCTGCGGCGGCGGCTTCGGCAAGCCGGCACGATGGCAACGCCCGGCCCGCCCCATTCATTTCAGGGCTGCGCATGGCACACAAGGAAAGGTGAGCGGTGATGGCCCAGCACAACAACGAGTACGCCAAGGCGTGGACGGACAGCGAGACGCTGGCCCGGGCCTTGCACGGCCATGAGGAGCTGTCACCCTCGGACCAGCTGGCCCTGCTGGTGGCCCAGAGCGCCGACCGCCTGCCCTTGCCGGGCCGTGGCCATACGCTGCAGCGCTGGAGGGCGCTGGCCGAAGTGGCCGCCCACAGCCTGGGCCTGGCCAAGCTCTACGAAGGCCATACCGATGCACTGGCCATCCTGTCCGAACTGCAGGCCGACCTGGCCACCGAGGGACTGCGCTGGGCCGTCTGGTGCGCCGAGCCACCGGGCGAGCGCGTGCAGGCCACGGCGGCATCTCCCGACGCCACGCAACGCACGGCGCTGCAGGCAGGCTCGGCGGTTCGCCTGTCCGGCCACAAGCCCTGGTGCTCTGGCGCACGGGCCGTGGACCGCGCCCTGGTCAGCGGCTGGCTGGCAGACGGCCAGCGCTGCCTGATCGCCGTCACCATGGACCAGCCCGGCATACGCAGGGACGACAGCCACTGGCAGGCCGTGGGCATGGCCGCCAGCGCCAGCGCCGATGTGCACTTCGACGGCGCCACCGGCGTGCTGGTCGGGGCCCCGGGCCAGTACCTGAGCCGCCCCGGCTTTCACCACGGTGGCGCGGGCGTGGCCGCCTGCTGGTACGGTGCCGCCGCCCGCATTGCCAGCCATCTGCTGCAGGCCGCCATCCAGGGCGGGGACCCGCATCGCCTGGCCCATCTGGGCGCGCTGGACGTGTCCCTGGGCAGCGCAGCCAGCCTGCTGCGTGAAGCTGCGGCCTGCATCGATGCCAGGCCCTCGGACCCCTGCCTGCTGGCCGTGAGCCGCGCCCGCCTGGCCGTGGAAGCCGCCGCAGAAGATGTGCTGCGGCGCGTGCCGCGCGCCATCGGCCCGGGGCCGCTGTGCAAGAACAAGAGCCTGGCCCTGCTGATGGCCGACCTGCCCGTTTTCATCCGCCAAAGCCACGCCGAGCGCGACCAGGCGGCGCTGGGCCGCCTGCTGGCCGAAAGGACGCAGGCACAGGCACAAGGTGCAGGAGCCTGCGCATGGACGCTGTGAAGCCCCGCCTGATCGAAGGCCAGGGCACGCCCGAGTCGAGCTGGCAGGCCTGGTTCGCACAGCGCCAGCCCGTGCCGCTGGCGCTGGACGAGCTGCTGCAGGGCCGCAGCCGCATCGTCATCGTGGCACCGCACCCCGATGACGAAATCCTGGGATGCGCCAGCCTGCTGCGCCGCTGCGCGCAGCAGGGCCTGCCCTGCCTCGTCATTTCCGTGACCGATGGTGGCGCCAGCCATCCCGGCTCCACGCTGTGGCCGCCGCAGCGGCTGGCCTGTGCACGCGTGCAGGAGAGCAACCAGGCGCTGGCCCTGCTCGCCCCGGCAGCGCAGGTGGTCCGCCTGGGCCTGCCCGACGGCCATATCGCCGACCACGCAGCGCAGCTGCTTGTGCAGCTGCAGGCCTTGCTGCGGCCTTCGGACGCGCTGCTGTGCACCTGGCGCGAAGACGGTCACCCGGACCACGAGGCCACCGGCCAGGCCTGCGCCACGGCGGCCGCGCGCACGGGCTGCCGGCTTGTCGAATTGCCCATCTGGGCCTGGCACTGGGCCGAGCCCGGCGACACGCGCGTGCCCTGGCACCGCGCCGCCGCCATTGCGCTGGCACCGCAGGAACTGGCGCTCAAGCGCAAGGCCCTGTCGTGCTTTCGCAGCCAGCTGCTGCCCGACCCGTCCACGGGCCGCGACGCCATCCTGCCGCCCTGGGCCACGCAGCGCCTGCTGCGCCCGTTTGAAGTGGTGTTTCTATGAACGGCGCCAGGCAGCACTTCGAGCAGATGTACCAGGCCGACCCCGACCCCTGGCAGGTCGCATCGCGCTGGTACGAGCGGCGCAAGCGCGACCTGCTGCTGGCCGCCCTGCCCCGCGAGCGCTATGCCCACGGCTTCGAGCCCGGCTGCGGCAATGGCGAAACCACGCAGCGGCTGCTCCAGCGCTGCGAGCGGCTGTGCGCCGTCGATTTCTCGGCCAGGGCCGTGGACCTGTGCCGCGAGCGGATGGCGCCACAGGACCGCGCCCGCCTGGACCTGCAGGCCCTGCCCCTGCCCTGGCAATGGCCGCAGGTGCCCCAGGTGCCGCAGGCCGGCTTCGACCTCATCGTGGTCTCGGAACTGGCCTATTACTTCGATGATGCGGCGCTGGCACATTTCAACCGCCAGTGCCTGGCCTCGCTGCAGGGCGGCGGCCACTGGCTCATGTGCCACTGGCGGCATGACGCGCACGACCGCCTGCAGACCACGCAGGCCCTGCATGACAGCGTGGCGGCCCATGCGCAGCTGCGCCTGCTGCTGAGCCACTGCGAGCCGGATTTCCAGCTGGACATCTGGCAGAAGAACCCTTGAAAGGACTGAAAAATGATCGGCGTGTGCATCCCAGCCCATGACGAGGAAGACCTCATAGGCCGCTGCCTGGACAGCGTGTTTTGCGCGGCGGCCCACGCCGACCTGCAGGGCGAGACCGTGGCCGTCGTCGTGGTGCTGGACAGCTGCCAGGACGCCACCGAATCGGCCGTGCGCCGCTGGCCCGCCATCCCCTTGCCGATTGCCGCGCGCAACGTGGGCAAGGCCCGCGCGCTGGGGTCCGAATACCTGCTGCTGCTGGGCGCCCGCTGGCTGGCCTTCACGGACGCCGACACCACAGTCTCGCCGAGCTGGCTGGCCGACCAGCTGGCGCTGCAGGCCGACGTGGTCTGCGGCACGGTGGCAGTGCCCGACTGGTCTGCCCACGGCGCCCACGCGGGCGCGGCCCAGCGGCACTTCGAGTCCACCTACATGGACCGCGACGGCCACCGCCATGTGCATGGCGCCAACCTGGGCATCTCGGCCTGGCACTACCGCAATGTCGGAGGCTTCGAGGCGCGCCGCTGCGGCGAGGACCAGGACCTGGTGGACCGCCTGGCAGCCAGCGGCGCCCGCATCGCCTGGTCCGCGCGGCCGCGCGTGATGACCAGCGGGCGCGCCTACTCGCGCGTGGCAGACGGCTTTGCCGGAGCGCTGCGCAAGGGATGGACCGTGGCCCGAGAGCCGCAGCCGCAGTCGCAGCTACTGCCACAGCCACTTGCACTGCCACAGACTCCGGCAGAAGACCCCATGCGGCCCGCCGCCCTCACGGGCGCCATGGCGCAGGGGGCTCCGGTTTCGTCCCTGCGTGTCCCGGCAATCGGTTGACCTGATGACCGGGGCGCTCCACCTTCAACGTCAGCCCTTGTCTTCGCGGTAGCAATCCCTGAGGAAAACCGGCAGGTCGTTGGCCGGAGGCACGAAGGGCACCTGGTACATCATGTCGCTCACGAAGCCACGGTGGTAGCTGCCGTGGTTCACCACGTGCAGCACGATCTGCTCGCGCGTCATGGCGCCCTGCCCGCCGCCCACGAACTCGAAGTGCACGACCTTCGCCAGGACTTCGTCCGGGCACGCATCGACGAATTCCACATACCAGCGGTCCATTGCCTGCACGGATTCCCACAGCGCCGGCAGCGTGGGCGTGTGGTCGGTGTTGCGCATGGTGTAGCCATGTTTGCGGCCCTGCAGGTGGTGCCTGAAGATGTCCTCCACCACAAGGACGTGGTTCAGCGTGCGCACCATGTTGCCGAAGCTCGTGGGGCGCTGCTTCAGGGCCTCGCCTTCGGGCAGCTCCATCACGCTCTTGAAGGTCAGGCCGTTGGCCCAGGCCTTGTAGCGCACCAGCATTTTCAGGTTGGCCCTGGCCGATGAGACGGGAGCGCGCGCTCTCTCTTGGATCGCTGTCATTCGTGGGTTCTTCCGGTGTGGATCAAAGGCCGCTCAGTGCGCCTTCGACATGGGTGCGCGCAGTGCCGCCCACCCAGACCTGGCCCGTGCCGTCACGGGTCAGGAAGATGCGGCCGTCACGGCCCAGGCAGCGGCCCTGGGCGGCAATGTAGTCGCTGTCCATCACCCCCGTCGCAAACAGCCACTGCGCCAGCGAGGCGTTGAGGCTGCCGGTGACGGGGTCTTCGACGATGGCGCCCTGGTGATCGGAGAAGAAGGCGCGCACCTCGCAGGCGGCAGGGCTGGCACCGCCGACACCCCTGGCATAGGGCCCCACCACGCCCACGTCCATGCGCGTGGGCCACTGCCGGGCCGGGTTCAGCGCCAGCACCTGCTCGGCCGAGGCCAGGCGGATGCCCAGCCAGCCGGGGCCGTTGTCTATCCACGAGGCGGCCTGCACCTCTTCGGCAGTGATGCCCAGCATGCGCAGCGCGGCATCCAGCTCATCGGCGGTGGGCGCGCCAAAGCGCAGCAATGCCAGCCGCCCATGCTCCTGCCGTATCTGCACCAGTCCCGCCCCGCACTCCTGGACGATGTGGCCTGCGTTCCTGGGCGCACCGTGCTGGGACAGCCAGGCATGGCAGCTGCCCAGCGTGGGATGGCCGGCAAAAGGCATCTCCCGGTCCAGCGTGAAAATCCTCACGCGGTAGTCGGCCTGCGCCTGCGTGGGCGGCAGCAGGAACGCGGTTTCGGAGAGGTTGAACCAGCGTGTCAGCTGCTGCATCTGTGCGGTGGTCAGCGCCTGCCCACCGGTGATCACGGCCAGCGGATTGCCGGACAGCGGGCCGCTGGCGAAAACGTCGACCATATGAACGGCAATGCTCATGAAGACGGTCCTTGTTGCATGGAAAGGAAAAGAAAGGGAAACGGGCGGCGGGCCCGTGCCGCGCTACGGCCGCACATCGGCGCGATGCACCACATGGACCTTGTTGCCGTCGGGATCGCGCAGGTAGGCGCCGTAGTAGCCATCGCCGTAGTGCGGGCGCGGGCCGGGCGGGCCTTCGTCGCTGCCGCCCCGGGCCAGGCCGGCGGCATGGGCCGCGTCCACCGCGTCGGGCGACGGGGCCACAAAGGCCACCATGGCGCCATTGCCCGCCGTGGCCGGCTCGCCGTTGAAGGGGCTGTAGACATAAAAGCGCGGCAATGCCGCCGGCGGCGCCACCCAGCACAGCGCGGCCGGCCCGCCATCGGGCTGGACGGCGCGGCGCTGCAGTCCCAGCGGGAAAAGCACCGCGTCATAGAAGCGGCCGGCCCGCTCGAGATCACGGGCGCCGACGGTGATGTGGCTGAACATGGAGTGAACGTTACACTATCGACAAATGAAATAGTGTCACGGCACACTCATTTTTTCCTTGCCCCGACCATGCTCCTGCCCTCCCCCTGGACGCCCCGTCTTGCGCGCATTGAAGCCAGTGCCGCAGAGCGGCTGGCGCGCGCCCTGGCCGACGACATCGTCGAAGGCCGGCTGGCCGGCGGCGACCGCCTTCCCGCCCACAGGGACCTGGCCGACAGGCTGCAGATCGGCCTGGGCTCGGTGACCAGGGCCTATGCGCTGCTGGAGCGCCGGGGGCTGACACGCAGCGTCAGGGGCCGGGGCACCTTCGTGGCGTCACAGCAGGCGCAGGCTGGCGAGGACATCGACCTGTCTTCCAACGCGCCGCCGGCCGCCATCAGTGCGCGCGTCCTGGCTCGTACGCTGACCGGGATTGCGCGCAGCATCGATACCGATCATTTCAACTTCTATGCCCCGCCCCAGGGCCACCTGGAGCATCGCCGCGTGCTCGCGCGCTGGCTGCAGACGCTGGGCCTGAACGTGGAACCCGACCACATGGTGCTGACCAGCAGCGCGCGCCAGGCTCTGTCCCTGGCCTTCGATCTGGTCTGTCGGCCCCGGGGCCGGCTGCTGACCGAGCGCATCACCTACCCCGGCGCCATTGCCCTGGCCCGGCGCAAGGGCTGCGCCCTGCAGGGCCTGGCCATCGACGCTCAGGGCCTGCTGCCGCAGGCGCTGGCCGATGCGCTGGAGGGCATTCCCGCCGCCGAAGGCAAGGTGGTCTACCTCACCCCCACGCTGCACAACCCGACCACGGCCACCATGGGCGCGGAGCGCAGGCAGGCGATCGTGGACATCTGCCGCAGCGCAGGCGCCTGGATCATCGAGGACGGCGTGTACGCCGCCTGCTTGCCCGATCACGCATCCTTGGCCCATCTGGCCACGCTGGCGCCCGAGATCACGCTGCATGTGAACGGGCTGTCCAAGTCCCTGGGCCCGGGGCTGCAGGTGGGCATGCTGGTGCTGCCCGCTTCGCTGGGCGGCGCGGCTGTGGAGCTTGTGCAGGAGATGTCCATGGCGCCTTCGGCCCTCTCCTGCGCCGTGATCGATGAATGGCTGTCGCACGGCGTGGTCGCTTCCCTGCAGGCCGACCTGCGCCATGAGGCACAGCGGCGCTGCCGGCTGGCCGCATCACACCTTGCCTCGCACCTGAGTGGCTCCGGCCTGGTGCTGCACCCCGAGGCCTACAACGCCTGGCTGCCCATGGAGCGCGAAGCCGCCGGCCGCCTGGTATCGGCCGCAGCGGCGCTGGGCTTGAAGCTGACCGATCCGGGCTCGCTCATGGTGGACCCGCAGGAGCAGGCCAGCGGGCTGCGCATCTGCCTGGGTGCGCCGCGTTTCGACGCGCTGGACGGCGCCCTGGCGCAGTTGGCCCGGCTGCTTACTGCGGTGCCCTGAGCTTGTGCTGCAGCGCCCTGGCCACGGCGCCCAGCACGGGGACCTTGGCGAAGATTTCCTCCACCGGGTCCCAGAAATCGCGGTGCACTGCCACCAGCCCCTGCGCATCGAACTCCAGGTAGCTGGTGCCGCAGATGTGCATGGGCTGGCCGGATGCCCGCACAAAGCCCAGCTCCCACAGCAGAAAACCGCTGTCCCCCTGCACCGCGCCGTGGCTGACGGCGAAGCGGGGCCGGTCGAGCTGCTCGAACATGTGGGCAAACACGCGCTGAATGGCAGCGTGGCCGCGCACCTCGTTGAACGGGTCCTTGAACAGGGCCTGCTCGGCATACAGGGACAGCAGCGCCGGCAGGTTGTCGCGGCGCAGGGCCTCGTAGGCCTGGGCCAAGCGGGCCAGTCGCGGATCGGATATGCCGCTGCTCATGGGTTTCATGCTCCGGTGAAGCGGCGGACCGCAGAGAAATACCAGGCGTCTGGCAGGCAGCGCAGCAGGCGCACCCAGCGCGTGAAGCGGCGCGGGAAATTCATCTCGAAACGCCCCTGCGCCCAGCCCTGCAGCATATGCCGGGCCGCCTCGTCGGCGCCGATCAGGGCCGGCATGCTGAAGCTGTTTTGCGCCGTCAGCGGCGTATCGACAAAGCCGGGATTGATGATGGACACGCCCAGGCCCAGGCCATGCAGGTCCAGATAGAGGTTTTCCGCCAGGTTGTTGAGCGCCGCCTTGGTGGGGCCGTAGGCCAGGGACATGGGCAGTCCCCGGTAGCCGGCCACCGAGCCGACCAGGGCCAGATGGCCCCGGCCAGCCTTGAGCAGCATGGGCAGCGCGGCATCGAGCAGGTGCAGCACGCCGCCATAGTTCACGGCCAGGTGGTGCTGCATCTCGGCCAGGTCGAACTCGGTGGCGCGCAGGGGCCGGTAGTGGCCTGCGCAGTAGAGGATCAGGTCGGGCGCCCCGCCCGCGTGGGCCAGCACGGCCTGGGCGGCCGCATCCACGGCGGCGGCATCGGTCACGTCCAGCGGCAGGGCCAGGCAGCCCTCGCGGCCGCGCACGAAGTCCTGCAGCGCGCCGCCGTGCCGTGCGGAGACGATCACCCGGGCGCCCTGCCGGTGCAGCGCCTCGGCCGTGGCACGCCCTATGCCCGAGGAGGCGCCCACCACCCATGCCGAGCGTCCCTTCCAGTCAGCCAGCAGCGGGTTCAGCCCGCGCGAGAACAGCGGCATGGCCCATCACTCCTTGACAAAGGACAGCGTCACATCGCCCAGGTGCACGCCGAGCTTGCTCATGGCCGTGCGGTTGAGCAGGGTGCGCCCGTCCATGAGGTACATCCAGTCATCCATGTGGACGTTCCAGACCCGCCCGTTCACGGGCAGGGCCAGCACATAGCTCCAGCGGAAGGCATTGCCCGCGCCCTGGCCCTGGGCCTCGCCCACCACGTCGTCGGCCCGGCCGCTGTAGCGGCCGTCGCCCAGGTGGCGGATATGCCAGACCCGCTCCTGCGTGCTGCCGTCGCTGTAGACGAAGTGCTCCTCCAGGGATCCCTCGTCGCCATTCCAGCGGCCCGTCATGCGCACGGTGAATCGCTTGACCACCTTGCCCGATCGGTCCGTGAACATGCCGTGCGCCGTCAGCGGCCCGTTGAAATACTGGCGCAGGTCCAGCGTCGGCTGCTCCTTGGCGTAGTCCTGGACCGAAGGCCCGGCACAGCCCGCCAGGGACAGTGCCAATGCCGCCCCCAGGCAGACGCGCCGCAGCGGCGAAAACGAAGCGGAGTGGGTGATGTGGCTCATGTGTGACTCCAGGAAGAATGCAATCGCTCGGCGCGCCAAAGCAGCAGCGCCGCCGCCAGCTTGAGCAGGCAGGGCAGCCCGCCATAGGCCCAGGCCAGCGCCTGCAGCCCGGCCGGGTCGGTGCCGCCGCTGCGGTAGCCCGCGGCGGACAGCAGGGGCAGGGCCAGGCCCGCAGCCAGGGCCAGGTTGAGTTTGGTGGCGCAGGTCCACCAGCCCAGGTAGCGGCCCTCGCCCCGGCCGCCCTGGCCGGACTCGTGGATCACGCCCGTGAGCAGTGCGCCCGGCAAGGCCAGGTCCGCGCCCAGGGCCAGCCCGCTGGCCAGACAGATCACGGCAAAGGCCATGGCGTCGCCCGTGCCCAGCCAGGGCGTGAAGCCGAAGGCCAGCACGCTGGCCAGCATGCCCGCGCGCCAGCTGGGCGCCAGGCCCCAGCGCGAGACGGCCTTCACCCACAGCGGCAGGCCCAGGGCCGCCGCGCCAAAGAAGCACAGCAGCAGCAGGGGCTGCAGTGCAGGCGCCTGCAGCCTGTCGGCCACAAAAAAGGGCAGCAAGGTGGCGGGAACGGCCGCGGCCACGCCATTGAGCATGAAGATGGCCAGCAGCCGGCGAAACCCGGCATCCGCCCACGGAGAAGTGGACGAGGCCAGGGCGGCCGACGCCGGGGACTCCGGTTGCGGCATGCGGGGCGCAGAGGACACATGGGACACATGGGGCGCAGGAGCCACGGGCGCCCGGAGCCGGTACAGCCCCATCAGCCCCAGCGCCAGGCCCAGCGCCAGCACGGCGCTGGTGGCGTCAAGGCCCATCACGGCCGGCAGCACGCTGGCCAGCAGCACGCCCGCCAGCGTGGCGCCCTCGCGCCAGGCCGTCACACGGGCACGCCAGGCGGGCTGGCCGCCCCAGCGGGTGCCCCAGGCCTGGTGGAGGATGGTGACGAAGCTGTAGGCCAGCGTGCACACCAGCAGGCTGCCGGCCAGCCAGCCCAGCATGGCGGCCTCGGAGCCGCGCGGCGGATGCCACAGCGCCCCGAAACCCAGCACCATCAGCAGGCTGCCCAGCGCAGCCGCCCGCCAGGCCGGCCGCACACCGCCGCGCAGCAGCCTGTCGGCCTGGCGGCCAATGGCCGGATCGACCACGGCATCGAGCGCCCGCGTGGCCAGCAGCACCGCGCCCAGCCCGGCCAGCGGCGCGCCGGCCACGCTGGCGTAGTGGTAGGGCAGGTTCACATACAGGGGCAGGGACACAAAGGCCAGCGGCGCGGCCAGACCGCCATAGGCCAGCCCTGTGCGCCAGGGCAGCACGGGGGCGGGAGCGGGGACCGGGACGGAGGTCATGGCATGGTCCGCTGGCGTTCAGCCCTGGCCCAGCAGCGAGGTGCGCATGGCAGGCGCCGAGGTCTGCGGCGACAGCCAGATGCCGAAGAACAGGCGCGCATAGTCGGCATCGCGCAGCTGCGCCGTCTGCCGGCCGTTGTGGAAAAAGCGCACATCGCCCTGGCCGTCGTTCAGGCCCAGCAGCCGGTCCTTGGCCACCACATCGGGAAAGGCCTGCTTCATCAGGTCCAGCCATTGGCGGGTCTGCTCTTCGGTGAAGCTGCCGACCCTGCGCATTTCGGCGATGGAGCGCTCGGCGATGGCCGCGCCTTCGAGCTTGCGGTCGTAGACCAGCTCCAGCGCAAACGGGTGGCGGGCGTAGTCCTCGGGCAGCAGTCCGGGCGCAGCCCACAGCCGCGCCTCATAGACGCGCAGGCCGAAAAAGCGCAGCACGGCCGTGCCCATCAGGCGCGCGGACGGCAGGGCGCTGCGCAGTTCGGCCGGAAGTTCGGCGGTCGGGGTGATGGCGTGCAGGGCGTTGGACATGGTGATCAATGAAGGGGCCAGGACGCAGGCGGCGCCCCAGGCCAGGGCCTTGCGGCGGGGTGCATGGGGTGCATGCGGCGCGCGGCGCGCGTGGGGTTGCGGGGTCGTCATGGCAGGGGCTTGCGCAGCGTGAACTGGACGACATCGGTGTTGCCGGTGTCGAAGGCCGCCTCGCAATACGCCAGGTAGAAGGTCCAGATGCGCACGAAGCGTTCGTCAAAGCCCTGGGCACGCACGGCCTCCAGGCGCTCCTCGAAGGACTGGCGCCAGCGCCTGAGCGTTTCCGCATAGTCGCGGCCGAATGCCATGCGGCGCTCCACCACCAGGCCGGCGCGGTGCGCCTCCTGCTCGAAGGCGGGGATGCTGGGCAGCAGGCCGCCCGGGAAGATGTACTGCTGGATGAAGTCGGTGGAGCGCAGATAGCGCGCGAACAGATCCTCGCGCAGCGTGATGGTCTGTATGCAGGCCAGGCCCCCGGGCTTGAGGCAGTCGCGCAGCGTCTGGAAGTAGCCGCGCCAGTATTCGCGGCCCACGGCCTCGAACATCTCGATGGAGACGATGGCATCGAAGGGCTCGCCCGCATGGCGCGCGGGCAGGTCGCGGTAGTCCTGGTAGCGCAGCTCCACCGCGTCGGCCAGGCCCGCCTGCTGCATGCGCTGCTGCCCCCAGACCAGTTGCTCGCGCGACAGGGTCACGCCCGTGACCCGGGCTCCGAACTCCTGCGCCGCCGCCTCGGCCAGGCCGCCCCAGCCGCAGCCGATTTCCAGCAGGCGCTGGCCGGGCTGCAGCCGCACCTCGTCCAGCGTGCGCCTGAGCTTGGCCTGCTGGGCCTCCTGGAGGTCCGCGTTGCGCAGCGCTTGGCCCGTGCGGCCCTGGAACCAGGCCGCGCTGTAGCTCATGCCCGGGTCCAGCCACAGGCGGTAGAAATCATTGCCCAGGTCGTAATGGGCATGGATGTTCCTGGCACTGCCGGCCCGCGTATTGCGTTGCAGCAGATGGCGCAGGCGGTAGCCCAGCCGGCCCCACCAGCTGCCATAGACCAGGCTTTGCACATGGTCGCGGTTGGCCATGCACAGCCGCAGCAGGGCGGCCAGGTCGGGGCTGTCCCATTCGCCGGCGATATAGCCTTCGGCCAGCCCGATGTCGCCCGATTTGAGCGTGCGCTCCAGCGCCTGCCAGTCGTGCAGCACGCAATGCGCATCGGCAGCCCCCGACGGCGGGCGGGGCAGGTGCAGCAGGCGGCCATCGGGCTGCTCCAGGTCCAGCTGCCCGTGGGGCAGGCGTTCGAGCAGGTTCAGCACCCGGCGCGCCCGTGCAGGCGTGCGGCGCGGCGCTGCCGCGGAGGGGCTCAGCAGGGGGGCGGCGGTAGTGTTCATCGTGTGACGAAGCGCTTGGGCTCGGAGGGTTTGCCATGGAAAGGCACGCGCTTGGCCCAAAGGCGCAGCGCATGCCAGTGGATGCGGGCGACCACGCCCAGCGTCATCAGGGGCGTGCCGAAGAAGGCGCGGCGCACGGTGGCGCCGCCGAGCGGGTGCAGCACGCCGCCCACGCTGGTCTGCAGCAGCGGGCCGTCCTCGTCGTGCAGGTCCACGCGCGCCAGGGTGCGGTCTTCGCCGCGCTCGAAGCGGAAGCGGTACTCGCCGCGCACCTCGCAGAACGGCGAGACATGGAATTGCTTGCGCGCCACCTGCTCGCGGCCCCAGTCCAGGTCCGGCCCCGCCAGCAGATAGGCATGGCGCTCGCCAAAGGTGTTGTTGACCTCGGCCAGCACGGCGGCCAGCGAGCCGTCGGCGCGGTGCGCATACCAAAAGCTCACGGGCTTGAACACGTAGCCCAGCACGCGCGGGAAGGTGTGCAGCCAGACCTCGCCATCGGCGTCGGCTATGCCTTCGCTGTGCAGCAGCTGCTCGAACCAGGCCAGTGCGTCGCAGCCGCCCTCGCCGTGGTCGCTGTCATGAAAGCTCAGCCAGCCCCGCCGGTTGCGCCGCAGCGCGGCGTCCGGCTGCGTGCGCAGGCTGCGCAGCGGCAGCATCAGAAAGTAGCCGGGATAGCGGAAGGCATGCTCGACAGGCCGCAGGCGGCGGTGCCAGACATGGCCGAAGCCGATGAGGGGGCGGGCCGTCATGCGACCCCCTCGAAGGCCGCGCTGGCGGGCAGGACGGGCAAGGCCGGCAGGGCGCGCAGCAGACCATCGGCCGCGTCCAGTCCCGAGCGCAGGCCATCTTCGTGAAAGCCGTAGCCGCACCATGCGCCGCAGAACCAGGTCCGGCGCTGGCCCTGCACGTCGGCCACGCGGCCCTGGGCCTCGATGGCCGCCAGGTCGAACACCGGGTGGCTGTACTCGATGCGCGCATGGACCTGGCCTTCATCGATCGGGCGCACCGGGTTCAGCGAAACCATCACGGGCTGCTGCCACGGCAGGGGCTGCAGGCGGTTGAGCAGGTAATGCAAGCAGACGCCGGCCTGGTCCCGCCCCGGGTCGGCCGCGCGTTCGTAGTTCCAGGCGGCCCAGGCCGCCTGCCTGCGCGGCAGCACGCTGGCATCGGTGTGCAAAACGGCCTGGTTGGGCTGGTAGCGGATGGCGCCCAGCACGCTGCGCTCCTGTGGCGTGGCATCGCTGCCGAGCAGGCGCAGGGCCTGGTCGCTGTGGCAGGCCAGCACCACGGCGTCGAACGGCTCCGTGCCGTTCGCCGTCTGCAGCAGCGCGCCGTGCGCGGCGCGGCGCAGGCCCAGCACGGGCGCATTCAGGCGCGCCTCATGGCGGCCGTCCTTCAGCAGCGCGGCCACCATGCGCCGCACGTACTGGCGCGAGCCGCCGCGCACCGTGTGCCACTGCGGCCGGTCCGTGACCTGGATCAGGCCGTGGTTGTGGCAAAAGCGGATCAGCGTGGCCACGGGAAAGCGCAGCATCTGGTCGGTGGGGCAGGACCAGATGCAGCCCATCATGGGCAGCAGGTAGTCCTGACGGAAGGCAGCGCCAAAGCCGTGGTCGTCCAGAAAATCGCCGATGGCGCTGCGCAGCCGCGCTTCATCGCCTTCCTGGGCGATGCGCGTGGCCAGGCGGTTGAAGCGCAGGATCTCGGCCAGCATCTTCAGAAAGCGCGGGCGCAGCAGATTGCCCCGCTGCGCGAACACGCCGCCCAGCGAACTGCCGCTCCATTCCAGGCCCGCGCGGCCATCGGCCTCAGGCACCTGCACGGAAAACGACATCTCGGCGGCAGCCGTGGGCACCTGCAGCTGCTCGAACAAACGCGTCAGCAGCGGATAGGTGCGGTGGTTGAAGACCAGAAAGCCGGTGTCCACGCCCTGGCTCACGCCGCCCAGCGTCAGGTCCACCGTGTTGGCGTGCCCCCCGAAATGGCCGCCCGCCTCCAGCAAGGTCACGGCAGGCCCGCCCGGCGCCGCGGCCAGGCGGCTCGCTGCGGCCAGCCCCGCAATCCCCGAACCGATGACAGCAATGCGATGCATGGAGGCGCCTTTCTTGGTTGAACAGCCCGACTAGACCACAAAGACCAAATAGTGAACTGATGAGTTCAAACTATAAACCAAACATACCCGCTTTGCACTACTTGGTATCAGATATGACCTGCGAGGTCTAAAATATCGCTATGACAAGCCGCTCCTCCATCAAAGAACAGATACAGCGCGTGCGCGAGCAGGCCATCGTGGCGGCCGTCAACCGGCTGCTGGCCACCAAGGGCTACGACGCCATGACGGTGGACGAGGTCGCGGCCGAGGCCGGCATGGCCAAGGCCAGCCTGTACAAGCTGTTCACTTCCAAGGAAGAACTGGCGGGCGCCGCCATGGTGGGCGTGCTGGACCGCGCCCTGGCCTTTGTGGACGGCCTGCGCGACACGGCGGCCCAGGCCGCCGAGGCCGGCACGCCGGTGCGCCCGCTGGACCAGCTCAAGGCCGTGACGTGCTGGGCCATGCAGACCCAGCTGGAAGGCGAAATGCCCTCCCTGCCGGCGCAGAACTCCAACCTCAGCGCCTCCCTGCAATCCAACGATGCCTACATGGACCGGCTGATCGCCCTGAGCAACCGCCTGAGCATCTGGATCACCGAGGCCCAGACCAGCGGCCAGCTGCAGCCTGCGCTGCCGGCCGAGCTGGTGCTCTACACGCTGTTCGCGCGGGCCTGCGATCCGGTGGTGGCCCTGCTCAAGGAATCGGGCCAGTACACGCACGCGCAAATCATCGGCTGGGTCACGAGCACGACTTTCGACGGGCTGGCGCGGGCTGGTTGACACTCCCAGCGGAGCAATCGCAGCGGCATGGCCGACCTCGCCCTAGAAACGCCTCCATGTCCCTCTGGGCTTTCCCTTGAGAGCCAGTCATGTGGGACAACGGTGGACAGACGGCTGTCGACTGCACTGCTGGAAAGCCGCCAATTGGAATTGGCCTGACAGCCCGGCCTTCACCTCCTGGGAGAAGCCACTCGGCATTCCGGGAGCACCTGCCTCCCTGCTTTTTGCGCTGCTGCACGGCAGCGCGCCACGGTGCGCCAGGCTCTTCTCATGCGCCAGCTTCCCGGTCGGGTGCTCTTGTATAGTTGCGGGCTGGCGGCGACAGCAAGACCCGCGCCGTGCGAGATTGTCCTGCCGGGCCTTGTGTTTTCCTGCGCCGAAACTTCGCAATGCAGCCTGCGGCCAACGCCCTGCCCAGCACTACCTTTGACACGTGCCAGACCCTCTCGGCAGACCGCTTCGAGGCCTGGCGCGCCAGCATTTCCGTGCTGTTCGATGTGGCTCCGGTGGAGCACCGCACGGCATCTGGCGACAGTTTCCATGCCTCGGTACATGCCACCCATCTGGGCCAGTTGCTGCTGGGCGACCTGCGCTTTGGCGCGCAACGCTTCTCACGCAACAAGGCACGCGCTGCCCGCGACGGTCTGGACCATTATCTGGTTCAGTGGTACCGCAGCGGCAGCTTCGTCGGCCAGCATGATGGCAGCAGCGAGCTACAGGTAAACGCCGGCGATGTGGTCGTCTTCGACATGGCACGCACACAGCAGACCCTGGCTGAACACTCGCATGTGCTCTCGCTGATCGTGCCACGCAGGCTGGGCGATGCAGCCTTCGGCACCCATGGTGCAGACCTGCATGGAACCGTGCTGGCGTCAGGCAGCATCTTCGCAGGACTGCTGGCAGATCACCTGGACGCACTGCACAGGCGCCTGCCTACCATCGCCCTGTTGCAAGCCGACGATGTGGTGCATGCCACCACCCAGATGCTGGCCGCCTGCCTGCGTCCGAGCCAGCGCACCTTGGCCGAGGCCCGCAACGAAGTGCAGGCCGCCACGCTGGAGCGCATCCAGCGCCATATCGCCCAGAACCTGGCCGCACCGCTCACCCCCGAGATACTGTGCCGACGCTTCGGCATTTCGCGCCACCGGCTCTACCACCTCTTCGAGCCACTGGGCGGAGTGATGCGCTACGTGCAGCAGCGCCGTTTGCAACGGGCCTTCCACACGCTGTCCAACCCGACCTGCCGTCGTCTGCGCATTGCGGATGTGGCCACACGCCTGGGCTTTGCCAGCGAAGCGCACTTCAGCCGCGCGTTCCGTGCCGCCTTCGGCCACACGCCCAGCGATGTACGCGCGATGGCCGAAGCAGCTCACACCGTGCGCATCAATCCCCCACCAGGCACCACGACCACATCGGCGGAATATGCCGACTGGCTGCTCGGGCTCATGGCCTGAGCGCGGGATGGCCGGTCAAGAGACTGGCAAACGGACAGTCAAATCCACAGGGACCCGGTGCCTCAAGATCGCAATGGGCTGCCGTGTCCCAGGCGCAGCCTCCAGGGCGGGCGTGCTCATTCGCCAACATCTTTCAAACATCAAGAACACAAGATAACCATGACAGAAACTAGCCACAGGCGCCCTTCCATCCGATCTTTTCGCTGGATGCCAAGGTCATGGATTATTGTTTTCATATTTTTTTCAGCATCAACTGCTTATGCAGCAGCGAGCAGGACATTGCTTTCGACTCTCGATGTAGGTCCAGGAAATGTATGGGTGAACGCCAGTTACCCAAGATACCAGGAATTCAGAACCGGTGAAACCAATGTCGTCATCACCGATGTATCCATTCGAATTTTTGATTCACTTGGCACTGGATTTCCCTTGTTGAAGCTGTGCGGCAGCCCATCCGAAAACTGCCAACAACTCGACCACAAGGAAACCGTTGGCAATGTCTACAGCTTCACCGGTTCCTATCAAGCATCCGCCAACAAGTCTGTGCGCATCATTTTCGATTGCAATTGCGATGGCGGCTCAGGATACGGAGTTTATTTCGGCCTCAGATCCATTCCCGGAGCATCCTCCAATGCGCCGGGCTATCAATTTGCCGTCAAGGTAGATGCCATCGCCTTGCCGACCATCACACGGATTCTGCCCTCATCCGGCCCGACTACTGGAAACACGCAGGTCAGGCTCGATGGCACAGGACTTCTGGACGCTGCAGGCATCAAATTCGGCGATACGGACGCATTGCAATTCCAGATGGATAGCGACACCCAAATCACGGCGGTTTCCCCTGCACACGCATCAGGAACTGTGGGCATCAAGCTCGTAACCACGGCCAATGGTGCCTACACCAACGGCGACTTCACTTATGTGGCTGCTCCGGCCATCACGGCCATCCATCCCATCGCCGGCCCCACTGCCGGAGGCACACCGGTCATCCTGACCGGCTCGGGGTTCACGTCAGCGGCGCCCTCCGGCGCTGTGCAGTTCGGCAGCACTGCCGCCAATTACACGGTCAACAGCGACACGCAGATCACAGCCATTGCTCCTCCTGGCGCAGCCGGCACCGTCGAAATCACCGTGTCCACCATCGGTGGCAACTCCGCCAGCAGCATTGGCGACCGGTTCACTTATGTGGCTGCTCCGGCCATCACGGCCATCCATCCCATCGCCGGCCCCACTGCCGGAGGCACACCGGTCATCCTGACCGGCTCGGGGTTCACGTCAGCTGCGCCCTCCGGCGCTGTGCAGTTCGGCAGCACTGCCGCCAATTACACGGTCAACAGCGACACGCAGATCACAGCCACTGCTCCTCCCGGCGCAGCCGGCACCGTCGACATCACCGTGTCTACCATCGGTGGCAACTCCGCCAGCAGCATTGTCGACCGGTTCACTTATGTGGCTGCTCCGGCCATCACGGCCATCCATCCCATCGCCGGCCCTACTGCCGGAGGCACACCGGTCATCCTGACCGGCTCGGGGTTCACGTCAGCGACGCCCTCCGGCGCTGTGCAGTTTGGCAGCACTGCCGCCAATTACACGGTCAACAGCGACACGCAGATCACAGCCATTGCTCCTCCCGGCGCAGCCGGCACCGTCGACATCACCGTGTCCACCGTCGGTGGCACCTCGGCCACCAGCGCCGGGGACCGTTTCACCTATGCCCAGGCACCGACAACTGCATCGATCACCCCGACGACAGGACCCAGCGCGGGAGGCACTCAGATCACCCTGACCGGAACCCACCTGAGCGCCGCCAGCACGGTGAAGTTCGGCAATCAAAGCGCAACTGGCGTTTCGGTGGTCAGCGATACGCAGCTCACCGCTATCTCCCCCCCAGGCACCGGGACTGTGGACCTGACGGTGACCACTCCCGGTGGCACTTCGGCGATCACGGGCACAGCCCGGTTCAGCTATGCAGGCGTGCCGTCCATCACAGGCTTGTCCACGCAGCACGGGCCGGTTGCGGGTGGCACCCAGGTGCTCATCTCCGGCAGCGGATTCACCGCTGCAACATCCGTCAAATTCGGAACCGCCGAGGCTGCGGGATTCACCGTGGACAGCGCAACCCGCATCACGGCGAACGCACCGCCCGGTTCATCGGGTATCGTTTCGGTTTCGGTGACGACCCCCGAGGGCACCAGCCCTGCAAGCGCAGTGGCACAGTTCCGCTATCAGCTCGACTCGGCCTCCCTGCTGTTTCCCGAAGGAGAATTGGCCATGCACCTGTCCGGCGCGGATTGCGGCTTCGAAGGGATGCCGACAAAGAGTGCCCCCCCACCGACCGGCCTCCCCTCGGGCTTCGGCTTTCCCTATGGACAGATCGCCTTCCAGGCTGGCGGCTGTACCAGCGGCGGGACGCTTCGTGTCGCGCTCACGCTGCCCAAGGACGTGCCCGCGGGCACCCAGCTCTACAAACTGATCAACGGCCAATGGCTGAAATGGGATGCGCAGGTGAGTGGCGCAGACATTGTTTTTTCGGTCACCGACAATGACGGAAACTCCACCGCCCAGACCACCGGGGACAACGATCCCACACCAGGCAGGATCGACGACCCGATCATGGTCGCGGTGCCCCTGCTCCCTGCCACGCCTGCCGCCGTTCCGGCTCTGGGCCACTGGTCTCTGACGCTTCTGTCCCTGCTTTTTGCCGGCCTGCTTGCGGGAGGCTGGCGCGCTCCCAGAAGTTGACGGCCAGGGCTTGCGCCGGGGATGGCAGAGGTATCGCTCGTTCAACTCGTCCACGGGCACAGCGGACGCGTGGGACATGGGACACCCAGGCCGCAAATGGATAGAGAATCATTCCATGCGGCATCCCAGGGACCGCAGCACGGGCCTCGCAGTCAATGCAAATGAGAATTCATATCAACTGGATAAAATACCGGGAGTTCTTTGACGCACAAGACGAAAGGCCCGGTACGTGCATCCATCCACCGACAGTGGCGCCAGCCAGGCTCTGGGCAGCATGTACGCGCAGCACAACCACTGGCTGGTCGCCTGGCTGCAGCGCAGGCTGGACAACCGCTGCGATGCGGCCGACCTGGCCCAGGACACGTTCACACGCATCTGGGCCAGCGCCAGGACACAGGCCATCGAGGACATCCAGGAGCCCCGCGCCTACCTGACGACGGTGGCCCGGCGGCTGCTGGTCAACCACCTGGAGCGCCGCTCGCTGGAGCAGGCCTACCTGGCATCCCTGCACCTTCTGCCCCCGGCCACCGTGCCGTCCGTGGAAGCACGGGCCATGCTGCTGGAGACGCTGCAGGAGCTCGACGCGCTGCTGGATGCCCTGCCCGCCAAGGTGCGCATGGCCTTTCTCATGTCCCAGCTCGAAGGCATGTCCTACGAGGACATTGCCGCCCACATGCAGCTGAGCGTGCGCACCGTGACGCGCTACATGGCGCAGGGTTTCCGGCAATGTCTGCTGGCGATGCTGGAGCGCTGAGCATGCAGGCCGCAGACGCGCGCATCCTGGACGAGGCCGCCCGCTGGCTGGCCCGCAGGCACGCCTCGGACTTCAGCGCGGCCGAGCAGGCCGAGCTGGCACGCTGGCGCAGCCAGAGCAGCCGGCATGAACAGATCTGGCAATGCGCCGAGCAGCTCAAGGGCCGCTTCAACACCGTTCCCGGCGCCGTCGGCATGGCCACGCTCAACCGCGCGCGTCCCTCGGCCGCAAGGCGCCAGCTGCTGCGCTCGGCCGTGCTGGCCCTGGCCACGCCCGCGCTGGGCTGGCTGGCCTGGCGCCACCTGCCCTGGCAGGACTGGACGGCCGACTACCGCACGGCCAAGGGCGAGCGCCGCGCGGTCACGCTGGCCGATGGCAGCCGCGTGCAGCTGAACATGGCCTCGGCCATCAGCGTGCGCATGGATGGCACGGCGCGGCGCATCCGCCAGCATGCGGGGGAAATCCTGGTCGAGACCGCGCATGCCCCGCCCTACGCCTCCCAGCCTTTCATGGTGCAGACAGACGACGGCCAGATGCAGGCCCTGGGCACGCGCTTCATCGTGCGCAAGCTGGAGCACGGCACGGCGCTGGCCGTGCTGGAGGGCGCGGTGCGCGTCACGCCGGCAGCATCGGCCAAGGCCGTGGTGGTGCATGCGGGCGAGCAACTGCATTTCGACGGCCATGGCGCCAGCGCCACCCGCCCCGTGGCGGCGCGGGACTCGGCCTGGACGCTGGGCGTGCTCTATGCCGAAAACCTGCGGCTGCAGGACTTCCTGGCCGAGCTGTCGCGCTACCGCGAAGGCCTTGTGCAGTGCGACGACGATGTCGCCGACCTGCGCGTCTCCGGCACGTACCAGTTGCAAGACACCGACCGCATCCTGGCCCTGCTGGCCCAGACCCTGCCGGTGCGCGTGCACGAGCGCAGCCGGTACTGGGTGACGGTGGAGCGGCGCTGATTTGGATTTTTTTCTGCCAGGGCTGTCCGGTTTTTCACTCTCGCCTGTCAAGGGGTGTGAAAAGCACTTTCATCGACCGCCCAGAGGACAGAACACCATGCACTCCCCTTCTTCCACCGCCGGACCACGCGCCAGCCTGCGCGCCACCGCCTTGGCGGCCCTGGCCGTCAGCACCTCGCTGCTGCTGCACGCGCTGCCAGTCCAGGCGGCCGAGCCGGCCGCCAGCGCCGCTGCCCGGAGCTACCAGATCCAGCCGGGTCCGCTGGGCCCGGCGCTGATGGCCTTTGCCGCACAGGCAGGCGTGAACCTGGGCATGGATCTGCAGCAGCTCGGCGGCATGGAGACACGCGGCCTGTCCGGCACGTTCTCCGTGGAGGACGGCTTTGCGCAGCTGCTGAACACGTCAGGCTGGACAGCGCGCCGCGTGGGTGCGGGCAACTACGCGCTGGAGAAGCTGCCTGCGGCGGCCCGCCAGGCGCCGTCCACTGCAGCGGCCGTGCCCTCACCCTCAGCCCCGGCCGCAGCCCCAGCCGCGGCACAGGCCACGGAACTTGCCGCCATCACGGTGACCGCGCGCACGCAGAACAACCTGGTCGCGCCCTCGCGGCAAGTGACGATTCTGGAAGGCCAGGAGGTGGAGCAGCTGCGCCAGGGCTCGGACAGCCTGGCCACCATGCTCAGCAAGGTGGTGCCTGGCATGGCAGACTCCAGCCACACCATCACCGACTACGGCCAGACGCTGCGCGGCCGCAACATGCTGGTGCTGGTGGACGGCGTTCCGCTGAACACCAACCGCGACTCGTCCAGGAACCTGGCCAACATCAACCCGGCCGACATCGAGCAGATCGAGGTGCTGCGCGGCAGCAGCGCCATCTACGGCAGCGGTGCGGCGGGCGGCATTGTCTCCATCCGCACCAAGCGGCCCTCTGGCGAGACGCGGGCCGAGACCATCGTCACCGGCTCGGCCCCCCTGTCGCGCCTGCGCGGCGCGGGGCTGGGCGGCGAGGTGCAGCACTACCTGTCCGGCGGCGGCGAGGTGGTCGACTACTCGGTGAGCCTGGGCGCCAAGCACATGGGAGGCGCCTTCGACGCCAAGGGCAACCGCATTGCGCCCGAGCCCAGCCAGGGCGACCTGTTCGATTCCAGCATCTACAACGCGTCGGCCAAGATCGGCTTCAAGCTCGATGCCGACCAGCGCCTGCAATTGACCGCCAGCCACTACAACGCGGCCCAGGACACGGACTACGCCTCCGACCCGGCGGTGGCGCGGCTGCCGGCCGGAACGGCCGCAGCCCGCCCCATCAAGGGCCTGGTGCTGGCCGACCAGAACCAGATCCGGAACACCATGCTGGGGCTGGACTACGAGAACCGGGACATCGCAGGCAGCACGCTGGCCGCCCAGCTCTACTACCGGGATTTCTTCACGCGGTTTGCGCCCTTCGACGCACGCGCCGTGCCGGTGCGGGGCGCCAATGTCGATCAGTCCATGCAGAACTCCGAGGTCTTTGGCGGGCGCCTGACACTGAAGACGCCGCTGGGCGCCAGCAAGAAAAGCCTGCTGATCTGGGGTGCGGACTTCCACCAGGAGCGCACCGACATGCCCATCGACATCTTCGACCCCCGGGCCTATGACGCCAGCGGCGGCCTGGTCTTCAACAAGACCGGCCGCCTGGTCTACATGCCCCCGGTCACCACGCGCAGCATCGGCGCCTTCGCCCAGCTGCAGCACCAGTTCAGCGACCAATGGTCGGCCGAAGGCGGCCTGCGCTACGACCGCGCCCAGGCCAGCTTCAACGACTTCACGCCGCTGTCGCAATCGCGGGTGCCCAACCCCCAGTCCGTGAATGGCGGCACCGTCCAGTACAACGCCTGGACCTACAACCTGGGCACGGTCTTCACGCCGGTGAAGGGCCAGGAGTTCTATGCCTCGTACAGCCAGGGCTTCGAGCTGCCGGACATCGGCGTGGTGGTGCGCAATGCCACGCCGGCCTTCAACCTGGGCAACTCCAACCTGCAGGCGGTCAAGACCAACACCTATGAAATGGGCTGGCGCGGCAAGTTCTCCAACGTGATGGCCAATCTCAGCGTCTTCCAGTCGCGCTCCAACCTGGGCGCCGTGCAAAGCTTCAACAACGGCCTGTCCCTGCTGCGCACCCGCGAGAAGATCCACGGCCTCGAAGGCGGCCTGGACTACTTCAGCGATGACGACCACTGGAGCGCGGGCGGCAGCTTCACCTGGATGAAGGGCCGCGAGCTGCCCCAGGCCGCCAGCGGCTACCAGGACATGACGGGCTTTCGCATCCCGCCGCTTAAGCTGACGGCCTATGTGGAGTACCGGCCCGATGCCCGCTGGAGCCACCGCCTGCAGGCAACCTCGTATGCCGCCAAGGACTACCGCCTGGACGGCAAGACCGGCTTTGGCCGCTATGACACGCGGGGCTACACCACGGTGGACCTGATCAGCCAGTGGAAGATCGACCCCAAGAACCGCGTGTCCCTGGGCGTGGAAAACCTGTTCAACCGCCAGTACTTCCCGCTCTACAGCCAGCTGCTGCGCAGCAACAACAACACCAGCCGCCTGCCAGCGGCCGGCACGGTGCTGAAGATCAGCTACGCGCACACCTGGTGACCTGCGGGCAGGCACCGATCGCCGGGGCCTGCCAATACCCACCCGTGCAGCCCGGACGACCCCCTGGTTAAAATGAGAACCAATCGCATTAAGTCATTGATATCAGGGGATTCATCTTTGCGGTTGTGGGGGTCAGCATGTCATCCGGCGAATTCGCGCTGCACAACGAGGTCCAGTCGCTCTATCGTGACCATCACCGATGGCTGCGCGATTGGCTGCGCAGAAAACTGGGCTGCTCCCACCATGCCGCCGACCTGGCCCACGACACCTTCGTGCGCCTGCTCGGCCGCAAGGAGCGGGCGGACCCGGTGGACCCCCGCGCCTACCTGACCACCATCGCCCACGGCCTGGTGGTGGACTTTCACCGGCGCCGGGCGCTGGAGCGGGCCTATCTGGAATCACTGGCCGCCCTGCCCGAGCCGCAGGCGCCTTCGCCCGAGGCGCGGGCCATCGTGCTGGAGGCCCTGGTGGCCATCGACGCCATGCTCGACGGCATGAAGCCCGCCGTGCGCCAGGCCTTCATCCTCTCGCAGCTCGAAGGCCTGACCTATGCGCAGATCGCCGCCCGGCTGCAGGTGACCGTGCGCACCGTCAACAACTACATGCTCAAGGCGCTGGAGCACTGCTACCTCATCGTGGCAGACGGCGCATGACGGCCTTGCCCTCGAACAGCGACAGCGCCCTGGACGCGGCTGCACATTCGCCCACCCACACCACCACCCCAGCCCAGGCACAGGCCCGCATCCGCCAGGAAGCGATTGCCTGGTACGCGCGCCTGTGCTCCGGCGATGCCACCGACGCCGACCGTGCCGCCTGGCAGCGCTGGCATGAGGCCCACCCCGAGCACCAGCGCGCATGGCGGCATTTCGACGCCCTGCAGTCCATGCTGCAGCGCGTGCCGGGCCACCTGGCCGCCTCCACGCTGCAGGCCAGCCGGCGCAGCCGCCGCCGGGTGCTGCGCGGCATCGGCGCACTGGTGGGCAGCGGGGCCGTGGCGGGCCTGTCATGGCAGCTGGCCGGCGGGCAGGGCGGCGTGCGCTCCTGGCTGGCCGACTACCGCACCGGCACGGGCGAGCGCCGCACCGTCACGCTGGCCGACGGGTCCGAGCTGACGCTGAACACGCGGACCTCGGTGGATGTGTCCATGGACCCCGTGCGCCGGCTGCTGGTGCTGCGCGAGGGCGAGATCCTGGTGCAGACCGCCCATTCCCTTTCCGGTCCCGGCGCGGGCGCCAAGGATGGCCGCCCGTTCATGGTGCACACGCCGCAGGGCCGCATCCTGGCGCTGGGCACGCGCTTCACCGTGCGCAGCCAGGGGGGCGCGGGCGGTGACACCGTGGTGAGCGTGCTGCAGGACGCCGTGGAAATCCAGCCCCTGCAGGACCCCAGCCGCAGCCTGCGGCTGCAGGCCGGCCAGCAGGCCAACTTCAGCCGCAACGGCATGCTGCCCGCCCAGGCCGCCGACCCGGCCCAGGTCAGCTGGGTGGGCGGCAGCCTCATCGTGGACGGCTGGCGGCTGGACGACGTGGTGCGCGAACTCGCACGCTACCGGCCCGGCCGCCTGGCCTGCGACCCGGCCGTGGCCGGCCTGCGCGTGTCCGGCGTGTTTCCCCTGGCCGACACGGACAAGGCGCTGGCTGTCATCACGCGCGCCTTCCCGGTGCGCGCGGCCGGCCTGTCGCGCTACTGGCTGACCCTGGTGCCCGTCTAGGGCCAGCCCAGGGCGAGCCAGGGTCAGCCAGTTCCCCATGCCGCACAAAAAACTTCGCGGCCCATTTTCATCTTTTGCGATCTCGTTCGGCTCCCTTCATGAAAGCCCTTGTCTCACCGCTGTTCATGGCCAGGAAACCCGAATGCAAACGCCCTTCACACCGACACCCGCCCGCGCGGCGCTGACCTGCCTGCTGGCTGCGGCGGTGGCATGGGCGGCCCCCGGCCATGCGGCCGAGCCCCTGGCGCAGACCCGCCAGGCCGCCAGGGCCTATGAGATCGGGGCCGGCCCGCTGGCCTCGGTGCTGGGCCAGTTTGCGGCGGCCGCAGGCGTGGCCCTGTCCTATGACCCGGCCAGCACGCGCCAGCGGCAGTCGGGTGGCCTGCGCGGCAGCTATACCGTGGGCGCGGGCTTTGCGGCCATCCTGGCGGGCTCCGGGCTGGAGGCGGTGGAAGGCGGCGCGGGTGAATTCATCGTGCGCAAGGCGGCCATGCCCGCCACGGCAGGCGCTGCAGCGGCCGACGCCACCGAGCTGCCCGCCGTGCGCGTCGTGGCCCGGGCGGCCCCTGCCCCGGTCGATGCCGACGAGCGCTACCAGCCCACGCCCGATGCCTCCAGCCTGCGCACCACGGCGCCCGTGCTGGAGATCCCGCAGGTGGTCAACGTGGTGCCGGCCCAGGTGATCCGCGACCAGCGCCCGCGCAACCTGGACGAGGCGCTGGCCAATGTCAGCGGCGTCACCCAGGGCAACACCCTGGCCAGCACGCAGGACACCATCATGAAGCGCGGCTTCGGCACCAACCGCGACGGCTCCGTCATGCACAACGGCATGCCCCTGGTGCAGGGGCGCGGCATGAACGCCGCCGCCGAGAGCGTGGAAGTGATCAAGGGCCCGTCCTCGCTGCTGTACGGCCTCATGGACCCGGGCGGCGTGATCAACGTGGTCAGCAAGAAGCCGCAGCTGCGCCAGCGCACGGCGCTGTCGCTGCAGGGCTCGGGCTACGCGGGCGGGCGCAACGGCACGGGTGCCACGCTGGACACCACCGGCCCCATCGGTGAGAACGGTCTGGCCTACCGCCTGGTCGTCGACCATGTGGACGAGGACTACTGGCGCAACTTCGGCCAGCACCGCGAGACGCTGGTGGCGCCGTCGCTGGCCTGGTATGGCGACGACACCCAGGCCGTGCTCTGGTACGAGTACCGCAAGTACCTGACGCCCTTCGATCGCGGCACGGCGCTGGACCCGGTCACCCGGCGCCCGCTGGACCTTCCGGCCACGCGCCGGCTGGACGAGCCCTTCAACCAGATGACGGGCGAGACCCACCTGGCCCAGCTCTCCGTGGACCACCGCCTGGGCAGCGGCTGGGCCGCCCACCTGAACCTGAGCTACAACCGCGAGATCTACGACGCCAACCAGCTGCGCGTGAACGGCGTGAACACCGCGCGCGGCACCCTGCAGCGCAGCAACGACGCCACGCACGGCGCACTCAGCACCGACAGCTATGGCTCGGCCTATGTGGACGGCAGCGTGCAGCTGGCCGGCCTGCGCCATGACCTGCAGTTCGGCGCCGATGCCGAGTCCCGGCTGATCTACCGCTCCGACCTGCTGCGCCAGGCCGTCACCTCCACCTTCAGCTACACCAATCCCGTCTACGGGCTGGAGCAGCCCTCGGCCACCGTCTCGGCCAGCGACAGCGACCAGAGGGACCAGCTGCACAACCAGTCGCTGTTCCTGCAGGACGCCATCCACCTGGGCGACCGCTGGGTGCTGACCACCGGCCTGCGCTACCAGACCTGGCGCCAGACCGCCGGCCGGGGCCGCCCGTTCAAGGCCAACACCCAGGCCGACGGCACGGCCTGGCTGCCGCGCGCCGGCCTGGTCTATCAACTGGCCAGCGGCCTGTCGCTCTACGGCAACTACTCGCAATCGCTCAGGCCCACCTCCACCATCGCGCCACTGGCCAGCGGCACCGTGATCGACTCGGGCGTGGCGCCCGAGGAGGCCCGGTCCTGGGAAGCCGGCGCCAAGCTGGACCTGCCAGGGCAGCTCACCGGCACGCTGGCGCTGTTCGACATCCGCAAGAAGAACGTGCTGGTGTCCCAGTTCAACGACGCCACCAAGCTGACCGACTGGCGCACCTCGGGCGCGGCGCGATCGCGCGGGCTGGAGGTGGATGTGGCCGGCGAGCTGGGCCGCCACTGGAGCGCCATCGCGGCCTTTGCCTATGTGGATGCCAAGACCACGCAGGACCCGCTCTACCAGGGCAACCAGCTGTGGAACGTGGCGCGGCAGACGGCCTCGCTGTCGGCCGTGTACGACTTTGGCCAGGTGCTGGGCGGTGTGCTGGGCGGTGTGCTGGGCGAGGGCCGGCTGCGCGTGGGCGGCGGCCTGCAGTACGTGGGCAAGCGGCCCGGCGACTCGGCCAACGCCTTCTGGCTGCCGGGCTACACCGTGGCCCATGCCTTTGCCACGTATGACACGCGGATCAACGGCTACAGGACGCGCTTTCAGCTCAACGTGAAGAACCTGTTCGACCGCACCTACTACCCGTCGAGCGCCAACACCTACTTCATCTCGATGGGCGACGCGCGCCAGGTGCTGCTGCGCGCCACGGTCGAGTTCTGAGCGCGCGCCAGCCCCGCCCCCGCCCTTTCCTTTTTCCGTGTCTGTCCCGGCCCGCAGCCGCATGCGATGCCGCGCATCACGCATCACCTCCATGAACTTCCCGGAAGTCTTTTCCATGCACCGCCAAGCAACCGCCCCCTCCCCCGCTTTTTCGCGCCGCTCGGCCCTGCTGCTGGCTGCCGCCGGCCTGCTGGCCGGCAACCTGCCTGCACCGGCCCTGGCCGCCCCGTCCAACTCGCCTGCCACGCCCAATCCCCCCAAGAAAGTGCTGCTGGTGGTGCGCGTGGAAGGCAAGAGCCTGCCCGTGGACCAGAAGATCCAGCAGCACCTGGCCGCGCGCGGCTACGCCGTCACCCTGCACAGCCAGTACGCGCCCGTGGAGGCCGCGCTGGACGCGGACCTGGTCATCCTCTCGTCCACCATCCGCTCGCATGACCTGCTGGGCGCCTACCGCAACGTGCCCGTGCCCCTGCTGACCTGGGAGAACGACCTGCTCGACGATCTGGCCATGACCGGCAAGCGCGCGGGCACCGATTTCGGCAGCGTGGAAAAGGACCGCTACGTCTGGCTGGTCAACGCGCCCCACCCCATGGCGGCCGGGCTGCCGGCCGGCGTGGTCGATGTCTATGAAAAGCAGGCCACCATGAGCTGGGGCAAGCCCGGCCTGGGCGCCACCACCATCGCCACCGTGCACGGCCACCCCGACAAGGCCGCCATCTTCGGCTACGAGATGGGCGCCACCATGGACTACGAATCGCTGGCCCCCGCGCGCCGCGTGATGTTCTTCCTGGACAACGAAACCTTCCCTAACCTCTCCGCCGCCGGCCTGAAGCTGTTCGATGCCGCCGTGGACTGGGCACTGCAAGTGCGCTGATCTCCGCCGCTTACCTCCCCGCTTATTTCCGCCGCTTATCGCCTCGCCGAACGCCCCGCCAAACGCTTTTTTCCTCTATTGACTGGCCATTGCGCATGCCTTCCTCCTTCCACACCCTCCCCCCCATTGCCGGCATGCCCCGATCCTGCCTGTGCCTTGCCCTGGCTGCCATCCCCGTGATGGCCTTCTCCCAGGCTGCCGACGCACCGTCCACGCAACTGGAAACCGTGCAGATCCAGGCCGAGAAGCAGCAGAACAACGAAGACAACTTCGTCGCCCGCAAAACCACGGGCGTGCTGCGCTCCGATGCGCCGCTGTTCGAGACCGCGCAGTCCATCAGCGTGGTGACCCAGCGGCAGATCGAGGAAAAACAGGTCAGGTCCGTGGCCGAGGCGCTGGAGAGCGTGGCCGGCGTGGCGTCCGGCTCGTACGGCCGGCGCGGCTGGGATGACTTCATCATCCGCGGCCAGATCTCCAGCGCGCAAACCTATGTGGACGGCCTGCGGGCGCAGACCTCCACCAATGTGCTGCGCTCCGAGGACATCTTCGGCATCGGCTCCATCGAAGTGGTCAAGGGCCCCACCTCGGTGGGCTTCGGCCTGGCCCTGCCGGGCGGCCTGGTCAACCTGACCACCAAGCGCCCGCAGGCCGAGTCGTTCTCGCGCGCCGGCATCAGCGTGGGCAGCTATGGATTGAAGGAGGCCAACTTCGACCTGAACTACTCGCCCGACGGAAGCCGCAAGGGCGCCTTTCGCATCGTGGGCCGCGCATCCGACCAGAACGATCCCACGGACTACGTCTACTTCAAGAACCAGTACCTGGCGGGCTCGTACAACTTCGACCTGGATGGCAGCAACGAGCTGTCCGTCATCGCCAGCTACCAGCACCGCAACTACATCCGCAACCAGGGCATTCCGCAGAACTACGAAAAATACGGGCGCAATGTCTTCATCGGCGAACCCGACCGCAGCTACGAGGTGGACTCCTACCGCCTGGGCGCCAACTACGCGCACTACTTCGACAACGAATGGGTGTTCCGCCAGAACTTCGCGCTCACCAAGGGCAGCAGCCTGAGCAACTCGGTCTTTGCGGCGGCCAATGCCAGGTTCCCCCTGGTCGCGCGCCAGATCAACTACCAGGACAAGCAGGACGTCAACATCGCCCTGGACAACTACCTGCAGCGCAACTTCCGATTCGACCGCGTGAACTACGAGCTGACCGCCGGCATCGACATGATGCGAGAGCGCAGCGACTACTACCAGCGCGTGGACAACATCAACCCCTTCAACGCCGACAACCCGGTCTATGGCGTCACCTCCATCAAGGAGGGCAAGCCCTCGCACAACCTGACCTACAGCCAGTACGTGGGCCTGTACCTGCGCAACACCATCAAGATCGATGAGAAATGGATCGTCGGCCTGAACGGCCGCCATGACTGGACGCGCGTGGAAATCCAGGACAGGCTGGCCGGCGGCTCCGTCAGCAACAGCAACACCGCCTTCACGGGCAGCGCCTCGCTGATGTACCAGGCCAGCGAGTTCCTGGCCCCCTACGTCAGCTACTCCACCTCCTTCATGCCCGTGACGGATGCCGGCATCAACGGCACGCTGCTCAATCCCGAGGAAGGCAAGCAGACCGAACTGGGCGTGAAATTCCAGGCCCTGGACCGGCGCGTGCAAGGCTATCTGGCGGTGTATGACCTGCGGCGCAAGAACGTCACCGAGAACGACGCCATGCTGGGCTACGCCGTCCAGACTGGCGAGCAGACCACCAAGGGCTTCGAGGCGGAAGTCGCCGCCTCGCTGACGCGGCAATGGAATGTCTCGGCCGCCTACAGCTACATCCCCTCGGCCCGGACCTCCCAAAGCCTGACGGCCAGCGAAATCGGCAAGCGCATCAACCATGTGCCCAAGAACGCGGGCTCCGTCTTCACGCAGTACTACTTCAACCCCGACCGCCTGGGCTGGAACATGGGCGCAGGCCTGCGCATGCAGGGTGCCCGCACGGCGCAGCGCGGCACGGCCTTCGTCAACCTGGCCAGGTACACCCTGCTCGACCTCAACGTGGGCTATGAAGCGAAGTCATGGGGCCTGAGCCTGGCCATCAAGAACCTGCTGGACAAGGACTACGTCCAGGGCACCACGCCGAACGCGCAGCTGCTGAGCTTCGGCAGCCCGCGCACGCTGATGGTGAGTGCAAGGTTCAAGTACTGAGGCTGGCTGGCTCCTTCAAGCATGCGAGCCTTTCAGCCAAGGTGCGCACCCCGGCCTGGCGGAACTGGTAGCTGTGCGTCCTCAGGTGTAAACGCTGGCTCAGCACCGGTTGGCCGCCCTTTGGCGTGAGTTGCCGGCGACAACGTGGCCGTTCCAAGGGTGCCACGGCCTGAGCCGGTGGCCCTGCGGCGACCCCGGCCAGGGGCAGATTCTCGACACGGAAAAGCCGCCCGAAGGCGGCCGGTTCCAGGGAGCGCTGCACCAGCGCTGGCTGCGATCAATCAGCGTTGCTGTGGCTGGCGCAAAGGCTGCCCTTGTTGGCGGACGTTCGCCTTGCACTGCATCTGGCTGTAGTTCCTGTCCGTGATGGGTTGCCCCATCTGCAGGGGAACATGGACCGGATGCTGCGGGCCTCTCGTGGGAAGAAGCTGTTTCATGGTTCCATCCTCACGTCAAACGGAACGCCGCCCAGCCCGTCAGCGGGGCTGATTGGGCTGCTGCTGGCCTGGCTGGTTCTGGCCAGGTTGCTTGTGCTGGGGGTTGTCCTGCTGCTGCTGTCCCGGGTTTTGCTGGTTCGGGTTCTGCTGCTGCGGGTTGTTTTGCTGCTGTTGCTGGTCGTTTTGCTGAGCCATGGGTATCTCCTTCACATGGTGGTCAAAGAGGCGCGTCAAACGAAGCGCCCGACTGCAGCGCAGATATGCACTGCGCTGGTAACCAGTGTGGGACCAGACATGCGGCTCAGCCGTAGGACCGGCCAGAGCGTGCGCAGCCCCATGTTGCGATACCGCAGGTAGGCCAGCCGCCGGGTGTCCGACGGACATTTCGCACAGGGGCAACGAAGGACCAGGGCAGGTCACGACCTGCGCACTGCGGCCCCCGGCCCCCTGCCTCACTCCACCGTCACGCTCTTGGCCAGGTTGCGCGGCTTGTCCACGTCGGTGCCGCGTGCGCAGGCCGTGTGGTAGGCCAGCAGCTGCAGCGGGACCACGTGCAGGATGGGGCTCAGGGCGCCGTAGTTCTCGGGCATGCGGATGACGTGCATGCCTTCGCTGCTTTCGATGTTGGTCTTGGCATCGGCCAGCACGTAGAGCACGCCGCCGCGCGCGCGCACTTCCTGCATGTTGCTCTTGAGCTTTTCCAGCAGCTCGTCGTTGGGCGCGACCGTGACCACGGGCATGGCGCTGTCCACCAGGGCCAGCGGGCCGTGCTTGAGCTCGCCGGCCGGATAGGCCTCGGCGTGGATGTAGCTGATTTCCTTGAGCTTGAGCGCGCCTTCCAGCGCAATCGGGTAGTGGATGCCACGGCCCAGGAAGAGCGCGTTCTCGCGCTTGGCGAAGTCCTCGGACCAGCTGATGACCTGGGGCTCCAGCGCCAGCACCGATTGCAGGGCCACGGGCAGGTGGCGCATGGCGGCAAGGTACTGCTGCTCCTTTTCCTCGCTCAGGCGCCCCTGCGACTGGGCCAGGGCCAGGGTCAGCAGGAACAGGCCCGCCAGCTGGGTGGTGAAGGCCTTGGTGGATGCCACGCCGATCTCCACGCCGGCGCGCGTGATGTAGGCCAGCTCGCATTCGCGCACCATGGCGCTGGTGGCCACGTTGCAGACGGTCAGCGTGTGCTTCATGCCCAGGCTCTGCGCGTGGCGCAGCGCGGCCAGGGTGTCGGCGGTCTCGCCCGACTGGCTGATGGTGACGACCAGGGTCTTGGGATGGGGAACGCTGGTGCGGTAGCGGTACTCGCTGGCCACTTCCACGCTGCAGGGCAGGCCGGCCAGCGCTTCGATCCAGTACTTGGCCGTGCAGCCGCTGTAGTAGCTGGTGCCGCAGGCCAGGATGAGCACGCGGTCGATTTCCTTGAACACGCGCCAGGCCGAGACGCCGGACTTGCCGTCCGAGCCCGCGCCGTCGAACAGCTCGGGCACGATGGCCTGCACGCCTTCCAGCGTGTCGGCAATGGCGCGCGGCTGCTCGAAGATTTCCTTTTGCATGTAGTGGCGGTAGGGGCCCAGCTCGGCCGCGCCGCTGTGGGCGTGCACGGTGCGCACGGGGCGCTGCTCGGGCGCCAGGCGCTCGCCGCCCTTGCCCACCAGCCAGTAGCGGCCGGGCTGCAGGTCCACGATGTCGCCCTCTTCCAGGTAGACGATCTGGTCGGTCACGCCGGCCAGGGCCATGGCGTCGCTGGCCAGGAAATGCTCGGCGCCCTCCTGGCCCACGCCCAGGATCAGCGGCGAGCCGGCGCGCGAGCCGACCACGCGCTGCGGCTCGTCCTTGTGCATGACGGCGATGGCGAAGGCACCATGCAGCCGCTGCGTGGCGGCCTGCACGGCCTCGAACAGATCACCGCCGTAGAGGCTGTCCACCAGGTGGGCGATGACCTCGGTATCGGTCTGGCTGGCGAAGACATAGCCCTTGGACTGCAGCTCGGCGCGCAGGGCTTCGTAGTTTTCGATGATGCCGTTGTGCACGAGGGCCACGCGGGCCGGCTGGTCGGCATCGGCCACGGGCGAGACGCCGGGGCCGTGGCTGAAATGCGGATGGGCGTTGCGCACGGCCGGCTCGCCATGCGTGGCCCAGCGGGTATGGGCAATGCCGGTGTGGCCGATGACCTTGTCCTGCTGCACCTGGGCCATGAGTTCGGCCACGCGCGCCGTGGAACGGGCGCGCTGCAGGCCCTGGCTGTGCACGCCCTGGGCGTCCAGCGCCTGCACGGCCACGCCGCAGGAGTCATAGCCGCGATATTCCAGGCGCTGCAGGCCCTGGACGAGAACGGGGACGATATCGCGGAAGGAAACCGCTGCGACGATGCCACACATGGACAAGCTCCTTGTTTCGAGATGACGACGGATGCTACGCAGGTTGAAAAGAAATTTCTCGCCAAATTTCTTTATCTATTGAACTAATATTTCATCAAAACCAGTACAAGAAATATTATTTCAATTCATAGAATTCAATGACACAAAATTCCATAGAACTGGACGCCACCGATCTGCGATTGCTGCAATTGCTGCAGGTCGATGCCAGCCGCAGCAACCAGGCCCTCGCCGCGCTGCTGCAGCTGTCGCCGCCCACCTGCCTGCGCCGCGTGCGGCGGTTGCAGGAGACCGGGCTGATCGAGCGGCAGGTGGCCATCCTCCAGCCGGAACGCCTGGCCGCCGCCCTGGGTCACGGGCTGCAGGCCATCGTGGAAGTCTCGCTGGACCGCCAGGACAGTGATTCGCTGGACAGCTTCGAGCGCCGCGCCGTGGCGCTGGACGCCGTGCAGCAATGCTGGCGCGTGTCGGCCGGGCCTGATTTCATCCTCGTGGTGGCCGCGCCCGACATGCCGGCCTACCTGGAGTTAAGCCGCGCGCTATTCACGGGCGACGCCAACGTGCGCAATGTCAAGAGTTTTTTCAGCGTCAAGCGCGCCAAGTTTTCCACCGCCATGCCGCTGCCGTCCACAAATCCCGGAACGGCCGCCGAATGAGGCCAGGAGCCTTGATTTTGTGAGTATTTGTGCTCATCAGGAAGCTACGCTGCATCGGGCCCGCGTAGGACAAGAGGCCTGCAATGTGTCCCGAACGCCAACTTTGGGCAACGTTAAACTTTAAGGCGTTGCGCACGCACGGGGACAATGATACAAATTGATGCAACAACACTTTCTGACGCGCTAGGCAATCGGCGCGCACTCGGCTCGCACCGCCATGTCCTTGCGCCAGCGCATCCATCGCCGAACCTACCCCTTGCGCGTCTCCAGCATGGCATTGGGCGGCCTCGTCGTGGGCACGGCCATGACCGAGATGGGCGCCAGCCCGGCGGTATGGGGCTTTGTGCTGGTGAGCGCCCTGGTCTGGCCGCACATCGCCTTTTTGCACGCCCGCCACAGCCGTGACAGCCACCGTGCCGAACACGCCAATCTGCAGATAGACGCGCTGATCATCGGCAGCTGGATTCCCGTGATGCATTTCTGCGCATTGCCCAGCATTGCGCTGCTGGCCATCAGCATTGCCGACCGCAACCACACGGCCACGCGCGACGGCTGGCTGCAATCGCTGGTGGCCACCTTGCTGGCCGCCGCGCTGGTGGCCCTGCTGCTGCGGCCCGTGCCCGACTGGGAGGCCAGCCTGGCCGTGCAGCTGAGCATGCTGCCCCTGCTCCTGCTGCACAGCGTGTTCTCCAGCTGGTCCACGCGCCAGCTGGTGCGCAAGCTGGCGCGCCAGAACGTGAAGCTGCAGGTGCTCAGCCGCATCGACCCGCTGACCACGCTGTACAGCCGGGACTACTGGTGGCAAAAGGCCCGCGCCGCGCTGCGCGACTACCGGCAGACGCAGGCCTCGGCCTGCCTGCTGATCGTGGACATAGACCACTTCAAGCGCATCAACGACAGCTTTGGCCACACCGTGGGCGACGAGGTGCTGCAGGCCATAGGCCTGACCATCCGGCACTGCCTGCGCTCGCACGACGCGGCTGGCCGCTATGGCGGTGACGAGTTCGCCGTGCTGTGCATGCACACCCAGCTGGACGACGCCTATGCGGTGGCGCTGCGCATACGCAACCAGTTGAGCCAGCTGCGCGTGCGCGAGCATCCCCAGCTGCGCGTGAGCGCCAGCATTGGCGTGGCGGCGGCGGACCCGAGCTTTCTGTCGGTCAAGGACTGGATCAATGCGGCCGACAGCGCGCTCTACAGCGCCAAGGATGCCGGGCGCGACCAGGTGATTCCCGCCGCGCCGCTGATGGCCGGCAGCGCGCCTGCCCAGGCCGGAACAGCCTCGGACACAGACCCCGATAAAGGCTCCCAAGTGGGCCCGGACACCAGGGACTCCCGCCCCACGCACCAGCCCGAGCCGGACGACACGCTGATCTGAGGGCAGGCGCCAGCGGCAGGCGATCTCAGAGCCCGCGATCGGCGCGCCGCACTTCGCCGCCGGGCCAGTTCAGGCAAACGCAGCAGCCGCCCGCGGGCGTGGCGCGGATGGTGGCCTCGCCGCCGTGGCGGCGCATCACGCCGCGCACCAGGGCCAGGCCCGTGCCCAGGCCGGGGAACTCGGATTCGCGGTGCATGCGCTGGAAGATGCCGAACAGCGCTCCCGCGCGCGAGGGGTCGAACCCCACGCCGTTGTCCGTCACGCTGAGCGTGATGCCGCCGTCGGCATGGCGCTCCACATCGATGGCAATGCGCGGCTGGTCCACGGGGCGGGTGAACTTGACGGCGTTGTCCAGCAGCGCCTCCAGCACCTGGCGCAGCAGGGCCGCGTCGGCACGCACGGCGGGACTTTGCTGCGGCAGGCTCCATTGCAGCCGCGCAGCCGCGCCGCAGGCAGCCCAGCGCGGCTGCGCCAGCACCGCCGTGCGCGCCTGCTCCAGCAGCTCCTGCAAGGCGACGGGCTGCCACTGCATGGGCGTGCGCGCGGCGCGCGACAGGGCCAGCAGGCCGTCGAGCATGCCGCCCATGCGGCGCGCCGACTGGTCCATGGTCTGCAGGAAGCCGCGCGCCTCCTGCAGCTCCTGCGGCGAAGGTGCGGCCTGCGACAGCAGTTCATCGACCAGGGGGCCGAAGGACAGCACATGGCGCAGCGGCGCGCGCAGGTCGTGCGACACCGCATGCAGCCATTCCTGCTGCGCGGCGCGCAGGGCCTGCAGTTCCTGCTCGCGCTGGGCCAGGCGCTCCAGCGCATCCTGCAACGTGCGGGGAGGGCCCTGCAGGTCGGCGGCGGGGTCGGGGGGCGGATGGGGTGCGAAAGGTTCCGTCATGGCATGGACAGGGTCAGGAGATTCGGCAAATCGGCGTACCCCGTACGGGACCCGCCATCGATGCGGGCCCTCGAGCCCACGTGTCTCGGAAGTCTCAGGACTTGGGCAGTTTGACTGGGCGCTTCCAGCTGGTGATGCTCACCTGCCTGCCCCGCGATACCGTGAGCACGCCGGGCTCGGTGCTCTTGGTGACCGTGGAGCCGCCGCCCACCGTGCCGCCCGCGCCAATGGTGACGGGCGCCACCAGCACGCAGTTGCTGCCGATGTGCACGTCGGCCTCGATCACCGTGCGGTGCTTGTTCACGCCGTCGTAGTTGGCCGTGATGGAGCCGGCGCCGTAGTTGACGCGCTCGCCCACCGTGGCATCGCCCAGGTAGGCCAGGTGGTTGGCCTTGGCGCCATCGGCCAGCACGGAGTTCTTGACCTCGACGAAGTTGCCGATGTGCACTTCGCGGCCCAGTTGCGCTCCGGGGCGCAGGCGCGCAAACGGGCCGACCAGGGCGCCCTCGCCCACGCTGACGCCGGCCTTCTCGCCATCGACATGGGTGTACGGATGGAGGACGGCGCCCGCCGCAATCGTGGCGTTGGCAATGCTGCAATAGGCGCCGATGCGCGCACCTTCGCCAATCTCCACATGGCCGCTGAAGATGCAGCCCACGTCGATCTCCACATCCTGCCCGCAGGCCAGGCGTGCCGCGCGGCCAGTGCGCGGGTCGTCGCGCAGGTCAAAGCGCGCGGGGTCGGCCAGGCGCACGCCCTGCTCCATCAGCGTGCGGGCCTGGGCGCCCTGGTGGGCGCGCTCCAGCTCGGCCAGTTGCAGCGGGCTGTTGACGCCCGCCACCTGCACCGGGTCGGCAATGCAGTGCGCGACCACGGGCACGCCGTCGGCCACGGCCATGGCGACCACGTCGGTCAGGTAGTACTCGCCCTGGGCGTTGTCATTGGTCAGGCGGGCCAGCCAGCCGGCCAGGTGGCGGGCCGGCACGGCCATGATGCCGCTGTAGATTTCCTGGATGGCGCGCTGGGCGTCATTGGCATCCTTTTGCTCGACGATGCGCTGCACCGTGCCGTCTTCGCCGCGCACGATGCGGCCATATCCCGTGGGATCGGGCAGGCGCACGGTCAGCAGCGCCAGCCGCTGGCCATCGGCCGCATCGACCAGGGCGCGCAGCGTGTCGGCCTGCGTCAGCGGCACATCGCCCGAGAGCACGATGACCATGCCATCGCCCGCCAGCGCGGGCACGGCCTGCTGCACCGCGTGGCCCGTGCCCAGCTGCGGCTCCTGGCGCACGAACTTCAGCGCCATGGAGCCGCCCTGGCAGGCCGCCGCCATGGCGGTCTCCACCTGGTCCGCGCCGTGGCCCGTGACCACCACGGCCGAGCGCGCATCCAGCTGCGCCGCCGTGGACAGCACATGGCCCAGCAACGGCCGCCCCGCCAGGCGCTGCAGGACTTTGGGAAGGCGGCTTTTCATGCGCGTGCCCTTGCCCGCGGCCATGATGACGAGATCCAGAGGTGCTGTCATAGGTGATTCATCCAAAACGCCAGAACCTGTGCCGGCAACGCCGCCGATTATCTGCCCGCCAAGGGCTGCGGCCGGTCACACGATTGACGTATGCTGGCGGCGCCATGCCCCATGCCACCACTGCACCCGTTCCCCTGCTGCGCACACGCGCCATCGGAGCCGGCCATCTGCGTGCCTTCCTGGCCGTGGCCCGGCACCTGAATTTCCGCGCGGCAGCCGACGAGCTGTCGCTGACGCAGTCGGCCGTGAGCCGCCAGATCCAGTCGCTGGAGGATGAAGTCGGCGTGCCGCTGTTCCTGCGCCACACGCGCGCCGTGGAGCTGACGGGGGCCGGCGCCCAGCTGCTGCGCTCGGTGGCGCCCGCGCTGGAGCAGATCGACGCCTCGGTGCGCCAGATCCGCCAGACCGTGGGCCGCAAGAGCGTGGCCATCACCACCTGGGCCAGCTTTGCCGCCATGTGGCTGATCCCGCGCCTGGAGTCCTTCCAGCGCGCCTGGCCCGATATCGACATCCGCATCGACACCAGCGACACCGTGATGGACCTGGACACCACCGACGTGGACCTGGCCCTGCGCTACGGCCGCGCGGGCGACGGCTGGCCCCAGGCGCAGCGCCTGTTCGGCGAGCAATTGGCCGTGGTGGCCAGCCCGCGCCTGCTGGCCGGCGGCCCGCCGCTCAGGACGCCGGCCGATGCCGCGCGCTACACGCTGATCGAGACCGGCGACGCCCACCGCATGCCCCAGCTGGAATGGCTGGGCTGGCAGCGCTGGTTCGGCGTGCAGGGCTGCGACCAGCTGCAGCCGCCGCGCTGGCTGTACTTCAACTACGCCCACCAGATCGTGCAGGCCGCCCTGGCCGGCCAGGGCCTGGCGATTGCGCGGCTGCCGCTGGTGGCCGATGCGCTGGCGGCTGGCGACCTGGTCGAGGTGCTGCCCGCGCACCGGCTGGAATCGCCGCTGGCCTACTGGCTGATCGTGGGCCCGCGCAGCGCCGCACGTCCCGAGGTGGCCGCCTTCTGCCGGTGGCTGCAGGAGCAGGCCGAGGTCACGCGCGAAACCGTCGAATCGCCCCCGGCTTGAAAAATACCCCCACGCTCCCCCGAAGGGGCCGTTTTCATCTTGGGGCGGCCCGGCGATGAAAAAAGGACGCGGGCATGCCGGCGTCCTTCATTCCTGTGCAGCCGGGCGCATGGCCCGGCGCGGGCATCAGCCCAGCGTCACGCGCGCAAACTTGCGCTTGCCCACTTGCACCACATAGGTGCCGGCTTCGAGCTTGAGGCCCCGGTCGCTGATGGCCGTGCCGTCCACGCGCACGCCGCCGCCGTCGATCAGGCGGTTGGCCTCGCTGGTCGAGGGCGCCAGGTTGGCCTGCTTGAGCAGGGCACCGATGCCCAGCGGCGCGCCCGACAGGCTGACCTCGTCGATCTGGTCGGGAATGCCGCCCTTGCTGCGGTTGTTGAAATCCTGCTCGGCCGCATCGGCCAGCGCCGCGCTGTGAAAGCGCGCCGTGATTTCCTTGGCCAGCAGCACCTTGGCATCCTTGGGATTGCGCCCGCCTTCCACCTCGGCCTTGAGCGCGGCGATCTCGGCCAGGCTCTTGAACGACAGCAGGGTGTACCAGTTCCACATCAGCGTGTCCGAGATGCTCAGCACCTTGGCGAACATGGTGTTGGCGTCCTCGGTGATGCCGATGTAGTTGTTCTTGGACTTGGACATCTTGTGCTCGCCGTCCAGGCCCACCAGCAGCGGCATGGTGAGCACGCACTGCGTGTCCTGCCCGTATTCCTGCTGCAGATGGCGACCCATGAGCAGGTTGAACTTCTGGTCCGTGCCGCCCATCTCCAGGTCGGCGCGCAGCGCCACCGAGTCATAGCCCTGCAGCAGCGGGTAGAGGAACTCGTGCAGGCTGATGGAGCTGCCGTCGGTGAAGCGCTGGTGGAAGTCGTTGCGCTCCATCATGCGGGCCACGGTGTACTTGGCCGACAGCTCGATCATGCCGCGCGCGCCCAGCTTGTCGCACCACTCGCTGTTGTAGCGCACCTCGGTGCGGGCGGGGTCCAGCACCTTGGCGGCCTGGGTGTAGTAGGTCTCGGCGTTGACCTTGATCTGCTCGGCCGTCAGCGGCGGGCGCGTGCTGTTGCGGCCCGAAGGATCGCCGATCAGGGTGGTGAAGTCGCCGATCAGGAAGATCACCTGGTGGCCCAGGTCCTGCAGCTGGCGCATCTTGTTGAGCACCACGGTGTGGCCCAGATGGATGTCGGGCGCCGTCGGGTCCAGGCCCAGCTTGATGCGCAGCGGCACGCCGGTGGCCTCGGAACGGGCCAGCTTTTGCACCCAGTCCGCCTGGGGCAGCAGCTCATCCACGCCGCGCAGGGTGGTTTCAAGCGCTTGGCTTACACCGTCGGTGACCGGGTATGTTGTAACAGCAGATTGATTCATAAGGGTTTTTCGCCAGGCCGCGTAGGACTGCGTCGGTATACTCCGGGGATTTTCCCGCTGCGGCGAATTCTAGACGCCCGCCTATCCGCACCGCAGAGCGCGGACTTGTTGCCCGTCTGGAGAGCGTATCCCGCCGCTGCGATGCTGTCCGGCCCCCGCAGGGCCGGATGCGCGCAACCCAAGGATCTGATGTTGTGAAATATGGCTTGAACCATGCCAGCGGTGCTCTTGTTGCGCGGCTGACCTCCGTGATCCAGCAACACCCCAAGCGTGTCACCGCGGCACTGGCAGCCATCTTGCTCACGGGCGGCGGCGGCGCCTTCGCCGTGGCCAACCTGGGACCCGATCCGGCCGACCTGCCGGTGCGCATGCTCTCCACGCCCGTGGAATCGCTGGCCGAAGGCCAGACCCTGGCCGAGCTGACCGACAGCGTGCAGGGCATGTCCCTGTACCGTTCCGAATACACGCGCGGCAGCGACACGGCCGAAACCCTGCTCCAGCGCCTGGGCGTGGCCGATCCGGCCGCCGCCGCCTTCATGCGCGGCAACGACCAGGTTCGCCAGCATGTGCTGGGCCGCGCCGGCCGCCTGGTGACGGCCGAGACCACGCCCGACCACCAGCTGTCGCAGCTGACCGTGCGCTGGGCGCCCGACGAGGACGGCAGCTTCCGCCGCCTCGTGGTCGAGCGCAAGAACAATGAACTGAGCACCCGCATCGAGACGGGCAAGCTGACGGCCTCGCCCCGCCTGGCTGGCGGCATCATCCGCAGCTCGCTGTTCGCCGCCACCGACGCGGCCTCCATCCCCGATGCCGTGGCCATGCAGATGGCCGACATCTTCCAGGGCGACGTGGACTTCCGCCGCAGCCTGCGCAAGGGCGACCGCTTCTCCGTGGTCTATGAATCGCTGGAAGCCGATGGCGAGCCGCTGCGCGCAGGCCGCGTGCTCAGCGCCGAATTCCACAACAACGGCAAGGTCGTGCAGGCCCTGTGGTTCCAGGACGAAGGCAAGGCCAAGGGCGACTACTACACCATGGACGGCAAGAGCCGCCGCCAGGCCTACCTGACCTCTCCCGTGGAGTTCTCGCGCATCAGCAGCGGCTTTGCCATGCGCATGCACCCCATCCACAAGACCTGGCGTGCCCACCTGGGCACGGACTTCGCCGCTGCCACGGGCACCAAGGTGCGTACCGTGGGCGACGGCACCGTCTCCTTCGCGGGTGTGCAAAACGGCTATGGCAACGTGATCTTCGTGGACCACGCCAACAACCACACTACGGTCTACGCCCACCTGAGCCACATCGGCGTCACGCGCGGCCAGCGCGTGGAGCAAGGCGACATCATCGGCAACGTGGGCTCCACGGGCTGGGCCACCGGCCCGCACCTGCACTTCGAGTTCCGCGTCAACGGCGAGCACCGCGATCCCATGACCATCGTCCAGGCCACCGATGCCGCCCGCCCCGTCTCCAAGGCCGGCCGCGCCGCCTTCGACAAGATGGCCGCGCAGATGCGCATCGAGCTGCAGGCATCGAACGAAGCACTGGCCCTGGCCAGCGAACGCTGAGCCACCGCGCTCCCATCCCGCAAAGGCTGCCCTGGCAGCCTTTGTTGTTTCAGGCGCATCCTTTTGTGATCGCGGGTCCCAGGCCGCAGGGCTACCATTGCCGGCATGAACCAGCCCATCCCCTCCCCCATCGCCCACCGCTACTGCATAGGCCTGATGTCCGGCACCTCGCTCGACGGAGTGGACGGCGTGCTTGTGGACTTTGCCGAAGGCACGCAGGTGCTGTGGCATGCCAGCCGGGGGTTCGACGCCGCGCTGCGCGCCGAGCTGCTGGCGCTGAACACCCCCGATGGCCGCGATGAGCTCCACCGCGCGGCGCTGGCGGCCAATGCGCTGGCGCGCAGCTATGCCGAGGTGGTGCGGGAACTGCTGCAGGCCACGGGCATGGCGCCCGCGCAGATCGCCGCCATTGGCGCCCACGGCCAGACCGTGCGGCACCGGCCCCAGATGTTCGACGGCACGGGCTACACCTTGCAGCTCAACAGCCCGGCCCTGCTGGCCGAGCTCAGCGGCGTTGCCGTGGTGGCCGACCTGCGCAGCCGCGACGTGGCCGCTGGCGGCCAGGGCGCGCCGCTGGTGCCCGCCTTCCACCAGGGCGTGTTCGGCCGGCCCGGCGAGACGGTGCTTGTGCTCAACATCGGCGGCATTGCCAACCTCAGCGTGCTGGCGGGCGATGGCACGGTGCTGGGCTTCGACTGCGGCCCCGGCAATGCGCTGATGGACGGATGGTGCCAGACCCACACCGGCCAGCCCTATGACGACGGCGGCCAATGGGCGGCCACGGGCCAGGTGCTGCCCGCCCTGCTCGACCGCCTGCTGGCCGAGCCTTTCCTGCAGCAGCCGCCGCCCAAGAGCACGGGGCGCGACCTGTTCCACGCGGACTGGCTGGCCGGCCATCTTTCCGCCAGTGCAACCAGCCCCGCCGATGCCCGCCCCGCCGACGTGCAGGCCACGCTCACCGAATTCACGGCCCGCGCATGCGCCAGTGCCGTGCAGCGCTTCGGGCGTGGCGGCGGGGAGCTGCTGGTCTGCGGCGGAGGCGCCTTCAACACGCAACTGATGCAGCGCATCGCCGCCCTGCTGCCCGGCGTGGCCGTGGACACCACGGCCGCGCGCGGCCTGCCGCCTCAGCAGGTGGAGGCCGCCGCCTTTGCCTGGCTGGCGCGTCAGGCCCTGCTGGGCCTGCCCGGCAACCTGCCAGCCGTGACGGGCGCACGCGGCCCGCGCATCCTGGGCGCCATCCACCCCGCATGAGTACCGCGGAAAAGCAGCGCCAGCAAAAAGGCCCGCGCAAGGCATTGCTGCCAGGCGCGGGCCCCCCACCAAAAACGGTGCGCTACGTCAGCCGCCGATATAGACGAACTTGAAGAGGAAGACGCCGCCGATCAACCACACCATCCAGTGCACTTCCTTGGCGCGCCCCGTGAACAGCTTGAGCACGGCATAGGTGATGAAGCCGAAGGCCAGGCCATTGGCCACCGAGTAGGTAAAAGGCATGAGCAGGGCCGTGACGGCGGCGGGGATGGCCTCGGTGGTCTCGCCCCATTCGATCTCGGTCAGCTCCTTGAGCATCAGGCAGGCCACGAAGAACAGCGCGGGCGCCGTGGCGTAGCCGGGCACCACGCCGGCCAGCGGCGACAGGAACAGGCAGCACAGGAAGAGCACGGCCACGGTCAACGCCGTCAGGCCCGTGCGGCCGCCCGCTTGCACGCCGGCCGCGCTTTCCACGTAGGCCGTGGTGCTGGAGGTGCCCAACAGCGAGCCCGCGAAGATGGCGCCGCTGTCGGCCAGCAGCGAGCGGTTGAAGCGGCCCATGCGGCTGGGCACCAGCAGGCCGGCGCGCTTGGCCACGCCCATCAGCGTGCCCGTGGCATCGAACAGCTCGACCAGGAAGAACACCAGCACCACGTTGAGGATGCCGCCCGTCAGCGCGGACTTGATGTCCAGCTGCAGGAAGGTGGGCGCAATGGAGGGCGGCGCAGAGAACACGCCGTGGAACTCGTTGCCTGCGAAGAAGAACGAGGCCACGGTGACGGCGACGATGCCGATCAGGATGGCGCCCGGCACCTTCAGGCGGTCCAGCACCACGATGATCAGAAAGCCCAGCGAGGCCAGGATGACTTCGGGCTTGTGCAGGTCGCCCAGGGTCACGAAGGTGGCCGGCGATGCGGCGACGATGCCCGCGCTCTTGAGCGCGATCAGCGCCAGGAACAGGCCGATGCCCACGGTGATCGCTATGCGTATGGACTGCGGTATGCCCTTGATGATCAGCTCCCGCAGGCCGAACAGCGTCACCAGCAGGAACAGGCAGCCCGAGACGAAGACCGCGCCCAGCGCGGCCTGCCAGGTGAAGCCCATGTGCAGCACCACCACGTAGGCGAAGTAGGCGTTCAGGCCCATGCCCGGAGCCAGCGCGATGGGATAGTTGGCGTACAGCGCCATGATGGTCGTGCCCAACGCCGCGATCAGGCAGGTGGCCACGAAGACGGCCCCCTTGGGCATCCCCGCATCCCCCAGGATCGAGGGATTGACGAAGATGATGTAGGCCATCGTCAGAAAGGTCGTCAGGCCCGCGACCAGCTCGGTTCTTACATTGGTGCCGTGCTCACTGAGCTTGAACACCCGTTCCATCCAGTTCATCGCATTGTCTCCGTGTTGTTTTCGCATGCGGGGCGCAACGGTTGTGAAAGCGCCCAGGGTTGAGCACCGGCTTTCCAGGCCGGCACAAGGCATGGCACCCTGCCGGGCGGCCATGGACCTGGTGGCGCGCATCGCTGCGCGCCGATTCAAGGAATGAGGGGGCGGCGCCGGTCCGCTCAGCTCCCGGCGGCCTGCACGGCCTCGATGGCGCGCAGGATGGATTCCGGCGTGGCCGGCGATTGCAGCGGAGGATTGCTGCGGTGCCCGCCCGCTGCCGAGACGGCGTCGCGGATGGCGAAGAACACCGAGAACGGCAGCAGCAGCGGCGGCTCGCCCACGGCCTTGCTGCGGTGGATGGAGTCCTCGAAGTTGTCGCCCTCGAACAGCCGCACGTTGAACACGGGCGGGCAGTCGTTGGCCGTCGGGATCTTGTAGGTGCTCGGGGCGTGCGTGGTGAGCTTGCCGCTTTGCGGGTGCCAGACCAGCTCTTCCGTGGTCAGCCAGCCCATGCCCTGGATGAAGGCGCCCTCGACCTGGCCCACGTCCACGGCCGGGTTCAGCGAGCGGCCCACGTCGTGCAGCACGTCGGCGCGCAGCAGCTTGAACTCGCCGGTCAGCGTGTCCACCACCACCTCGCTCACGGCAGCGCCGTAGGCGTAGTAGAAGAAGGGCCGGCCCTGCATGGTGTCCTTGTTCCACGACAGGCCGGGCGTGGCATAGAAGCCGTCGGACCACAGCTGCACGCGCTCGATGTAGGCCTCGCCCACCACGGCCTTGAAATCCAGCACCTTGCCGTTGATGTGGACCTGGTCGTTGGCAAAGCGCACGTCCTCCGCGCGGCCGCCATGGCGCTCTGCGGCGCAGGCGGCCAGGCGTTCGCGGATCTGGCGCGCCGCGTCCTGCGCAGCCTTGCCGTTGAGGTCGGCCCCCGTCGATGCCGCCGTGGCCGAGGTGTTGGCCACCTTGGTGGTGTCGGTGGCCGTGACGCGCACGCGCCCGAAGCCCACGCCCAGCTCATGCGCCACGACCTGGGCCACCTTGGTGTTCAGGCCCTGGCCCATCTCGGTGCCGCCGTGGTTCACGAGGATGGAGCCGTCGTTGTAGACATGGACCAGGGCGCCGGCCTGGTTGAAGTGCTTGACGTTGAAGGAGATGCCGAACTTGAGCGGCGTCAGCGACAGGCCGCGCTTGAGCACGGGGCTGGCCGCGTTGAACTCGGCGATGGCATCGCGGCGCGCGCGGTAGTCGCTGCAGGTCTCCAGCTCGGCCACCAGCTCGTGGATCACGTTGTCGGCCACGACCTGACTGTAGGGCGTGACATTGCGCTCGGTCTTGCCGTAGAAGTTGACGCGGCGCACATCGAGCGCATCGCGCCCCAGCTCGCGCGCCACCGTCTCCATGATGTTCTCGATGGCGATCGCGCCCTGCGGGCCGCCGAAGCCGCGGAACGCCGTATTGCTCTGCGTATTGGTCTTGCCGGAGTAGCCGTGCATGGACACATCGGGCAGCCAGTACGTGTTGTCGAAGTGGCACAGCGCGCGCGTCATCACGGGGCCGGACAGGTCGGCCGAGTGGCCGGCGCGCGAGACCATGGAGATCTCGGCGCCCAGGATGCGGCCCTCGTCGTCGTAGCCCACCTCGTACTCGTACCAGAAGCAGTGGCGGCGGCCCGTGATCATGAAGTCGTCATCGCGGTCCAGGCGCAGCTTGACGGGCCGGCGCAGCCGCGTCGCGGCCACCGAGGCCACGCAGGCGAACAGGGCCGACTGCGACTCCTTGCCGCCGAAGCCGCCGCCCATGCGGCGGCACTCCACATGCACGGCGTGCGAGGCCACGCCCAGCGCATGCGCCACCAGGTGCTGCATCTCGCTGGGGTGCTGGGTGGAGCAGTACAGGTGGACGGCGCCGTCCTCCTTGGGAATGGCGTAGCTGATCTGGCCTTCCAGGTAGAACTGCTCCTGGCCGCCCACGTAGAACGATGACTTCAGGCGGTGCGGCGCCTCGTCCATGGCGCGGCGCGCGCCGCCTTCATTCGTGCTGCGCGCCAGGTGCATGGGCGGCAGCACGTACTGGCCCAGCTCATGCGCCTGCTGGGGCGTGAGCACGGGCGGCTCGGCCGTGATGTCGGCCGCCGCCTTGGCCTGGGCCGCAGCCAGGCGCGCCGCCTCGCGGCTTTCGGCGATCACGGCGAACAGCGGCTGGCCCAGGTAGCGGATCTCGCCGCTGCACAGGATGGGGTCGTCGTGGATGATGGAGCCGCAGTCGTTGACGCCGGGAATGTCCTCGCCCGTGAGCACGGCCACCACACCGGGCATGGCGCGGATGGCATCCAGCCTGAGCGCATTGAGCCGGCCATTGGCCACGGGCGACAGGCCCAGCGCACAGTGCAGCGTGCCGTCCAGCTCGGGCAGGTCGTCGATGTAGGCGGCCTCGCCGGCCACATGCAGATGGGCCGACTCATGCGGGCGACTGATGCCCACGCGCTGGCCCTGGGTGTGGGCACCGGCCTCGGCGCGCTCGTCCACGCGGAAGGCGGTGTTCTTCAGGTAATGCGCAAAGGCCTCGGACGAGTGCAGCAGGGAGGGATCGATGGGGCGGTTCATTTCAGGCTCCTTGGTGCACTGCGTGGGGCATCACGCTCCAGACGCTGGTGGCCTGCAGCGGCAGCGGCTGCTGCGAACGTGTCTCCAGCCACAGGCGCTGCAGCAGGTTCTGCGCCACCTTGAGCCGGTAGTCGGCGCTGGCGCGCATGTCGGACATGGGCTTGAAGTCCTGGGCCAGCGCGGCCTGGGCGGCCTTCACTGCGGCCTGGTCCCAGGGCTGGCCCACGATGGCCGCCTCGGCCAGGGCCGCACGCTTGACCACGGCAGCCATGCCGCCAAAGGCCAGGCGGGCGGACTTCACCACCTCGCCATCGAGCTCGATGGCCAGCCCCGCGCACAGCGCCGAGATGTCGCAGTCAAAGCGCTTGCTGATCTTGTAGGCACGGGTCTGGCGCCGTGCAGCGTCCAGCGGCACGGCCAGTGCCTGCACGAACTCGCCCGGTTCCAGCTGGTTCTTCATGTAGTCCAGATAGAAGTCATGCAGCGGCATGCGGCGCACGCGTGCGCCCTTGCGCAGCTCGATCTGCGCGTCCAGCGCCATCAGCACGGGCGGCGAGTCCCCAATGGGCGAGCCATTGGCCACGTTGCCACCCATGGTGCCCGCATGGCGGATGGGCACGGAGGCAAAGCGCAGCCACACATCGGTCAGCCCCTCGAAGCGCTGCGACAGCGCCGACCAGGCCGATTCCAGCGAGGCACCGGCGCCGATGTACAGCTCGCCGCCGTCCAGGCTGCCCGCGCCGTGGCGCTCCTCGACGCGCTTCATCTCGGCCACGTCGCCCACATAGACGATGTCGCCCAGGTCGCGGAACTGCTTGGTCACCCACAGCCCCACATCGGTGGAGCCTGCCAGCAGGCGCGCGCGGGGCTTGGCCTCGCACACGGCGGCCAGCTCGTCCAGCGTGCGCGGAGCGTGGAAGCTGTCCACACGGCCGCCCTGGGCGGCGTTGGGCGCGGCGTAGTCCAAGCCGGCATCCTGCGCGCGCAGGCCCTGCAGTGCCTGCACCACGGGTTCGGTGGCCATGCGCGTGGCGGGCAGGTCGAACATGCGCTGGCCTGCGTCCAGGATGGGACGGTAGCCCGTGCAGCGGCACAGATTGCCCGACAGCTCGTCGGCCAGCTGCTGGCGCGAGGGGCGCGTGCCGGCCTGCTGGTGGTGCTCATAGGCCGACCACAGCGACATCACGAAGCCCGGCGTGCAAAAGCCGCACTGCGAGCCGTGACAGTCCACCAGCGCCTGCTGCACGGGATGCAGTTCGGCACCGCCTGCGGGCTTGCCGGTGGCACAGCCCTGCTTGCCGGCGCACTGGCCCTTGACGTCCTCCACCGTGAACAGCGCCTTGCCGTGCAGCGTGGGCAGGAACTGGATGCAGGCATTGACCGTCTGCAGCTGCAGGCCGCCCACGGCGTCGGGCGCGCCGTCTTCGGCCAGCTCGGCGATGACCACGGTGCAGGCGCCGCAGTCACCTTCGTTGCAGCCCTCCTTGGTGCCGGTGCAGCGCGCGTCGCCGCGCAGCCAGTCGAGCACCGAGCGCGTGGGATGCGGCCCCTGTACCTCGACGATCTGGCCGCGGTGATAGAAGCGGATGGGTTGGGAACTGGGGCTCTGGCTCATGCTCGTGGGGGCAACTGCTGGTGCGTGGACTGTTCGGATCACGACTTACGCAAATTCCGAGGAAGAAAGCCGCTGGCCCTGTGGCGATGGCGTGTTTGCGTTCTTGCTTGCGTAAGTCCTGCGGATGTACCCGAGATTAAGTCCAGCCCCGCCCAAACGCATAAGACGGCCTCGATATTTCCTATGCGGGCTGCCATATATCCTTGCCAAAAACAAGGGTAAACCCGCAACAAAAGTGTGGATTGCAGCAGTTCAGGGTTCAAAAGCTATGCACAGCCCTCACTCGTGCTCGGCCGGCTCCAGAGGCTTGGGCCGCACATCCTCATCGTCGCCCAGCTGCGAGAAGATCATGGTCGAGGCCAGCGTCACCGCGCCCATGCAGACGAAGGTGGCGCGGAAGGCATTGAGGGTGTGCTGCGGCGTGTCGCCGCCGAACCATTCGCTGAAACCGGCCAGCACGGCGCCTGCGGCGGCCACGCCCATGCCCATGGCCAGCATCTGCACCATGGACAGCAGGCTGTTGCCGCTGCTGGCGTTGCCGGCATCGAGGTCCTTGAGCGTGACGGTGTTCATGGCCGTGAACTGCATGGAGTTGGTGGCGCCGAAGATCAGCAGCTGGACGATGACCACCCACAGCGGCAGCGCCGTGGAGACCGTGCCGAAGCTGGCGATCATCAGCGACAGCACCAGGGTGTTACCCATGAGCACGCGGCGGTAGCCGATGCGCTGGATCAGCGTAGTGGTCTGGCGCTTCATGGCCATGCTGGCCAGCACCGTGGGCAGCATCATCATGCCGGCCTGCAGCGGCGAAAAGCCCAGGCAGACCTGCAGGACCAGCGGGATCAGGAAGGGCATGCAGGAGCTGCCCAGGCGCGAGAACAGATTGCCCAGCAGGCCCACGCGCAGGCTGCGCACGGCGAACAGCTCGGGGGCGAACAGCGGGTCGGGCCGGCGCAGCGCATGCAGCCAGTAGGCGGCCAGGCTGGCCAGGCCGAAGATCAGCAGCACGAAGACCATGGCGCCATGGATGCCCTTGCCCGACATGCTGTCCAGCGCCAGCGACACGGCCACCATGCCGAAGGCCAGCAGCGCATAGCCCACGCCGTCGAAGCGCTTGACGGCAAAGCGGTCGCCCACAGGCATGAAGCGCAGCGTGGCGGCCAGGCCGATCAGGCCCACGGGCACGTTGACCAGGAAGATCCAGTGCCAGCTCACGTACTCCACCATCCAGCCGCCCAGCGTGGGGCCGATCAGCGGCCCGACCAGGCCGGGGATGGCCACGAAGCTCATGGCCTTGAGGAACTGCTCGCGCGGAAAGGCGCGCAGCACGGCCAGCCGCCCCACCGGCATGAGCAGCGCCCCGCCCATGCCCTGCAGCACGCGCGCGGCCACCATCAGCTGCAGGTTGGGCGCAATCGCGCACAGCACCGAGCCCAGCACGAACAGCGCAATCGCCCACAGGTAGACGCGTCGCGTGCCGAAACGGTCGGCCATCCAGCCCGAGGCCGGGATCAGCATGGCCATGGTCAGCGAGTAGGCGACGATGACCGACTGCATGCGCAGCGGGCTCTCGCCCAGGGCATCGGCCATGGTGGGCAGCGCGGTGTTGACGATGGTGCCGTCCAGCGTCTGCATGAAAAAGCCGATGGCCACAAGCCATAGCAGCACCGAACGCGAGGAGGATGTAGTGGAGGCGGAAGCGCTTTTGTCTTCAGGAATCATGGCAAGGCAGGGAGGGCGCAGGCGTTAAAAAACCGCCTGCGCATTGCTGCGCGGCGGTTGGTGGCGTGTTGTGCGGCGGGCTGCTGCGGGCTTCACTGCAGCGCGGCCGACAAGGCTTACACCGAGAAGCTCGATCCGCAGCCGCAGGTGGTGGAGGCGTTGGGGTTCTTGATCACGAACTGCGCGCCCTGCAGGTCTTCCTTGTAGTCGATCTCGGCACCCACCAGGTACTGGTAGCTCATGGCGTCGATCAGCAGCGACACGCCATTCTTGGTCATGGTCGTGTCGTCGTCGTTGGTGATCTCGTCGAAGGTGAAGCCGTACTGGAAGCCCGAGCAGCCGCCACCCTGCACGAACACGCGCAGCTTCAGGTCAGGGTTGCCTTCCTCGGCGATCAGATCGGCCACCTTGGCAGCTGCGCTGTCGGTGAAGACGATCGGGGTGGGCATTTCGGTGGTGGTGGTTTCGGTGATTTCTGCGACGGCGCTCATGGGGATACTCCGAAGTTCTCAATTGGCCCGAATGGTACAGCAAAGGGCTCGGGAATTCCCGGGGCCGCCGGCTTGACGACAGTGCAAGTGGGGGCATTGGCCACCGACGGCGAAGGTGAATGCGAAGGGTTTGCATCGCCCAGAAAAAAACCGCCGGCAAAGGCGGTTTTTTTCTGAGGAAAGCCCCGGGGGACTTTCCTGCAGTGCCAGCGGATTAACGCTTGGAGAACTGCTTGGCGCGGCGTGCGGAGCGCAGGCCGACCTTCTTACGTTCGACTTCACGAGCGTCACGCGTCACGAAGCCGGCTTGGCTCAGGACGGGCTTGAGCGCTGCGTCATAGTCGATCAGGGCGCGGGTGATGCCGTGGCGGGTAGCGCCGGCCTGGCCGGATTCACCACCACCGTGGACGTTCACTTGAATGTCGAAAGCTTCCAGGTTGCTCGTCAGAGCCAGGGGCTGCTTTGCGATCATGATCGAGGTTTCGCGGCCGAAGTATTCCTGAATGTCCTTGCCATTCACGGTAATCTTGCCGGAGCCCTTCTTCAGGAACACGCGTGCGACGCTGGATTTGCGACGGCCGGTGCCATTGTTCCAATCACCAATCATCTAGGTCTCCTTAGATTTCCAGAGCCTTGGGCTGCTGGGCGGTGTGGGGATGCTCAGCACCGCCGTACACCTTGAGCTTCTTGATCATTGCGTAGCCCAGGGGACCCTTGGGCAGCATGCCCTTGACGGCCTTTTCCAGAGCACGGCCGGGGAACTTGGCCTGCATGTCGCGGAAGTTGGTGGCAGTGATGCCGCCGGGGAAACCAGAGTGGCGGTAGTACACCTTGTCCAGGTTCTTGGTGCCGGTGACCTTGAGCTTGGAGGCGTTGATGATGACGATGAAGTCGCCGGTGTCAACGTGAGGTGTGTAAATGGCTTTGTGCTTGCCGCGCAGACGGAGTGCCACTTCGCTGGCGACACGTCCGAGCACCTTATCGGTGGCGTCAATCACAAACCACTCGTGTTGCACCTCAGCGGGCTTTGCGCTGAATGTAGACATGAGTTTTCTCTTTCAAGAAAGGTTTGGCGGGCCCTTTTCCGCGGTCGGCGCTTCTTCAAAAAGGAAGCCTCTTAGGCGGGGATGTAAACTTCGCCGCGGGACCCTAAAATCGCTGCGAAGCCCTCCATTATACAAAAACGGCAGGTCTTCGCCATCCCCCCCTTTGCGCCGCACTGGCTTCAGCGCCGGCCCCATCCTTCAGCCGCCACGGACAACCACCCGGCAGCGCGGCTGGTTACCATACGCCTATGTTCAGTTACCGCCACGCCTTCCATGCAGGCAACCATGCCGATGTGCTCAAGCACACCGTGCTGATCGCCACCCTGCAATACCTCCTCCAGAAGGACGCCGCCCTCACGGTGCTGGACACGCACGCCGGCGCCGGCCTGTACCGACTGGACGGCGACTACGCCAACAAGAGCGGCGAGTCGGCCGACGGCATCATGCGCCTGGCCCAGGCCAAGGAGGCCGAGCTGGCCCCGGTGCTGCAGGCCTACCTGGCCACGGTGCGCTCCTTCAACCAGGGCGCGCAGCTGCGCAACTACCCGGGCTCGCCCTTCATCATCCAGTCCCTGCTGCGCGTGCAGGAGCGCGACAAGCTCAAGGTCTTCGAGCTGCATCCCACCGACATGCGCTCGCTGGTGGGCAACATTGCCCAGCTCGAAGCGGGCCGCCAGGTGGCCGTGCTGCACGAGGACGGCTTCGAGGGCATCAAGAAATTCCTGCCACCACCGTCGCGCCGCGCCCTGGTGCTGTGCGACCCCAGCTACGAGCTCAAGAGCGACTACGCCAAGGTGCTGGACATGGCGGCCGACAGCCTCAAGCGCTTTGCCACAGGCACGTATGCGGTCTGGTATCCGATCATCCCGCGCCCCGAGGCGCACGATCTGCCACGCCGCCTGAAGACCATGACCACCAAGGCCGGCAAGAGCTGGCTGCACGTGGAGCTCACGGTCAAGAGCAACAAGACGTCGGAGCGCGGCGGCCTGCCGGCCAGCGGCATGTTCCTGATCAATCCGCCGTTCAATCTCAAGGAACAGCTCAAGCCGGCCATGCCGCAGCTGGTCAAGCTGCTCGGTCAGGACGAGAACGCGGCCTTCACGCTCGAATCCGGCGGCTGAACACGGTTCAGCGCGAGCTCGACGCCGCAGAGGCCACTGCCGTGGCCGAGGCTGCGGCGGGCGCCGCGGCCTTCGCCACCGGCCTGGCGGCAGGGGCGGCACGGCTGGCCACGGCCGTGCGTGCATTGGGCCGGGGTGCGGGCGCCTTGGCCTGCACACGCGGCCGGACCGGGGCCTTTGCCTGAACCTGGGTCCGCGCCTGTGTTTGTGTCTGTCCCTTGGCCTGCTGCGTCTTCTTGAGCGACTCTGCCTTTCTGGCCGTGACCAGGGTTTCGGGGCATTCTTCCTCGCCTTCGTCAAGCTGCCACAGCTCCACGGGCTTGATGCCCAGGCCGACCATGCCCAGCTCCTGCGCCGCGGCCTGGCTCAGGTCGATCACGCGGCCGGGTGCAAACGGCCCCCGGTCATTGATGCGCACCACCACCGTCCTGCCTGTCGCGGCGCTGCGCACACAGACACGGCTGCCGAAGGCGAAGCTGCGGTGCGCAGCCGTCAGCTCTTCCTTGTCGAAACGTTCGCCGCTGGCCGTCAGCCGGCCATGCAGGCCCGGGCCATACCAGGAGGCCAGGCCTTGCTGGTCACTGTCGCGCGAGGGAACGAGGGCGAAATCGGGATTGGAGGGAGTGTCGGCACTCTCTTCGGGCGAAGCCGGTTCGGAGGGCCTGGCATCCGCGGATCTGCTGGCAGGCGGCGTGGCCCGCGAGGCGCGGCTGCTGCGCTTGCCTGCGGAGGGAACGGCCGCAGGCGTCTGGCCTTCAGCCATGGCCTCGGCACCTGCCGAACCAGCAGAACCGGCCATCAGGGCGCCGGACTCGGCATCGGTTTCGGCCACGGGAGCCGGTGCGCAGCCAGCCAGGGTGGCGGTGATGGCACACATGGCCAGCCAGCGCCAGTGCAGGCGTCGAAAATTACGATCCATGGGCAAAAACCTCCAGGGAACGCCTGACCGTTCCCAAGTTCTAGAGGGCCGCCCGGGGCCGGCGCAGTGGCTGCGCGCTCAAAGGCCCAATCGATCGCAGATTTCCAGCGTGGCGACGCTCTGGTTCATCGTATAGAAGTGCAGCCCGGGAGCGCCCTGGCTGCGCAACTGCTCGCATAGACGGGACACGACATCGAGGCCGAAGGCGCGAATGGACGCCGTGTCATCTCCGTAAGCCTGCAGACGCAGGCGGATCCAGCGCGGGATCTCGGCGCCGCAGGCGTCCGAGAAGCGCATCAGCTGCGTAGAGCTGGTGATGGGCATGATGCCGGGAACAACCGGTACATCAAGCCCCATGCCGCGCGCCGCATCAACGAAACGGCAGTAGGCGTCGGCATTGTAGAAATATTGGGTGATCGCGGAATCCGCGCCAGCGCGCACTTTAGCCGCAAACGCTTCCAGATCGGAATGTGGGGATTTCGCCTGCGGATGGACCTCGGGATAGGCTGCCACCTCGATGTGGAACCAGTCGCCGAACTCGCGGCGGATGAATTCCACGAGGTCGCTGGCGTACTGGAATTCCCCTCCCAGGCCATAGCCGCTGGGCAGGTCGCCGCGCAGCGCGACGATGCGGCGCACGCCCATGGCCTTGAGCTCCTGCAGCTCGGCACGCACCTTGTCGTGCGTGGCGCCCACGCAGGAGAAATGCGATGCCGCGCTGACGCCTTCGCTCTGGATGTCACGCACCATGTTGAAGGTGCCGGCCTGCGTGGAGCCGCCCGCGCCATAGGTGACGGAGCAGAACTGGGGCTTGCGCGCATAGAGGTTCTTGCGCACCTGCACATGCTTGGCCGCGCCTTCGGGCGTCTTGGTCGGGAAGAATTCGAAGCTGATCGGAAAGCTCATGTAAGACTCACTGCTCAGTGTTTCATTCGTTGCGTTTGCGCAGCTTGGCGCGCCCCGGTCCGGGCACGCCGAACTCGGTGCTGGTGTCGATCACACGCTCGTTGCGCTGCTCGCGCAGCACGGTGCGGGACACGCGCTTGGGCGCGGCCGGCTTAGGCGCGGCTTTCACGGCCGAACGGGGTTCGTCCTCGTCCTGCGTTTCAGGCTGTGCAGGCTCCTTCACCACGGCCGCCTGCTGGGCATGCACGAAGAATTCGCGGTTGCCGTCACCGCCTTCGATGGCCGACTCCATCCAGCCCTTGACCTCCAGCCCCAGCTCGCCCAGGCAGGTGCGGATGCGCTGCTCCACCTCGGTGAACAGGGCCGCATCGCGCACGATGCCGCCCTTGCCGACCTGGCCCGGCTGCAGTTCAAACTGCGGCTTGACCAGCATCAGCAGCTGGCCATGCGGCTTGAGCAGGCGCGTGACGGCCGGCAGCACCAGGGTCAGCGAGATGAAGGACAGATCGCCCGTGACGAAGTCGAACTGCGGCGTGATGTCCACGTCGGCAAACTCGGCGCGGCGGCGGCGCTGCGTGGCCACCGTGCCTTCTTCCCGGGCCTTGCCCTTGGCCGCGCGCTCGGCCTTGAAGGCTTCGATCTCTTTTTCCTTGGCGTCGTCGCTGTCGTCGTAGTCTTCATCGACCAGACCGCCGTTGCGCATCCAGGCATAGGGCGCCACGGGCTGGGTGTCGTTGTCGTCGGGATCTTCTTCCCAGCGTTCGGACAGCACTTCCTCGCAGGACTCCTGCAGGCCCTCGGCCGTCACCGCGCGGGCATTGACGCCCTCGACGCAGATCACACGCACATCCGAGCGCAGCCGGTCATGCAACTGGCCATGGCCCACGTCCACGCCGATGACCTGGGCGGCGCCCGCCTGCAGCAGGCAGTCGGTGAAGCCGCCCGTACTCTGGCCCACGTCCAGGCAGCGCAGGCCCTGCACCGACAGCTTGGTGGCCGCCAGCGCGCCTTCCAGCTTCAGCCCGCCGCGCGAGATGAACCGGGCCTCGGCCCCGTCCAGCAGCTGCAGCTCGGCACCCGCAGGAATCTCGTCGCCGTTCTTGGCAACCTTCTTCCAAGGCGTCAGCGGCGTCATGCGCCATTGCACGCCGCCTGCAATCAGCCGCTGCGCCTGCGAGCGCGTGGCCGCATGGCCGGCTTCCACCAAAAATACATCTGCGCGCATAGCGTCGCTCCAGGAAATCTCAGTTGACTAATGCCCGAAACCGGCGCGACCCAACTCAGGGACGCCAAGCAAGGGCCGCCCCGCAGCGAGGGCGTCGTCCCCCTCCTCCGCGAAGCGGATAGAGAGGGGGAAGGCGCGTCAGCGCCTCAGGGGGTGCTTAGTAGCGATAAGTTTCGGGCTTGTAGGGGCCCTGCTTGCTCACGCCGATATAGGCAGCCTGGCCGTCCGTCAGTTCGGTCAGCATGGCGCCGACCTTCTTCAGGTGCAGGCGGGCGACCTTCTCGTCCAGGATCTTGGGCAGCACGTAGACCTTGCCGACCTCGTAGGCGTCGGGCTTGGTGAACAGCTCGATCTGGGCGATGGTCTGGTTGGCGAACGAGGCGCTCATCACGAAGCTGGGGTGGCCGGTGGCGCAACCCAGGTTCACCAGGCGGCCCTTGGCCAGCAGGATGATCTTCTTGCCGTCAGGGAAGGTGATGTGGTCCACCTGGGGCTTGATTTCTTCCCACTGGTACTGCTCGATGGAGGCGACGTCGATCTCGTTGTCGAAGTGGCCGATGTTGCAGACGATGGCTTCGTTCTTCATGGCCACCATGTGCTCGTGGCGGATGATGTCGCGGTTGCCGGTGGTGGTCACGAAGATGTCGGCCTTGTCGGCTGCCCACTCCATGGTCACGACCTTGTAGCCTTCCATGGCCGCCTGCAGGGCGTTGATGGGATCGATCTCGGTGACCCAGACCTGGGCCGACAGCGCGCGCAGCGCCTGGGCGCAGCCCTTGCCCACGTCGCCGTAGCCGGCCACCACGGCAACCTTGCCGGCGATCATCACGTCGGTGGCGCGCTTGATGCCATCCACCAGCGATTCGCGGCAGCCGTAGAGGTTGTCGAACTTGCTCTTGGTGACCGAGTCGTTGACGTTGATGGCACGGAACTTCAGCGTGCCCTTGGCCGACATCTCGTTGAGGCGGTGCACGCCGGTCGTGGTCTCTTCGGTCACGCCGATGATGTGGGCGCTCTTGCGCGTGTACCAGGTGGGGTCCTGGGCCAGCTTGGCGCGGATGGCGGCGAAGGCGATCTTCTCTTCTTCGGAGGCGGGGTTGTCCAGCACGGACAGGTCCTTTTCGGCGCGCATGCCCAGGTGCAGCAGCATGGTGGCGTCGCCGCCGTCGTCCAGGATCATGTTGGGGCCTTCGCCTTCGGTGCCGGCGGCGCCGAATTCAAAGATGCGGTGGGTGTAGTCCCAGTAGTCGGCCAGCGATTCGCCCTTGATGGCGAACACGGGCGTGCCGGTTTCCGCGATGGCGGCAGCAGCGTGGTCCTGCGTCGAGAAGATGTTGCACGACGCCCAGCGCACTTCGGCGCCCAGGGCCTTGAGCGTCTCGATCAGCACGGCCGTCTGGATGGTCATGTGCAGCGAGCCCGCGATGCGCGCGCCCTTGAGGGGCTGGGCCGCGGCGAATTCCTCGCGCGTGGCCATCAGGCCGGGCATTTCGGTTTCGGCGATCAGGATTTCCTTGCGGCCCCAGGCAGCGAGGGAAATGTCAGCGATGGCCGTGTCGGCGGAAACGGGACGAACAGCAGCGTTCATGGTTTTCTCCAAAAGATGAATGAAAAACCACGTTCTGCGGGAGACGAAAAAAAGCTCACCGCACAGAAAGCGTGGGCGAGCGTCGTTGCAGGTATGACTCCGAGCCTCGCGACCACGCCTGATGTGTGGGGGCCGCTGCAACGCTCCTCGGAGAGGCGCCGATTATACCGATCCCGTGGATGCCTCACCGCCCAGCCCCACAAGCCGGTAGCCCACCTGCAGCTCGGTCACCAGGTGGCGCGGCTGGGCCGGCTCGTCCTCGATCTTCTGGCGCAGATTGGCCATGTGCACGCGCAGGTAGTGGGCGCGGCTCAGGTACTCGGGGCCCCAGACCTGCAGCAGCAGCTGGCGGTGGGTGAGCACCCGGCCCTGGGCGGCGATCAGGGCCGCCAGCAGGCGGAATTCGATGGGCGTGAGGTGCACCGGCTGCCCCGCGCGCCGCACCTCATGCGTGGCCAGGTCCACCTGCACCGGGCCGAAGTGCACCTTGCTGGACGCGGCGGTGCCGCCCGCCCCACCGGCGGCGCCCAGCTGCTGGCGGCGGCGCAGCATCACGCGCAGCCGGGCCAGCAGCTCGGGCACGCCGAAGGGCTTGACCAGGTAGTCGTCGGCGCCGGCATCCAATGCGGCCACCTTCTCGTCCTCACGCTCGCGCGCGGAGAGCACGAGCACGGGCACGGAGGACCACCCGCGCAGCTCGGTCAGGACCTGCTTGCCATCGGCGTCGGGCAGGCCCAGGTCGAGGATGACCAGGTCGGGCTGGCGGCTCGCCGCCTCGATCAGGCCGCGGCGCGCGCTGTCGGCCTCGAAGACCTGCCAGCCTTCGTCTTCCAGCACCAGTCGCACGAAGCGGCGGATGCCGGGGTCGTCCTCGATCATCAGGATGCGGTTGGCGGGCGTGCTCATGGGGGGCTTTCGTGCATGGCGGGACTCTAATCCAGCGCAGGCTGCTCGGGCACGGGAAAGCGCAGCGTGAAGATGGTGCCCGGGCCGGGCCGCGCGGCGGCAGCCTCGATGCGCCCGCCATGCGCCTCGACAATGCTGCGCACCAGCGCCAGGCCCAGGCCGATGCCCGAGACGGTGGACTCGGCCGTGCCGCGCGTGAAGGGCTCGAACAGCGTCTCCACCGGCAGATGCGATGGCAGGCCTGGCCCGCCGTCGCGCACGGACAGCAGCAGTTCGCCGTCCTGCACACGCGCACTGATGGCCAGCGGCGTGCCGGCCGGCGTGTACTTGGCGGCGTTGTCCAGCAGGTTGACCAGCACACGCTCCATGAGCAGGGCATCGAGCTGCAGCAGCGGCAGGCTGGCGGGCACGTCGGTGCTCACGAGATGCTGGCCCAGGCGCGCGCGCATCTGGCGCAGCGCGCTGCCCACCACTTCGTCCAGCGGCAGCCATTCGCGCTGCAGGTGCACGCCGCCTTGCTGCAGGCGCGCCATGTCCAGCAGGTTCTCCACCAGGCGCTGCATGGCCTGCGCCTGGATGCGGACCTGCTCCAGCATGTCGGCCGCGCCGCCCGGCGGCACATGGCGCTGCGCCGCCTCGGCCGCGCCCAGGATGGTGGTCAGCGGGGTGCGCAGGTCGTGCGAGACGGCCGACAGCAGGGTGTTGCGCATGCGCTCGCCCTCCATGGCGATCTGGGTCTGCTGGGCCACGGCCACGAAGTGCTGGCGTTCCAGCGCCAGCGCCACCTGGCTGGCACAGGCCTCCAGCAGGCGCTGCTCCTCGGGCACCTCCAGGCGCTGAGGCGCACGCAGCTGCAGCACCAGCACGCCGCGCATGCGCACGGGTGCGGCCAGCGGCACATAGCGGGCCGGTGCGGCCGGGAGCGTGTCCGTGCCCTGGCCAGCCTGCTGGCCATGGTCCATGGCCCAGCGCGCAATGCTGTCGTCCATGGCGCAGGGGCCGCCGCCCGCAGGCCGCAGGCGCTCGTCGGCATCGGGCAGCAGCAGCCCGGCCTGGGCGTCGAACACGCCCGAGACCGTGCGCAGCGCGATCTCCACCACCTGCTCCTGCGTGAGCGCGCCCGACAGGTCGCGCGCCAGCCGTGCCAGGGCGCCTGCGCGGCGCTCGCGCTCGGCCGCCACGCGCGCCTCGTGGCGCAGCCGCGCCATGAGCTGGCCGCAGACCAGGGCCACGCCCAGCATCAGCACGAAGGTGAACAGGTACTGCGTGTCGTTGACATGGAAGGAGCCGCGCGGCGGCACGAAGAAGTAGTCGAAGCACAGTACCGACAGCAGCGCGGCCCAGGCACCCGGACCCCGCCCCCAGCGCAGCGAGGACAGCACGACGATGAGCAGGAACAGCATGACCACGTTGGCCGGGTCGAAGACGCGCAGCAGCTGCTCGGCCAGCGCCGTGGCGGCCAGGCAGGCCAGGGTGACGCCGGCATAGCCCTTCCACGGCAGCGGTGCGCGCCGCGGCAGCGCGGAAGTCGCGGCAGGAGCGGCCTCGGTCCGGGCCGCGCTGGAGCCGCCGGAGAGCACCAGCACATCGATATCGGGATGCAAGTGCGTGATGCGGTCGGGCAGGCTGCGCGTCCACCAGCGCCAGGGCGACCAGGCCGGGCGTGGCGGCTGGGCCAGCACCAGGCGGCTGGCGTTGCGCTCGCGCGCGAAGGCGACCAGGGCCTCGGCCACATCGGCGCCCGGCAGCGTGGCCGTCTCGGCGCCCAGGCGCGCGGCCAGGGCCAGGGTCTTGAGCACGGCGGCCTGCACGCTGCGCGGGCGGTGCTGGCGCTGGGGGGCGTCCACGTAGACCACCATCCAGTCCGCATCGAGTCGTCGCGCCATGCGCGCGACCTGGCGCACCAGCGCGTCGTCGCCCGCGCGGCCGGCCACCGCCACCAGCAGGCGCTCGCGCGCAGGCCAGACCGTGCCTATGGAGCGCTCGCGCCGGTAGTCGCGCATGTCCTCGTCCACGCGGTCAGCCGTGCGGCGCAGCGCCAGTTCGCGCAGCGCCAGCAGGTTGCCACGGCGAAAGAAATTGCGCGAGGCCCGCTCGGCCTGCTCCAGCATGTAGACCTTGCCGTCCTTCAACCGGCGCAGCAGCTCGTCGGGCGAGATGTCGACGACGATGACCTCGTCGGCATCGTCGAAGATCTGGTCGGGCACGGTCTCGCGCACCGTGATGCCCACGATGCCGCCCACCACGTCGTTCAGGCTTTCCAGGTGCTGGACATTGATCGTGGTCCAGACATCGATGCCTGCGTCCAGCAGCTCCTGCACGTCCTGCCAGCGCTTGGGATGGCGCGAACCCGGCGCATTGCTGTGCGCCAGTTCATCGAGCAGCAGCACGCGCGGGTGCCGCGCGAGCGCCGCATCCAGGTCGAACTCGCGCAGCGTCCGCCCCTGGTGCGGCAGCTCGCGCAGCGGCAGTTGCTCCAGGCCATGCAGCTGCTGCGCCGTTTCCTTGCGGCCATGGGTTTCCACGAGTCCCACCAGAACCTCGCGGCCTCCCTGGCGTTCGCGCTGGGCGGCGGCCAGCATGGCGTAGGTCTTGCCCACGCCTGCATTCGATCCGAAGTAGATGCGCAGCTTGCCCCGCCCCTCCTGCGCCCGCTCATGGCGCAGGCGCGCGACCAGGGCGTCGGGATCGGGGCGCGGCATACCGGGCGGCGCCGGCTCGGCAGAGGACGAAATGGGCATGGTTCTCAGCCTAGCACCAGAGCGTGCTCCCACACTAGAACGCCGCCGACAGCGACAGCACCCAGCCGCTGCGGCCCAGGCTTTGCATCTGGCCCGCCGCGTTGGCCGCGCGGTAGTAGCGCGTGTCGGCCGAGGTGCCGGCCCAGGCCAGCGTGGCCGTCCATGGGCCCCAGCTGCGGGCCAGCGAGACGCGCCAGTCGGCATACGACAGTTCGCTGTAGTTGCGCACCTGCGTGTGGCCGGCATGCAGGCCCAGCACGGCCCAGTCGCCCAGCGGATGCTGGTAGTTCAGGTCCAGATAGCTGCTGCCGCGTGAGCTGCCGCTGCCGGGAAGCGCCTCTGCAAAGGCCGTGGCCGCCGTGCTGTCGCGCAGCCCGAAGTAAGGCGTGAGCGCCAGCGACCATTTGGCGCTGAAGCCGCCGTGGCTGGCAGCCAGATAGGCCTCGGTGGTGTCGTAGCGCACACCGCCGCCGCCATCGCCCCGGGGCACGCGCGCGCCGGGGTAGTTGTAGTGCAGCAGGCCGATGTCGCCCGTCCAGCCCGCCGGCAATTCGGTGCGCCAGCCGCCGTACAGGTCCAGCTCCAGCGCGCGGCCGTCCAGATAGCTGTGGCGCGACACGCTGGAGCCGGACACGCCCAGGTAGGCGCCGCGCGGCAGCGACAGCTCCAGCCCGCCCTGCAGCGCAGGCCCCATCCAGCTTTGCGAGATGCCACGGAAACGGTAGTCGCTGAGCAGCGTCACGCTGCCGGTGAGGGCGTAGGCGGGTGCGGGCGATTCCTGGGCAGCGGCGCTGGCAGCGCTGACGGGGGAGGTCTCTGCCTGCGCATGGCAGGATGCGGCCGCCAGCGACAGCAGTGCGGCCAGGGAGAAACGGGGGACGGCACCAGCGGCCGCCATGGAGGGAACGGATTTCATCTTGGTTTTCTTGAAGAGAAGAGCAAAGCGGGGCCTGCCCGGGCGGGCAGGCGGGCCGCCCAGGGTCACGCCAGGTTCAGAGCCACCAGCAGCATGTCGATCAGCTTGATGCCGATGAAGGGAACGACCAGGCCACCCAGGCCGTAGATCAGCAGGTTGCGCCGCAACAGGGCCGAGGCGCCGATGGCGCGGTAGGGCACGCCGCGCAGGGCCAGCGGTATCAGCACGATGATGATCAGCGCGTTGAAGATCACGGCACTCAGGATGGCCGAGCCCGGGCTGGCCAGACCCATGACGTTGAGCGCCGACAGCTGCGGATAGGTGCCCACGAAGGCGGCCGGGATGATGGCGAAGTACTTGGCCACGTCGTTGGCCACGCTGAAGGTGGTCAGCGCGCCGCGCGTCATCAGCATCTGCTTGCCGGTCTCCACGACCTCGATGAGCTTGGTCGGGTTGCTGTCCAGGTCCACCATGTTGCCGGCCTCCTTGGCCGCCTGGGTGCCGCTGTTCATGGCCACGGCCACGTCGGCCTGGGCCAGCGCGGGCGCGTCATTGGTGCCGTCGCCGGTCATGGCCACCAGGCGGCCTGCGGCCTGGTGTTCGCGGATCAGGCGCAGCTTGTCCTCGGGCGTGGCTTCGGCCAGGTAGTCGTCCACGCCGGCCTCGGCCGCAATGGCCGCCGCCGTGAGCGGGTTGTCGCCCGTGATCATCACGGTCTTGATGCCCATGCGGCGCAGCTCGGCAAAGCGTTCGCGTATGCCGTGCTTGACCACGTCCTTGAGCTCGATCACGCCAAGCACGCGGGCACCGTCGGCCACGACCAGCGGCGTGCTGCCGCGCCGCGACACATCCTCCACCACCTTGAGCATGGCGGGCGGGAACTGGCCGCCCAGGGATTCAACGTGGCGGCGCACGGCGTCGGCCGCGCCCTTGCGCAGGCTGCGCGTGGCGCCGTCCGGCTGGGGCATGTCCACGCCACTCATGCGCGTCTGGGCCGTGAAGGGCACGAAGACCGCATGCAGCGTGGCCAGGTCGCGCTCGCGCAGGCCATGCATCTCCTTGGCCAGCACGACCACGCTGCGGCCTTCAGGCGTCTCGTCGGCCAGCGAGGCCAGCTGCGCCGCATCCACCAGCTGCGCGGCCGTCACGCCGGGCGCGGGCAGGAACTCGCTGGCCTGGCGGTTGCCCAGCGTGATGGTGCCGGTCTTGTCCAGCAGCAGCACGTCCACGTCGCCGGCCGCCTCCACGGCGCGGCCCGAGGTGGCGATCACGTTGGCCTGCATCATGCGACTCATGCCCGCCACGCCAATGGCCGACAGCAGGCCGCCGATGGTGGTCGGGATCAGGCACACCAGCAGGGCGATCAGCACCGTCAGTCCCACGACCTGGCCGCTGCCCGTCAGCTCCACCGCAAAGGACGAATAGGGCCGCAGCGTGACGATGACCAGCAGGAACAGCAGCGTCAGCCCGACCAGCAAAATGGTCAGCGCCAGCTCGTTGGGCGTCTTGTGGCGGCGGGCCGACTCCACCATGGAGATCATGCGGTCCAGGAAGGACTCGCCGGGATTGACGGTGATCTGCACCACCAGCCAGTCCGACAGCACGCGCGTGCCACCCGTGACCGAAGAGAAGTCACCACCGGCCTCGCGGATCACGGGGGCCGATTCGCCGGTGATGGCGCTCTCGTCCACCGAGGCCACGCCCTCGATCACGGTGCCGTCCAGCGGCACGGTGTCGCCGGCCTCCACCAGCACCCACATGCCCGAACGCAGTTCTTCGGCACCCACGGGGTGCCAGCGGCTCTGGTAGTTGGCCTGCTCCAGCTTCTTGGCGATGGTGCTGCGCTTCATGCTGCGCAGGCTGGCGGCCTGGGCGCGGCTGCGCCCCTCGGCCAGCGCCTCCGCAAAGTTGGCGAACAGCACGGTGAACCACAGCCACAGCGCAATCGCCAGGATGAAGCCCGCAGGCGCTTCGCCTTCGCCCGCCAGGGCCTGGGCCCAGAGCAGGCTGGTGAAGATGGCGCCCAGGTAGACCACGAACATCACCGGGTTGCGCCATTGCGCGCTGGGTGCCAGCTTGCGGATGGAGTCACCCAGCGCCTGGCGCACCAGCGAAGGATCGAACAGGGACAAAGCAGTTTTGCGCGACATGGCTTACTCCTTGGCGGCATGGACTGCCGCAGGCTGCAGCGTCGCGGCCGAGAGATCGTCCAGCGCCAGGTTCATCTGCAGCACGTTCACGCGCGGCTCGCCCAGAAGGCCCAGCACGCGCGGCTCCACCTGCTGGCGCAGCAGTTCCTGGACCTTGGCCACGGGCAGCTGGCGCTCGCGGGCCACGCGCGGCAGTTGCAGCTCGGCATTGGCCACCGAGATGTGCGGGTCCAGGCCGGAGGCCGAGGCCGTCACGGCATCCACAGGCACCGCAGCATCTGCAGCCAAGCCATTGAGTTCGCGGTAGGCCGCCACGCGCGCCGCCACGGACTCCTTGAGCGCCGCATGGGTCGGCCCCTGGTTGGTGGCAGCCGACAGCGCAGCGTTGTAGGGCGCGGCCACCGTGGCATCGGCCTTGTCGGGATCGGGCGCCGTGGTGGCGCTGGGCCGGCCCTGGAAATAGCGCGGCGAGGCGAACTCCTGCCCGATCAGGGCCGAGCCCACGACCGAGCCCTGGCGCACGACCAGGCTGCCATTGGCCGCCTTGGGAAACGCGGCCTGGGCCACGAGCGTGGTGACCAGCGGGTACGCCAGGCCCGTGACCACGGCGACGAACAGCGCCGACCGCAGGCTGGGGCCGAACAGCGAGCGCAGCCCGCCTGGAACGGCCTGCGCTTGGGCCTGCGCATCAGCGCGCAGCACCGGCAAGGGGCCGGAAGTATGTGTTTGAACTTGCATCTCGAAACCTCCGCCGCACGGCCCTGCCAAGGCAGAACCGGCGGCCAAGAAAAAAACGGGCTCAGCTGGCTCAGGGATTCAGGGGTAGACCTGTCCTGACAGCATCTGCAGCTGCTCGACCACGGGACCCAGGGCCAGCGAAGGCAGGAAGGTCAGCCCGCCGACCACGACCACCACGAAGACCAGCAGCCCCATGAACAGCGGCGTGGCCGTCGGGAAGGTGCCCGGCCCCGCAGGCACGGTGGGCTTGGCCGCCAGGCTGCCGGCCAGGGCCAGCATAGGCAGCAGCGTCAGATACCGGCCCGCCAGCATGGCCAGGCCGATGGTGGTGTTGAAGAACGGCGTGTTCGCATTCAGGCCCGCAAAGGCCGAGCCGTTGTTGGCCGTGCCCGAGGCATAGGCATAGAGCACCTCCGAGAAACCATGCGGCCCCCGGTTGGCCAGGCTGGCCAGCGTGTCGGGCCAGACCGCCGCCAGCGCCGTGAAGCCCAGGACGGAGATGGGATGCGCCATCACGGCCAGCATCACCAGCTTGATCTCGCGCGCCTCGATCTTCTTGCCCAGGAACTCGGGCGTGCGGCCAATCATCATGCCGGCCAGGAAGACCGTGAGGATGGCGTACTGCAGCAGGTTGATCAGGCCCACGCCATCACCGCCGAACACGCAGTTGATCATCATCTGTGCCAGCGGCACCAGCCCGCCCAGCGGCGTCAGCGAGTCATGCATGGCATTGACCGAGCCCGTGGTGGCGGCCGTGGTTGTGGCCACGAACAGCGCCGTGTCGGCGATGCCAAAGCGCAGCTCCTTGCCCTCCATGTTGCCGCCCGGCTGGGTGGCGCTGATCTGCTGGTCGGCACCTGCGGCCGTGAGCAGCGGATTGCCGGCCTGCTCGGCCGTGAACACCAGCGCCAGAAAGCCCACGAACATCACCAGGCAGGCGCCGAACAGCACCCAGCCCTGGCGGCGGCGCAGCAGCATGGAGCCGAAGGCATAGGTCATGGCCGAGGGAATCAGCAGCATGCCCAGGATGTGGATGGCATTGGTCAGCGGCGTGGGGTTCTCGAACGGATGGGCCGCGTTCATGCCGAAGAAGCCGCCGCCGTTGGTGCCGATGTGCTTGATGCTCTCCAGGCTGGCCACGGGGCCCAGCAGGATCTGCTGGCGCGCGCCCTCCAGCGTCGTCGCCCAGACCTGGCCATCCAGCGCCTGCGGCACGCCCTGCCACACATAGACCAGGGCCACCACAAAGCTCAGCGGCAGCATCACGCGCCACAGCACGCGCACATAGTCCACCCAGTAGTTGCCCAGGTCCGATGCGCTGGAGCGCGCCAGGCCGCGGATGAAGCCCGCAGCCGCGACCACGCCCGTGATAGCACCCGCAAACATCATGAAGGTGATGGCCACCATCTGCGTGGCGTTGGACAGGCTGCTCTCGCCCGAATACGCCTGCCAGTTGGTATTGGTCACAAAGGACGCGGCCGTGTTGAAGGCCAGGTCCGGCGTCTGCGCCGCATTGCCCAGCGCATTCAGCGGCAGCCAGCCCTGCGCGCGCAGCAGCGCATAGCCCAGCAGCAGCATGGCGCCGTTGGACAGCAGCAGCGCCAGCCCGTAGCGCTGCCAGCCCATGCGCTCGGCCGGGTTCACGCCCAGGGCGCGAAAGCTCAGCCGCTCGATCCAGGCATGGTGCTCACTCGTGAAGCAGCGTGCCAGCCACTGCCCCATGGGCACGGCCAGCGCCGTCATCAACAGCAGCACCAGTGCATATTCCATCCAGGTCAACCACATGGCGGTCTCCTTTCAGGCAGTCAAATCCGGCCCAGCGCCGCCACGAAGGCCAGCAGGCCCCCGAAGCAGCCCAGGCTCAGGGCGATAAAGATCAGGTCTTGCATCTGCGCCACCTCAGAACTGCTCGGGCCGCAGCAATGCGTATCCCAGGTAGACAAACAGAGCCAGAGCGCCCAGGGCGCCCAGCCATCCGGTGATTTCGGTCAGGGTCATAGGAATTTCTCCCGCATCGGCGCCGCATGGCGGCACCTGTTGTTGCGATGGGGAAAACTCTAGGGCCGGGGCTGTCAAAAGCGGATTGAGATTGCGGCATGCCGTATCAAGACGGCATCAAGAAACCAGGGGCACGACTTACATCCCTGTTCGCCGATATTTCCAGTGCGAAAGTAGAATGGCGGCCATTTGCGGCCTCGCTTGGCTCCATGCCCAATGGCCGCCCGCGACAGACATTACGTCTCCCTTTCCTGGCAGGCACCGCCCTGCCTTTGCGCTTTCAATACTGTGTCATACGCCTCTGAAACCCGGCGCCGCCGGACTTTTGCCATCATTTCCCACCCCGACGCGGGCAAGACCACGCTGACCGAAAAGCTGCTGCTGTTCTCGGGCGCGATCCAGATCGCGGGCGCCGTCAAGGGCCGCAAGGCCAGCCGCCATGCCACCTCCGACTGGATGGAAATCGAAAAGCAGCGCGGCATCTCGGTGGCCAGCTCGGTCATGCAGATGAGCTACCGCGATCACGTGGTCAACCTGCTCGACACGCCCGGCCACAAGGACTTCTCGGAAGACACCTACCGCGTGCTCACGGCCGTGGACTCGGCGCTGATGGTCATCGATGCCGCCAACGGCGTGGAATCGCAGACCCGCCGCCTGATCGAGGTCTGCCGCCAGCGCGACACGCCCATCATCACCTTCGTCAACAAGATGGACCGCGAAGTGCGCGATCCGCTGGACATCCTCGACGAAGTCGAGCGCGAACTGGGCATGCCCTGCTGCCCCGTCACCTGGCCCGTGGGCCAGGGCCGGCAGTTCGGCGGCATCATCAACCTGCTCACCCAGACCATGACGGTGTTCCAGCCCGGCAGCGAACGCCGCCCGCAGGACTTCGAGGCCATCCCCCTGGCCGAGGCCGACAAGCTGCGCGCGCGCTTCGGCCAGTCCTTCGACGATGCGCTGGAAAGCATGGAACTGGCCCAGGGCGCCTCGGCCCCCTGGGACCACGAGGCCTTCCTGGCAGGCAAGCTCACGCCGGTCTTCTTCGGCTCCGGCGTGAACAACTTCGGTGTCATGGAAGTGCTGGACGCCGTGGTCGACATGTCGCCCCCGCCCGGCCCCCGCAAAAGCTCGCTGCTGGTCAACAAGCAGCCTGTGGAAAAGATCATCCAGCCCGAGGACGAAGGCTTCTCCGGCGTGGTCTTCAAGGTCCAGGCCAACATGGATGCCAACCACCGCGACCGCATCGCCTTCGTGCGCGTGGCCTCGGGCAAGTACACACCCGGCATGAAGATGAAGGTCCAGCGTACTGCCAAGGAGCTGCGCCCCACCTCCGTCGTGACCTTCATGAGCCAGCGCCGCGAGGCCGTGGAAGAAGCCTATGCGGGCGATATCATCGGCTTCACCACGCACGGCGGCGTCCAGCTGGGCGACACCATCACCGACGGCACCAACCTGCAATTCACAGGCCTGCCCTTCTTCGCCCCGGAAATGTTCATGACCGTGGTGCTCAAGAACCCGCTGCGCACCAAGCAGCTGCAGCAGGGCCTGATGCAGCTGGGCGAGGAAGGCGCCATCCAGGTCTTCAAGCCCGAGGCTGGCGGCAACATGCTGCTGGGCGCCGTGGGCCAGCTGCAATTCGAAGTCGTCCAGCACCGCCTGAACGCCGAATACGACTGCGACATCCGCCTGGAAGGCTGCCAGTACACCGGCGCACGCTGGATCACGGCCGACACCCCGGCCGAACTGCGCGAATTCGAGAACGCCTACCCGCTGCGCATGGCGCGCGATGCTGCCGATACGCTGGCCTATCTGTGCACCTCGCCGTATGACGTGCGATTGGCGCAGGAGCGGTTTCCGAAGATTCACTTTCATCCGCTGCGCGAGCATGCGGGGTTGGCGTTGCAAGTAGGGTAACAGCTGCGGTTTTTCTTTTTCACCGAATTAGTGACGCTGGACGCAGGAATGTTGAATCGCAATATCAAAAAAATTTGGATACCATTTATTTCATTCATCTGGCTAATCTGGATTCTCTTATCGGCCCAAAAAAGACTTGCTCAGTTCTTCCCTCCTGCAGGCTCCGTACTGAATGGTGATGCACAGCAAACCTATCTACCGGCAGCCCGCGGTCTGCTTGCCGCGCCATGGCATTTTCTAACAAAAGATCAGTTGAGCTATAACGTGGCTCCGCTGGGATATTTGTGGCCTGCCCTTTGGTCAGCAGACCCCATTTCAAATCAAATTGCAAACTGTGCTCTATTTCTAGCCTGCGTATTTTTGATGTGGTATTGCGGTTATCGCTTGGCCGGATGGGTCGCAGGAATGGCATCCAGCTATCTCCTGGTGTTCCATCCAACCATCGTCTATTACGCCCCTCACGTCCTTACAGAGTCACTGTATCTTTTTGGGCTACTTGTTCTCATCACGTCTGCTATAGAGTATGCACTCACACCCAGACTAAGAAAAGTGTGCGCCGGATTTTTGGCATTCGGTCTCACAGTCACCCTACTTACACGCCCCATACTGCAATTCTTCACTGTGGGAATATTGGCATTATTAATTTTTGCAGGAATATACTGGAAATACGCCGCCAAGACAGCAGACATCAAAAAGATCACTATCTGCCGACAATTGAGTACTGCATTGATCATGGCACTGGCTCTTCCGATTCTGGTGATTATAAAAAACGGCACATACTTCAACGTTTGGTCTATTGGAACAGGTGCGGGCACCGGCATTTACTATGGAGTAAGTCCACTCAAAGCAGGACTCGAGCCCGTTTTCTCAGGGTTTGCCTATGATGCGGGTGCAATTGCTGGAACCGTTGCCCCTCAAACCAAGGGAAACCCCCTCGCTCTTGAATCAGATCAAATTAACAGACGTGTCGCCCTTGAAATCATAAAGAACACTGAATTTTCGGACAATATCAGATTCTTCGGATACAAGCTCAAATCCTGGCTGCTTTACAGCACTCCAGAATTATTGGGTGAACCCGGCTTAAGACCATTCAGGATATTTGAATGGATAGCCATATTGACTGCCACATTCATTTTCATAAAGCATCGGATAAAGAAACGCCGTGAGACAGAAATCCAATCCACAGATGACAACAATACATCTCGGGCGCTTCTGTTTTTCCCGCTCTTGCTCATGCCATTTGCAATGGCCGTGCAACTGACGCCTATTCTCTACAACGATCGCTATAATTTATATTCCATGGAACCATGGATTATACTGGCGTGCGGGGTAAGTCTCGGCATCATATTCAATCCCAATTGGTCAATACAGGAAAATCCATATTCCAATATACGCTGGGTTGTCTCTCGCATTGCAATTATCGGTTTGCTTATAACACTTCCCCCGGCAATTACAAAGTATTCAATACGCCACGAAGAATGGGGAATGGATCCTCATCGTCCGGGGCCTACATCAGTCATCTTCAACAATGCGCGTTTTGGCACTATGACAGCGGTGGGCGCAACCCAGGCTTCCGAAGACACCTGGGTTCTCGAAGAATCTCCCGCCAAACTCAGGATTCCTTTGCCTTCGCACAACTATGACACCCTGTCTCACTACATGGTCCTGGATATGTTATGGAGAATGCGGTTTTCCTTGACTCCCGCACCAGATGCTTCCAACTCGTGCAAAAAGGTCAACATCTCTTTGACCAATGCACATCAGGTGCGACCTGGATTTCGTACATCTACGGAAATAGATACCAAGCCTGATGGTGCATTGCACACCTATGCGATTTTTGGAAATCATCAACTCAGGCCTGCTGGCGAGGGATTTCTGGAGGCTACATTCAATTGTCCGAAAGGCAGCAAGGTGACATGGAGTGCGATAGAACTGCTCCAAAATACCATGCCCCAGGCGGCAGATGCTTTCATAAAACACGGCACGCCCATCAACGTATATAGGCGTGAAAATCCACAATGATCAGAGACTCTCAGTCATCAGATGGAATGAAGGCTCAAACCAAATCCTTCCTGGCTTTTCTTACTCTACTCACAGCCATCTATGGATTTTGGCTGATGGTTTTCTGGCCGGGTGTCCTGGGACAAGACAGCATTGCAATTCTGTTGGAGGTCAACGACCCCATCAATCAGGCTTCCGGAAAACCTGCGTTCTGGTATTTCTTCGTAAAACTTTTCTACAGCGGCCATGAGCATGTTGAAGCCCCCATCGGGGTCATTATGCTTTTGTCCGCCATCATTCAGACGAGAATATTGAGCTGGACCTGGAGCCGGGGACTAAAGAAGACTGCAATCTTTCTATTCGTCTTTATCTGCACTGCTCCGCAAGCCATATTCTTCATAGGAACCTTGTATCCGGATGGTGTTTACTCGATTGCTATTGCCGGCTTGCTTTTCGAACTGTGGATCATTTCCGAGAGCAAAAAAATATCAAAAACCTCCCTACTACTGATCCTTGTAATTCCATTTGCAGCATTTAGCCGTCCAAATGGCATAATTTTTTTAGTGCCCGTTGCCGTGCTTGCTTTGTGGCTGTGGAAGCAAAATCGAAGAGCAAGTGTATTTCTCACAACACTGCTGGCATTGAACTGCCTTCTGATAGGCCTAATCAATTCAGCTCACCCCAATAGGAGCCATGGCTCACTGTATCCTTTGGTCATATATGAAACCGTCAATTTCCTACAGCCTCGCCCCATGAATCTTTGGGTGGCATCCCCACGCGTTTCACAAAAAACCGTGGATGCCATGGAAAAGCATAAACCACTCCAAGTCTATCTGGAAAATTATGACCGAGATTATTGGGACCCACTGGTATTCAAATCGGATGGACCTCAGGTATTGAACATCCCACGGTCAGAAAGAAAAATTATCATCCGCGAATTTTTCAGGTACAACCTATGGAGAAATATCCCGGCATTTTTGTCCAGCAGAGTCAATATATTTCTGACTTCGGCTTTTGCACAAGGAGGCTTACCAAGCCATACCTATGCCGAGCAAGTCATCAAGATCATAAAATCAAGATCAGAATACCGGATTTTTAAACTCACTGACGCAGAGAAATTATTATTCAATGAATTCGAAGTCAGCTACAATATTCGCTGGCTTTTGTGGACACCTTTTCTTGGCATTGCATTACTGTTCATAGCAATGCGCAAAGGCATCACAAAATGCAATAAATCGCTTCTTTTAATTTCCATCCCCATGATAGTGCAACTAGGCGGGATTTTTCTATTCTCTATCGCGGGCGAATACCGATACATACTTCCATTTTTCACAATCACACTAGTATTCTTGCCAATACTACAGATGAAAAATCATGGCATTAATACACAAAAATAATCGTATGACACCTATATTGACATTACTAACATTATTGTGTGTGGTTTGCATATCAATTGGACAATTATTATTCAAGAAAGCCGCCACTGCGCTACCGGAAAATCCTCAAATTATTGATTGGGTTTTCAATGGTTGGCTTTTTTCCTCTCTAGTCCTTTACGGGTTCACCACCCTGGGATGGATCTGGATTCTTCGCCATGCCCCTCTGCATATGGCATACCCTTTCATGGGCCTGGCATTTCTGATCGTCCCTACTCTCGCATGGGTGATATTCAATGAGCCATTGCACTGGAGAACATTTGCCGGTGGCGCGCTCATAATGGCAGGTGTAGCTATTGCATCAACTAAGTAGAGGTCAATTTTGCGTATCGCCGTCGCCATCCCCTGCTACAAGGTCACCCAGCATGTGCTCGGTGTCATCAACGCCATCGGCCCCGAAGTCGAGGCCATATATGCCGTGGACGACGCCTGCCCTGCCGGCAGCGGACGCTTCATCGAGGAGAACAACACAGACCCACGCGTGCGCGTGCTCTACAACCCCGAGAACCGGGGCGTGGGCGGCGCCATCGTCACGGCCTACAAGGCGGCGATTGCCGATGGCATGGACATCGTGGTGAAGATCGATGGCGACGGCCAGATGGACCCCTCGCTGCTGCCGCTGTTCGTGCGTCCCCTGCTGCGCCACCAGGCCGACTACACCAAGGGCAACCGCTTCTACCGGCCTGAGTCGGTACAGGACATGCCGCCGGTACGCTTGTTCGGCAATGCCGTGCTGTCCTTCATGACCAAGCTCAGCTGCGGCTACTGGAACGTGATGGACCCCACCAATGGCTACACCGCCGTGCGCACTTGCGTGCTGGCCGAGCTGCCGCTGGACAAGCTGGAAAGCCGTTACTTCTTTGAGACCGACATGCTGTTCCGCCTGAATACAGTGCGCGCCGTCGTCAAGGATGTGCCCATGGATTCGGTCTATGCCGATGAAGAGTCCAACCTCAGGATAGGCAAGGTGCTGCCCGAATTCCTGCGCAAGCACGCCTCTCGGCTGTGGCGGCGCTATGTCTACAACTATCTGGTACGCGACTTCAACGTGGGAACGCTGTACAGCCTGAGCGGCGTGCTGCTCGTGCTGCTGGGCACCTTGTTCGGTCTCTGGCATTGGATCGGTGGCGCCAGCCATCCCGCCACCAGCGGAACCGTCATGCTGGCGGCGCTGCCCATCATCATCGGCATCCAGTGCCTGATCGCCTTTCTGCACTACGACGTGAGCAGCGTGCCCACCGAGCCGGTCAGCCTGTCCCTCGAAGACGAAGCCGTCGCCTGACCGCGCCGTCTTCGCGGCCTGCCACATCCAGTCCTGTCCACCATCCCATCCATGCCCCACCTGCCTCGCACCGTCCACCTTCCATATGCATCCACGCTGATCGCCGCAGGCCTTGCCCTGGCATCCATGGCAACCCATGCACAGACAGGTTCTGGTGCCACGCGCGGCCAGCCCCTGGTCATCGCGCCCACGGTGGAAGGCATGCTCCTGTGCGATGAAGCCGTTGCAGAAACCAGGATCAAGTCCATGGACGAGGCCTATGCCTTCTGCCAGCAGCGCAAGCTGGACGGCTCCGCTGCCGTCAACCGCCTGCTGGACACGCTGGAGCCAGGCGGCCCCAAGGGCAACGTGCAGATCGGCTACACCGCCACGCTGCAATTGCTGGGGCTGTACCAGCGCACGGCCAAGGGCTGGGAAATCGACGAAGCCAAGGTGGACAGCTTCCTGAACGTCATCCGCAAGGTGCAGCGTCCGGTCGTGCTGTATTTCTCGGCAGACCATTTCGACTCCGTCGGCCCCATTGCCGCCGAGCTGGCCAAGGACCCCGTCAACCTGATGCAGCTGCGCGACGGCAAGCCTCTGGAATTGGGTTATTTCGGCTACCGCATCCTGCCCTACACGCTCTCGACGGATGCTTCGGTTCCCGTCAATCACTACCGCTTCAAGGCACTTGAATACATGGCCAGGAAGATCCGGGAGCTGCCCAAGCCTGTACAGGACCGCATCATTGCCTACACGTTGCCGGGCGAGCTGCACCACATGTTCCCGGACTTCGAGAACGGCATGGGTGCCTATCAGGACATCCGTGTCACTGACTACAGCCCGGGCTCGGTCGCAGGCTTTCGCCAATGGCTTCAGGTCAAATACAAGGACCTTGCCCAATTCAAGGCGAAGACCGGGCTGGACTACGCGTCGTTCGACGTCATTCCGGCCCCCTCCAAGGACATACGCAAGGAAAAGCTCAACGGCTTCGGTGAACACTACGACGCATTCGCCGACGGCATACTGCCCGTGGGCGGCTGGCTGTGGGACCCAAAACAGGCAATCGAGCGCCTGGATCTCTATCTGGACGGCAAGCTGGTAGGGCCCGTGGCCCGCGGCCTCAACCGGCTGGACGTCTACCGCGCCGTGGACAACATCACCAGCCCCAACACCGGGTTCCGCTACAACCTCGACTTCAGCAACCTGTCCGCTGGACAGCACATCGTCCAGGTCGTGGCCGAGTCCAAGGGCCGCAAATACCAGTTGGCCAATGCCAACTTCGTTGTCGTTCCGCGCAATCAGGGCAAGATCGTCAACATGTACCCCCGGCGGCTCGGCTGGATGCCGCCCACGTCCATACTGGAAAAGCAGGGCGTGCGGTCGTGGCTCGACATGCCGGCGCAACTGCAGGACGTCTACTACAACCCCTTGGCCCGCGACTGGAACCACTACCGCGAATCGCAGGTGTACGCACAGCTTGCGGTGTTCCACGAACGCGCCATTGCTGCCGGCCTGCCCGCAGCCAAGCTCTACTCCCACCAAATCATTCCCGATGTGAATCCCTCCTGGAATCCGCAGTTGTTCGCCTCCACCCAGACCCTGGATGGCAACGCACCTTGGAAGCAGGGCCTGAACATGTACGGCGGTGCCACCAACAGCGACTGGCTGCGCGGTTTCATGAAGCAGCACCAGATCGGCAGCGGCTATGGCGCACCTGAATTCAACCCCCAGCAATGGAAGCTGGAAGGAACGCACCTGGCCGCGCTGAAGGCCCACTACGACGCAGGCGCCACCTTCATCAGCCCCTACTACTTCTCGGTGATCAACCAGCGCTTCAAGGGCGCAGCCGAACACGGCGTCAACCGCATGGAGCTGTCCCCAGACAACCCCAAGGACGGCTCCGACAAGTTCTACAAGGCCATCGTCGAATTCGCCAGGCAGTAGGATGGAGCCCTTGCGCGCACGGTCCGTGCGCGCAAACGCTGCCCTTTTACAAGCCGCCCCGGGCGGCTTTTTGCATTTTGACGACCGTGCCTACAACCCTCCAGCCGCTGTCCCTCTGGACACCTCCCGCATCGCCGCTCGGCATCCTCACCGACATCGACGACACCCTGACCACCGAGGGTGTGGTGCCGGACCATGTCGTCGATGCCATCGCCCGGCTCAAGCAGTCCGGCCTGCGCGTGGTGCCGATCACGGGCAGGCCCGTGGGCTGGAGCGAGCCCTTTGCCCAGGCCTGGCCCGTGGATGCCATCGTGGCCGAGAACGGCGCCGTGGCACTGCGGCGCAATGCGCAGGGCGGGCTGGACAAGCTCTACCAGCAGGACGAGGCCACACGCACCGCCAACTACGCGCGCATGCAGCAGGTGCTGGCCGAGATCGAGGCCACCGTGCCCGGAGCGCTGCGCGCCACCGACTCGGCGGGCCGCGAATGCGACATTGCCGTGGATCACAGCGAATTCACCCAGATGCCCCAGCAGGACATCGACCGCTGCGTGGCCATCATGAAGGCGGCGGGCATGAACGCCACCGTCAGCTCCATCCACATCAACGGCTGGTTCGGAGCGCACAACAAGCTCGAAGGCGCACGCTGGATCCTGCGCACGCTGTTCGACATCGACCTCGACGCCACGCTGGACCGCTGGATCTACATCGGCGACTCCACCAACGACCAGCTCATGTTCGAGCACATGCCCCACAGCGTGGGCGTGGCCAACATCGCGCGCTTCGTGCCCCAGCTCAAGCACCTGCCTCGCCACGTCACCCGGGCCGAGCGTGGAGACGGCTTTGCCGAAATGGCGCAGTACCTGCTGACCCAGCGCCCCTGATCCACAGGGCCGAGGGCCGGTGCAGCCCTTGCAGGCCTGCGCCTTCGCTTTCGCCTACTACCCCATCGACCCCTCCTGATCTGCGGGACCCGCGCTCCCCCCGCAGACACCATCACCCACAGCACAGCCAACCGCCCGGCGCAGGCGGGCTGTGCACCCTCTTTTCCCCATTCGACAGAGCGAATCTAGGACTATTCCTAGATCAAGCATCAATTATCAGAATGCGCCCTATTTCATATAGTGGCGGCGCACACCTAGAATCCATCACATACCCAAAGAACAGGTTTTTGTTTCTCCTTTTTCTTTGACAGATTCTCTCCTGCACCCCATCCGCGCCATTGGGCACTGGTGTATTTGAACAATTCAACTTCAAACATGCCAGAGAAACAAACTTCGCCCATCCCTCGCCAACGCTCCCTCATCCGAACAATTTCTCCATGTCAGCGCCACCACCTATTCCAGCATGATCGCAACCCCTGCAGATCATTGACCATGCTGGCAGTTACCAACCATTGGATTGATGAGGTGAACATGGAACACTGATGATTTATTAACCACTCAACCATTCACACAGTCTCTTATTCCATCAGCGCATTCATCGCTGCTGGAATTTCATTTATCTCTTCAACTCGAGGGAATACCCATGAAAAAGATCGCATTGCTGACATCGGTTGCCGGCCTCGTCATGATGACCATGAACACCGCTCAAGCAGCAGACGGCACCATCAACTTCACGGGCGAGGTGGTCACCACCACCTGCAAGGTGGACACCACGGTCGCTGGCGCCGCCAAGGACGGCGTGAAGCTGCCCAACGTGGCGAACAACCAGCTGGCCACCGTGGGTGCCACGGTCGGCCGCCAGGCGTTCTCGCTGGAACTCAGCGGCTGTGAGCTGGCCACCGCCACCTCCACAGCGCCCGTCTCCAAGGTCGCCGTGTTCTTCGAAGCCGGCCCCAACGTGGACCTGGTCACCGGCATGCTCAAGCCCGCAGCGGCCAGCGGTACTGGTGCGCCCACCGTGGCCTCCGGTGTCCAGATCGCCATCGTGGATCCCAGCAACAACGAGCGCCTGAAGATCGGTTCCGCCCAATCGCGCTTTGTGGACATCGACAACAAGGTCGGTGGCAATGGCCGGGCCATCATGCGTTTCGCCTCCGAATACGTGGCCACCGGCCCCGTGACCGCAGGCCGTACCGACACCTCGGTGACCTACTCGCTGGTCTATCAGTAATCACTGACTTTCAGGCATATCGGCCGCCTTGCGGTGGTCGATATGCCGTGTCTTCTGCTTTCCTGACATGGGCCCGGCCCCATTCTTTCGCTCAAAACCCAGAGAGTTCTCCGATGCTGACGATCAAACGTTCATATGGGCTTGCTGCCGTCCTGTTGTCCCTTCTTCTTGGAACGGCGGCACAGGCCAGCGTGACATTGACGGGCACGCGCATCATATTCCCCAGTGGCGAGAAGGAAGCCACCATCCAGCTCACCAACGAAGGCAGCAAACCTGCCCTGGTGCAGGCCTGGCTGGACAAGGGCAACAACCAGGAATCGCCTGAGAACATCGACGTTCCCTTCGTCGTCACGCCCACCATCATGCGCATCGAGGCGGGCAAGAGCCAGACGTTGCGCATCATCTATTCGGGCGAAGCACTGCCTGCTGACAAGGAATCCCTGTTCTGGCTCAACGTGCTGGACGTCCCGCCCAAGGCGGAAATGGAAGGCGACTCCAACAATCTCCAGTTCGCCTTTCGCACTCGCGTCAAGCTCATGTACCGGCCCAGCAATCTGCCCGGCAACGCCCAGGAAGCGCCTGCCCAGCTTCAATGGTCGGCAGGCGTTGACGCCAATAACCAGCCCGTATTGAAAGCACGCAATCCCAGCGCCTTTGTGGTCAATGTGGCTGGCGTTGAAGTGCAGCTCAACGGCAAATCCTTCGAGGCAGGCGTTGGGCCCGTTCTTCCCGGCCAGGTGGCCACTTTCCCAATCAAGGAACCTGCGGGTGTCAATATGGCTGGCGCAACCGGTGCCACGGTGATGTTCAGCAGCATCAATGATTGGGGTGCCAGTCTCAACCACGAAGCCAGAATTGGCAATTCCGCCCAATAAACAGGGTAATGCGAGCACAGCCACGCGAATCCCCCGTCCTCTCCGGTCTGATTATCTAATGCCACTGCATTTTCAGTCCGGCCAGCACACCGATACCCAGCGTTAATACCCAGCGAAACTGCATCGGTCTCTTTACCGGGACTGGCACATCGGCCTTGGCCGTTCGCTTTGCATCGGGCGCACAGCATTAGGAGATAAGCAAATGATCAGGCCAGTCTTTCCAGATTCAGAAAAGGGAATCAAAAGCCGGCATGCAAGGCAAGGAAAAGGAACAATGCCGGGGCCAGGCCAAGGCCCTGCCGGATATTTCAAACTGAAGCCCGGCCATGCGCTGCTGCTCTCCGTGCTGGTGTGCTGGCAGTCCGAGGCCCAGCAGGGGCAGCAGGTCAAGGAAGTCACGACCTCCACGTCCACCGGCCAGTGGCAGCCCACGCCGGCTGCCGTCGACTTCGACCCCAGCTTTCTGAACACCGGCAAGCAGACCATTGACGTCTCGCGCTACTCGCGCGCCAACGTGGTCATGGCAGGCAGCTACAACCCAGACATCTACATCAACGGCAACTGGGTTGGCCGCCGCGAAGTGCAGTTCAAGGCCCAGGCCGGCTCGCAGGACGCGCTGCCCTGCCTGGACAAAGCACTGCTGGAGAAGGTGGGCATCGACCTCTCGCGCCTGCCGCCCGAGGCCGCCTTGAAGCTGGCGGCCGACGGTGGCTGCAACCGGCTGGACCAGATCATCGCGGGCGCCTTCACCAGTTTCGATTTCGGCAAGCAGCGACTGGACCTGAGCGTGCCCCAGGCCTCGCTGCGCCGCTCGGTGCGCGGCTATGTCAGCCCCGACCAATGGAGCGCCGGCGTGCCTGTCGGCCTGCTCGGCTACCAGTTCAACACCTACCACGGGCGCTCCAGCAACGCAGAAAACACCACGCAGAGCTACCTGGGCCTGAACGGCGGCGTCAACATCGACCGCTGGCATTTCCGGCACAACGGCTCCTTCAGCTGGGCGGACACTGGACGGGGCAACTACCAGAACATCTCCACCTACGCACAGCGCGACATTGCCGACTGGTCTTCCCAGCTCATACTGGGCGACACCTACACGGGTGGCGACCTGATGGACTCCACCTCGTTTCGCGGCATACGCTTGAACAGTGACGACCGCATGCTGCCCGACTCCCAGCGCGGCTACGCGCCCGTGGTGCGCGGCGTGGCCAACACCAATGCCCGAGTCACCATCACGCAGAACGGCATCAAGCTCTACGAAACCACGGTGGCGCCCGGCGCCTTCGTCATCAACGACCTCTACCCCACCGGCTACGGCGGCGACCTGCAAGTCAGCATCACCGAGGCCAATGGCGCCGTGCGCAGCTTTGCCGTGCCCTACGCGGCCGTGCCGCTGTCGCTGCGCGAGGGGCAGGACCGCTACAGCCTCACGGCGGGCGTGGTGCGCCACCTGCCCAATACCTCGCCGCTGTTCTCGCAGGCGACCTGGCAGCACGGCTTCACCAACATGCTGACCGGCTACGGAGGTGTGTCCGTGGCCAAGGGCCATATCTCGCCCATGATTGGCGCGGCGCTCACCACGCCCTGGGGTGCCTTTGGTGCAGACATCACGCACGCCTCCACCAGCATTCCCAATGATGGCTCCTTTTCCGGACAGAGCTTGCGTGCCAGCTACGCCAAGTCCTTTGCGCAGACCGGCACCCACGTGGCCATTGCCGCCTATCGCTACTCCACCAACGGATTCTTCGGCCTCAACGACGCCATGCGCGCGCGGGATCAGGCCAATCTGCTACGGCCCTCCACGGACCTGTACCGGCCTCGCAACCGCGCCTCCCTGGTCATGGGCCAGCAGTTTGGCCCCGGGGGAGGCAGCCTCAGCCTCACGGCGTCCACTGCCAAGTACTGGAACCGCCAGGGCTCCAACGTCGACTACGCCATTGGCTACAGCAACTCGTTCCGCAACATCTCCTACAACCTCTCTGCGGCGCGCCAGCGCGATGCCTGGGGACAGTCCAACACGTTCCTGCACGTGGGCCTGTCGATTCCGCTCAGCATGGAGCGCGGCATGATGCTCTCCACCAATACCAACCGCGACTCGCGCGGCCGCGTGCAGGCCCAGGCCAATCTGTCCGGGCTGCTGGGCGACGACAACGCCATCTCCTACGGCCTCAGCGCCAACCACAACACCGGTGGCATGAATGGCAGCAGCACCAGTGCCAGCGCCAACGCCACCTACCGCGCATCGCAGACCGAACTCAGCGGCAGCGTCAGCGCCAGCAGCGGCTACCAGCAGTTCTCGGTAGGCGCGCGTGGCGCCATCGTGGCCCACCCGGGCGGCGTGACGCTGTCGCAATCGGTATCTGACACCTTTGCCATCGTGGAGGCCAAGAACGCGGAAGGCGCGCGCATCAACAACGCGCCCGGCGTGAAGGTGGACAGCCGGGGCTATGCCGTCGTCCCGTATCTGACGCCGTTCTCGATGAACGAGGTCTCCATCGATCCCAAGGGCCTGTCGACGGACGTGGAACTCAAGGAAACCAGCCAGCACGTCGCGCCGCTGGCCGGCGCAGTGCCGCTGCTGGTGTTCAAGACAGCCTATGGCCGCTCGGCCGTGATCCGCGCGCGGCAGGCCGGCAACATGCCTGTGCCCTTTGGCGCCAGCGTGCTGGACATGGACGGCAAGGAGTTGGGCATGATCGGCCAGGCCGGCAAGCTTCTGGCGCGCGGGCTGTCAGACCAGGGCGAGCTGCAGGTGCAATGGAAGACCGACACCGGCATGGTGGGCTGCAACCTCTCCTATACCCTTCCTGAAAGAAAGCGCAGCACCACCTACCAGCCGCCGCAAAGCCTGGAACTGCCCTGCGTGGCCAGCAGCAACCTGGTGCCTGTGATGGTGGCGGCCACCTCCAATCCTGCCAACGCGGCAATGCCTGCCGAAGTGAGGAACACAGCCACTTTGTCCACCCAGACGGTCATGGCAGCATCGGCGCCGCCGCACTCCACGCCTGCGCTCAAGGCAACAGATTCCACTTCCGCCATGACGATGGCGGGTGCCCAGCCCGATACACGGGCGAGGCCATCTGCACAGGCCGCCAAAGTTGAAAGGGCGGCGCTTGAGCGCACGCTTGACGGCCTGCGCATGAGCATCAGGATCAGCGCGCTACCTTCCGGCAATCTGGCAGCCGACAAGGGCGACAGGAGTACCCCGCTTCAAAGCAAGGCCTCCTCGGATTCCCCGATTCGCGACGCCAAGGCCAGCCACCCGATAGCGGTTCTTCAGCCCAGCTTGAAGATCAGGGTCCTGGCATCGGCCGATCAGACATAAGCACCGGAAAAGCAGCCCAAATGGGCCGCTGCCAATGCAGGGCCACGTTGATTGCCTGCACCGGCAGGCTTCCATTTCCGACTCCCGCGCCGACTGCAGATACGTTGGTACGGGTAGCCATCGGCATGCAGCTATTTGCCGTCACTGCCCAAACGCTGTTCATCAATACCCGCAAGATTGACTGCGGGCCTTGTGCCGCAGGGCGGCACAGCCGAGACCTTGCTCTTCTCGCAAAGAGCATCGTCGGCTTGTCTGCCGGCATCAGCTGCATCGCAGATCCCCCCAACCCATAGGCGACAGCCTTCCCGCAAGGCTTTGCCCCGCCATTTCTGGACCCGCGCACGCACAGTTCGGATCACCAATTCGTAAGCAATTGAAGAAAAGATAGGACTATTCCTAGGGAATCCCGATAAATTCGCTCAAAAAATCAGGGAATTCCTAGAGAGAAAATCGCGAAATTCAGAATTATCCAATTTCATTTCAGCGAGCATGTGTTGACAATAAGCCGATCAGATAAATTGCCAAGAATCAGAATCTGATTCTTCGAAATCTCGTCATCAACGAGAACAATCCACCGTCAATTCATATTCCCAAAAAGCCTCTTCAGCCACACCCAATTGACGCATAAAAAAATATATTACCTGCAACTTTCAGCAGCAGCAACTCTATAGCCATCGATATCTGGAATCATTCAAAAATATCCAATATCAAATCAAAAATGGAGGTGCGTCAAAGAAAAAAGTTTCAAACAAGATCATTACTTCAATCCACCATATTCATCAAACTCAATTTCATCAGGCATAAATATGAAATTTTCTGCATTGAAATTTTCGGTTGCGGGCTTGTCCTTGCTTGCACTGAGTTCTGTCCATGCGCAATCCACTCAGAGTGGAATCGTCAGATTCACAGGAAATATTTCTCCTGTCACTTGCATCGTCAATCTGGGAAGTCGAGACCAGAAGATCGATTTCGGTATCGTCCCTCCCAATGACCGCGGTTTCACGTCTGGCGGTGGCGCCGTGGGCAACGTTGCTCTTCCCGCCCATCAGAGAACGATCACCATCAGGCTGGATGGCTGCTCAACCCCAGGAGCGAACAATCAGCCCACCACTGCCACGGTCCGTTTTGATGGCCCCATCAGGAACGGCCGCATCAATACGAGCAATGCCACGGCCGACATCCAGTTACTGGAGAACAACTCGACAACGGCCATCTGGGATCTGAGCGGCCCGTCTGCGCCTGTCAACCTGCAATCAGGAACCAATACGCTCAACTACATCGCCAGGTACTACGTGGCTGCCGTGCCCCTTGCCTCAGGAGAGGCGAATGCTGAAGCGACTTTCACCATGAACTATCAATAGGCAGTCCACCGCCTCAGAGAAGCGCCGGCCACCTTCTGGTGGCTGGCGCACTCACCGCCCATGCCTGTGGCATTTCTCTCATATACAGAAAATCAGGATTTCCTATGCCGGGAAAAAATCGCGGACCTTGCCGATTGCCATATTTTCTGGCCATTGCCTCATTGCTGCTTTGCAGCCTCCCGGCGCATGCCAGCCTCGTCCTCTATGGAACACGGGTCATATTTTCAGGCGACGAGACGGAAGCCACCCTCAAGATTTCCAATGAAGGAAAATTGCCATCGCTGGTGCAGTCATGGCTGGACACGGGCGATGGAGATATGGCGCCCGAGGGCATAGATGTGCCCTTTGTGATCGCGCCGTCGCTCACCCGCCTGGAAGCCTCGGACCAGCAGATGCTGCGCATCATCCATTCCGGCCAGCCCCTACTCCAAGACAGAGAGTCATTGTTCTGGATCAACGTGCTGGACGTGCCGCCCAAGACCGAGAACGCGAAAGGCTCCCAGGGCAGCCTCGCACTGGCCTTTCGCACGCGCATCAAGCTGATATATCGCCCCAAGGGCCTTCCGGGCGAACCGAAGGATGCGCCTGAGCAGTTGCAGTGGTCCGCGAGCACGACCCGAGACGGGCAGGCCGTACTTCAGGCCCGTAATCCGACCGCATATGTCGCCAATCTGGGCCATATCGCCGTAGAGGCAGCTGGCCAGAGTTTCAAGATGAATGTAGGACATGTGCTGCCAGGAGAAACGGCAAAGTTTGCATTCCAGAAGCCCGCCGAAAACGAACAACTACCCAAGGAGCTTCCCGCGGACGCAGTCGTGGTCTACACCAGCCTCAACGACTGGGGTGGTGCCGAGGGCCACAGGGTCGAACTTGGGCGCCGACGGTAGCCGAATCCCTGACGCAGCACCGAAAGCCTCCATGCCGGTCACGCGTGACTGGCCGAGGTAGGCAGCACGGTGCAGCAGGTGCAAAAAAAGGCATGTCCATCGAGAGGGATTGCTATGAAGAAAAAAGCCGACAGGGTACGGAAGCCAGGCTGTTTCCCGTTCAAGGCCAAACCACTACATGCCTTGCTGCTGGCAGTACTGGCCTGTTGGCAAATGGATATGCGCGCCTCGCAAACAGAGCACACCGCCGGCAGGATGCCGCCCGCACGCGCACAGCACATCGAATTCAACAGCAGCTTTCTGCGAGGAGGCGACGGGATCGATGTCTTGCGTTTTGCAGAGGGTAATTCTGTGGAACCGGGTCTCTACAACCCGGACCTTCTGGTCAACGGCAACTGGATGGCCCGCACCGAGGTGCGGTTCACTCAACGCAGTCGGGGTGCCAGTGCCCAGCCCTGCTTCAACATGTCCCTGCTGGAGCAAATGGACATTGACATGGCGAGCCTGCCGGCGAACGAGGATGTTGTGGATGGAGACCCAGCGTGCCTGCGCATTGAAAAGGTCGTCCCCGGCGCTTCCGCAAGCTTCAACGTAGGTTTGCAACGACTGGATGTGAGCATTCCCCAGATCCTGATGCGGCGCGTGGCAAGCGGCTACGTGAGTCCGGAGCAGTGGAACGCGGGCGTGACGACCGGCACGCTCGGCTATGACTTCAACACCTACCATGCGCGCGGCGGGCCAGCGGGCAGCAGCACCCAGGGCTACCTGGGCCTGAACAGCGGCTTCAACTATGCGCGCTGGCATTTCCGGCACAGTGGCTCGTTCAGTTGGAGCGATCAGGGACCGAGCCGTTATCAGAGCATCTCGGCCTATGCGCAGCGCGACATCGCCGACTGGTCATCGCAACTGATCCTGGGCGACACCTACACCGACGGGGAGATCATGGACTCGGTCTCCTTCCGCGGCCTGCGGCTGCGCACGGACGACCGCATGCTGCCCGAGTCGCAGCGCGGCTTCGCGCCCGTGGTGCGCGGCGTGGCCAATTCCAACGCCCGGGTGGTCATCCGCCAGAACGGCATCAAGCTGCAAGAGACCACGGTGGCACCGGGCGACTTCGTGATCGATGACCTGTACCCCACCGGCTATGGCGGCGACCTGCAGGTGGACATCGAGGAGGCCGACGGCTCCGTGCGTTCCTTCTCGGTGCCCTATGCGGCCGTTCCTCGTTCGTTGCGCGAGGGCCAGCACCGCTACAGCCTCACAGCGGGCGCGGTGCGCGGCCTGCGTGAGAGCGCTCCGTTCTTCTCGCAGGCAGGCTGGCAGTACGGCTTCTCGAACATGCTCACGGCCTATGGCGGCGCCACGGTCGCCAAGGGCTATTTCTCGCCCACGGTGGGCGCCGTGTTCAATACACCATGGGGTGCCTTTGGCCTGGACCTCACACACGCCAGCACCCGCATCCCCCATGACCGCAGCTACTCGGGGCAAAGCCTGAGAGTCACCTACGCCAAGACCTTCCCGGAGTCCGGCACGGGCATCACCCTGGCTGCCTACCGCTATTCCACCAACGGGTTCTTCGGCATCAACGAGGCCATGCGGGCGCGCGACCTGACCCGGCCCGCTGCCAGCGGCGCACCGCCCCCGCTGTCGCGCCCGCGCACGCGCGCCGCAATGACACTGAGCCAGCGCCTGGGCGAGCAAGGGGGCAACCTGAGCATTTCCGCCTCCATGGACAACTACTGGAACCGCGCGGGCCGCCGCGTGGACTACACGCTCAACTACAGCAGCTCGTGGCTGGGCGTTCCCTACAACTTGTCGGCCTCGCGCCAGCGCGATGCCTGGGGCCGCCCCAGCACGCAGCTGTACGCAGGGGTGACGATTCCGCTGGGGGCGGGAAAGCCCAGAGTCATGAGCCGTTTCACACATGACTCGCGCGGCGGCAACCAGTTGCAGGCCAGCACCTACGGGCAGGCCGGCAGCGATCTCTCCTATGGCCTGAATGCCGAATACGGCAGCAGCGGCAACCAGGGATCGCGCCTCAATGCAGGCGCCAATGCCCTCTACCGCCGCCCGTACACGCTGTTCAGCGGCAGCGTGAGCGCGGGCCGGGCCGGCCAGCAACTGTCACTGGGCGCGCGCGGCGCCTTGGTCGCCCACCCCGGAGGGGTCACGCTGTCGCAGCCCCTGGGCGAGACCTTCGCCATCGTGCAGGCCCCGCATGCCGAGGGCGCGCGCCTCACCAATGCGCCCGGTGTACGCATCGATGCACGGGGCTATGCCGTGGTGCCCTACATGACACCCTATGCCATGAACGAGGTGTCGCTGGACCCCAAGGGCATGTCCATGGATGTGGAACTGCAGGAGGCCAACCGGCGCGTCGCACCGGTGGCCGGTGCCGCCGCCATGGTGGTGTTCAAGACGAGCTACAGCCGCTCAGCCGTGCTGCGCCTGACGCAGGCGGACACGTCGCCCGTGCCTTTCGGCGCCGTCGTCTCGGACGAGAGCGGCAAGGACCTGGGCATGGTCGGCCAAGCCGGCAAGCTCATGCTGCGCGGCCTGTCGGACCAGGGGCAGCTGCACGCCCAGTGGAAGGCCGGCGATGGCACGGCCCATTGCAGCATGGCCTATTCGCTGCCGGCGCGGGAGCGCTCCACCGGCTCCCGTGTGCCAGCCAGCATGGACCTGCACTGCGTGCCGTCCCATCTTGCCGCAGCGCCGTCCCATCAGGCCGCGCTGACACACAGAGCCGAGACCTCGCGCCCCATCGCCATCCGCCAGTCCAGCCTGCCCTTCCAGGCCGAGAAGCATCTTGGCGATTTGCGGCTGAGCCTGCGCATCAGTGTCTTGCGCACCACGGCCGATGCGAAGCAGTACACGGGCCAGGCGCAACCGCCCTTGGCGCCGGACGGCCAGGCAGACAACAGCCCTGGCCTGCGGATCGATCGCAGCCTGGTGGGTAAATTGCGGGACTCGCCAACGCACGCCCAGGCCTCGGTCGGCGTCTGAACCGACGCGGTACATGGCGGTGCCCACCCCCTTTCCGGCACGCGGTCCGCCGGTCACCTGCCCTGCGATATTGAAATCCAAGAACCGCCTTTTCATTCAGCAACGGAGCATTTTCATGATAATTTCCCGTGCCATCGCATTGTCCTCAGTACTCTTCATTTTTTCCATAGGCCAGGCACATGCGCAAGCTTTTTGCTCTAACGATGGAGTCGGCAATTCCATCAACGATGGCAAAAATCATTATGTCCTCCTGCCCAGTAGAACGCTGGAGGTCCCACTGCCGTTTGATATTGAATCTCGTGCAATCGGCAGTGTAGTGGGCCGCGTCGCCTTTCTCCCTTATATCATCAACAAGAAATATACTGGAATGAAAGGGGGTGCAATGTTCTGTGCAAAATACCAAACCTCTGGCTGGTATGGCGTGGGCACCTTTCACCAGAAACACCGGGCTTATGAGAGCTCCATTCCCGGCATAGGACTGCGCATAGATTTCAGAAAAATGCCTATTCCGACCGACCCAAGCAATGCAATACAGAGCTACTTTCCCATCCAGGAACTGTCCGATGCTCCCATCTATATCTATCTGGTGAAGATTGGCCCGATCAAACAGGCAGGGCCCCTCAAAGGGGTTTTCCTTCAATACAAGGTCGACGACGTGGTAATCGCCCAATACCAGTTTGACCGTGAGGCCACCGCTCCGACCGGTCCGTTCTGCACCGCGAGCCTCAGCGCAGAGAACCCGGCCACGGCCGCCGTCGCCCATTCTTCCGATCGCCCCGCTGCTGAGGGCAGGCTGCCGAAAATGATCGCCAAAGCTCCATCCTGCCTTGCTGATGGACTGCCAGGCATCAAGCCGGTCATGGGAAGTTCCAGTGTCGCCCAACTTTCGCTCAACCGCCACTGATCCCAAGCCTGCCTTTGCGAGGGCCTTGGAGCAGGCGCTGCACTCCTCAGAGATGCCATGCGCCTGCACATGCCAGGGCTAACGGCACACGGCACAAGACGCCACGTTGTTCTTTCGAACTGCCGCCTTGATTCCAGATGGAGAACCAGAATGAATATGTACAAGCTTTTCGCATTTTCCATGGGAATCATTTTTTCCACCATTTCCGCATCCCATGCAGCATTCTGCATGCCGGCTGACTCCAATCCGACCACTGATGGAAAGAACCATTACATTGCATCTTACCCCGTGAATCAGGCCCTGAGTTTACCCATCAACATAAACTCCGAACCAAACGGCAAAGTGTTTGCAGTAATTTCGCTTAACCCAGTAATCGACAACAAGAGATATTCCTCAATACCTGCGCGAGTGGTTTGCTCAGGCTTTGGCAGACCTTCATTTTCAGGATTCGGAGTCCCTGATGACAGAATCTATCCCAGCAATGTCCCCGGAATAGGATTACGCATGTCAATGGAAGGGATTGGAACAATTCCCAGCGATCGACCTACACTAACGAATTCATACACCATTCCCGAAGGAGAAAAATCCACCATTACAATAGATTTCATAAAAACAGGACCCATCAGTACTATTTTTGGAGAGATCCAACTGGCAGGACCATACATGGAAATGAAAATTGCCGGAGCACTCGCCGCGCAATACGTTTTCTCCGGTGTCACCCTGGTCCCCATCAATCCCACCTGCACGCTGGTGTCGGACAGCATCAGCGTACCGCTGGGCACGCATCCCGACACACGCTTCACGGGTTTGGGTGCGACCACGGACAAGGTGCCCTTCTCCATCCAGCTGAGCTGCTCCGGCGGCGACCCGAACACCCAGATCAAGCCTTTCGTGACGCTGTCGGGCACGACGGACACGCAAGTCCCCTCGGTGCTGGCGCTGACCGGCTCGCAGGTCAGCGGCGTTGGCGTGGAGGTGCTGAGAAATGGCGCGATCCAGGGCTTTGGCGCAGCCAACGGCTGGCAGGCGGGCACGATTTCGCAGGGCACGGCAAATTTCCAGATCGACCTGGAGGCGCGCTACCGGCAGATCAGGAATACCGTGAGCGGCGGTGGCAGCGCCAATGCCTTGGCGACCTTCACCATCGACTACCAGTAGGCCGGCCGTAACACGGCGGTATCGGCTTGGGTCATGAGACAAAAGGGTTAACCCCATTCCAAAAACGTCGCAACCTCTGCGACATTTCAACCAAGCAAGGTTGCACCATGTCTTCTTCATGGTGTATCTCCATTCGCATTTCCCACCTTTTCCATTCCTCACTGGCACACCATGTCCACCACCGTAGGCATCAAGGTTGATGACGCTCTGCGCGAGCGTATCCGCATCGCCGCCCAGCAGATAGGGCGCACACCGCACTGGCTGATCAAGCAGGCGGTTGTCCAGTACGTCGATGCCCTGGAGCGCGGCGCGACCACCATCCGGCTGTCCAGCGCGGGCGACAGCCAGGGCGATGTGGCGCTGGAAGAAGCGCAACCCAGCAGCCCGCAAGAGGTGCAACCTTTTCTGGAATTCGCCCAGTCCATCCTGCCGCAGACGCCGTTGCGCGCTGCCATCACGGCCGCCTGGCACCGGCCCGAGCCCGAGTGCCTGCCGGTGCTGCTGCCGCTGGCACGCGCCCAGGATGCCCAGCAGGCCGACAAGGTGCGCGAGCTGGCGACCCGGCTGGTGCAGGGCCTGCGCGATGCGCCGGCCGGCAGCGGCGTGGCGGCGCTGGTGCAGGAGTTCTCGCTGTCCAGCCAGGAAGGCGTGGCGCTGATGTGCCTGGCCGAGGCGCTGCTGCGCATTCCCGACCGTGCCACGCGCGATGCGCTGATCCGCGACAAGATCAGCAAGGGCGACTGGCGCGCCCATGTGGGCCGCTCGCCCTCGCTGTTCGTGAACGCGGCGGCCTGGGGCCTGGTGCTGACGGGCAAGCTCACGTCCACCAGCAGCGAAAAGAACCTGTCGTCGGCGCTGACGCGCGTGATCGGCAAGGGCGGCGAGCCGCTGATCCGCCAGGGCGTACACCGCGCCATGAAGCTGATGGGCGAGCAGTTCGTGACGGGCCAGGACATTGCCGAGGCGCTGGCCAACAGCCGCGCCTATGAAAAACAGGGCTTTCGCTACAGCTACGACATGCTGGGCGAGGCGGCCGCCACCGATTCCGACGCACAGCGCTACCTGCAGGCCTACGAGCAGGCCATCCACGCGATTGGCGCGGCCTCCAACGGACGCGGCATCTTCGAGGGGCCTGGCATCTCCATCAAGCTGTCGGCCCTGCACCCGCGCTACAGCCGCGCGCAGTACGAGCGCGTGATGGCCGAACTGCTGCCGCGCGTGCTGCAGCTGGCCGAGCTGGCCAAGCAGTACGACATCGGCATGAACATCGACGCCGAAGAGGCCGACCGGCTGGAGCTGTCGCTGGACCTGCTGGAGGCCTTGTGTGCCGCGCCCTCGCTCAAGGGCTGGAACGGCATAGGCTTTGTGGTCCAGGCCTACCAGAAGCGCTGCCCGCAGGTGCTGGACTACCTGGTGGACCTGGCCCGCCGCAGCCGCCGCCGCCTGATGGTGCGCCTGGTCAAGGGCGCCTACTGGGACAGCGAGATCAAGCGCGCCCAGGAAGGCGGCCAGGCCGGCTACCCGGTCTATACGCGCAAGGTCTATACCGATGTGAGCTACCTGGCCTGCGCGCGCAAGCTGCTGGATGCGCCCGATGCCATCTACCCCCAGTTCGCCACGCACAACGCGCAGACCCTGGCCAGCATCTACCACCTGGCCCAGGCCGTGGGCGGCAGCTACTACAGCGGCCAGTACGAGTTCCAGTGCCTGCACGGCATGGGCGAGCCCCTGTACGCACAGGTGACGGGCCCGGCCTCCGAAGGCAAGCTGGCCCGCCCCTGCCGCATCTATGCGCCCGTGGGCAGCCATGAGACGCTGCTGGCCTATCTGGTGCGCCGCCTGCTGGAGAACGGTGCCAATACCTCGTTCGTGAACCGCATCGGCGATGCCTCCGTGCCGGTCTCCGACCTGGTGGCCGACCCGGTGGACGAGGTGATGAAGATCGCGCGCAACGAAGGCCGGCTGGGCGCCCCCCACCCGCGCATTGCGCTGCCGGCCGATCTGTTCGCGCAGCAGGGAGACAAGCCAGGGCAGGCCCGCGCCAACTCCCAGGGCCTGAACCTGGCGCACGAGCAGCAGCTGGCCTCGCTGGCCGCCGCGCTGCTGCACAGCACGCGCCAGACCTATCTGGCCGCCCCCGCGGATGCCGACCTGCCGGCCGACCCGGCACGTACCGAAGGCTGGCAGCCCATGCGCAACCCGGCCGAGCTGTCCGACATCGTGGGCTGGGTGCGCGAGGCCACGGCGGCCGAGGCCGAAGCCGCCGCCGCGCGCGCCGCGCAGGCCGCGCCCATCTGGGCCGGCACACCGCCCGCCGCCCGTGCCGACGCGCTGGCCCGCGCCGCCGACCTGCTGGAGCAACGCAGCCAGCCGCTGATGGGCCTGATCATGCGGGAGGCGGGCAAGACCCTTTCCAACGCCGTGGCCGAGGTCCGCGAGGCCGTGGACTTCCTGCGCTACTACGGCGCCCAGGCGGCCGCGCATTTCGACAACGCCGCGCAGCGCCCGCTGGGCGTGGTGCTGGCCATCAGTCCCTGGAATTTCCCCCTGGCCATCTTCTGCGGACAGGTGGCTGCGGCCCTGGCCGCCGGCAACACGGTGCTGGCCAAGCCTGCCGAGCAGACACCGCTGACGGCCGCCGCCATGGTGGCCCTGCTGCACGAGGCTGGCGTGCCGCGCGACGCGCTGCAGCTGGTGCCGGGCACGGGCGAGACCGTGGGCGCGGCCCTGGTGGCCCATGCCCAGGTGGCGGGCGTGATGTTCACGGGTTCCACCGAGGTGGCGCGCCTGATTGCACGCCAGCTGTCCCGCCGCCTGTCGCCTGCGGGCCGCACCATTCCGCTGATTGCCGAGACCGGCGGCCAGAACGCCATGGTGGTGGACTCCTCGGCCCTGGCCGAGCAGGTGGTGGCCGATGTGCTGGCCTCGGCCTTCGATTCGGCCGGCCAGCGCTGCTCTGCCCTGCGCCTGCTGTGCCTGCAGGACGAGGTGGCCGACCGCACGCTGACCATGCTGCGCGATGCGCTGCAGGAGTGGAACCTGGGCAACCCCGACCGCCTGAGCACCGATGTGGGCCCCGTGATCGACGATGCGGCGCGCCGCCAGATCGAGCAGCACATAGAGCAGATGGCCGCGGCGGGCCAGAAGGTCACCCGCGTGGAACGCAAGGACGGCGTGCTCAACGGCCACTACGTGGCCCCGGCGCTCATCGAGATCGACAGCACCACGCGCCTGCAGCGCGAGGTCTTCGGCCCCGTGCTGCATGTGATCCGCTTCAAGCGCGAGCAGCTGGACGCGCTGGTCGATGGCATCAACGCCACCGGCTACGGCCTGACCTTCGGCGTGCACAGCCGCATCGACGAGACCATTGCCCACCTCACCCAGCGCGTGCATGCGGGCAACATCTATGTGAACCGCAATGTGATCGGCGCCATGGTGGGCGTGCAGCCCTTCGGCGGCATGGGCCTGTCCGGCACCGGCCCCAAGGCCGGCGGCCCGCTGTACCTGCACCGGCTGGCGCAGGGGCCGGCCAGCGCGGCGCTGTCCGTCTTTGCGCGGGCCGAGTCGTCCGCCCAGGCACCGCTGCAATTGCTGGGCCTGCTGCGCGAGACGCTGTCCAAGGCACCGCCCCAGGACATGTCCGCCGATGAGCAGGTGCAGGCCCTGGCCGCCTGCGACGAGGCCCTGGCCGCCTCGCGCCTGGACGCCGCCATGCTGCTGCCCGGCCCCACGGGCGAATCCAACCGCTACCGCCTGCTGCCGCGCGGCCCCGTCTGGGCATTGCCGCGCACGCCGCTGGGCCTGGTGGCCCAGGTGGCAGCAGCCCTGGCCAGCGGCAACGCCTGCCATGCCGTGCTGCCCGACAACGGAACAGGCGCCGACAGCGGCTGCGCCGCCACCTGGCAGGCGCTGCGCGCCGCTGCGGGCGATGCCGGTGTGCCATGGCTGCACAGCGCCAGCGCCGAATCGCTGGCTGATGCACAAGCGCCCATGGCGGCCTTGCTGTTCGAGGGCGACGGCGACGCCCTGCTGCAGGTCTGCGCCCAGGTCGCCGCGCGAGACGGTGCCCTGGTGCGCGTGGAAAGCCGCAACAGCGACGAGCTGCATGCGGGCCGCGGCTATGACCTGGCCGCGCTGTTCCACGAGCAATCCATCAGCACCAATACCGCCGCCGCAGGCGGCAATGCACAGCTCATGACCATGGCTTGAACCGCCGGGGCCGGCACAACCGGCCCCTGGCAAGCGCCCCGCACAACCCGAAAAAACACGACCAACGCAGGACACTTCAATGCAATTCAACTGGAACGACCCGACGGCGATCATGTTCGCCATCTACCTGGTCGCCATGCTCGGCATCGGCGCCATCGGCTACTTCAGCACCAAGAATCTTTCCGACTACATCCTGGGCGGCCGCAGCCTGGGCAGCTTCGTGACGGCGCTGTCGGCCGGCGCCTCGGACATGAGCGGCTGGCTGCTGATGGGCCTGCCCGGAGCCATCTACCTGTCCGGCCTGTCGGAAGCCTGGATCGCCATCGGCCTGATCCTGGGCGCCTACCTGAACTGGCGCCTGGTGGCGGCGCGGCTGCGCCTGTACACCGAGCGTGCCGGCAATGCGCTGACCCTGCCCGACTACCTGGCCAACCGTTTCGAGGACCACTCCAACGTGCTGCGCATCGTGACGGCCGTGGTGATCCTGGTGTTCTTCACGCTGTACTGCGCCTCGGGCGTGGTGGCGGGCGCGCGCCTGTTCGAGAACATGTTCGGCATGCCCTACAGCACGGCCCTGTGGGTGGGCGCGCTGTGCACCATCGCCTATGTGTTCATCGGCGGCTTCCTGGCCGTGAGCTGGACGGACACCATCCAGGCCTCGATGATGATCACGGCGCTGATCCTGGCGCCCGTGATCGCCTGGCTGGCCGTGCAGGGCCATCTGCAGCCGGGCCAGGACCTGCACGCCATCGTGGCGGCAGAGAAGTTCGACCTGTTCCGTGGCGCCAGCTTCGTGGGCGTGGTCTCGCTGCTGGCCTGGGGCCTGGGCTACTTCGGCCAGCCGCACATCCTGGTGCGCTTCATGGCGGCCTCGTCGGTGCAGACCATTCCCTCGGCCCGCCGCATCAGCATGACCTGGATGATCCTGTGCCTGGCCGGCGCCGTGGCCGTGGGCTTCATCGGCATCCCCTACTTCGCGGCCAACCCCGGTGGCGCCGCCGCCGTGAACGCCAATGCCGAGACGGTGTTCATGGAGATCACCAAGCAGCTGTTCAACCCCTGGATCTCGGGCGCGCTGCTGGCGGCCATCCTGGCGGCCGTGATGAGCACGCTGTCGTGCCAGTTGCTGGTGTGCTCCAGCGCGCTGACCGAGGACATCTACCGCACCTTCCTGCGCAAGAATGCCAGCCAGATCGAACTGGTCTGGATCGGCCGCGCCATGGTGCTGCTGGTGGCCTTGATCGCCATCGCCATCGCCAGCAACCCCGACTCCAAGGTGCTGGGCATGGTCAGCTACGCCTGGGCCGGCTTCGGCGCCGCCTTCGGCCCGGTGATCATCCTGTCGCTGTTCTGGAGCCGCATGACGCGCGGCGGCGCGCTGGCCGGCATCATCACCGGCGCCGTGACCGTGCTGGTGTGGAAGCAGTTCGGCTGGCTGGGCCTGTACGAGATCATCCCCGGCTTCATCCTGGCCTGGCTGGCCACGGTGGTCGTCAGCCGCATGGGCCCTGCGCCTTCGCAAAGCATCCTGAAAGCGCATGCGGCGGTGGAGAGCGAGTTCGAGCGGATCGGGGCACGCTGAGTGGCAATGAGCTGACCCGCTCCATCTGAACCCGACGCCCGATGACGCTTGCGCGCATCGGGCGTTTGTCATTTCAGCACCTATGGCATCGCCAAATCAGATGCACCTCAACGCACATGACGAGCGCTTTGTACGTGGTCGCCACAAGGGGAGTGGTCACTACAATCCATGGGCTCTTTTTTTCGTCGCCGGGCCGCCCCAGGATGAAAAGCGGCCCCCTGCGGGGGACCGCGGACCTTGCCCTGCAAGGGGAGCGTGGGGGCCATTTTTCAACACACAACAAGTGAGACTGCCGCTATGCAAATGATCCGCCGCACCCTTCTTTCGACCTGCGTGGCCGCCATGGCGGCTGCTTCGGCTGGCGCCGTACTGGGCCAGACCAAGGAGGTCAAGGTGGGCTACGCCCTGGCCGTGAATTCGCACTACGGCGCGGCTGCCCAGGCCTGGGCCGATGCGGTGGAAAAGGGCACGAACGGCGCCTACAAGTTCAAGCAGTTCCCCGCGTCCGCCCTGGGCGGCGAACGCGAGCTGATCGAGGGCCTGCAGCTGGGCACGGTGGAGGCGGCCATCGTCTCCACGGGCGCCATCAGCAACTTCGTGCCCGATGTGGGCGTGGTGGACATTCCCTTCCTGTTCCGCGACACGCAGCATGCGCGCGCCGTGCTGGACGGCGCCTTCGGCCAGGAGCTGCTGGCCAAGTTCAGCAAGCGCGGCCTGGTCGCGCTGGCCTGGGGCGAGCAGGGCTTTCGCCACCTGTCCAACAACAAGCACGCCGTCAACGGCGTGGCCGATCTCAAGGGCCTGAAGATCCGCGTGACCGAGAACCCCGTGCACATCACGGCCTTCCGCACGCTGGGCGCATCGCCCACGCCCATGTCCTGGCCCGAGGTGATCGGTGCGCTGCAGCAGGGCACGATCGACGGCCAGGAGAACCCGATCTCGGTGCTGGCCTCGGCCAAGCTGTGGCAGGTGCAAAAGCACCTGACGCTGACGGCCCATGTGTACGCGCCCATGGCCCTGCTGGTGTCGCCCTCGTTCTGGGGCAGCTTGAACGACAGCCAGAAGGCGGCCTTCACGCAGGGCGCCAAGTCGGGCGCCATCGCTTCGCGCGTGTTCGTGGACACGGTGGAGAAGAAGGGCGTGGAAGAGGCCAAGAGCCACGGCATGCAGGTGGTGGAGAAGGTGGACCAGGCTGCCTTCCGCACCGCGCTGGAGCCAGCCTACAAGGAATACGCGAAGAAGTTCGGCCAGAAGACGCTGGACACCATCGCCAACGCCAAGTAATCCTTCCTGCCACGGGCGGCCTGCCCGTGGCACCGGGCCGCCGCTGCGGGCAAGCCCCATGGCCCCGCACGGCGCCCGCCCCGATGATCTGACCTCCGACGGCAGCCCGGCCCTTGCGCCACTCCCCTCCTGCCCTCGCCCACTCCTATGCTCAACCGAATCGAACGCGCCCTTGTGGCCTGCAACCGCTGGCTGCTGATCGTGCTGTTGCTGGCCATGGCCTGCATCGTGTTTGCCAATGTGGTGCTGCGCTACACCACGGGCGACTCCATTGTCTGGGCCGAGGAAGTGGCCCGGCACATGATGATCTGGGTCACCTTCCTGGGCGCGGGCCTGGTGCTGCGCTTCGGCGGCCATGTGGCCATCGACAACCTGCACCGCTCGGTGGGCACGCGCAAAGCGCAGTGGCTGCGCCGCCTCGTGGTGCTGGGCGTGGGCCTGTTCTGCGCGGTGATGGCGGTGGCCTCGTCGCAGTACGTCTGGGCCACGCGCTTCCAGACCACGGCGGCCACGGACATTCCGATTTCCTTCGTCTACGCGGCCATGCCCGTGGGCTTCGTGCTGATGCTGGTGCATCTGCTGTTCATTGCGCGCGGCTACGTGGCTGATGGCTCCTTCGCCAAATCGGACGAAATGGATGCCGACGCAGCCGCGTCCATATGACCCCCCTGAGTCGCTGCGCGCCTTCCCCCAGGGGACGACACCCTCGCTGCGGGGCGGCGCGGCCGGCCCAGGCCCTTGCTTGGTGTCTCCTGCCTTGGAGCGTGTCAGTTCCATCGCTCTGCCATGAATAACTGATTCGAACGCACATCATGGGTATCACGCTTTTCATCGCCATCGTCGTCCTGCTCACGCTGGGCTTTCCGGTGGCCTTCGCGCTGGCGATCTCCGCTGCGCTGGCCGTCTTCGTGGGGGGCCGCTATCCGCAGCTCATCGTGTTCAAGGAGATGTTCACGGGCATAGACAGCTTTCCGCTGATGGCCGTGCCCTTCTTCATCCTGGCGGCCGAGCTGATGTCGGGCGGGGCGCTCACGCATGTGCTGCTGCGCTTTGCAGCGCAGTTCGTGGGCCATCTGCGCGGCGGCCTGGGCTATGCCAATGTGCTGTCGCTGACGCTGTTCTCGGGCATTTCGGGCTCGGCCCTGGCCGATGCGGCCGGCCCCGGCTCGATGATGGTCAAGATGATGGACAAGGCCGGCTACGCGCGCTCCTACGCGGCGGCGCTGACGGCCAGCACGGCCATCGTGGGGCCCATCATTCCGCCGTCGGTGAGCATGATCATCTACGCGCTGCAGGATGAGAACGTGTCGGTGGGCGGGCTGTTCATGGCCGGCTTCATACCCGGCATCCTGATCGCGCTGGCCATGGCCGCCGTGAACTGGTGGGTGTGCAGGAAGCGCGACTACCGCTCCACCGAGCCGCGCCCTGACGGCCGCACGATTTGGATCAACAGCTTCAAGGCGATTCCCGCGCTGATGCTGATCGTGCTCATCGTGGTGGGCATCCGCTTCGGCATCTTCACGCCCACCGAGGCGTCGGTGGTGGCCGTGTTCTACGCCCTGGTCTGCGGCAAGTGGGTGTACCGCACGCTGCAGTGGTCGGCGCTGCCGGGCATTGCGGCACGCTCGGCCATGCTGACGGCCTCGGTGCTGCTGGTGATGGCGACTTCGGCCGCCTTTGCCTGGGTGCTGACGGTGGAGGGCATTCCGCAGTACCTGTCCGAGCTGATCGTGAGCTGGGAGCTGTCGCCCACCCTGTTCCTGATCGCGGTGAACATCCTGCTGCTGGTGTTCGGCATCTTCATGGAGCCGCTGCCCGGCGTGATGATCCTGGTGCCCATCCTGGCGCCCATTGCGTTCAGCCTGGGCATCGATCCCACGCACTTCGCCATGGTGGTGATCGTGAACCTGACGCTGGGCATGATCACGCCGCCCGTGGGCGGGCTGCTGTTCGTGACCTCGGTGGCCACACGCGTGTCCATCACCGATCTCACACGCGAGATGCCGCTGTTCCTGCTGGCCCACTTCGTGGTGCTGTGCCTGCTGACCTTCATCCCCGCGCTGTCCACCTGGTTGCCGCATACGCTGGGCTTCCAGTGACGACAAGGGCCTCTTGAAGAGGCCCTTTTTTTCGGATTCAGAACAGCAGGCCGGCCATGCGCTGGGCCGTTTCCTTCAGGTGCGGCAGGCCCTCCAGCGCCTGCGCCAGCGGCATGCGCGCCTCGGGCGCATGCACGGCCAGCGTGGCGCGGCACTGGCCCTTGGCATCGCGCACGGGCACGGCCACGGCGATCATGCCGCGCATGAATTCCTCGCGGTCGCAGGAGTGGCCTTCACGCACGATGCGCGCGCACTCCTGCGCCAGCGCCTCGGGCGTGGTCAGCGTGTTGGCCGTGCAGGCGGTGAGTTCCACGCTGTCCAGGATGGCGGCGCGCCGGGCCGCAGGCATATGGGCCAGGAACAGCTTGCCGCTGGCCGTGGCGTGGATGGGCACCATCGATCCGGCCTCCAGCTGGATGCGCAGCGGCCAGTGGGTCTCGACACGGTCCAGGTAGCGCACGCGCGTGCCGTCCAGCACGGTGAGGTTGCAGGTCTCGCCCAGACGGGCCACCAGTTGGGACAGCAGCTCATGGCGCAGGGCCTGGCGCGGGTCGGCTTGCAGGGCGCGCACCGCCAGGCTCAGCAGCTTGGGGCCGGGGGAGAAGCTGCGGTCACCCTCATGGCGCAGCAGCCATTGCCGCGCCTCCAGGTGGGAGCACAGGCGCGAGGCCGTGGCCTTGGGCAGGTTGAGCGCGGCTGCGATGTCCATGAGGCCTGGCGGGGCCTCGGCCTGGGTCACGAAATCGAGCACGGCCAGGGAGCGATCGGAGACCGAGTTCGCTTCGTCCTGCCGTGCAGGGGTGGGGTCCGGGGCAGCGCTGGCAAGGGATGGCGGCATGGGGCGGTGTCGTGTCGTGTGGAAGGCCGGAAACGCTTTCGATCATGCCTGATCGCCAGGAGGCGGCAAGGGTTTGCGCGGGGTTGCAGTCCACGGCGGCAACGAATAAGTTTCACTCAAAGGAACAAATAGTTCCTTAAAAAGAAACTCAAAAGGAGCCACTGCATGCCGGACCCCATCGACAGCTATGACTACGTGATCGTGGGAGCAGGCTCTGCCGGCTGCGTGCTGGCCGCGCGCCTGTCCGAGGACCCGGCCACGCGGGTGCTGCTGCTGGAGGCCGGCCCGCCGGACCGCTCGCCCTGGATCCACCTGCCCATCGGCTACGGCAAGACCATGTGGAGCCCCGTCTACAACTGGAAGTTCGAGACCGACCCGGACCCCAACATGAACGGCCGGCGCATCTACTGGCCGCGCGGCCGCACGCTGGGCGGCAGCAGCTCCATCAATGGACTGATCTACGTGCGCGGCCAGCGCGAGGACTACGACCACTGGGCGGCGCTGGGCAATGCAGGCTGGTCGTATGAGGAGGTGCTGCCCTACTTTGTGAAGTCCGAAGGCAATGCGCGCGGCGCCTTCCCGGGCCATGGCGCGGACGGGCCGCTCAAGGTCTCGGACATCGGCGCACAGCATCCGCTGATCGAGGCCTTCATTGCCGGTGCAGGCCAGGTCGGCGTGCCCCGCACCGAGGACTTCAACGGCCGCGACCAGGAGGGCGCGGGCTACTACCAGCTCACCACCCACAAGGGCCTGCGCTGCAGCACGGCCAAGGCCTATCTGGGCGAGGCCCGGCGCCGCCCCAATCTGCGCATAGAGACCGACGCCATGGCCACGCAGTTGGTGCTGCGCGGCCGGCGCGCCACCGGCATCCGCTACCGGCAAGGCGGGCAGGAGCGCCAGGCCCAGGCGCGGGCCGAGGTGATTCTGTCGGCAGGCGCCATCCAGTCGCCGCAGCTGCTGCAACTGTCGGGCATAGGCCCGGCCGCGCTGTCGCAGTCCCTGGGAATTCCCGTGGTGCACGATCTGCCGGGCGTGGGCGAGAACCTGCAGGACCATCTTCAGATACGCCTGGGCTACGAATGCAGCCAGCCCATCACCACCAATGACCAGCTCAATTCCTGGGTGGGCAGGACCAGGCTGGGGCTGGAATGGCTGCTGTTCCGCTCGGGCGCGCTGGCCGTGGGCATCAACCAGGGCGGCTGCTTCATGCGTGCGCTCAGGGACGAGCAGGGCCGGCCCGTGGCCGCCACACCCGACATCCAGTTCCACGTCTCCACGCTGTCGGCCGACATGGCAGGCGGCCAGGTCCATCCGTACTCGGGCTTCACCATGTCGGTCTGCCAGCTGCGACCCGAGTCACGCGGGCAGTTGCGCATCCGCTCGCGCGATGCCTTCGAGCCGCCCTCCATCCAGCCCAACTACCTGGCCACCGACCTGGACCGCCGCACCAACGTGGCGGCCGTGCGCGCGGCACGCGCCATTGCCGACACGCCGGCCATGCGCCCTTTCGTGAAGCGCGAGGTCAAGCCCGGCCCCGATGCGCACAGCGATGCGGAACTGCTGGAGTTCTGCCGCAACCACGGCGCCACCATCTTCCACCCCAGCGGCACCTGCCGCATGGGCAGCGACGTCCTGGCCGTGGTCGATGCGCGCCTGCGCGTGCACGGCATGGCCGGCCTGCGCGTGGTCGATTGCTCGGTCATGCCCACCCTGGTCTCGGGCAACACCAACGCGCCCGTGGTGATGATGGCCGAGAAGGCCGCCGACATGGTTCGCGAAGACAGGCACGGAGAGACAGGGCAGCTCAAGGTCGCATGACTGCCCGTTCCTGCATCCCGGCAATGCGACAGACAACCAGGAGACAGCATGACGACGGCAACCGATCCCAGGGTCATCCGCAAGGTAGTGACCTCCGCGCTCATCGGCGCAACCATCGAGTGGTATGACTTCTTCCTGTACGGCGTGGTCGCCGGCATCGTGTTCAGCAAGCTGTACTTTCCCAGCGACGATCCGCTGATCTCCACCCTGCTGGCCTACACCACCTTTGCCGTGGGCTTCGTCACGCGGCCGCTGGGCGGGGTGATCTTCGGGCACTTCGGCGACCGCGTGGGACGCAAGAGCATCCTGGTGGTCACGCTGATGATCATGGGCGTGTCCACCTTCCTGATCGGCCTGCTGCCCACGCATGCCCAGATCGGCGTGGCCGCGCCCATCCTGCTGCTGCTGTTGCGCGTGGCCCAGGGCATAGGCCTGGGCGGCGAATGGGGCGGCGCCGTGCTCATGGCCTACGAATACGCGCCCAAGGAAAAGCGGGGCTTCTATGCCTCCCTGCCCCAGGTGGGCCTGGCCATCGGCCTGTTCATGGCCTCGGGCGTGGTGGCCCTGCTGTCATGGCTGTGCACCGAGGAGCAATTCATGGCCTGGGGCTGGCGCGTCGCGTTCCTGATCTCGGGCCTGATGGTGGCCGTGGGCATGTACATCCGCCTGCATGTGAAGGAGACGCCCGAATTCGCGGCCGTCAAGGCACGCAATGCCGAGACCGCGATTCCCTTCATGGACATGATGCGGCGCTATCCGGGCAATGTGCTCAAGGGCATGGGCGCACGCTATATCGACGGCGTTTTCTTCAACGTCTTCGGCGTGTTCTCGATCAGCTACCTGACCTCCACCCTGCAGATCAGCCGCACCGATGCATTGATCGGCGTGATGGTCGCCGCCGTGGTGATGTGCTTCACGATTCCACTGTTCGGCCGCCTGTCCGACCACCTGGGCCGCAGCCGCGTGTATTTGTGGGGATCGCTGATCACCGCGGTCTCGGCCTTCCCGGCCTTCTGGCTCATGGCCGACAGCGGCGGCAATATGCTGCTGATATGGATCGCCATCGTCGTGCCCTTCGGCATTCTCTACGCGGCGGTCTACGGTCCCGAAGCCGCCCTCTTCTGCGACCTGTTCGACGCCAAGGTGCGCTACACCGGCATTTCCTTCGTCTACCAGTTCTCGGGCATTTTCGCGTCCGGCATCACGCCCATCATTGCGACGGCGCTGGTCAAGACGGCCGGTGGCAGCCCATGGCTGGTGTGCCTGTATGTGGTGTTTGCGGGAGCGGTATCGGCCTGGTGTGCCTGGGCGATTGGGAGGGATGGACAGGGTGCCCGCGCCTTTCGGCCCTTGGGCAATTCCAGGGCAGGCCTGTGAATGGATGGAATCCGGGCGCTTTCAAGAAGTTTGAATACGCACGCTGGAAAACACATTGCCGGCGTACGAACCCATTTCAGGGACTCCAGCAAAAGCCACTCAAAACCATCGCACTGTTTCTCTTTGTAAAGACGATGGCTAGAATGCCCATGCATTTTCTTATTCAGACAGAGAGGGATCATGTTCAAGAAAACATTGGCAGCAGCCATCTTGCTGGGCTGCGGCCTGGCGCAGGCATTTATGCCCCAAAGCGGTTCGTGGGTCGTGAATTCGGAGCTAGACGGCAAGCCTGGCCGCGGAATGGTGGTAGACGCACAAAATGGCACTGTGGCGCTACAGATGTATGCCTATGAAAACGACGGCCGTCCTACTTTCTTTCTGGCTGCAGGTCCTCTGGTCTCGAACCGTTTTTCCGGACCCTTGACGCGGTACAGCGGCGGTCGGTATTTCGGCAGCGGACCGCGTTCAGGCGTAGAAGCCGGTAGCCCCGGCCAAGTCAGTGTTCGCTTTACCAGCGGTATCTCTGGCTTCATCACATTTCCAGGTGAGCCTGAGGTCGCCATATCTCGTTTCAACTTCGGCTACCCCGCCGTGGCATCCAGCCTGCGCGGAATGTGGACGCTGACTTCGTTCGGCAGCGAAGGCGTTTTCTCCGAAGTCGTGAATATGCAGCTGCAGACACCCGCCACGGCGAACGGAAATGGCCTGATGGAAACGGCAGACCGGCTGTTTGGCTGTGAACACCAGATCCGGGGCAATCTGGCGGGCGGCGTGCTGTGCGTGAAGATCACCAGCTCTGGCCAGTTGCTGCGTTCCTACTACTTCGTCTACAGCGTGAACGAGGGTGAAGGCAGCTCCCGCACCAATGGCACCCGCCCCGAACAGGTGCTGGTGGTCAAACGCCTGCTTGACCCGAAGGGCGTGGGTACAGGCATCGTCTACGCGGCCGACGCACCCGTGGACCCAGTGCCCACCGTGCTGCACGACATCATCGAAAACCTGTCCTTCAACGCCGCACCTCTGCCAGCCGAGCAGGAGTGACGCCCCCGCTGCCGGCTCCCCCTCAGGGCAGCGCCGGCAGCTGCTCCGCATGCCGCAGGTCCACATGCGCCTGCAGGAAGTCGAGCACGGCGCGCGTGCGCGGGGGCAGGCGGTCGGGCTTGCCCAGGTAGACGGCGTGGATGGGTTCCAGGTCGCCCGTGTTGAATTCCTCCAGCACGGGCACCAGCCGGCCGGCGAGCACGTCGGCCCAGGCGTGGTACAGCGACAGGCGGGCCAGCCCCGTGCCGTGCAGCGCCAGCTCGCGCATCACATCGCCATCGTTGACGCGCACCACCTCCCCGATATCGACGGCCACGCGCTGGCCGTCCACCAGAAATGGCCAGTGCGGTATGGCGCGCTGGTAGCTCCAGCCCAGGCGCACATGGTGGCCCAGCTCGTCCGGATGCAGGGGTCTGCCCATGCGGGCCAGGTACTGCGGTGAGGCCAGGATGACCTGCCGCGTGTGGCCCAGCAGCCGCGCGACCATGTCCGAGGGCGGAAGCTGACCCCAGCGCACGGCGATGTCCGTGCCGGCCTCGACCAGGTCCACGATCTGGTCCGTGAAGCTCAGTTCCAGGCTCAGCCCGGGATGGCGCAGCAGCAATTGCGGCACCAGGGGCACGAGCAGCATTTTTCCGGTCGATGAGCTGGTGTTGATGCGCACCAGGCCACGTGGTTCGCTGCGCACGGCCACGCAGGCCTCCAGTTCCTCCAGGTCGGCCAGCACGCGCTTGCCGCGCTCGAACAGCTGGCAGCCTTCGGGCGTGAGATGCAGGCGCCGCGTGCTGCGCTGGAGCAGCTGCACGCCCAGGCGCGCCTCCAGCCGCGACATGCTTTTGCTGACGGCCGAGGGCGAGATGCCCAGGTGGCGCGCAGCGGCCGAGAGGCTGCCGCGCTCGGCCACCAGGATCAGCATTTCCAGCTCGGCAAAGCGGTTGGCATCGGCGTTGCCTGTGTCGGCGGCGGCGAGAGGAACAAGTGCGGGCATGGTGTCTCCGAGAAAAGGATCATCTATTCCACACAGGAACAGATCCGTTTCCATTATTCCATCTACACAAAGGTATGTTGCAGTGCGACATTACTGGACATCACACCAAGGATCACAAGGAATCCGTCCATGCCTCTTTCCCTACTCGCCCTGGCGGCCGGTGCCTTTGGCATCGGCACCACGGAATTCATCATCATGGGCCTGCTGACACAGGTCAGCCAGGATCTTCACATCAGCATTCCCACGGCGGGCTCGCTGATTTCGGGCTACGCCATCGGCGTGGCCGTGGGCGCGCCCGTGCTCACGCTGCTGACGCGCCAATGGCCGCGCAAGCGCCTGCTGCTGGCGCTGATGCTGATCTTCATCGCCGGCAACCTGGCCGCCGCGTTCGCGCCCAGCTATGAATGGCTGATGTCGGCGCGCGTGCTGACCTCGCTGACCCACGGCACCTTCTTCGGCGTGGGCGCCGTGGTGGCCACGGGACTGGTGCCGGTGGACAAGAAGGCGTCGGCGATTGCGCTGATGTTCTCGGGCCTGACCCTGGCCACCCTGCTGGGCGTGCCTGCCGGCGCCTGGATCGGCCAGATGTTCGGCTGGCGCAGCGCCTTCCTGGCCGTGGCCGCGATCGGCGTGCTGGCCTTTGCCATCCTGGCCGCCTTCGTGCCGCGCGACCAGGGCCGCCCCGAGGTCACGCCGCTGGCGCAGGAGCTTGCCGTGCTGGCCAACGGCCAGGTCTGGCTGGGCCTGGGCATCACGGCCTTCGGCTTTGCGGGCGTGTTTGCGCTCTACACCTATGTGGAGCCGCTGCTGACCCAGGTGACCCGCATGGGCGACAGCCTGGTGGCGCTGACCCTGCTGCTGTTCGGCGCGGGCCTGGCCGCAGGCAATCTGCTGGGCGGCAAGCTGGCCGACCGGGGCGTGATGCGCGCCCTGGTGTGGAGCATTGCGGCGCTGATGGTGGTGCTGGCGGCAGGCCGCTGGGCCTTCGGGAACCAGGCCGTTGCCATGGCCTATGTGATCGTGCTGGGCGTCGTGGCCTTCGCCACGGTGGCTCCCATGCAGATGCGCGTGCTGGACCAGGCCGGCCCCCAGGGCGCCAACCTGGTCTCCAGCCTGAACATTGCGGCCTTCAACCTGGGCAATGCCCTGGGTGCCTGGGTCGGCGGCCTGGCCCTGGCCGGTGGCCTGGGCCTGGTCAACCTGGGCTGGGCCGCCGCCGCGCTGACGGCCGTGGGCCTGGTGCTGGTCTTCTGGAGCAGCCGCCTGCCCGCAGGCTCCGCACGCAGCGCAGGCGTGGCCTGCGCCTGAGGCTCAACGAGCCAGCACGGGCTTGAGCGCCTTGCCCGTGTGCGTGCCCGCAGCCACCAGATCCTCGGGCGTGCCGGCCGCAATGATGCGGCCGCCGTCCTTGCCGCCTTCGGGGCCGAGGTCGATGATCCAGTCGGCCTCGGCGATCACGTCCAGGTCATGCTCGATGACGACCACGCTGTGGCCCGCATCCACCAGGCGGTGCAGCACACGGATGAGCTTGTCCACATCGGCCATGTGCAGGCCCACCGTGGGTTCGTCCAGCACATAGAGCGTGTGCGGCGCCTTGTTGCCGCGCCGGGTCACGTCGTCGCGCACCTTGGTCAGCTCGGTGACGAGCTTGATGCGCTGGGCCTCGCCGCCCGACAGCGTGGGCGAGGGCTGGCCCAGCGTGAGATAGCCCAGTCCCACGTCCTTGAGCAGCTGCAGCGGGTGGGCGATGCTGGGCATGCTGGCGAAGAACTCGACGGCCTCGTCCACCTCCATCTGCAGCACGTCGCCAATGCTCTTGCCGCGCCAGGAGACGGCCAGGGTCTCGGGGTTGAAGCGCGCGCCGTGGCAGACCTCGCAGGGCACCTTCACGTCGGGCAGGAAGCTCATCTCGATGGTGCGCATGCCCTGGCCCTCGCAGGCCGGGCAGCGGCCTTCGCCGGTGTTGAACGAGAAGCGGCCGGCCGCGTAGCCGCGGGCCTTGGCCTCCAGCGTTTCGGCGTAGAGCTTGCGGATGGTGTCCCAGAAGCCGATGTAGGTGGCCGGGCAGCTGCGCGGGGTCTTGCCGATGGGGGTCTGGTCCACCTCGAGCACGCGGTCTATGCCCTCGAAGCCCTGCAGGCCCTTGCAGCCGGACAGCGGCGGCGCCTTGCCGGCGTCCATGGCATCGCGCCCGGCCTTGGTGGCGCGCTGGCCGACCCAGGCGGCCACATTGGCCAGCATCACGTCGCGCGCCAGCGTGGACTTGCCCGAGCCGCTGACGCCGGTGACGGCCACCAGGCGCTTGAGCGGCACGCGCGCATCCACGTTCTGCAGGTTGTGCAAATGGGCGCCGCGCACGGTCAGCCAGCCCAGTGCGTCGGACGCGGGTTCGGCTTCGACAACGACAGGCGCGGCCTTCTTTTTGGATTTGGATACCTTGACAGGCGCGGGTTCCGGCACCGGTTCGGCCACGGCGGCAAGCTCGGCGGCCGCCTGCGGCGGCTGGCCTTCTCCCACCCAGCGGCGCGGCTGGAACGGGTGGCGCATGGCATGCAGCAGGTAGCGGCCCGTGATGGAGTCCTCGGCCGCCATGATGTCGGCCGCCGTGCCCTGGGCCACGAGGCGGCCGCCGCGTATGCCGGCGCTGGGGCCGATGTCGATGATGTGGTCGGCGCGGCGGATGGTGTCCTCGTCATGCTCGACCACGACCAGGGTGTTGCCCTTGTCGCCCAGCTTGTGCAGGGCGTTGAGCAGGATCTGGTTGTCGCGTGCATGCAGGCCGATGGTGGGCTCGTCCAGGACATAGCACACGCCCTGCAGGTTGCTGCCCAGTTGCGCGGCCAGGCGGATGCGCTGGGCCTCGCCGCCCGACAGCGTGGGCGCGCCACGGTCCAGCGTCAGGTAGCCCAGGCCCACTTCCTCGAGGAATTCGAGGCGGCTCTGGATCTCGGGGATGAGGTCGCGGGCAATGTCGGCCTCGCGGCCCGACATCGCCAGCGCCTGCACCCATTTGCGCACGTCGTTGACCGACAGCTGGGCGATCTCGGCAATGCCCACGCCATGGAAGCGCACGGCGCGCGCCGTGGCGTTCAGGCGTGTGCCCTGGCAGGTGGGGCAGGTCACTTCGGCCAGGTCTTCGATTTCCTGGCCTTCGAACTTGACCTCCCGGCCCCGGTTGTCCTCGACCAGCAGGGTGTCGTCATAGACCTTGCGCTGGTCCTTGGTGAGCTTGACGCCCGTGCCCACGCAGTCGGGGCACCAGCCGTGCTTGCTGTTGTAGGAAAACAGGCGCGGGTCCAGCTCGGCATAGCTGGTGGCGCAGACCGGGCAGGCGCGCTGGGTGGAGAACACCTGCAGGCTGCCGATGCCGGCCGTGCTCCGGCCGCCGGCCATGGCATCGGCCAGGTTGTCCAGGCCGGACAGCACATGCAGCACGCCCTTGCCTGTTTCCAGCGCCTGCGCCAGGTGGCCGCGCAGTTCGCGCTCGTTGGCCGCCGTGACGGTGACGCTGGCCACGGGCAGTTCGATGGTGTGCTCCTTGAAGCGGTCGATGCGCGGGAATCCCGTGGTGGGCAGGAATTCGCCGTCCACGCGCAGATGGGTGTAGCCGCGCGGCCGTGCCCAGTCGGCCAGCTCGGTGTAGACGCCCTTGCGGTTGACCACCAGCGGCGCCAGCAGGCCGATGGTCTGGCCCCTGAACTGCGTGAGCAATTGGGCCGCGATGCTTTCCGCCGTCTGCGGCTGCACGGCGGCGCCGTCGTGGATGCAGTGCTGCGTGCCCAGCTTGACGTAGAGCAGGCGCAGGAAGTGCCAGACCTCGGTGGTCGTGCCCACGGTGGACTTGCGCCCGCCGCGCGACAGGCGCTGCTCGATGGCCACGGTGGGCGGAATGCCGTAGACCGCGTCCACCTCGGGCCGGCCCGCAGGCTGGACGATGGAGCGCGCATAGGCGTTCAGCGACTCCAGGTAGCGGCGCTGGCCTTCGTTGAACAGGATGTCGAAGGCCAGCGTGGACTTGCCCGAGCCCGAGACACCCGTCACCACGTTGAACTTGCCGCGCGGGATCTCCACCGACAGCTGCTTGAGGTTGTGCTCCTTGGCGTTGACGATCTCGATGGCATTCCTGGCCGCGGCGCCCGACATGGCATGCGCCTTGCGCTGGCTCTTGTAGAGCATGGGGGCGACCTCGCGCACCGCCTCGCCGCCCACGCCCATGGCCAGGTCGTACTCGCGCAGCGCCTGGGCCGTGTGCGAGCCAGGAATCTGGCGCACTTCCTCGGGCGTACCCTGGGCCACGATGGCGCCGCCGCCGTCGCCGCCTTCGGGGCCGAGGTCGATCAGCCAGTCGCTGGCGCGGATCACGTCGAGGTTGTGCTCGATGACGATCAGCGAATGCCCGGCCTCCAGCAGCTTGCGCAGCGCGCGCATGAGCTTGGCGATGTCGTCGAAGTGCAGGCCCGTGGTGGGCTCGTCGAACAGGAACAATGTGCCCTTCTTGGCCAGCGCCTGCTTCGACTTGGCCTGGGACTTGGCAGCCTCGGCCAGGAAGCCCGCGAGCTTGAGGCGCTGGGCCTCGCCGCCCGACAGCGTGGGCACGGGCTGGCCCAGCTTCACGTATTCAAGGCCCACATCGACGATGGGCTGCAGGGCGCGGATGACCTCGCGGTCCTGGGCGAACAGCAGGGCCGCCTCGGCCACGGTGAGCTCCAGCACATCGGCCACGTTGAGCTTGCGCGGCTGCAGCTCGCCGGCCGCGTGGCGCTCGATCGTGACTTCCAGGATCTCGGGGCGGTAGCGCGTGCCGTTGCAGTCGGGGCAGCGCAGGTAGACGTCGGAGAGGAACTGCATCTCCACATGCTCGAAGCCCGAGCCGCCGCAGGTGGGGCAACGGCCGTCGCCGCTGTTGAAGCTGAACTTGGCGGCCGTGTAGCCGCGCTGGCGCGACAGCGACGCAATGGCGAACAGCTCGCGGATGGAGTCCCAGGCGCCCACGTAGCTGGCCGGATTGGAGCGCGCCGTCTTGCCGATGGGCGACTGGTCCACGAACATCACGTCGCTCAGGTGGTCGGCGCCCAGCAGGCGCTCGAAGGCGCCGGCCGCATCCGTGGGCTTGCCGAAGTGGCGCATCAGCGCGGGCACCAGCACATCCTGGATCAGCGTGGACTTGCCCGAGCCGCTGACGCCGGTGATGGTGACCAGGCGCTGCAGCGGAAAGTCCACGTCGATGCCGCGCAGGTTGTGCTCGCGCGCGCCTTCGAGGATGAGGCGTGGCGTGGACTCGGTCACCATGCGCTTGAGGCCGAAGCCCACCTGCTTGCGGCCACCCAGGTAGGCGCCGGTCAGCGTGTCGGCATGGCGCAGGTCCTCGGGCGTGCCGTCGAACACGATCTGGCCGCCGCGCGCGCCGGGGCCGGGGCCCATGTCGATCATGCGGTCGGCGGCGAACATCACGGCCGGGTCGTGCTCGACCACGACCAGGGTGTTGCCCGCATCGCGCAGGCGCTGCATGGCCTCGGTGATGCGTTCCATGTCGCGCGGGTGCAGGCCGATGCTGGGCTCGTCGAGCACGAACAGGGTGTTGACCAGCGAGGTCCCCAGGGCCGTGGTCAGGTTGATGCGCTGCACCTCGCCGCCCGACAGCGTGCGGCTCTGGCGGTCCAGCGTGAGGTAGCCGATGCCCACGTCGCACAGGTACTGCACGCGCGCCATGATTTCGGCGTGCAGCATCTTGAGGGCCTGGGCCTCGCCGTCATGCAATGGGGCGTCGACTGCCGGCGCCAGCTGCTGGAAGAAGTCACGCAGCCGCACCAGGGGCAGCTGCATCAGGTCGTGCAGGCACAGGCCCGGCAGCGCGTCCAGCTGCTCGCGGCTCCATGCCACGCCCTTCGGCATGAAGCGGCGGTAGCGGCCTTCGTCGCCGGGCGGCAGCACGGCATCGGCGGCCTGCTTGCCGCCCAGGCGCCACAGCAGGCTTTCGGTCTTCAGGCGCGCGCCGCCGCAGGTGGGGCATTCGGTATAGCTGCGGTACTTGGACAGCAGCACCCGAATGTGCATCTTGTAGGCCTTGCTCTCCAGGTATTCGAAGAAGCGCTTGATGCCGTACCAGGTCTGGGTCCACTTGCCATTCCAGTTGGGCGAGCCGTCCAGCACCCAGCTTTTCTGCGCGTCGGTGAGCTTGGCCCAGGCCGTGTCGCGCGGAATGCCTTCGGCCTCGGCGTGGCGCATCAGGTCGTCCTGGATCTCCTTCCAGGCCGGTGTCTGCACGGGCTTGATGGCGCCCGTGCGCAGGGTGAGCTTGTCGTTGGGAATGACCAGTCCCCAGTCCACGCCGATCACGCGGCCAAAGCCACGGCAGGCCTCGCAGGCGCCCACGGCGGAGTTGAAGGAGAACAGCGAGGGAATCGGCTCCTGGTAGCTCAGGCCGCTTTCGGGGCAGTGCAGGCCCAGCGAGAACTTCCACAGCTGGGGCTCGGTGGGCTGGGCACCTGCGGCTTCCACGGCGGATTCAGGCAGCACATAGACCGTCATGTGGCCGCTGCCGCGCTTGAGTGCCACCTCGATGGCCTCGTAGGCGCGGGCCCGCTCCACATTGCCCAGGCGGAAGCGGTCGGCCACCACGTCCAGCATCTTGACCTTGAGCGGCGCCGCCTTGGCCTTCTTGCCCTTGGCGTCGGCGGCAGGCTCCACGGCGCCGGCCTTCTCGGCCTCGCGCTCGGCCTGGACCTTGGTGAAGCCGCTGGCCGACAGCCATTGCTCCACCTCGGCGGCCGTGGTGTTGGCGGGCAGCTCGACGGGGAAGGTGATGGCGATGCGCGGATCACCGGCCTGCCGGCAACGCTCGGCCAGCTCCTCCAGCACGCTGTCGGGCGTGTCGTGGCGCACGGGCACGGCGGTGTCGCGGTCGAACAGCTGGGCTGCGCGCGCGAACAGCAGCTTCAGGTGGTCGTTGAGCTCGGTCATCGTGCCCACGGTGGAGCGCGAGTTGCGGACGGGATTGGTCTGGTCGATGGCGATGGCCGGCGGCACCCCCTCCACACGGTCCACGGCCGGCTTGTCCATGCGGTCCAGGAACTGGCGCGCATAGGCCGAGAAGGTCTCGACATAGCGGCGCTGGCCTTCGGCATACAGGGTGTCGAACACCAGGCTGGACTTGCCCGAGCCGCTGGGCCCCGTGACCACGGTCAGCTCGCCGGTACGGATGTCGAGATCCAGGTTCTGGAGATTGTGCTGGCGTGCGCCGCGAATTCGAATCAGACCGTGCGTCATGGGTGTTCTGTGGTCAGTGGGAGCCAAACATTCTAGGCAGTCCATGCGTCAGGCATCAGACGCTTCTCAATACCTGTATTTTTATACAGGTTAAACAAAAAGATACCCCCTCGACGCATCCGCGCGACCATAAAAAAACCCCGGAACCAGTCCGGGGCTCGTGCCTCTTGCCGAGGGCTTACTTGGCCATCTGCACGGAGGCAGGCATGGCCTGCTCACCCGGCGCACCCTTCACCTGGGTGACGGCCAGCAGCGAGACGACGACAAAGGCCAGGCAACCGGCCGCGATGATCCTCATGGTTTTTTCCTTGATCAGGCTTTGAAAAGACGAGCCCAGACAAAAAGGCCCCGTACCTTTCGGTACGAGGCCTGATGTGGCAGGCAGGTGCTGATTGGAACAGACCTGCTTTGCTCGCGGCTTACGCCGCGCGGCGATCAGAATGCGTGACGCACGCCCAGCGCGAAGGAGGAGAAGTCCGCGCCCTTCACACCGGTCATGTAGTTGGCGCCGGCCTTGTTGTCCACCTTGGTGTAGTAGCCGTAGACCTTGGTGCGCTTGCTCAGGTTGTAGTTGTAGCCCAGGGTCCACTGGTTGGCGCCGGAGTCGGCAATGTTGCTCCACTTGTTGGCGTGGCCCAGGTTCACGTGGAACTCGGAAGCGCCCAGGGTGTACATGCCCGACAGACGGAAGTTGTTGCGCGTGCCGCGGATCTGCTCGTCGTTGCGCTGGTAGTAGCCACCGACCACGAACTGGCCGAAGGTGTAGGCAGCGCGGAAGGCGGCCTGCTTGTCTTCGTCCACCTGGCTGTAGCCAGCGCCCAGGGCCAGAGGGCCCACGTCGTAGTTGACGGCCAGGTCATAGCCGTTCTTGCGGGCGGGCGTGGCCTTCTCGTGCATGGAGACCGAGCCTTCGACCGTCAGGCCACCGATGTTGGGGGTGGTGTAGGAGATCTTGTTGGCGGTGCCCAGGCCGCTGGCGAACCAGACGGGATCGAAGTACAGCGCGTCGGACGAGGTACCCGTGTCATGGTTGTGCATGCTCACGTAGTCGGCCGTGGCGAAGTAAGAACCGGGGAAGAAGTTGCCCATGCGGATCTTGCCGAAGCTGCCCGACAGGTTCACTTCGCTCTGGCGGCCGAAGGTCAGCGCGCCCGTGGAGGAGGAACCCATGCCGGTGTCGGAAGCGAAACCGCTTTCCAGCACGAAGCCGGCCTTCAGGCCGCCGCCCAGATCTTCGACACCGCGCATGCCCCAACGCGAGGAGTTGTTCTCCATCTTGTTGACGGTCTGGTCACCGATCTTTTCGCGTTCGACGGTCGTGTTGATACGGCCATAAATCGTCACGCTGCTTTGCGCCATCACGGTGGTGGAACCCAGCACGGCCAGCACGGCCAGGGCTACGCGGTTCATCTTGATCATCTCGGCATCTCCTTGGGATTGTTGAGTGGGTATTCTTGAAATCTCAGGGCCGACTCCGGCTCTAGATCAGTGCCATTTGCGGCTGCTGCGGATTCTAGGTGCGGGCATGTCAAAAAATGTATGCCCGCCTCTGAAAATGCGCCATCTGATGCTTTGCTGCCACAGGCATGACATGGAAAACCATTAGAAGCACCCAAAGAAAAAGCCCACGGCAAACCGCCATGGGCTTTCATCAATGCAGAGCAAAAAACTCCGGCCGATAACACGCACATCGCATGAACCCGGCGCGGCCCAAAGCCAGGGACACCAAGCAAGGGCCGCCCCGCCGCGAGGGTGTCGTCCCCCTCCCTTGCGAAGCAAGCAGAGAGGGGGAAGCGGCGTAAGCCGCTCAGGGGGTGCCTTCACTCAATCATTAGCGTAGATATCCACATCCTTGGTCTCGCGCAGGAACAGCGTGCCGATGATGGCCGTGGCGCCTGCAATGACGATGGGGTACCAGAGGCCGCTGTACATATTGCCGGTCTGGGCCACGATGGCGAAGGACATGGTGGGCAGCAGGCCGCCGAACCATCCATTGCCGATGTGGTACGGCAGGCTCATGGAGGTATAGCGGATGCGCGTGGGGAACAGCTCCACCAGCATGGCGGCGATGGGCCCGTAGACCATGGTCACGAGGATGACCAGGTAGGTCAGGATGGCGACCATCATGACCTTGTTCATCTTCGCGGGGTCGGCCTTGGTGGGATAGCCGTCCTCGGCCAGCACCTTGGCCACGGTCTTCTTGAACTCGGCGTCCTTGGCCTTGGCTTCCTCGGGGCTCAGGCCCTTGATGGAGAACGAGGGGATCTCGGTGCTGCCGATGCGGATGAAGGCCGTCTTGCCGGGCGCTGCGTCCTCGGAGTCATAGCTGACCGAGCCTGCGGCCAGCAACTGCTTGGCCACGTCGCAGGAGCTGGTGAACTTGGAGGTGCCCGTGGGATTGAACTGGAACGAGCATTCCTTGGGATCGGCGACGATGACCACCTTGTTCTTGGCCTGTGCCGCAGCCAGGTCGGGGTTGGCCGCTTCGGTCAGCGCCTTGAACACGGGGAAGTAGGTCACCACGGCCAGCACGCAGCCCAGCATGATGATGGGCTTGCGGCCTATCTTGTCGGACAGCGAGCCGAAGATCACGAAGAACGGCGTGCCGATGATCAGCGCCGCCGCGATCATGAGGTTGGCCGTCACCGCATCGACCTTGAGCTGCTGCGTCAGGAAGAACAGCGCATAGAACTGCCCCGTGTACCAGACCACGGCCTGGCCGGCGGTCAGGCCGATCAGCGCCAGGATCACGATCTTGAGGTTGCGCCATTGGCCGAAGGACTCGGTCAGCGGGGACTTGGAGACCTTGCCCTCGGCCTTCATCTTCTGGAAGGCCGGCGACTCGGACAGCGTCATGCGGATCCACACCGAGATACCCAGCAGCACGATGGACAGCAGGAAGGGGATGCGCCAGCCCCAGTCCGCAAAGGCCTGCTCGCCGATGGAGGTGCGCACGCCCAGGATCACCAGCAACGACAGGAACAGGCCCAGCGTTGCCGTGGTCTGTATCCACGAGGTGTAGGCGCCGCGCTTGCCGTGCGGCGCATGCTCGGCCACGTAGGTGGCCGCACCGCCGTACTCGCCGCCCAGGGCCAGGCCCTGCAGCATGCGCAGGCCGATGAGGATCACCGGCGCCGCCACGCCGATGCTGGCGTAGGTGGGCAGGATGCCGACGATGAAGGTCGACAGGCCCATGATCAGGATGGTCACGAGGAAGGTGTACTTGCGCCCGATCATGTCGCCCAGCCGCCCGAACACCAGTGCGCCGAAGGGCCGCACGATGAAGCCGGCCGCGAAGGCCAGCAGCGCGAAGATGAAGGCCGATCCCGCATCGAGCCCGCTGAAGAATTGCTTGGCGATGATGGCCGCCAGCGATCCGTAGAGATAGAAGTCGTACCACTCGAAAACCGTGCCTAGCGACGAGGCAAAGATCACCTTGCGTTCTTCCGGAGTCATGGGCCGCGGGGTCGCCTTGACCCCCGCGCCTTGCGATGCGTTGATAGCCATGTCTGTCTCCTTGATTTATTGAATATTTAGCGGGCTTGCCATAGGCCCGCCGATTCACTATCCGCCTGCCTGCTGACGCGAATCTGACTCACCTCTTACAGAAATTGACGGCGAACTGAACGATTTCTTACTAACTCAGCAGCAACCCTGATGCCGTCTTTTTCCATGTGAAAAGCACCGTAAAAACCCTGCCAAACCATGCTGCACTGCGTAAGCACTCGGTCAGAAGCGCTTTCCAGAATGCGCCGCAAGGCTGCAGATCCATGGGGCTGCCGCCGCGATTCCAACTTCAGGAGACAAACCATGACCGATCCGGTGGTAGACAAAATACAGCGCCATCCCAAATACCAGGAGTTGCGATCCAGACGCAATCGCCTGGGCCTTTTTCTGACGCTGCTGATGCTGGTCGTTTATTACGGCTATATCGCGCTGATTGCCTTCGACAAATCCTTTCTGGCCCAGCCCATTGGCGCGGGCGTGACCTCGCTGGGCATCCCGATCGCCATGGGCGTGATCGTGTTCTCGGTGATCGTCACCGGCCTCTACGTGCGCCGCGCCAATGGCGAGTACGACAAGCTCACCCAGGACATCCTGAAGGACGCCACGAAATGAAGAATTCCGCACAACGCATGCTGCTGGCGCCCGCCGTGGCGCTGGCCCTGACGGGGCCCGTGCTGGCCGCCGGCGGCGATGTCGGCGTGGCCGCCAAGCAGGCCACCAACTGGACCGCCATCATTCTCTTCACAGCCTTCGTCGTGGCCACGCTGTGGATCACCAAGTGGGCCGCGGGCCGCACCAAGTCGGCCGCCGACTTCTATACGGCCGGTGGCGGCATCACGGGCTTTCAGAACGGCCTGGCGATTGCGGGCGACTACATGTCGGCCGCCTCCTTCCTGGGCATCTCGGCCTCGGTCATGGCCAGCGGCTATGACGGCCTGATCTACTCCATCGGCTTCCTGGTGGGCTGGCCCATCCTGACCTTCCTGCTGGCCGAGCGCCTGCGCAACCTGGGCAAGTTCACCTTCGCCGACGTGGCAGGCTACCGCTTCTCCCAGACGCCGTTCCGCGCCTTCGCGGCCAGCGGCACGCTGGTGGTGGTGGCCTTCTACCTGATCGCGCAGATGGTGGGCGCGGGCCAGCTGATCAAGCTGCTGTTCGGCCTGGACTACTGGATCGCCGTGGTGCTGGTGGGCGGCCTGATGATGATCTATGTGCTGTTCGGCGGCATGACGGCCACGACCTGGGTGCAGATCATCAAGGCCTGCATGCTGCTGGCCGGCGTGACCTTCATGGGCTTCATGGTGCTGGCCAAGTACGGCTTCAGCCCCGAGGCACTGTTCGCCGAAGGCGTGCGCGTGCGCTCCGAGATCGCTGCCAACAACGGCGCCGACCCCTCGGCCGCGGCCAAGGCGGGCCTGGCCATCATGGGCCCGGGCGGCTTCATCAAGGACCCGATCTCGGCCATCAGCTTCGGCATGGCGCTGATGTTCGGCACGCTGGGCCTGCCCCACATCCTGATGCGCTTCTTCACCGTGCCCGATGCCAAGGAAGCACGCAAGAGCGTGTTCTGGGCCACGACCTGGATCGGCTACTTCTACGTGCTGATCTTCATCATCGGCTTCGGCGCCATCACCCTGGTGCTGACCAACCCCGAGATGGCCGATACGGTCAAGGGCGTGATCCACGGCGGCGCGGGCACGGCCAACATGGCGGCCGTGCTGGTGGCCAAGAGCGTGGGCGGCGACGTGTTCTACGGCTTCATCTCGGCCGTGGCCTTCGCCACCATCCTGGCCGTGGTCGCGGGCCTGACGCTGTCGGGCGCCTCGGCCGTGTCGCATGACCTGTACGCCACCGTGATCAAGAAGGGCAAGGCCGACAGCGCCGCCGAGCTGCGCGTCTCGCGCATCACCACGCTGACGCTGGGCGCCATCGCCGTGCTGCTGGGCATCGTGTTCGAGAAGCAGAACATCGCCTTCATGGTGTCGCTGGCCTTCGCGGTCGCGGCCTCGGCCAACTTCCCCCCGCTGCTGCTGTCGGTGCTGTGGAAGGACTGCACCACCAAGGGCGCGGTGATCGGCGGCTTCATGGGCCTGATCTCCTCCGTGGGCCTGACCGTGGTCTCGCCCCCGGTGTGGGAGGCCACGCTGGGCAACCCCGCAGGCTCGGCCTGGTTCCCCTACGCCTCGCCCGCGCTGTTCTCCATGACCATCGGCTTCGTGGGCGTGTGGCTGTTCTCGGTGCTCGACAAGAGCGCCCAGGCTGCCAAGGAACGCGCCATCTTCCCCGCGCAGCAGGTGCGCTCGGAAACAGGCCTTGGCGCCTCGGGAGCTTCGGGCCACTGAGCCATCGAGCCCCTCAGGCACCCACCATGAAAAGCCGGGCCCAGCGCCCGGCTTTTTCGTTGGCGTGGCAGCAGCCGCCCTCAGATTGATCGGCTGGAGAAGGCGCCTGATCGGATCTGCGATGGCCGGCGCCGTCCAGGCCTCTAGACTTGCGGGGTCTGCGCAGCTTCGCCTGTGCAGCATCGCTTCCCTATTCAACGCACAGGACAGATCCGACATGCAACTCATCAGCCAAAGCTTCCAGGACGGCCAGGCGATTCCCGGCGAATTCGCGTTCGCGGTGCCCGATGCGGCCTCGCACGTGGCGCTGTCGTCCAACCGCAACCCGCACCTGGCCTGGAGCGGCGCGCCCGCAGGCACGCAGTCCTTCGTCGTGGTCTGCCATGATCCCGACGTGCCCAGCCGCGGCGACGATGTGAACCAGGAAGGCCGCGAAGTGCCGGCCAGCCTGCCGCGCGTGGACTTCTTCCACTGGCTGCTGCTGGACATTCCGGCCGCCACCACCGAGATCGCGGCAGGCGCCCAGTCCGACGGCGTCACGCCGCGCGGCAAGAGCGGCCCGGCAGCCCCCGGCGGCCTGCGCCACGGCATCAACGACTACACGGGCTGGTTCGCGGGCGACGAGCAGATGAAGGGCGACTACTTCGGCTACGACGGCCCCTGCCCTCCGTGGAACGACAGCATCGTCCACCACTACGTCTTCACCGTCTATGCGCTGGCCACGCCCACGCTGGCCGTCTCCGGCGAGCTGACCGGCGCCAATGTGCGCGCGGCGCTGCAAGCCGGCCAGGTGCTGGGCAAGGCCAGCATCACCGGCCTGTACAGCCTGAACCCTGCGGTCTCCGCCGCCTGAGCGAACGCCTTTCCGGGCGCCCTACGTCGCGCCGGCCAGCCTGCGCAGCTTGATGAAGGCCAGCGCCGCCATCACGGCGTCGTTGAGCGCGTCGTGGGCCTCGCGCTGCGGCAGGCCCAGGTTGGCCATCAGCGTGGCAAAGCGCAGGTCGATCTCGGGCGCCTGCTGCTGCCAGGGCAGCAGCTGCCGGAAGCGGTGGTCGTAGTACAGGGCCGAGACCTCGATGCGCTCGTTGGGCAGCCCCGTGCCCAGCCAGGGGCGCAGCACGCGCTCGATCATGGCCACGTCGAATTCCAGGTAGTAGCCGACCAGCGGGCGGCTGCCGATGAAGCGCAGCAGCTGCGCCAGCGCGTCCTCGATGGCCAGGCCCCGGGCCAGGTCCCGCTCGCGCAGGCGGTGGATGCGCACGCTGTCGCCGGGCACGCTGCGCGAGGGGCGCACCAGCAGTTCCAGGCGTTCGCTGGACAGGATGCGCTCGCCCACGATGCGCACGGCGCCGATGGAGATGATCTGGTCGCAGCGCACATCCAGGCCCGTGGTCTCGCAGTCCAGCGCCACCCATTCGCCGGGCGGCGGCGCATCGAAGAGAAAGGCATAGGCGGGGTCCGCCAGCCTGCGCCGCTGCCAGTTGCGCCGCAGGCCCGCCACCCAGCGCTGCAAGGGCGCCGCGCTCATACGGCGTCCAGCCGCAGGCGCTGGCGCAGCAGTTCGCGGAAGCGCCGCACCACGGCCAGCGTGTCCTTGAGCAGGTCGCGCTCCAGGCTGCTCAGGCGCGCCGGGTCCACATGGCCGGTGACGGGGCGGCCCAGGTCGATCTCGGCCAGTCCCGCCTGCAGGCGCAGGCCCATGAGGAAATGCAGGCCCTGGAGCAGCTCCTGGCCCTGGGCGCCGTCGAGCACGCCCTTGTCCACCAGGGCCGCGATGCGCTCGGCCGTGCCGGTGGCGGCGATGCGCTGGGACAGCGCCAGGCTGCGCACGCCATGGACGATGGGGAAGATGCCGGCCTTCTTCAGGTGCACGGGCGCGCCCTCGCCGCCGCGGCCCAGCAGCCGCTCCCACCAGCTGCCCGGCTCGTGCGCGAAGGCGTCGACGGCCGAGGCGAAGCGCGCCACCTGGGCATCGCTGTCCAGGGCCAGCGCCATCAGGTCGCGCCGCACCGTGGCCAGCAGCGCGGCATCGCCCGCCACCGCATGGGCGTCGAGGAAGATCGCCAGGTGCATGAGGCCCTCGGGGCCGGGCAGGATCAGCCATTCGCGCACCTGCCTGCCGAAGCTGGCCACCGTGCCGCGCCACTGCGGGTTGCTGAGCATGATGCCGCCCGGGCATTCGGGGTAGCCGAAGCGCTGCAGCTGCGCGGAAAAGCGCGCGCAGATGGCGTCGAGGTCCTGGGGCGGCGCATAGCCGTCGCGCAGCAGCAGGCCGTTGTCCTGGTCGGTCTTGAGCAACTGCTCGCCGCGCCCCTCGCTGCCCATGACGAAGAGGCAGCTTTGGGCCACCAGGTCCGGCGGCGCCAGCATCTGCCAGGCACGCTCGAACAGGCGCGCATTGAGCTGCTGCACCAGCCGCGCCATCAGGGCCACCCGCGTGCCGCCCCGGTGCAGGGCGGCCACCAGGCGCGTGATCTGGGCGGCGGCCTGCTCCAGCGCCTGCAGGTCGGCAGCCTGCTCGATCTGCACGGTGATGAGGTGGGAGTGGTTGGCCAGGAAGCTGAACAGGTCCAGCGCCTCCAGAATGCCCAGCACCTGGCCCTGTGCATCCAGCACGGCCAGCCGGTGCACGCGGGCGCGCAGCAGCACGACCAGGGCATCGCCCAGCTGGTCGTCGGCGCGCACGGTGAACACGGGCTGGCTGGCGAATTCGCCCACGGCCAGCCGCTCCAGCGGGCGGCCGTCAAGGATGGCGCGCTGCAGCGTGGTGCCCGTGAAGATGCCCAGGCCGCCCTGCGGCAGTCCCGAGACCAGCACGCAGGTCGTGCGCTCGGCATGGAACAGGCGCACCGCGGAGACGATGTCCGTGGCCGCATCCACCACATGGGCGGCACGCAGATAGGCCTGGTCCACGCGCGCCAGCGTCAGCGACTGCAATTCGTGCCGGTCGGCGCGCTGGGCCAATGTGCCCAGCTTGTGGCCCAGGTCGGAGAACAGCAGGGCGCCAAAGGCGGTGTTGCGCGCGATCAGCTCGCCCACGGTTTCGCGCGCAAGCTGGTAGGCGATGAGTTCCTCGGCCACGGTGAAGCGGCTGCCCGTGCGGCCGGCCACCAGGGCGCGGCCGTCGAAGCTGTCGTCGGGGCCGTAGCTGGCCAGCACCTCGTCGCCCTCGGTCTGCACCACATGGCCCTTGATGATGACGAAGAGGTGGGTGGGCGCCGAGCCGGCGTCGAGCACCACGGCGCCCTCGGGGAAGTAGGCGATGTCCACGCCATCGCGCACCAGCGCCTGTTCGTCGGGCGTGAGGCAGTCGAAGGGAGAGGCGGCGAAGTTGAAGGCGTTGGGCATGGGGCGGGGCCGTTGTTCCAGCCCCGCCATTCAAACCTTCAGGCCTTGCTCCACGCTTGCAGCCGCGTCCCAGCCGCTGTCGAACCAGCCATCGCCTTCCAGGTAGGCACGCAGCATGGGCAAGCTGTCCAGGCCCCAGAAGAGGCGGCCATCGACCTCCCAGGCCGGCACGCCGAACAGGCCCCGGGCGGCGGCGGCCTCGGTGTTCTCGCGCAGCAGGCGCTTGGCGTTGTCCGCCGCATCCGTGCGCAGCTGCGGCGCCAGCGTGGCGCGCAGTGCGTCGAGCCGCGCGGGGTCCAGCGCGTCGGCGCCGCCCAGCCAGACATGGCGCAGCACGGCGTCCGCCACAAAGCGGTTGATGGTGCCGTCATCGCTGCACTCCAGCGCCAGGCGCAGCAGCGGCAGCGGGTTGAACGGATGGCGGGCCGGCATGTCCAGCCCCACGCCCGTGGCATGGCCCAGCCAGCTCACATGGCGGTAGGTCCATTCGCGCTTGCCCGCGATGCCGGCCGGTCCCGGGTTGGCGTGGCGCTGCAGCAGCGCGCCCAGCAGCACGGGGCGGTACTGCATGTGGTGGCTGATGCCCTGCAGCGCCTGCGGCAGTTGCGCGAACGCCAGCCAGGCATAGGGCGAGATGAAGTCGAGATGGAAGGTGATCTGCTTCATGGCGGGTGCGTCGTGATGGGGATCTAGGGTGCGGTGGCCGCGATGCCTGCGCGCTCCAGCAGCGCGTTCCAGATCGCCAGGCGCTGCGGCGCATCGGACTTGGACCAGGCGCGGATCTCGTCGATGGTGCGAAAGCACCCTTCGCAATGGCTTCGGTCGGGCGTCATGCGGCAGACCGAGATGCAGGGCGAGAGCACGGGTTCCTCTTCGGCACGCGGAGCGTATGCGGCGCGGGCCTTCTGGGCCAGCATTTCCTTGGGACCCATCATGCCGCCACCTCCTGCACCACGTCGGCCCAGGGCGCGCCGGCCAGCAGTTGCAGCGCGGCCGGCGTGGCCGCGAACACCGCATGCGGATGGCCGGCAGCCGCCCAGACCGTGTCGAAACGCTGCAGTTCCCGGTCCACCAGGGTCACGGGCGTGTTGGCATGGGCCACGGGGCTGACGCCGCCGATGGAAAAGCCCGTCTGCGCCTTGACGAAGTCGGCATCGGCACGGCCCACGGGGCCGACCAGGGCGGCGACCTTCTTCTCATCCACGCGGCGGTCGCCCGAGGCCACGACCAGCACGGCCACGCCGTCGCTGCGGCGGCGGAAGATGATGCTCTTGGCCACCTGGCCCACGAGGATCCCCAGCTGGTCGGCCGCTTCCTGGGCCGTGCGCGCGGCGCCGTCCAGCATGCGCGGGCCCTCGCCGTGGCCGGCCTGCTGCAGGAAGGCAGCCACGCGCTGCACGCCTTCGGGAAGATGGTGGAGTTCAGATCCGCACATGCTCACACCGCCTCGCATGCAGACGCGCTGGCGCGCTTGGTCAGCAGTGCCTTGGCCACGCGCGACTGCGTGGGGCGGCCCAGGTGGTCGCTGATGAACTGGCCGGCATCAATCAGCTTGTCCAGGTCGATGCCGGTCTCTATGCCCATGCCCTGCAGCATGTAGACCACGTCCTCCGTGGCCACATTGCCAGTGGCGCCCTTGGCGTAGGGGCAGCCGCCCAGGCCCGCCACCGAGGTGTCGAACTGCCACACGCCCAGCGACAGCGCGGCCAGCGTGTTGGACACGGCCTGGCCGTAGGTGTCGTGGAAGTGGCCCGACACATCGTCGATGGCGAAGTGCTGCAGCGTGGCCTCGATGGCCTTGCGCACCTTGACGGGCGTGCCCACGCCGATGGTGTCGGCCACGCCCACATGCTGCACACCGATGCCCTTCATGAGGCCGGCCAGGTAGGCCACGCGCTCGGGGGCGATCTCGCCTTCGTAGGGGCAGCCCACGGTGCAGCTCATGGCGCCGCGCACGTGGATGCCCTGGGCGCGTGCGGCTTCGGCCACGGGGGCGAAGCGCTCGATGCTTTCGGCAATGGAGCAGTTGATGTTCTTCTGGCTGAAGGCCTCGCTGGCTGCGCCGAAGACCACGATCTCGTCAGGCCACAGTTCGCGCGGCGCCGACAGCGCGGCCTCCAGGCCCTTCATGTTGGGCGTGAGCACGCTGTAGCGCACGCCGGGGCGGCGGACGATGCCGGCCATGACTTCGGCGTTGTCGGCCATCTGCGGCACCCATTTGGGGCTGACGTAGCTGGTGACCTCGATTTCCTTGAGGCCGGCTTCCTGCAGGCGGTGCACCAGCTCGATCTTGACGGCGGCGGGCACGGGCTGTTTTTCATTCTGCAGGCCGTCGCGGGGGCCTACATCGACGAGTTTGACGCGGGAAGGAATGCTCATGGGGTGTTCTCACCGGGATGACGGGTACGGCCCCTATTGTCCAGGCTTGCAGGCCCGGGCACCACCCCATATCCTGCCGGGCCATGCACAACGGCTGCCAGCGCCCCCTTCAGCCCGGCAGGGCCGCCATTTCCTCGCGCAGCATCTCCACCATGCGCGCGGCAGCCGGCGACAGGCGGCGGCCGCTCAGGCGCACCAGGCCGATGGGGCGGCGCAGCACCGGCCGTGCCAGCGGGCGCGCCACCACCTCCGGCCGCTGCACCACCTGCGCGGCCAGCAGCGGCAGCGCGCTCACGCCCAGATCGGCAGCCACCATGGCCGCGATGGTGGCCAGGTGCTCCACGGCGTACTGGGGCGCAAAGCGTATGCCGTGGGTCAGCAGGGCCTCGTCGGCGTACTGGCGCACGCTGGTGCCGGCCGGCATGGAGATGTGGGGCAGATGGGCCACGTCGGCCCAGCCCAGGTCACCGCGCCCGCGCGCCAGCGCATGGCCGCGGCCCAGCAGCAGCACGAAGCGGTCGGAGGCCAGGGGCAGGTAGTCCAGGTCGGCATAGGCGGGGTTGGCCGCCGTGAGCGCAAAGTCCACGCGGCCCGCTCGCACCATGTCGAAGGCCGGCCCGGCCAGGCTGTCGAACAGCTCCAGGTGCACGCCCGGATGCTCGGCCGCGAAGCGCGCCAGCACGCGGGGCAGCAGGCCCGCGGCCAGCGAAGGCAGGGCCGCCAGCGCCAGCCGGCCCACCTGCACCTGGGCCACCTCCTGCACGCGGCGCACGGTCTCGTCCATCTGGTGGCGCAGGATGCGCGCCTGCTCGGCGAAGACCTCGCCGGCCTGTGTCAGTTCCACGGCGCGCGTGGTGCGCTCGAACAGGCGCGCGCCCAGCATCTCTTCCAGCCGCGCCAGCGTGCCCGAGACGGCCGACTGCGACAGGTGCATCTGCAGCGCCGTGCGCCGAAAGCTCAGCGAATCGGCCAGCGCCAGAAAGACATCGACCTCGCGGGCCGACCAATTGATCTTCATGGCCGATCAGTTTATCGAAAAATGCGTCTTTACCGTTCAATGACGGCTGCCTAGACTGCGCCTCAAATCCATGAAATCAGCAGGAGACAGCATGCACAGCAGTTCGCCGCGCAACGCGCGCACGGTGGTCGTCGGGGGAGGCACCATGGGTGCCGATGTGGCCGTGGTCCTGGCCCGGGGCGGCGCCCTGGTGACCGTGGTCGACCCCGGCGCGGCACGGCGCGAGCTGCTGCTGCAGCACATTGCCATCGAGCTGGCCACGGCCGGCTTTGCCCGGTGCGCGTCCCAGGTCTCGGTCTGCGCGGCGCTGGAGGATGTGGCCTGGGACGGCGTGGCCCTGGTGGTGGAATGCATCACCGAGCGGCTGGATGCCAAGCAGGCGCTGTTCGCCGAACTTGAGGCGCATGCGCCGGCCGACGCCGTGCTGGCCAGCAACAGCTCGGGCTTTCCCATCAGCGCCATCGCCGGCGGCCTGCCCACGGCGCAGCGCATGCTGGGCCTGCACTTCTTCATGCCCGCCCATTTGGTGCCACTGGTGGAAGTGGTGCTGGGCGAGCGCAGCGATCCGGCCCTGGGCCAGTGGCTGCATGCCTTCATGCGCGGCTGCGGCAGCGTGCCGGTGCTGGTGAAGAAGGACAAGCCCGGCTTTCTGGCCAACCGCATGCAGCATGCGCTGTCGCGCGAGGCCTTCGCCCTCATCGACGAGGGCATTGCCTCGCCCGAGGACGTGGATGCCGCCGTGCGCTTCGGCTTCGGCTTCCGCTTCCTGGCAGCCGGTCCCGTGCTGCAGCGCGACCATGCGGGCATCGAGGTGCATTGCGCGGCCGCCGCCACCATGTACCCCACGCTGTCCAACACCGATGTGCCGGCCCAGGCCCTGCGCGATCGCGTGGCGCGTGGCGATCTGGGCATGAAGACCGGCAAGGGCTTCTTCGACTGGCCCGAAGACCGCCGCCTGGCCGAGCGTGCCCGCTACGACGCGCTGCTGCGCCAGGGCCTGGCCCTGCTGGCCAGCGAGCTGCCGGTGCCGGAGCGGGCACAGGACACGCCATGAGCACGCCGGTCCCCACGTCAACCACGTCGCAGTGGAGCGACCCGCTGATCGTCACCGTGGCCCCCAACGGCGCCTACAAGCAGCCGGCCGACCACCCTGCACTGCCGATCACGCCACAGAGGCTGGCCGCCACGGCACGCGCCTGCCTGGATGCCGGCGCGGCCATGATCCACATGCACATCCGCGACGCCCAGGGGCGCCACAGCCTGGATGTGGACGGCTACCGCGAAGCCTGGCGCGTGGTGCGCGAGGCCGTGGGCACGGACATGGTGGTGCAGATCACCAGCGAGGCCGCAGGCGTCTACCGCGCGCCCGAGCAGATCGCCATGGTGCAGGCGCTGCGGCCCGAGGCCGTCTCCATCGGCCTGCGCGAGATCGACCAGCCCGAGATCGGCGATGCGGGACTGGCGCACTTTTTCACGGGCCTGGTGCGCGACCAGGTCATGGTGCAGGTCATCCTCTACGACGTGGCCGACCTGCGCCGCTGGCAGGCGCTGCGCGCCCAGGGCGTGGTGCCCGAGGCGCCCTGGCTCCTGCTCTTCGTGCTGGGCCGCTACAGCGCGGGCCAGACCTCGCGGCCCCAGGACCTGCTGCCCTTTCTTGCGGCGCATGACGGCGGCGAGCCCTGGGCCGTGTGCGCCTTCGGCTCCACGGAAAACACCTGCATCGCGGCAGCCGCCGCGTTTGGCGGCCATGCGCGCGTGGGCTTCGAGAACAACCTGCTGGCCAAGGACGGCCACACCGCGCCCGACAACGCCGCCCTGGTCCGCCAGGCCGTGGTGTCCGCACAGGCGCTGGGCCGCCCCCTGGCCACGGCCGACGACATACGCCAGCGCTTCACACCGGGCTGAGCACCAGGCGCCTTACAGGCCGATAAGCCCATAAGCCGATAAGCCGATAGGCCCATGAGCCCGCACAAGACGGGCCTTCCATTCCAACCACAGGCAGGAGACACAACCATGCAACAGCCCACCCACGGCACGCGGCGTGACGCCATCGCCAAAATCAAGGCAGCCACCGCATTCACGGCGATTCCCCTGGCCTTCATGGCCCTGGGCCTGGCGGGCCAGGCCTCGGCCCAGACCCCGTCGCCGGCGTTCCCCAGCAAGACCATCCGCTTCGTCGTGCCCTACCCGCCCGGCGGCCCCACCGACCTGATGGCACGCATGCTGCAGCCCGAGCTGCAGCAGCGCCTGGGCGTGACCGTCATCGTGGAGAACAAGAGCGGCGCGGGCGGCAACCTGGGCAGCGCCGAGGTGGCCCGCCAGGCGCCGGCCGACGGCCACACCCTGCTGCTGGCCGCCAGCGGCCCCATGGCCGTGAATTCCTCGCTGTACAAGAGCATGCCCTTCAACCCGCTCAAGGACCTGGAGCCCGTGGTGCAGCTGTCGGCCTTCCCGCTGGTGCTGGAAGTGCATCCCTCACTGGGCGTGAAGACCGTGGCCGAGCTGCTGGCCCTGGCCAAAACGGGCAAGACGCTGAGCTTTGCCTCGGCCGGCAATGGCACGCCCCAGCACCTGGCGGGCGAGCTGTTCAACTCCATGGAGCAGGTCAAGCTGGGCCATGTGCCCTACCGGGGTGCGGGACCGGCACTCAACGACCTGATCGGCGGCCAAGTGGGCGTGATGTTCGACATCGTGGGCAGCTCGCTGCAGCACATCCAGGGCGGGCGCCTGATCCCGCTGGCCGTCACCTCGGCCGAGCGCACCAAGGTGCTGCCCGACGTGCCCACCATGGCCCAGGCCGGCGTGCCCGGCTACCAGATCACGGGCTGGCATGGCATTGCCGTGCGCGCGGGCACGCCGCCCGCCGCCATCGACAAACTCAATGCCACGGTCAACGCCATCTTCAAGGACCCGGCCTTTCGCACGCGCTGGGAGGCCATAGGCACGCCGGCCGTGGGCGGCACGGCGGCCGAATTCGGTGCCTTGATCAAGAGCGACTCCCAGCGCCTGGGCGCGCTGGTGCGCAGCACCGGCGTGACGCTGGACTGAGCGCGCCCGTCAGTAGCCGCACTGCAGGTCCACGCGGCCGCTCACGGCCTCGCCCCGGCTCAGCGCCGCGACCTTGCCCACGATCTGCTCCACGCTGTCGCGCGCCAGGGTGCGGGCCGAGGTGTGGGGCGTGAGCGTGATGCGCGGATGCCGCCAGAAGGCATGGCCGTCGGGCAGCGGCTCGGTGCGGAACACATCGAGCAACGCGCCGGTCACATGGCCCCCGTCGATGGCGGCGATGAGGTCCTCGTCCGCCACATGGCCGCCGCGTGCCACGTTGATGACATAGGCGCCCGGCTGCAGCAGGGCCAGGCTGCGCGCGTCGATGATGCTGTCGGTCTCGGGCGTCAGCGGCAGCAGGTTGACGAGGATGCGGGTGGCGCGCAGAAAGGCGTCGAAGTCCTGCGGGCCGCAGCCACGCACGCCGTCGATGGCATGCGGCGTACGGCTCCAGCCGTTGACGGGGAAATCGAACACCGTCAGCGCGCGCGCCACGCGCTCGCCCATGCGGCCCAGCCCCATGACGCCCACGGGGTAGTCGGCACGCCGGGGATTGGGCCGGTGCTGCCACAGGCCGGCGGCCATGTCGGCCTCGTAGCCGTCCAGGCCCCGGAAGAAGCGGATCACGGCCTGGCTGACGTATTCGGCCATCTGCACGGCCATGCCGGCGTCCTCCAGGCGGTAGACGGGAAGGTCGGGCGGCAGGCGCAGCGGCAGCAGCGCATCGACGCCGGCGCCGATGTTGAACACGGCCTTGAGGCCCGGCTGCTCGTCGATGAAGCGCTGGGGTGGCGCCCAGACCAGGGCGTAGTCGGCCTGCGGCGCGCCCGGCGACCAGATGTCCACCTCGGCGCCCGGCAGGGCCGCGCGCAGTCCTTGCAGCCAGGCGTCGGGCCTGGTGTCTTCGCAGCAGAAAGTCACTCGCATAGGTGGCCAAGCCTAACGGCCTGGCGACGCCCACGCGCGACTTATGCGCAAAACTGTCTTGCCTGCGGGCTCAGCTTTCCAGGCGCAGCAGCTCGGAGCCTTCGGTCACCTGGTCGCCGGGCGCATACAGCAGCTCGGCCACCACGCCGTCGCCGGGCGCGGCGATGGTGTGCTCCATCTTCATGGCCTCCATCACGGCCAGCGGCTGGCCCTTGCTGACCTTGTCGCCGGCCTTGACGGCAAAGGAGACCACCTTGCCCGGCATGGGCGCCGTCAGGCGGCCGCCTTCGGACTGCACCTCGCCCGCATGGGCCAGCGGATCGGCCAGGCCCAGCACGGCCGCGCCCTGGGGAGCGAACACATGGCATTGCTCGCCCAGCACATGGACCTGGGCGCGCAGGCGCTGGCCCGCGAACTGCACGTCGAAGGCGCCGTCCCCGGCCTGTCGCCAGGACAGCAGGCCCTCGGCGAGGGACTCGCCCTCGCCCACGGCCAGTTGCAGCGCGCCGTCATGCAGGTAGCGCAGGCGCGCGGGCACGGCGGCCTCGCCCTGGCGGAAGTCCCAGCGCCGCTCGGCCACGCCGTGCGAGCGCCAGCCGTCGCGGCGGCTGAAGGGGTCGGCGGTTTCCTGGGCACGCTCGGCCTGCAGCACCTGGGCCACGGCGGCGGCCACGGCCTGGGCCTGCGGCAGGCGCTGCTGATGGAACAGATGCTGCTTCTCGCGCTCGATCAGCGCCGTGTCCAGCTTGGCGGTTGCAAATGCATCGCTGGCGATGACCAGGCGCAGGAACTGCACATTGGTGGCCAGGCCCACGATGCGTGTCTCGGCCAGGGCGGCATCGAGCCGCGCCAGCGCCTGTTCGCGCGTGTCGCCATGCACGATGAGCTTGGCGATCATGGAGTCGTAGAAGGGGCTGATGGCATCGCCCTCGCGCACGCCGTCGTCCACGCGCACGTCGCCGACACGGAAGCTAGCGCAGTCGGGCTTGCGATAGACGTGCAGGGTGCCGGTGGCGGGCAGGAAGCCGTTGTCGGGGTTCTCTGCGCAGATGCGCGCCTCGATGGCGTGGCCGGTGATGCGCAGCTCGTCCTGGCGCTTGGGCAGGGGCAGGCCGCTGGCCACGCGCAGCTGCCAGTCCACCAGGTCCTCGCCCGTGATGGCCTCGGTCACCGGGTGCTCGACCTGCAGGCGGGTGTTCATTTCCATGAAGTAGAACTTCATGGCCTCGGGCTGGTCGTAGCCGCCGGGCTGCTCGACGATGAATTCCACCGTGCCCGCGCCCACGTAGTTCACGGCCTGGGCGGCGGCCACGGCGGCCTCGCCCATCTTCTGGCGCAGCGCGGGCGTCATGCCAGGCGCTGGGGACTCCTCCAGCACCTTCTGGTGGCGGCGCTGGACCGAGCAGTCGCGCTCGAACAGGTAGACGCAGTTGCCCTGGGTGTCGCCAAAGACCTGGATTTCGATGTGGCGCGGGCGCAGCACGTATTTCTCGACCAGCACGGCGTCATCGCCGAAGCTGTTGATGGCCTCGCGCTGGCAGCTGGCCAGGGCGGCGGCGAAGTCCTCGCTGCGCTCGACCAGGCGCATGCCCTTGCCGCCGCCGCCGGCGCTGGCCTTGATCAGCACCGGGTAGCCGATGCGGTCGGCCTCGCGCTGCAGCAGCTGCGGGTCCTGGTCGGCCCCGTGGTAGCCGGGCACCAGGGGCACGCCGGCCTTTTCCATGAGCTGCTTGGAGGCCGCCTTCAGGCCCATGGCGCGGATGGCCGAGGGCGGCGGGCCGATGAAGACCAGGCCGGCATCGGCGCAGGCCTGGGCGAATTCCTCGTTCTCGCTGAGAAAGCCGTAGCCGGGGTGGATGGCCTGGGCGCCCGTGGCCTTGGCGGCCTCCAGGATGCGTTCCCAGCGCAGATAGCTGTCCTTGGGGGCGCTGCCGCCGATGTGCACGGCCTCGTCGCAGGCCTGCACATGCTTGGCGCGGGCATCGGCGTCCGAGTACACGGCCACGGTGCGCACGCCCATGCGGCGGGCGGAAGCCGCGACGCGGCAGGCGATTTCACCGCGGTTGGCGATCAGGATCTTCTTGAACATGCGTTATCTCCAGTGTTTTCTCTGCAGCCCCGGTCATTCGGCGACCGGAGGCTATGGTTTTTGATTCATCGCGGGAGACCCGCCCAACAGCGCGCGCAGGCGCTGCACCACGGCCTTGAGAAAGCGCCACAGCGCCCAGGTCAGCAGCCACAGGGCGATGACCACGACCAGCAGCACGGCGGCGAAGGCCAGCGGATGCGTGAGCGCCAGCCAGATCGCGCCCACCGAGGCACCGTCCTCCACCAGGCTGGCGCCCACGTTGGAAAACGGCTCCGGCGAAGTGTTGATGGCCGCGCGCGCCGTGCTCTTGGCCACCTGGCTGGACAGGGCCAGCGAGCCGCCCATCAGGGCCGCCATGGTGGCCATGGTCGCGCTGTCGGCGCCGAAGACACCGGCCGCCAGCGCCGCGCCCGCCGGGATGCGGATCACGCTTTGCAGCAGGTCCCAGACCGAGTCCACGCCGGGGATCTTGTCGGCGAAGAACTCCACGAACAGCAGCGCGCCGCTGGCGAACAGCAGGGCCGGATGCTCCAGCACATGCAGCCCGCCCGGCAGCGCCACCCAGCCCAGCGCGCCCAGCAGCCCGGTCACGAAGACCACGGCGTAGAGCCTAAAGCCGCTGGCCCAGCCCAGTGCGGCGGCCAGCGCCAGCAGGCCGGCCATGTCCATGCCGCTGGTGGCCTGGCCCACGCGCTCGGCCACTTCGCCAGCCGCCTCGCTGACCGTGTGGTGCACGGCCGGGCCCGGGTACAGGCCCACGGACTGCAGCCACTGGACGAGGGAGTCGGTCAGGGTGCTCATGGTGTTGGCTCGGCGTTGGCTCGGCGTTGCTCGGTGGTCGCGCGATGAATGGGCAGCCCGCGCGTGTCAGGCCAGCCAGGCCGGCTTGCGCTTTTGCAGGAAGGCCTGCACGCCCTCCTTGCCCTCGGCGCTGGCGCGGATGTCGGCGATGCCTTCGACGGTGGCGGCGATCAGCTGCTCGTTGATCTCGCGCTCGGCCACGTCGATCACCAGGCGCTTGCAGGCGCGGGCGGCGGCGGGACCGGCGCTGACCAGGTGCTTGAGCAGGCCGTCCACGGCGTTGTCCAGCTCGTCTGCCGCCACCACGCGGTGCACGAAGCCGATGCGCAGCGCCTCGGCCGCGTCGAAGCGCTCACCGGTCAGGAAGTAGCGGTGGGCGGCGCGCGCGCCCATGGCGCGGATCACGTAGGGGCTGATGGTGGCGGGGATCAGGCCGATCTTCACCTCGGACAGGCAAAAGCCCGCGCCCTCGGCGGCCACGGCCATGTCGCAGGCAGCGACCAGGCCCATGCCGCCCGCATAGACATCGCCCTGCACGCGCGCGATGGTGGGCTGCGGGCATTCGTAGATCACCCGCAGCATTTCGGCCAGCAGGCCGGCGTCCTCGCGGTTCTCGTCGCGCGAGTAGTCGGCCATGCGGCGCATCCAGTTGAGGTTGGCGCCTGCGCAAAAGGCCGGGCCCTCGGCGGCCAGCACCACGGCGCGCACGTCGCTGCGCTTGCCCACGGAGTGGAAGGCCTGGGTGATGTCGGCGATGACCTCGTCGCTGAAGGCATTGCGCACTTCGGGCTGGGTCAGCGTGATGGTGGCCAGGGGGCCCTGGAATTCGAGGGTCAGTGCGGTGGTTTTCATGAAGTACCTCGCTGCAAGGAAAGAGGGGCCGCCGTCACATGCGGAACACGCCGAAGCGCGTGTCCTCTATGGGAGCGTTGCGCGTGGCCGCCAGGCCCAGCGCCAGCACGCGGCGCGTGTCGGCAGGGTCGATGACGCCATCGTCCCACAGGCGCGCCGTCGCGTAATAGGGGTGGCCCTGATCCTCGTACTGCTGGCGGATGGGGGCCTTGAAGGCCTCTTCCTCCTCGGCCGTCCACTGGCCGCCCTTGGCCTCGATGCCGTCGCGCTTGACGGTGGCCAGCACGCTGGCCGCCTGCTCGCCGCCCATGACCGAGATGCGCGCGTTGGGCCACATCCACAGGAAGCGCGGCGAATAGGCGCGGCCGCACATGCCGTAGTTGCCCGCGCCGAAGGAGCCGCCGATGATGATGGTGAACTTCGGCACGGCCGCCGTGGCCACGGCCGTGACCAGCTTGGCGCCATGGCGGGCAATGCCTTCGTTCTCGTACTTGCGGCCCACCATGAAGCCCGTGATGTTCTGCAGGAAGACCAGCGGGATCTTGCGCTGGCAGCACAGCTCGATGAAGTGCGCGCCCTTGACGGCCGATTCGCTGAACAGGATGCCGTTGTTGGCGATGATGCCCACCTGCATGCCCTCGATGCGCGCAAAGCCGCAGACCAGGGTGGCGCCGAAGCGGGCCTTGAACTCGTCGAAGCGGCTGCCGTCCACCACGCGGGCGATGATCTCGCGCACATCGAAGGGCTTGCGCGTGTCCACGGGGATCACGCCGTACAGCTCGCCGCCGTCGAACAGCGGCGCCTCGGGGGGCAGGTCGCCGGCCGAAGGCTGCTTGGCATGGTTGAGGTTGGCCACGGACTGGCGCGCCAGCGCCAGCGCGTGGGTGTCGTTGTGGGCCAGGTGGTCGGCCACGCCCGACAGGCGCGTGTGCACGTCGCCGCCGCCCAGGTCCTCGGCGCTGACCACCTCGCCGGTGGCGGCCTTCACCAGCGGCGGGCCGCCCAGGAAGATGGTGCCCTGGTTCTTGACGATGATGGACTCGTCGCTCATGGCCGGCACATAGGCGCCGCCGGCCGTGCACGAGCCCATGACCACGGCGATCTGGGCAATGCCCTCGGCGCTCATGTTGGCCTGGTTGAAGAAGATGCGGCCGAAGTGCTCGCGGTCGGGAAACACATCGTCCTGGTTGGGCAGGTTGGCGCCGCCCGAGTCCACCAGGTAGATGCAGGGCAGGCGGTTCTGCGCGGCGATCTCCTGGGCGCGCAGGTGCTTCTTCACCGTCATCGGGTAGTAGGTGCCGCCCTTCACCGTGGCGTCGTTGCACACGATCATGCAGTCCACGCCGCTGACGCGCCCGATGCCGGCGATCAGGCCCGCGCCGGGTGCATCGTTGCGGTACATGTTGAGCGCGGCCAGCGGGGCGATCTCCAGGAAGGGCGTGCCCGGGTCCAGCAGCATGGCCACGCGTTCGCGCGGCAGCAGCTTGCCGCGCGCCACGTGCTTGGCGCGCGCGGCCTCGCCGCCGCCCTCGGCGACCTTGGCCACCTGGGCCTGCAGGTCCTCGACCACGGCGCGCATGGCCGCCGCATTGGCCAGGAAGTCCGCCGAACGCGGATTGAGTTGGGTGCCCAGAATGCTCATGTGTGGCCTCTTCTTGTGTTTGCCCGATGCGGGCGCTTGGTTTTTTCGAATGTGCTGCAAAGAACGGCGGCCCGGGCTGGGGAAAATGCCGTATGCACACCGTTGAAATCGTCTTGCTCGTTTTGCTGCTGGGGGCACTGACCGGCATTGCCGCGCGCTATGTGCGCGCCATCCCGCTGCCGCTGATACAGATCGCCCTGGGAGCGCTGATCGCCTGGCCGCAAAAGGGCCTGCACATCGCCTTCGATCCCGAGCTGTTCCTGCTGCTGTTCATCCCGCCGCTGCTGTTCGCCGACGGCTGGCGCATCCCCAAGCGCGAGTTCTTCTCGCTGTACCGCCCCATCCTGCGCCTGGCGCTGGGCCTGGTGCTGTTCACGGTGGTGGGGCTGGGCTGGCTGATCCACTGGCTGGTGCCCGGCATGCCGCTGACCGTGGCCTTCGCGCTGGCCGCCGTGGTCTCGCCCACCGATGCCGTGGCCGTCTCGGCCATCACGCGCAACCTGGGCATGCCCGAGAAGACCATGCACATCCTCGAAGGCGAGTCCCTGCTCAACGATGCCTCGGGCCTGGTGGCGCTGAAGTTCGCCATTGCCGCCACGCTGACCGGCCTGTTCTCGTGGACCGAGGTGGCCAAGGAATTCATGTGGATGGCCCTGGGCGGCCTGGGCGTGGGCACGCTGATCGGCTGGGGCTTTTCCTATGCGCGCAGCACCATCACGCGCCGCCTGGGCGACGTGGCGGCCACGCAGATGGTGCTGCTGCTGATCCTGCTGCCCTTCGCCGCCTACATCGTGGGCGAAAAGATCGGCGTGTCGGGCATCCTGTCGGCCGTGGCCGCGGGCATTGCCACCAACTTCGCCGACCTGGAGCGCAGCAGCTACATCAGCGAGCGGCTGCAGACCGAGGGCACCTGGAGCATGGTCGAGGCCTCGTTCAACGGCGCCATCTTCCTGCTGCTGGGCCTGCAGCTGCCCTCCATCATCGGCGTGACGCTGCACGATGCGGGCAGCGAATGGTGGGTGCTGGTGGGCTATGTGGTGATCATCTCCAGCGCGCTGCTGCTGATGCGCTGGATCTGGCTGACCCTGGGCGTGCAGCGCAGCCTGGCTCGCGCCCACTTCCAGGGAAAGATGGCAGAGCGCCCTTCCCACCTGCTGAACCTGGCCACCACCATGGCCGGCATACGCGGCGCCGTGACGCTGGCCGGCGCGCTGTCCGTGCCCATGCTGCTGAACAACGGCCAGCCCTTTCCGGGCCGCGAGATGCTGGTCTTCCTGGCCACGGGCACCATCTTGTTCACCCTGGTGCTGGGCAGCATCGCGCTGCCGCTGATCCTGCGCCGCATGCCCCAGCCCGGCGAATCGCCCACGGTGCGCGAGGAGCGCCTGGCGCGCGTGGCCGCCTGCCAGTCCGCCATTGGCGGGCTGACGCTGAGCGAGCAAGAGATCCAGGGCCACACGCCCGAATGGGTGGCCATGCACCAGGAGGTCATGGGCCACCTGACGCAGGAGTACCGCAACCGCGTCCAGCTGCTGGACGACGGCAGCGGCACGGCCTCCAGCATCGAGATCCAGCGCGAGGCGCCCGAAGTCGTGCGCCAGCGCAAGCTGCGCTACCTGCTGGAGATCGAGCTGCGCCTGCGCTGCATCCACCAGGAGCGCGACGCGCTCTACGCCGAGCGCCAGGCCCACCGCATCAACGACGAGTCGCTGCGCCGCCTGGTCAGCGAGCTGGACATGCAGGAGGTCTCGCTGCGCAAGCGCCTGGTGGTGGCGCGCCGCGCTGCAGCCTCGGCCGTGGCCGCGCCCGAGGGCGGCACGCACTAGGCGGCACGCGGTGGACAGCTGGCGGCAGCACATGAAAGCAGCCCTCAGGCGGTCCTGGCCGGACGCAGATCCAGCATGGCGATCATCTCGTCGCGGATCTTGAACTTCTGGATCTTGCCGGTCACCGTCATCGGGAAGGCCTCGACGAAGCGGATGTAGCGCGGCACCTTGTAGTGGGCGATCTGGCCCTTGCAGAAGTCGCGCACGCCGTCTTCGGTCAGCGTCTGGCCGGGCTTGACGATGATCCAGGCGCACAGCTCCTCGCCGTAGCGCACATCGGGCACGCCGACCACCTGCACGTCCTGCACCTGGGGATGGCGGTAGAGGAATTCCTCGATCTCGCGCGGGTAGATGTTCTCGCCGCCGCGGATCACCATGTCCTTGATGCGGCCGACGATGTTCACGTAGCCCTGCTCATCCATGGTGGCCAGGTCGCCCGTGTGCATCCAGGCATCGTCGTCGATGGCCTCGCGCGTGCGGGCCTCGTCCCCCCAGTAGCCATGCATGACCGAGTAGCCGCGCGTGCACAGCTCGCCCGAGACGCCGGGCGCCACGACCTCGCCCGTGGCCGGGTCGACGATCTTCACTTCCAGATGCGGCTGCACCTTGCCCACGGTGGACACGCGGCGCTGAAGCGGCGTGTCGGCATCGCTCTGGCAGCTGACGGGGCTGGTCTCGGTCATGCCGTAGGCGATGGTGATCTCGGACAGGTGCATGTCGCTGACCACGCGCTTCATCACCTCGATGGGGCAGGGCGAGCCGGCCATGATGCCGGTGCGCAGCGTGCTCAGGTCGAACTCCTTGAAGCGCGGGTGGTCCAGCTCGGCGATGAACATGGTGGGCACGCCGTGCAGGCCCGTGCAGCGCTCGGCCTGCACGGTCTCCAGCACCAGCAGCGGATCGAATCCGTCATTCGGGTAGACGATGGCCGAGCCATGCGTGAAGCAGGCCAGGTTGCCCAGCACCATGCCGAAGCAGTGGTACAGCGGCACGGGAATGCACAGCCGGTCCTCGGGCGTCAGCCGCATGCACTCGCCGATGAAAAAGCCGTTGTTCAGGATGTTGCGGTGGGTCAGCGTGGCGCCCTTGGGAAAGCCCGTCGTGCCGCTGGTGAACTGGATGTTGATGGGGTCGGTGTTCTTGAGCGTGGCGGCCACGGCGTCGATGCGCGCATCCTGCGCATCACCGCGCGCCAGCAGGCTGGAAAAGCGCAGCATGCCGGGCTGCTCTTCGCCCTGCCCTGCGACGTCGATCCAGACCACGCTGCGCAGCTGGGGCAGGCGCGCGCAATGCAGGCGGCCGGGCTCGGCCGTGGCCAGCTCGGGGGCCAGTTCACACAGCATGCCCAGGTAGTCGCTGGTCTTGAACTGCGCCATGGTCACCAGCGCCTTGCAGCCGACCTTGTTGAGCGCGTACTCCACCTCGGAGGTGCGGTAGGCCGGGTTGATGTTCACCAGCACCAGGCCGACCTGGGCCGTGGCCAGCTGCATCAGCACCCATTCGGCGTTGTTGTGCGACCAGATGCCGACGCGGTCGCCCTTGTCCAGCCCCAGGCCCAGCAGCGCGCTGGCCAGGCGGCGCGCCTCGGTGTGCAGGCCGGCATAGCTGTAGCGCAGGCCCTGGTGGCGGCTGACCAGGGCCTCGCGATCAGGCTGGCGGGCCGCCATGTCGGCAAAGAAATCGCCGATGGTCTGCTCGATCAGCGGCACATCGGTGCGGCCTTGGGCATGGCTGGAAGCGAGCGGGGCGTTCTGGGCGGGCATGCGTTGTCTCCTGTGTCGTCGGCGGCGCCTGGGACGGGCAAATGCAGTGGCCTGCCCCGTCACGGCAGCTATTGCGTGGCAGCATAAGGGCCAACCCCGAGCAGAACAGGCCACGAAGGTTGCAATAATTGCCAGCATGTTCACCCCCTCGCTGGTCAAGACCCCCCTGCCCCAGGCGGCCGCCACCATGGCCTCCGCACACCCTGCAGTCACGCCCATGGCCTTTGTGCAGGCCATTATGCTGGCCTACGAACGCCGGGGCATCAGCGCCCTGTCCGCCCTGGAGAAGGCACAAATCGCGCCAGACTCCGTCAAAGAGCGCAACGAGTGCATCACGGCGCTGCAGATGGAGGCACTGTCCGATGCCGCCATGCGCGAACTCGACGACGAGGCCCTGGGCTGGTTCTCCCGGCGCCTGCCCTGGGGCAGCTACGGCATGCTGGCACGCGCCAGCATGGGCAGCGAGCAGCTGGGCCTGGCGCTGGCGCGCTGGTGCCGCCACCATGGCCTGCTGGCCGACGACATCCGCCTCACGCTGACGCAGGAAGACGGCTTGGCCACGCTGGCCATCGAGGAGCTGTCCACGCTGGGCGCCATGCGCGAGTTCTGCCTGCTGTCGGTGCTGCGCAATATCCACGGCCTGGCCAGCTGGTTCATCGATGAGCCGCTGCCGCTGCGGCGCGCCTGCTTTCCCTTCGATCCCCCGCCGCATGCGGGCGTGTATGCGCTGCTGTTCCCGCCGGGCGAGGTGGAGTTTGGCGCGGCCCGGGCCTGCCTGCAGTTCGACGCGCGTTTTCTGGATATGCCGCTGACGCGCGACGAGCCTGCGCTGCAGCGCATGCTGCAGCGCGCCCTGCCGCTGCAGGTGCGCCCCTACCGGCGCGAGCGCCAGCTGGTGCAGCGCGTGCGCCAGCTGCTGGCCGCCGACGCCGAATGCCTGCAGACGGCCGACACGCTGGCGCGCCAGCTGCACCTGTCCCAGCGCAGCCTGCACCGCCAGCTCAAGGAAGAAGGCGCCTCGCTGCAGGCGCTCAAGGACGAGGTGCGGCGCGAGCGTGCCGTGGCCCTGCTGCTGCGCACCAGCCGGCCCATCAAGCGCATCGCGCAGTCCTGCGGCTTTCTCAACGACAAGAGCTTCATCCGCGCCTTCCGGCTGTGGACGGGGCTGTCGCCTTCCGAATTCCGCAAGAGCGCGCGAGCCCGGCCCGAGTGAGGGCAGCGCGCATCCTGGCGCGATTTGCATCCTGCGCGACTGCCGCCGTCCGCGCATCTGGCCTAGGCTTTGCGCATGCACCATCTCCACCACTGCGTCAGCGCGCGCTCCTTCCGCGCGCTGTGGATGCTCGAAGAACTGCAGCTTCCCTACACGCTGCACATGCTGCCGTTTCCGCCGCGCGTGCTGCAGCGCAGCTACCTGGAGCTCAACCCGCTGGGCACGGTGCCGCTGCTGCGCCACGGCGAGGCCAGGCTGACCGAGTCAGCCGCCATCTGCGAATACCTGGCCGCCCTGCACCCCGGGGCGGGCCTGTCCGTGCAGCCGCAGGAGGCAGACTTCGCCGCCTACCTCAACTGGCTGCACATGAGCGATGCCACGCTGACCTTCCCGCAGACCCTGGTGCTGCGCTATGCGCACTTCGAGCCAGCCGAACGGCGCCAGCCCCAGGTGGCCCAGGACTACCAGCGCTGGTTCCTCGCGCGGCTGCGCGCCGTGGAGCAGGCCGTGGAACAGCGCGACTGGCTCACGGCAGACCGCTTCACCGCTGCCGACGTGGCCGTGGGCTATGCGCTGATGCTGTCGGCGCACCTGGAGATGGAGTCGCAATGGGGGCCTGCCACCCAGGCCTACTGGCAGCGCCTGCAGCAGCGGCCCGCCTTCCAGCGGGCGCTGCAGGCCGAGCAGCAGGCCGCGCGTGCGCAGGCCGTGGACGAGACGCCTTCGCCGCGGCTGCGCTAGGGCCGGCCCAAGCCCAAGCCCAAGCCCAAGCCCAAGCTCAAGCGCTGGCGCTGGCCTGCCCGATGGCGCGCAGCATGGCAGGCAGCTCGCCCATGTCGCCGAACACGCAGCTGGCGCCGGCTTCGAGCAGTTGCTCGGCCGAGGCATGGCCCTGGTCGGCCGGGAAGTAGCCCCAGACCGTGGCGCCTGCGGCCACGCCGGCGGTGACGCCGGTCACAGTGTCCTCGATGACCAGGCAGCGCGCCGGCTCCACGCCCAGGGCGGCGGCGGCGGCCAGGTACACATCGGGAAAGGGCTTGCTGCGCGGCAGCTCATGGCCGCTGAAGACGCGGCCCTCGAAATAAGGGGCCATGCCGACCTGGGCCAGCTGCATCTCCACCTTGGCGCGGTCCGCGCCCGAGGCGCAGGCGATGCGGCCAGCGCACAGCGCATGGGACTCGCTGACGGCGGACAGCGCGCCGTCAATGGCCACCAGCTCGGCGCGCAGCGCGGCGTTGCGGCGCTCGTAGAAGGCGGCCATCCATGCGTCGGTCAGCGGCTTGCCGGTGCGCGCCTCGATCAGCGCGGCCTGGCTGCGCACGGTCTTGCCGATGAATTCGCGCAGGCATTCCTCGGTGCTGATGGGCCAGCCCGATTCATTGAGCATGGTGCACAGCACGCGGTTGGTGATGGATTCACTGTCGACGAGCACGCCGTCACAGTCGAAGAGCACGGCCTCGAAAGCAGTCATGGATGGATTCTCGAAACAAACTGAGCAAGGGCGCCCTGGGGCGCCCTTGCTGCGGAAAATGGCCGGATTATGCGCCGGCCGCGCATGCCTGTGCCCGGCTCAGGGGAAGGAGGCACCGGCGAGCGGATGCACCATGCGCTTGACGTTGCGCACCGAGATGGAATGGAACTGGCCATCGTCGGTGACCACATCGCCGAAGGCGAAAAAGCCTTCGGCCGCGTTGCGGTTGAACTGCTCCAGGCGCTGCGCGAGGCTGGCGTTGTTGGACACCGATTCGAGGCGGTACTCGATGGCGCCCTGCTGGTCGCCGCTCTTTTCGTACAGCTGCACGCCTTCGGTATTGCCGCGCAGCACCAGGGCGCCGCGCAGCAGGTGGCCCTTGGCACCCATCTCGTCCAGGCGCTGCTTCAGCGCCGTGCCGTTGGCCATGCCGAAGGGCGCGGCCAGGGCGAACACCGCGTACTCGAAGGCCGGCGCCTTGGAGTCCTTGACGTAGAGGTTGAACATCTCATCGCCCGAGATCAGCGGGCCCGTGTAGCGGAAACCCCGGCCGCTCATCTCGGCCAGTTGCTGCGTGAAGCCCGACGTGTCCAGCGCACCCACGGCGGGGCGCGTCTCGTAGCTGTAGGTGGCGGCGGCGCTGCTGCTGCGCACATAGAGGTTGCGCAGGTCCTGCGTGCTGCTGGGGAACGCCATGCCCGACTTGTACAGGTAGCCCTGCGCACCCTGCGCATTGAGCTGGGCCACCAGGGCCGAGACGCCAGCCACGTCGGCCACCATGCGGTAGTCCAGGCGCGTGCCGGTGTGGGCCGTGTCGGTGACGTAGAAGTCACCGATGGGAACGGGGAACGTCGTGCCGCCCGAGGCCAGGCTGTAGGTGAAGGCATAGCCTTGCGCCCCCAGCGTGTTCATGGCGGACAGGGCCGCGTCGAAGTTTTCGGCAGCCGTCTCCATGCGGTACTGGCCGGTCACCGGGGTCGTCGTGCCGCCGCCGGGGTTGCCGGGCGTGCCGGGGTTGCCGGGATTTCCGCCATTGCCGGGATCTCCGCCGCCCGGTTCTCCCAATCCACCACCACCGCCGCCGCCACAGGCGGCCAGGGTTCCCAGAAGCATCAATGCCGCACTGCGGCGCGTGAGCTGTACCATCTTCATGACTATCTCCCCTTCTCGTTGAATACGTGCCCGTTCCATGCGGAATCTCAGGGCATCGGCGGCGATTTTGGGGAGTTGGCCGACATCCGGTCACCCCCCAGCAGGGGGGTAATCGTTACGATGTGCGCAAGGTGTATCCGGGCGCGCCCTGGCGCTCCAGCCCTTTCGACATGCCTTCGCGCGGACCATGCACAGCCATCCCCTCCTGACCGATTCCTCCTGTCTCCAATCGGGGCGCTATGCCCTGGTGATCGACGACCACCCGCTGACGGCCATGGGCGTGTCCGAGTTCCTGAAACAATTCGGCCTGTCCGAAGTCCATGCCGTGGCCGATGCGGGCGAAGGCCTGCAGTGCATGGCCGGCAGGGGATCGCCGCATCTGGCCATCGTGGATTTCTGGCTGGGTGCCAGTGCGGGCACGGACGTGGTGCGCGAAATCCGCACGCTGGCGCCCGCCTGCCGCGTGCTCATGACCAGCGGCGACACGCATGGCGCGATTGCCCTGAAGGCACGCGCGGCGGGGGCCCATGGCTTTGTGCTCAAGTCGCAGCCGCCGCAGGTGCTGCAGCAGGCCGTGGCGGCCCTGCTGCGCGGCGAGACCTGGTTCCCCGCCGCCCCGCTGGCGCCGCAGTCACCGGGCGGCGCCCATGCCATCCGCATGACGGCGGCCGAGCTGGGCCTCACTCCGCGCCAGGCCCAGGTGCTGGACCTGGTGCTGCGCGGCCTGCCCAATCCCAGCATTGCGCAGTTGCTGCACCTGTCGCCCCACACGGTCAAGGAGCATGTGGCGGGCGCCCTGCAGCGCCTGGGCGTGCACAGCCGCATCGACGCCATCACGCGCATGCAGGGCATTGCGCTGGAGCTGCCGCCCTCCGTACCGCCGACCGATACGGTTCAGGCGCCGGCCACGGCCAGCCTGCGCTGAAGCAGGGCCAGCAACGCCAGCGGGTCCACGGGCTTGCGCAGCAGCAGATAGCCCAATTCCTGCGCCTCCTGCTCCAGCGCCGGTGACGGCTCGCCACTGAGCAGGGCGCCCGCCGCCTGCGGCGATTGCGCCAGCACGTTCTGCAGCAGCGCAAAGCCGTTCTCGCCCCGGGCCAGATGGTGGTCGCATAGCACGAAATCAGGGTGCTGCCCCGCCGCCAGCCAGTCGGCCACCTCGCGGCCTGTGGCGGCCACATCCACCTGCAGCCCCCAATCGCGCAGCAGGCCGGCCAGGGCCCGCGCCACCTGCGCATCGTCATCGACCACCCAGCACCGGCCCTGGAGCAGGGGCGGCCGGGACTGCGCCTGCGCCTGCGGTCCTTCGGACGATCCCTCGGACTGCGGCAAGGCCGCCTGCACATTCAGGCTGGACGGCAATTGCAGCCAGAAGCAGGACCCCCGCCCCGGCGTGGACAGCAGGCCGTGGTCCACGCCCATGCGCCGCGCGGCTGCGGCCACGACGGCCAGGCCCAGGCCCTGGCTGCTCACGCCGGGCAGGTGGTCGGCCGCAGGCTGGGCCGCGCGCCGGGCCGCCTGGCCTGAGCGCGCGCGAAAGTGCGGTGCGAAGACATGGGGCCGGTCTTCGGCCGCAATGCCCAAGCCCGTGTCCCAGACCTCGATGCGCCAGCCCCCGCCGTGCACGCGGGCGGCCAGCAGCACGCCGCCGCGCTGGGTGTAGCGCAGGGCGTTGTGCAGCAGGTTGAACACCATCTGGCGCAGCAGGGCCTCGTCGGCACGCACCAGGCTGTCCATGCCGCGCGCCACGCGCCAGCGCAGCACCAGCCCGCGCTGGCGCGCCTCGGCCGCGAACAGGCGCGTGGCATCGCCCAGCAGAATGCGCAGGTCCATCACCTGGGCGCGCAGCTCCCAGGTGCCGTTCTCCAGCCGCGACAGGTCCAGCAGGTCGTTGCACATGGTGCCCAGCGACTGGGCACAGGCCTGGGCATCGTCAAGCACGCCTGCCAGTGCGCCGTCGGCATTGCGCTGGCGGGCGGTTTCCACCAGCAGGCCCAGGGCATGCAGGGGCTGGCGCAGGTCATGGCTGGCGGCCGACAGGAAGCGGCTCTTGGCCTCCAGCGCCTGTTCGGCCTGCTCCTTGGCGGCCAGGTAGCGCTCGGCCAGCAGCTGGCGGTCACGCTCCTGCGCCCATTGCTGCAGCATGAGCTGGCGCGCCCCCCAGGCATGGCGCGCGATGGTGGCGCCATACAGCATGAGCAGCGGCAGCAGGTACAGGCCCCTGTTCGGGAAGTACCAGACCACGGCCAGCAGCATGGCGCCGTACAGCACGCCGAAGAAGCGCTTGAACACGGCAGCCGCCGGCGCCAGGAAGGTGGCGGCCGAGGCCACGACGCCGCACAGCACCAGGTAGATGAAAAGCCGGAATTCATGGCCGCTGCCATGGGTCAGCGGTATCGCCAGCGCCCAGGAACCGGCGTTGAGCAAGGCCATGCGGCCCATCACGCGCTCCCAGCGCTGCAGCCGCGCTGGCAACTCGGCCGATGGCACGGCAGCCCCCAGGTCCCGGCGCAACTGGCGCCGCAAACCGACGAAGACGCAGGCCATGAACGCCATGCCCAGCCACCACAGCAGCAGCGGCACCTGGAAGGCGCCCGTTTCGTGCCGCTGCAGCCAGACCACGATGCCGGGGATGATGAGGGCCGCCGCCTCGGACGAGCCCCGCGATGCGATGGACAGCAGCAGCCGCTGGCGCTGCTGCAGTTTCCACAGTGGCTCGGCAGGGCCGCCGCCTTGTTCAGAACTGGTCGCCATCCACGTAGAACCAGCGCCCGCCTTCGCGCACGAAGCGGCTGCGCTCATGCAGGCGCACCGCGCGGCCGCCCACGCGGTAGCGCGCGACGAATTCCACCTCGGCACTGTCCTCGCCGGTGCTGCGGAAGTCCTTGACCGCCAGCCCCAGCCAGCGTGCCGAAGGCTCGAAGTCCAGCGTGGCAGGCCGCTGGCTGGCGTGCCAGGTGGCCAGCAGATAGGCGGTGTCCTCGCGCACGAAGGCGCTGTAGCGCGAGCGCATCAAGGCCTGGGCATCGGGCGCGGGGCAGTCGTCGAAATGGTCCAGGTAGCGGCCGCAGCAGGCATCGAAGGCCAGGGGACGGCCCTTGGCATCCTGAAGACCGCAGGGACAGGCCTGGAAAGTGGCGGCAGCGCTCATAGCGGCTGGCCCTGCGGAACTTGCGGAACTTGCGGAATTTGGGAGAGGACGGCGCGGGAGCAGGAATGCATGTCAGTCACGGCCGCCTTGCTGCGACCGGGTTCTTGATGGAGGACAGGCGGGCCATGATACTGACCGCGGGCCCTCGGGCCTGTAAGGAGAGCCCATGTTTTCAATGTCGGTCCCGTGGTGGGAGTTCGTGGTGCGCGGCGTGGCCGTCTACCTGTTTTTGCTGGTGTTCCTGCGCCTGACCGGGCGGCGCCAGACGGGGCAGTACGCGCCCTTTGACCTGGTGCTGCTGCTCATCCTGTCGAATGCGGTGCAGAACTCCATGAATGCCGGGGACAACTCGCTGATCGGCGGCATGGTCTCGGCCTCCACGCTGATCCTGTGCCATCTGCTGCTGTCCTGGCTGACCTTTCGCTTTCCCGCGCTGGAGCGGCTCATCGACGGCAAGGCCAAGGCTCTGATCAGGGACGGACACCTGAACAAGGATCTGATGCGCGAGGAGCGCATCACGCGCGACGATATCGAGGCCGCGCTGCGTGCGGGCGGCTGCCTGCACCTGCGCGAGGTGGAACGCGCCACGCTGGAGACCGACGGCAGCATCACCGTCGTCCTGCGCCGCCGCGACAGCGAGAACGACGGCGATCCGCCGGTCTGACCCCCTGCCCGGCAGGCCCTGTCAGTCGAGCTGCTCCAGGAAGCGCTCGATGGCCAGGTTCACGGGCTGCGGATGCGTGAGGTTGGCCGCATGGCCGGCACCCGGCACCTCCACCCACTGCGCCCTGGGCAAGGCCTTGGCCATGGCGCGTGCACGGTTGGGCGCGATGGCTGTGTCGTCCGTTCCATGGATGACCAGGGCCGGCACATGGATGTCGGGCAGGCGCGGGCTGATGTCATCGCGCTGGGCCAGCGCCAGAAAGCTCTGCCCCAGGTTGATGGGCGTGGCCTTCTTCCATTTGGCACGCCAGGCGGCCGCGCCGCTCCAGCCCTGGCCCAGGATGGTGCGCTCCACCGTGGTCGCCATGTCGTCGCTGAGGCCATGCTCCATCCAGGCGCGCAGCAAGGCTTCGTGGTGGGGCATCTGCTCGGGGTCTTCCAGCATGGCCTGGGTGTCGATCAGCACCAGCGCGCGCACGATCTCGGGGTGGATGAGCGCGCAGCGCAGCGACAGATAGCCGCCCTGCGACATGCCCACCAGCACCGCGCGCTCCACGCCCAGATGCTCGAGCAGGGCGGCCAGGTCGTCGGCCGAGTCGTAGTAGTCGAAGGGTGCGCACTGCTCGGGGTCTGCCGTCTGGCCATGGCCGCGCTCGTCCCAGCTGATGCAGCGAAAGCGCCCCTGCAGTGCCTGGACCTGGGGAGCGAACATGGTGTGGTCCATGAGCAGCCCGTGCGAAAACACCAGGGCCGGGCCTCTCCCGCCCGTGTCCTCGTAGTACAGGTTCTGGCCGTTGACGGAAGCGATGGGCATGTCGGGATCTCCTGCGAAGGTGGTCACAAACCTGCCGGAAACGGCTGCCCGCCTCTCTCGGGCACCGTGCCGGCGATGCTCCATGCTAAGCCCTGCGGGTGTCAGGGCCATCCGGCCCGACCCGCAGCGTGGGGGATTGGCCTCAGGCCAGGGCGCGCTGGATGAGAATTTTCTGCACGTCGCTCGTGCCTTCGTAGATCTGGCAGACGCGCACGTCGCGGTAGATGCGTTCCACGGGGAAGTCGCTGACCACGCCATAGCCGCCCAGGGTCTGGATGGCGGCGCTGCACACGCGCTCGGCCATTTCGCTGGCGAACAGCTTGGCCATGGCCGCTTCCTTGAGGCAGGGCAGGCCGGCATCGCGCAGGCTGGCCGCATGCCAGATCAGCTGGCGCGCGGCCTCGATCTGCGTGGCGCAGTCGGCCAGGCGAAAGCCCACGGCCTGGTGGTTGAAGATGGGCTGGCCGAAGCTCTCGCGCTCCTTGGAGTACTGCAGCGCGCAATCGAAGGCCGCACGCGCCATGCCCACGCTTTGCGCGGCAATGCCGATGCGCCCTCCTTCCAGCGCCGACAGCGCAATCCTGTAGCCCTCGCCCTCGGCGCCGATGAGGTTGGCGGCGGGGATGCGGCAGCCCTCGAACTGGATCTGGGCCGTGTCCGAACTGTGCTGGCCCAGCTTGTCCTCCAGCCGCAGCACCTGGTAGCCGGGTGCGGAGGTCGGAACGATGAAGGCGCTCATGCCGCGCTTGCCCGCCGCCTTGTCGGTGACGGCGATGACGATGGCCACGTCGCCGTTCTTGCCGCTGGTGATGAACTGCTTGACGCCGTTGATCACGTAGTCGCTGCCGTCGCGCGTGGCCGTGGTGCGCAGCGCCGAGGCATCCGAGCCCACATGCGGCTCGGTCAGGCAGAAGGCGCCCAGCATTTCGCCGCGCGCCAGCGGCGCCAGCCATTGCTGCTTTTGCGCCTCGCTGCCGTAGCGCATGAGGATGGCGTTGACGGGGCAGTTGGTGACGCTGATCACCGTGCTGGTGCCGCCGTCGCCGGCTGCGATTTCCTCCAGCACCAGGGCAAGGCTCAGGTAGTCAAGGCCGGCGCCGCCGTACTCCTCGGGCACGCAGATGCCGTAGGCGCCCAGCGCCGCCAGGCCCTGGTGCACGTTCTTGGGAAAGTGGTGTTCCTTGTCCCAGCGTGCGGCATGGGGCGTGATTTCGGTGCGCACGAAGTCGCGCACCGCGTCACGGATCATTTCCTGGTCTGCGTTGAGCAGCATGTCTTGTCTCCTGATTCTTGTTTCGTTGTTCGTTGTCCGTTGCGCTGGCCGGATCTGCCGTCGGATCTACCAGGCGATGCGCTGCCCGTCGTGGCGCAGCATGCGGCCCCGGTCGGCCGGCGTGACGCCGGCCAGCGTGCGCACCAGGCCCTGCACGCTTTGCTCCACGGTGAAGGTGGCAGCCGCGCCACCCATGTCGGTCTGCACCCAGCCCGGGTCCAGCGCGACCACGGTGGCGCCCGGCCATTGCGGCTGGGCGCTGGCCACGACCATGTTGAGCGCAGCCTTGCTGACGCGGTAGAGCCAGGCGTCGGATTCGGCATCGGCCAGCAGCGACATCTGGCTGGAGAACAGGCCGAACACGCCGCCCGCCGCCTCGACCAGCGGCGCCACCTGGGGCAGCACCTGCATGGCGCCCAGCACATTGGTGTGCATGACGCGGTCGAACTGCTCGCGCGTGGGCGGCGTGGCCGAGCTGTGGGCATCCCACACTCCGGCCACGTACAGCGCCAGCTCGATCTTCTCGCCGTCGAGCTGCCAGGCCAGGCCGCTGACGCTGGCCGGGTCGGCCACATCCACCAGCAGCACCTTGGCGCCCGTGGCCTCGACGCGCTCGCGGTCGGCCTCGCTGCGCACCGTGGCGACCACGCTGCGGCCCTGGGCCGCATAGGCCTGCACCAAGGCAAAACCAAGCCCGCGCGAGGCTCCCAACACCAGAGTGACTGCCATGTCTTTCGACCTTTCAAATGGAATGCGGTCAGCGGCCCTGCTCGCCCGCGATCTGCTTTTCGTAGCGCTCGACCATGGCCTCCTGCGTCTCGGTGGGCGCAGGCAGGCCGATCTGCTGGTGGATCATCTGGTTCACCGAGGGCATGACGTTGCGCGACACCTGGGACTCTGGCTTCCAGAGCCGGGCGCGCATCAGGGCCTTGGCACAGTGCAGATAGGCCTCGTGCACCTGGATCTCCAGAACGATCTTGGGCCGGAAGCCTTCGCTGGCGAAAAGCGCCGTGTAGTGGGCCTCGTCGCGCAGCTTGGCCACGCCGTTGACGCGCAGGGTCTCGTCGAAACCCGGCACCATGAACAGCAGGCCGATGCGCGGATCGGCGATCAGGTTGCTGAAGCTGTCCAGGCGGTTGTTGCCGCCCGAATCGGGAATCAGCAGCGTCTGGTTGTCGGGCGCCTTGATGAAGCCCGGCTTGCCGCCGCGCGGCGAGGCATCCATCATCGCGCCCGCCCCGCCCCCCGTGGCCACGATGCACAGCGGCGACAGCGCGATGAAGCGCAGGCAGTGCCGGTCCAGGTCCACCTGCTGCTTGAGCAAGGCCCTTTCGGCCGGCATGGCATACAGGCTGCGCAACTGTTCTTCGCTGGTGATCATGGTGTGGAGGGCTCGATGAGGCAGGCAGGCGATGCGCCCGAAGGACCCGAGCTTAGACGAGTTCTATCGCCATGGCTGTTCCCTCGCCGCCGCCTATGCACAGCGTGGCCAGGCCGCGCTTGCCGCCGCGCGCCTGCAGGGCATGCAGCAGCGTGACCAGGATGCGCGCACCGCTGGCGCCAATGGGGTGGCCCAGCGCACAGGCGCCGCCGTTGACGTTGACCTTGTCGCGCGGCACGCCCAGCTCGGCCATCAGGGCCATGGGCACGACGGCAAAGGCTTCGTTGACTTCCCACAGGTCCACATCCGCCGCCGTCCAGCCGGCCTTCTTGAGGGCCTTCTGCGTGGCGCCCACGGGGGCCGTGGTGAACCATTCGGGCTCCTGGGCATGCGTGGCATGGGCAACGATGCGCGCCAGCGGCTTGCAGCCCAGCTCCTTGGCCGTGGACTCGCGCATCAGCACCAGGGCGGCGGCGCCGTCGTTGATGCTGGAGCTCGATGCAGCCGTGATCGTGCCGTCCTTCTTGAAGGCGGGCTTGAGGCTGGAGATCTTGTCCAGCTTGGCCTTGGCCGGGCCTTCGTCGATGCTGACCGTGACGTCGCCCTTGCGCGTGGAGACGGTGACGGGCGTGATCTCGGCGGCGAAGGCGCCGCTTTCCGTGGCGGCCTGGGCGCGCTTGACGCTTTCGATGGCGTAGGCGTCCTGCTGCTCGCGCGTGAAGTGGTATTTGGCGGCGCAGTCCTCGCCAAAAGTGCCCATGGAGCGGCCAGGCTCGTAGGCGTCCTCCAGGCCGTCGAGCATCATGTGGTCATAGACCTTGTCGTGGCCCATGCGGTAGCCGCCACGGCCCTTCTTGAGCAGGTAGGGCGCATTGGTCATGCTTTCCATGCCGCCGGAGACCACCACATCGCGGCTGCCTGCGACCAACTGGTCGTGCGCCAGGATGGTGGCCTCCATGCCGGCGCCGCACATCTTGGACAGGGTCACGGCTCCCGTGCTGCGCGGCAGGCCGCCCTTGAAGCCGGCCTGGCGGGCGGGCGCCTGGCCCTGGCCCGCCATCAGGCAATTGCCGAACAGCACTTCGTCCACTTTCTCGGGCGCCACGCCCGCGCGCTGCACGGCCGCCTTGATGGCGGCGCCGCCCAGATCATGGGCCGCGAGGTCGGCGAAGTCGCCCTGGAAGGCGCCCATGGGGGTGCGGGCTGCGCCGACGATGACGATGGGGTCTTGCATGCTTGTCTCCTGGGTTGTCGTGATGGTGAAGGAAAGGGAAAACGGGTCAGGCCAGCCAGCGGCTGCGCTCGTAGGGGAAGACATCGTGGACATGGCCTTCGCGGATGCGCTGCTGGTGCGCCTGCCAGAAGGCGGGGTCGAGCAGGTCGGCATGGTGGCGCATGAAGACTTCGCGCACGGCCGGGTTGCCCAGCAGAAAGGGCGCGAAGGTTTCCGGGAACACATCGCGCGGGCCCACGGGGTACCAGACCTCGCCGCTGAGCTCGTCCTCCTCGTTGCGCGGCGCGGGCACCTGGCGGAAGTGGCAGTCGGTCAGGTATTCGATCTCGTCGTAGTCGTAGAACACCACCTTGCCGCCGCGCGTGATGCCGAAGTTCTTCCACAGCATGTCGCCCGGAAAGATGTTGGCCGCGACCAGATCCTTGATGGCATTGCCGTACTCGATCACGGCGCTCTCCAGCCGCTGCCGCGGTGCCGGCAGGTCCAGCCCGTCATCGAAGCACTCCTGCAGCAGCATGTTCAGCGGCACCATGCGCCGCTCTATGTAGAGGTGGGAGATGATGACCTCCTGCCGGCCATCGCCGTCGCGGTCGCTGATCTCGACCTGGCTGGGCGCATGCTCCAGGATCTCGGCGATCAGCGCATCCGAAAAGCGCTCGCGCGGGAAGGCGACCAGGCTGTACTCCAGCGTGTCGGCCATGCGCCCCACGCGGTCGTGCTGCTTGACCAGGCGGTACTTGGCCTTGACCTGTTCGCGCGTGATCTCCTTGGGGGCGGCGAAGCGGTCCTTGATGAGCTTGAACACATAGGGAAAGCTGGGCAGGTCGAACACCAGCATGACCATGCCCTTGATGCCGGGCGCGATGCGGAACTGGTCGCGCGAATGCCGCAGGTGGTGCAGGAAATCGCGGTAGAACAGCGTCTTGCCCTGCTTGGCCAGGCCCAGGGCGTTGTACAGCTCGGCGCGCGGCTTACGCGGCATGAGACTGCGCAGGAACTGCACGTAGGCGCTGGGCACGTCGGTATCGACCATGAAGTAGGCGCGCGCAAAGCTGAACAGGCCGTGAAAGTCCTTCTCGCCGAACAGGGCCGCATGCAGCACCAGCCGGCCGTTGTCGCCATGCAGGATGGGCACGGCCCAGGACAGTTCGGCAAAGCCGTTGATGATCTTGCCGACGATGTAGGCGCCCTTGTTGCGGAAAAACAGGCTGGACAGCACCTGGATCTGGAAGTTGGCGTACAGGCGCATGGCCTGCAGCTGCGGCTCCAGGCGCTCGGCCAGGCGGGCGATGTCGCGCTCCAGGTCCTCGAAGGGGCGCTGCAGCGCGAATTGCTCCACGACTTCGCGCAGCGTCTGCGGCAGCGTCTCGCGCGTGGGATAGAAGGCCAGGTAGGCCGGGCGCGCAGCCGGCTCATGGTTCTCTATGTATTCCGTGCTGACGGCGGGCCGCACGAAGATGAAGTCGTTGTGGAAATGCGTGCGGTGCAGGATCTTGGTGGTGACCGAGTTGAAGAAGGTCTCGGCCAGCTCCGGCTGCAGGTGGTTGACCATGAGCCCGATGTAGTGGCGCTTGATCTGCTGCCAGACCGGCATGGGCTGGGCGCCGGCCGCAAATTCCTTCTCAAGCCGGCGCACGCATTCGCGCACACGCAGGTCGTAGAACTCGATGCGCTCGCGCTGGGCACGCTGCTGGCCCAGCCAGTCGGCAGTTTCGAAGCGGTGCTTGGCGCGGGCGGATTCGGCGCGGAACAGGCGGTAATGGCGATTGAAGCCATCCATCATCGCCCGCGCGATGTCATGGGCAAGCAGGGTGTCCTGGGCAGGCATCGGCATGAAGTCTCCCGGGGTCCCGCCTGCCATGGCCGCTCAGTCGCGCTGGCGGCTGGCGACCAGCTCGACAGCCTCGGCATGGATGTTGGCGATGCCGCCGACACCGGGCACGGTCATCTGCAGATTGGTGATCAGGCCGTCCTTGAGGCCATAGCACCAGCCGTGCAGCGTGACCTTCTGGCCGCGCGCCCAGGCATCCTGCATCACCGTGCTCTGCGCCACATTGATGACCTGCTCGATGGCATTGAGTTCGCACAGCGCATCGTGGCGCCATTGCGGGGACAGGCTGGCCAGCAGCGCCTGGTGCTTGTCGCGCACATCCTTCACATGGCGGATCCAGTTGTCGGCCAAGCCCACGCGCACATCTTCCAGTGCCGCCAGCACGCCGCCGCAGCCGTAGTGGCCCACGACCATCAGGTGCTCGACCTTGAGCTGGTCCACCGCGTACTGGATGGTGGACAGGCAGTTCAGGTCGCTGGGAACGACCACGTTGGCCACGTTTCGGTGCACGAACACCTCGCCGGGCTCCAGGCCCGTGATCTGGTTCGCAGGGACGCGGCTGTCGGAACAGCCGATCCACATGTAGCGGGGTTTTTGCTGCGACAACAGCCCGGTGAAGAAACCGGGCCGGTCACGCTCCATCTGCTGGGCCCATTCGCGGTTGTGGACAAACAGTTCTTCGATGGAGGTTGTGCTCATAAGCAATCCTTTTTGTTGGGTCAAACTCAAGAACGGCGCGGCAGGCGGGTGCGGGATCAGCAGGTCTCTGCGAACAGCTCGCGGCCGATCAGCATGCGACGGATCTCGCTGGTGCCGGCGCCGATCTCGTAGAGTTTCGCATCACGCCAGAGGCGACCCAGTGGGTATTCGTTGATATACCCATTACCTCCATAGATTTGAACGCCTTCGCCGGCCATCCATGTCGCCTTCTCGGCACACCACAGGATGACGCTGGCGCAGTCCTTGCGGACTTGGCGAACATGCTCCGTTCCCAGCAGATCGAGGTTTTTGGCGACCGTATAGGCAAATGAGCGACCCGCTTGCAGCACGGTGTACATGTCGGCCACCTTGCCCTGGATGAGCTGGAACTCGCCAATGCTCTGGCCGAACTGCTTGCGGTCATGGATGTAGGGCACGACGTTGTCCATCACCGACTGCATGATGCCCAGCGGCCCGCCGGTCAGCACGGCACGCTCGTAGTCCAGGCCGCTCATCAGCACCTTGGCGCCGTTGTTCAGCCCGCCCAGCACGTTCTCGGCCGGCACCTCGACGTTCTCGAACACCAGCTCGCCCGTGTGGCTGCCACGCATGCCCAGCTTGTCCAGCTTCTGGGCAATGGAAAAGCCCTTCATGCCCTTCTCGATCAGGAAGGCAGTCACGCCGCGGGCGTTCAGCTCAGGCTCGGTCTTGGCGTAGACCACCAGGGTGTCGGCATCGGGACCATTGGTGATCCACATCTTGGTGCCGTTGAGCAGGAAGTAGCCGCCCTTGTCCTCGGCCTTGAGCTTCATGCTGATCACGTCCGAGCCGGCGCCGGGCTCGCTCATGGCCAGCGCGCCCACGTGCTCGCCGCTGATCAGCTTGGGCAGGTACTTGGCCTTTTGCGACTCGTTGCCGTTGCGGTTGATCTGGTTCACGCAAAGATTGCTGTGCGCACCATAGGACAGGCCCACCGAGGCACTGGCGCGCGAGATCTCCTCCATCGCCACCATGTGGGCCAGATAGCCCATGTTGGCGCCGCCGTACTGCTCGGACACGGTGATGCCCAGCACGCCCAGATCACCAAACTTGCGCCACAGGTCCATGGGGAACTGGTCGTCGCGGTCGATCTCGCCGGCACGCGGTGCAATCTCGGCCTGTGCGAACTCGCGCACGGCATCGCGCAGCGCGTCGATGTCCTCGCCCAGTTGGAAGTTCAGGCCCGGCAGGTTGGAAAGGCTCATCTCGTGTCTCCTGTGGAAATTTGGTGAAAGAACGCCGCCCGGCTCAGTCGGCCAGATCGCGGCCCTGCACGCACATCAGCGTGCAGCCCATGGTGGCAATCAGTTTTTCGCGGCCTTCGTCGATGGCATAGGCGCGCCCCTCGGTCACGATGATCGTGCGGCCCGGCTTGATCACCCGGCCTTCCATGCGAAAGCGCTGGCCCTTGGCGGGGGCCAGCAGATTGATCTTGAATTCGATGGTGAGCACGGCAGCATCGGCCGGCATCAGGGTCAGCCCTGCATAGCCGCAGGCGGAATCCAGCGCCGTGGAAACCATGCCGGCATGCAAAAAGCCATGCTGCTGCGTCAGCCCGGGCGCCCAGTCCAGGCAGACATCGACAGCGCCGGGCTCCAGCAGGGACAGCTCGGCGCCCAGGGTGTGCATCGCGCCCTGGCGTGCAAAACTGTCTCGCACACGGCGGGCAAAGTCGCTGTTGGCAGGGTCCAGGCGGGGCACGGTCAAGGCAAGCCTCACAAATTACGTTTACGTAAACGTCAATTATGAAGCATTTTTCCCATCCAGGTGCTTCAACAGAGTGCGGGCCTCGGATTCCTGCTCTCGCACCTCGGCCAGGTTGGCCTGCAGATCGGCCAGGCGGTCCTCGAGCTGGCGGCGATGCACAGCCAGCACTTCCAGGAATTTGCGCAGTTGCACGCCCGTGTCGCGGGGGCTGTCGTAGAGATCGATGATCTCCTTGGCTTCGTTCAGAGACAGTCCCAGCCGCTTGGCCCGCAAGGTCAGGCGAAGACGCGTGCGATCACGCGCGCTGTAGACGCGATTGCGCCCGCCAGGCCCGGCGCGCTCGGGCTCAAGCAAGCCCATGTCTTCATAGAAGCGGATGGCCCGGGTCGTGAGATCGAACTCCTTGGCAAGATCGCTGATGGTGTAGGTGGTCGACATGGCTGGAGAGTCCGCCAGCATCCACAGCCGGCGGCCATGGGAATGCGACGTTGACGTTAACGTCAATGCTAGCGGAATTGGCCACAGGAAACTGCGCCGGATGTTGCATCCGGGTGCGACGAAGACCGACAGGAATAAAAAGAGAGCGCGCCAGCGCTCTCTTTTTTCTGGGATGTCCGTTTTGGATGTTCGTTTGGCTGTCCGTTTTGGCGGCTCTGCCTGTTTCCCCGTTTCCTGCGGCCCAATGCAAAAAACCCCGTAGCTTTGGGCTACGGGGTTTCTTGGGCTGTAAGAGCCTGACGATGACCTACTTTCACACGGGAACCCGCACTATCATCGGCGCAAAGTCGTTTCACTGTCCTGTTCGGGATGGGAAGGAGTGGTACCAACTTGCTATGGTCATCAGGCATA
>Ga0209238_1000016_pt1 | contig 161933 bp, 142 predicted proteins | sample GraSoi013_1_20cm_FD_185823 | JGI IMG/M metagenome (GOLD analysis project Ga0209238, IMG submission 185823) | Grasslands soil microbial communities from the Angelo Coastal Reserve, California, USA - Sample 10_02_2013_1_20cm (SPAdes) (version 2) | ecosystem: Environmental > Terrestrial > Soil >...
AGTAGGTGTCGGTCGCGGGTTCGTGAAATGAGGTTTCCAGCAGGCACTGGTTGTCCTCGGCGATGCGGTACATGTCATCGAGCAGCGTGGCGATCACCTCGTCCAGCAAGTCACGTGACAGGTAGGGAACTGCGAGCTCGTAGAGCGTTCCCTCGGTGTTCAGGCGTTGCATGGCGAAACGCTCAAAGCAGGTCTGCTCGATCAGCCGGTGACCGCGAGCCAGGCCGCGCGACTGCTTGCTGAAGCGGGCCAGCACCAGCGTGACGCGCAGGACTGCCATGGGCGTCGTTCCTTCGGCCGGTGGGCGGGGCGCTTCGATTTGTTCGGTCAACAACAATGGCAGTAGCTGCGGAACTGCCGGTGCCAGGGCCGTCAGGCCCTGCTCGAACCGGGCCTGCAGGCTGGAATCCGACGCATCGAGGTAGCGCATGGCCGATTTGACATCCTTCCAGCCGACGTATTCCATCAGTTCCTTGATGTCCCAGCCGCTGGCGCGGGTCCAGCCGGCAAAGCCGCGGCGCAAGGAGTGGCTGCTGTATTCCTCGGGCGACTCGACACCGGCTTCGGCGAACAGGCTGCGCAACAACGGAATCAGGCTGTCGGCATGCAGACTTTCGTCGGCCACATTCCCCCAGCGGTCGATCTTGCGGAACACCGGACCCTCGGTCAACCCGGCCAGGTCGATCCAGGCATTGAAGGCCGTCACGGGACATAAGCGGGACAAGGCTGGGCATTTGAAAACACGGCCCTGCAGCTGCCGGTCGCCTTTGGTGCGGCCCAGGTAGCACGCCATGCCCTGGCCCGGCGTCACCTCGATGTTCTCTACGCGCAGGTTGACCAACTCGTCGGAGCGAAAGCCGCGCCAGAACCCCAGCAACATCAGGCTGCGGTTGCGGGTTTGGCGCAGCAAGGCCGGCCGGTCGCCGGACCGCTGGGCGTTGCCAATCGCGACATCGAGCCACTGGTCGATCTGCTGGAGCACCGCCAGCTCCAGGGGGCGCGCGCGCTTTTCTGGCACGGCGTGAATTGAGCGAATGCCTTTAAGGACCTGGCGCACCAAGGGCGACTTGGTGGGGTCCGCAAAACCTTGGTCGGCATGCCATCGGGACAGTGCCGCCAGCCGCTGGCGAAGGGTGTTGATGGCCAAGGTAGGCGCGTAGTCGGCGAGGTAGCGGGCGATGGCGTCAGCCGTCGAGGGCAGGAGGCCTTTCCACTCTATTTCAAAATGTCGTATGGCCGAAGCGTAGCTCCGACGCGTGTTGTCGCGCTCAGCGGCTTCGATGTAGTCAACAACACGATTCATTTCAGTTTGTTTTTCGCCTGTCCATTAGCGTGGCTTGCCCCGCTCCGCCAGCAGGTAGCCAGCCATGATGGTGCCGAACAAATCGAAGCGCCCCGCCGGGCGCAGGGGGTACAGCAATTGGCGCCAGTTCCATGCACGCACCAGTTGCTCGGCCAGGATGGACAAGGGCACCAAGACCAGCCAGCTTGGGTCCGCGCCTGTGAGAATACCGAGCCGTCGCGCCGTCGCGCCGTCGGTGTCCGGAGATGCCTATCTTCACGTGCACACGAGAGAGTGCCAACCCGCCACATGCAACGCTAAATGCCTCATATCGCACGTGCGCCGGCCAGCCGTGCACTCACGCTCTCCCACTGGATGTTCTGGAAGAAAGCATCAATGTATTTCGCCGCCGCAGCGCCGTAGTCCATCTGATAAGAGTGCTCGTACATGTCCATCACCAGGATCGGAACGGTGGCGGCCGGTCCATGCGCGTGATCGGCCATCCAGTAATTTTCCAGCTGCCTGGTGTGCAGGTTGAACCCAAGAACCACCCAGCCGGACCCCCCACCGAGGCCGGCACCGATGCGGCGGAATTCCCTCTCCCAGTCTTCGAAGCTGCCGAAGGCTTGAGCGATCGCCTCTCGCTCGGTAGCTGCGGCCTCGCCACTGCCCCCGAGGTTCTCGAAATACAGTTCGTGCAGCACCACCGATCCAGTGCGAATTAGGTGCTCGCGCTTCAGGTCGTTGTAGATGTAGGGCGGCAGGTCCTTGTCGCCTGCGGCCTGCACCAGCCGGGCCTTGACAGCGGCCAGTGCCTTGACCGAGCCGCCGTAATTGTTTTCCCAATGGGAACGAATCATTCGTTCGGACAGACCCGTTAGTTTTGACGGATCGAACGGCAGCGGCTTGAGCGCGTCCTGACTTTGAAATGCTGGGGATGTAGTCATCATGAACTCCTTTTAAGAAAACCTTGATATACGAGTTGCTGCCCATCTAGGTACTGCAACTCGTTGCCTCGTCGATGCACCGAGAAGCACGCCGCCTGTGTGCTGCTGATCTCGGGCTTCAGCAGGCACAGCTGGTCGCCTTGAACCGACCATTGGCCCGCTTTGCTTGTCCCGCTCTCGGAGCGGATGAGTCGACCATCGGGGAGGTACTGATGCTCCCAATGTCTCCCGTCGCCGACTGAGCTGCCGCGCAACGCGGAGCGGATCTGCTGGCCATTCAAAGGAGCAAAAGCCGCCGATTCAGCGGCCACGTCCGGCAGCGTCCATGCACCAAGCACGAGCAGCAAGCAACCGCAAGCAACGTTTCGGCGCAGCCGTCCGTCTAGGCGGGTTGAGCCGAGGCCTCCGCTGGCGCGACTTTTCTTGATCGGAGCGACCTTTAACGCGACGCAGCGCGCTGAGCGAGGGCAAGCAACAGGCTGCATACCCTGCTGGCTCACGCGCCGCTCGGCATCAGCAGCCAACCCGCGACTCCGGCCCCGATGATCGCGACTGCGATGTTGAGCTTGTTCTTCCAGGCATACAGGAAGGCCAAGGCCGCGACAAAGATCGATACGGCCACCGCCAACGACGGCACACGCGCGGCGGTGACGAACGCCAGGTCAACCGTGGTCGCGGCGATTAGGCCGACCACCCCGGCGGCGACGCCGTCGAGGAAGGCGTGCATCTCCTTGACCTCTAGCACTGCCTCGAGCCGGTCGTAGAAGATCAGCGAGAAGGCAAACGCGGGAAGAAAGACGCCGGCGGTCATGACCAGCGCACCGAGCGGCCCGCCGGCAACATAGCCAACGAAAGTGGCGAAGATGATGAGCGGCGCGGGCAGCACCCCAGACAAGGCCAGGCCGTCGAGGAACTGGCCGTCGGTGATCCAGCCGCGGCCGACCGCGTCATTGCGGATGAACGGGATCGCCGTGTAGGCACCGCCGAAGGTGAGCAGGCCCGCCTTCAACCCGGCGACGAAGATGAGCAGCAGCGAAGCCTCGCCCTGGACGACCGCCTCCACCAGCGGCTGTGCGCGCGGCGCCCAGAGCGCCATCGCGGCGGCCAGCGCCACCGCGCCGGCAGCGACCAGGAGGGCGAGCCTGCCACGCTTGAGCATCCACAAGGCATAGACGCCGCCGGCGGCTGGCAGGGTGATCCAGAAGGCCACGCCGGCGGCGGAGGCGAGTGCGGCCACGATGGCGATGGCCCACAGCCAACGGTCCACCAGGATGTGCTCGCCGATCCGGTGCACCGCCCGTACGATCAGGGCGATCACTGCTGCCTGTACACCAAGGAACGCGGCGCCCAGTGCCGTGCCAGCGATGTCCATCCGGAAGTAAAGCCATGACAGCGCCAGCATCAACAGGAATCCCGGGAGCATGAATGCGAGACCGGCCAGCACCCCGCCCAGCCGCCCCTTCGCACGCATGCCCAGATGCACGCACAGCTCGTGCGCCTCGGGTCCGGGCAGCACCTGCATCACGGCCAGCAAGCGGTTGAAGCGTTCGCTGGAAATCCATCGTTCCTCGTTCACCAGTTCCCGGCGCAGCATGGCGACCTGCGCCACCGGGCCTCCCCAGGCAAGGAAGCCGAATTTGAGAAACCGCATGAAAAGCTGAAAGTACGTCAGCGTCGGAGGCACGGCCTCGGGGCCGGCAGCGCCGGTGGTCGTCTGCGCACTCATGCTGCCCCCGGTTCAGAGTTGAGGTTGGGACGGATGATCGAAGCGGCGCGCAAGCCGGTCAGGAAAAGTGTCATGGCGTTATAACAGGTGGTTGGTTGAATCAAAGTCGCTATCGGCAGTTGGGTGGGTTCCAGGTGTGGCTCGGGGTAACTTGGCGCGAAGCTCACCAATGTGCGGGGGGCTGGGCGGATCATCTGGGTCATCCTGGGCGACCGCCAGCTTGTTGAAAGTACGCGTACAGGGAGTCGAGCATTTTGCTCATCTCCGCCAGCAGCGCGTCGTCCTCGTCCAGGCGTTGATGCGCGCCTGCCAGCACGGCCTCGAAGCCTGCAGCCTCGGCGACCGGTTCGCCGCCCACGTCGAGCTGGTGTACAAGCGCGGCGACGCGCATGAGCGCAGCATCCTGCTCCAGGTCGAAGCTAGCCATTAGCGTCTCGAAGGTCACCCGCTCGCCCACGTGCGTAAACGCCGCGCCGTCGAAATCGAAACCGAGTGCGCCTTTCGGGCAATCTGACGGCTGGGACAGCCACTGAAAACGCGCATCGCGGTCGATGAAGCGCTGAATCAACCATGCGCTGGCAACGCGGTCCACCCAGGGCCGACGTCGCGTGGCCCAGCGCGAGATCTCGCGCTCCGATTTGTTCTTCCGGGCATGCAAACGCCGGATCCTGCCAATCATGTCCATGGTGATCACTCCTCGTCCTCTGCTGCACAAAAAAACAGCAGAGTAGGTTGAACACCTGGCTCAATTTTGGGTCGGCACAACCCTCATAAGTGGCTCAGTTTTCGGTCGGCGCCAACATGTCATCTCTTTCGCCACATTGACAGAAGGACAGGTTCAAAGCTCGGACACGTCGTTTCACGCGTGGATACAGTGCGATGAATATGTGATCGATTTCATGGCGCCGATGTTCCCGGAAGCCTGTACGTCCGCCGGCCACCCGTTCATCGCACCGCGGCGCATGTTTCAGAAGAAGTGGGCCGACATGGCTCCCAGCCATGAGCATCTGGATCAAGAAGGTGATTTTCCACCTAGTGCCAAATCCCGAACTGACCGTCAACCTCCGGCAATCGTTTCTGAAGAAGCCTGCCGGGGCAGATCTCGTCAACGTCTGCCTGCACTGGTACCGGAAACCACCGAAATCGATTCTTCCCGAGTTGCGGATGCAAAACGACTTGGGGGAAGTGACTCGGATCACATTGAACAACAGCGCGGTTTCAGGCGCTTGGTGAATTCACTCCGTGGCTCACATCAATCCCTTTAGTTCGCAGCACATGGAGGCAGCTTGCCGGGTGCTTGCAGACACCGAACGAGGTCTGACGGGCGCGCAGATCGAGCGACTGCTGCAGGAAATCAAAATCGCCGATGTGTCGCCTGGCATCACCAAGTGGAAGCGCCTTTTCAACGCGCTGGCGGAAGCGCAGAACCAGCACCAAATCGGTAATCACTTGATCTTGCTGATCAACCTTGCCATGAACCCGGTCAACTACGCGCGCGACCCAGGCGCTTTCCGGTGGCGGCGCGATGAGCTGAATGTGGTGGTTGCTTTTTCGGGTTTCTTCGTGCGCGAAGATGGCCGTGTAGGCTTTGCCGACAAGGCCACGACATTGGACGCCGCGCGCTCGCGCGCCTGCCGGCTGAAGTCGGCACTTGAAAGCCGCAAAGTCCATGCTGAAGTACTCAACTACTGTCGCGCCGAACTGCTGGATGAAAACTATTTCCATGCCGTCTTCGAGTCGACCAAAGGTGTCGCCGAGCGCATCCGTTCCATGTCTGGCCTGACCATGGATGGCGCCGAGTTAGTGAGCCGGACGTTTTCGACGCAAAACCCGATCCTGGTTTTCGGTTCGCTCGCCACCGAATCTGAGAAGAGCGAGCAAAAAGGCTTCGCCCATCTGCTGGTGGGCCTCTTCGGCGCCGTGCGCAACCCACTCGCCCATGCCCCCAAGACAAACTGGCCGATGTCCGAACAAGATGCCCTGGACATCCTGACACTGGTATCACTCATTCACCGCAAGCTGGATCGCACGCTGAAAGCGAATACCGCGGCGTTGTAGCGGCTCCCCGTGTCTCCAGAGGATGGGGGTACTACCCTTTCGCGGGTGATCGGTCGGCGCCAAGACAGCCATCACGTAAGCCGTAAGCGCAACCGCTCGACAAGTTCTTCCAACTCGACGAGCCCTGCAGTGCGGCATTCCGGACTCTGTGCGATGGCGAGCATGTCGGTGAGCACACAGGCCACGCGCCATGTCTGGTTGAACCTCTCGCTCGTTTTCTCCTCGCTGCAGTACCCGGCGTGAACCGCGGCCCCGATCGATGGGCCGAGGCCATCGGCGCAGATCGAGCGCCGGGTGGCTGAAATACGCATCGCCGAAGTCGATGAGGCCAGTCAACTGCCTAGTCTGCGGATCGACGAAGACGTGTTCGGGGCCGGGGTTGCTGTGCAAGGCCACCCAGGCGTCTGCGTCCGGCAAGGCGCGCATCGCGAGGCGCGCCAACTGCAACGGGTCGAGCGCGAACGGCCAGGGCTGGGCCGCCCGCGCCACGGCTGTGACGGCGTCGTCGAAGAGGCCGCCGAACCGTGTGCGAACGTCGGCCGCCGTGTGGTCGCCGGGGATCAGGCGCGCCTCGAACAGGGGTTGCTGAGGGATTGCGTGAATGCGACGCAGCATGCGCCCCAGGTCAACCAGCGTACGCCGGCGGAGGTCACCGTCGAACCTTGCCGAGTGCATCGGCACGCCGGGCATGCGCGTCATCAAGGTGTACTCGATCCCGGGTTCGGCGACGCCCCCACCAAGGACTCGTGGAACGCGTACGCCCTCCAGGCCTGCCAGCTGCTCCAACAGGAAACGCTCCTTGTCCAGGCTCGTTCGCGCGCGCAGCTGTTGTGGTCTCTGAACCTTCAGGATCAGGCCGTCGTCGATCGCATAGGTGCGCGCCTCGCCGCCGCTCTCGTCGACGGCCCTGACGGCCTTCGCGCCCGCCGCATGCAGGCGCACGATCGCGAGCACCGCGTCGGGATCGAGCACCGGGTCGGCCGCGTCGGGTTGTATGTAGAAGTCCTTGCCCATGTCTGTCCTCCAACGTCAACGTTGATGCCAATCCCAGCCTGCCGTCTCCATGGCCAGCAGCGCAGCGAAGCGACCCCGGCACCGAATCAGCTCGTCCGGCGCGCCTTGTTCGAGGATGCGGCCGTCCTCGATCACGATGACGCGATCGGCCTCCTGCGCCGTTGACAGCCGATGCGCCACGATCAGAACGGCACGGGACGAGTCGTGCGCGTCGCGGCGCAGCGCGGCGCGGAACGCAGCGTCGCTGGCGTGGTCGATCGCGGCAGTCGCTTCGTCGAGCAGCAACACGCCAGGCTGGCGCACCAGCGCGCGCGTGAGCGCGAGCAATTGCCGTTGGCCCGCAGACAACGCGGCGCCGGCCTCGCCCGCGTCCAGGGGCGTGTCGTAGCCCTGCGGCAGTGCCTGGATGAACGCATGCGCGCCCGTTGCCTTGGCTGCCGCTTCGCAAGCAGTCCGGGTCACGAGGACGTCGCCCATCGTGAGGTTGTCGAGCACGCTGCCACTGAAGAGTTGCAGCGTCTGCGGCACGACGCCCAGGCACTGACGGCGTTCCTCGTCCGTCATGGCGCGTGGATCCGCGCCCGCCACGCGAATTTCGCCGGACCAGGGCGCATACAGGCCACCGGCGAGGTGCATCAGGCTGCTCTTGCCGGCACCGGTGCGCCCGACCAGCGCGACGTGCTCGCCTGCGCGAACGCTCAAGGAGAAGCCGTTCAGCACGAGGCGATCGGCGACGTAGCCGAAGATCACATCCTTCAACTGGATCAACGGCTCCGGTTCGCTCCTTGCCTGTTGCACGGAATGGGCGACCGGTGTTTCCTCGACCGGCAGCGCCAAGACCTGGAACACGCGCTCCGCCCCGGACAGCGCGCTCTGCACGGTCTGCCATTCCTCGCCCAGCGTCGTTATCGGCGCGAAGAAGCGGCGAAACAGCAGCACGAAGGCCGTGAGCGTGCCGATAGAAACACCCCAGCCCGCCAGCGCGCCCTCGGCGCCTGCCCACAGCAGGCCGCAGACGATCAGCGACGCCAGGATGGCCATCAGCGGCGTGTAGATCGTTGAATAGCGTGTGGCCGCGAGATAGGCGTGTTGCGTGGCCTGCAGAGCGCCACGAAAGCGGTGCTCGAAGAACCCCGTTCGTCCGAAAGCACGAATGACCTCCGCGCCACCGAGGGTCTCCACGAGTGCCGTGTTGACGCTTCCCACGGCCTCCCGGCTGGCCCGTTCAGCGGCCAATACCCGCAGCTGGAACCAGCGCGTGAACCACAGCAGGGGCGGCACGGCCAGTCCGCAGAGCAGCGTCAGCGAGGGACTGAGCACGAGCATCGTCACCGTGATCGTGACCAGTCGCACGAGGTCGGCGACAAGGCTCGCGATGCCCGACGAGAACAGGCGGTCGATGGTGTCGATGTCTGCGGTGCAGCGACTGACGGTGTCACCCAACGGGGTCGTGTCGAAGTAGCGCGCAGGCAGCCGTTGCAGATGGCCAAACAGGCGCGCGCGCAGGTCGCGCAACGCCCGTTGGGCTGCGATCGCGGTGCCGTACGCAGACGCGAAGCCCAACGCCTGCTGCCCGGCCACGACCAGCAGGTAGAGCACGCCCAGCAGCATCAGGCCGTCGCCACGGCCCACGGCCAAGTGGGCGTCCACGGCCTGCCGCACGAGGAGCGGCGGCAGCACCTCCAGCGCCGCACCGGCAAGCACGCAGGCTGCGATGGCCACGAGCAGGCGTCTCTGCGGCGCCAGTAGCGAGCCCACCTGGGCGGTCGTGAGTCCTCGGCGTGTTGTCGGTGCCGGCTGTGACTGTGTTGCGGTCATGCGTCCTCCGGCTGTGCCATCGCGACCTGCGCCGCGTAGATCCGTGCATACAGGCCGCCCGCCAGCATCAGCTGTTCATGAGAGCCTCGTTCGACTATGCGTCCTCCATCCAACACGACGACGAGATCCGCCTGCGGGAAGGCCGCCAGCCGGTGCGAGCACAGGACGATGGTGGCCTGTCGCGCGGCCGGCGCCCCGCGGCCGAACTCCGCGCGCAGGCTGGCAATGATCTGAGCCTCCGTCGCGACGTCGACCGCCGAGAACGGATCGTCCAGCACCAGCAGCCGAGGTCCCGCCGCCGCCGCGCGTGCCAGTGCGACGCGCTGCCGCTGACCGCCGGAAATGCGAATGCCGCGCTCGCCGATCTCGGCATCGACGCCGTGCTCGAAGCCCGAAACGTCCTTCGCAAGCGCGGCGATTTCCAGGGCGCTCATCGTGGCGAGGTCGGCCTGCTCACGTCCCATGGTGATGTTCTCGCGCACCGTACCCGAGAACAGGAAGGGCTCCTGCGGCAGGTAACCGATGTCACCGCGATGTCGTGCGGGCGTGTCGCCGTCCAGGGAAACGGTACCGCCGGCGAGCGGGTACAGGCCCAGCAGAGCCTTCGCCAGCGCACTCTTGCCCGAGCCGACCGGCCCGGTCACTGCTACGAACGCGCCTGCCGAAATCTCGAGCGAGACCTGGTTCAGCGCCGTGACGGCGGCGTCGGCGTTGCCGTGAGAGAAGCTCACGTTGTGCAGGGATACGGCGAGCCCGCGTTCAACTCGTGACGCCGGCTCGGTGAGAGTCGAGCGCGGAGTCGTTCCGGCCAGGTAGCCGGCGCGAAACGAAGCGAACCGATGCTCGCCGCGAGCAGGCAGGGCCGCAGCGAGCAAGGGGGCGAGCCGCGCGTAGGCTGCGCCGCCTGCTTGCACCGAGTTCACGAGCTGCGGCACCCGAAATCCGCGCCCGGTGAAGCGCAGAAAAAGGTCCAGATAGGTCACGAACGCCCCCAGCGTCCACGCGCCTGCGATGACTTTTTCGCCGCCTTGCCACAACACCAGCACGATGCCGGCCGCCATCAGCGTGGTGTAGACCGCGGGCAGGCCGGCGCGGGGCCGCGCCACCGCGAGATTGGTGTGCGCCTGTGCATCTGCGAGCCGCTCGATCCGCGTCTGTGCGGCCTGCTTCATCCCCAGTAGCCTCGCGACGCGGATGCCGGACAGTTGCTCCTGCAGTCCCGCGGTCAACGCGCCGTTGGCTTGTCGAGCCGCCGTCGTACGTTGGTGAATAAAGCGTCCGGCGGCCCAGGCCAGCACCATCGCGAAGGGCACGGGAATCAGCGCCTGCAGGGTCAACGACCAGTCCAGCACCAGCATGGCGACGAAGAACGACATCAAGAACAGGAGCGTGTCCCAGGTCTCGACGATCACCTCGCGGATGCCGATGCCCAGCACCTCGACGTCACCGATGACGCGCGCCATGGTGTCGCCAACAGGCGTGGCAGTCAGCTTTGCCATCGGCCAGGCGAGCACCCCGCGCAGCGCATCCGCGCGCAGATTGGCGCGGATGCGCGCGTTGGCCGTCATCAACCACCAGCGCTTGCCCAGTCGAGGCAGTTCTGTGGCGAGGGTTGCCGCGGCGAACAACGCGACGGCCTGCAGCAGCGTCGCGCGCGTCGCCTGGCCATGCGCGAAGTGCGTCGCGGCGTCGATCGCGCGCCCGAGGCACACGGCGGGCAGGACCACGGCTGTGTTCATGACGACGCCTGCCAGGGAGCCGAGGACAAGCTGCCCGGCGGTCTGCCGGTAGTAGGGACGCAGTGTCCAGAGGTAGTGCGCCATGTCAGTCGCCTGCGTGCATGCAATCCCTAACCGTTCACGGCTCTCGTTTGGGCATGGGCCGCACCAGCCCCCGATACACAACGAACTGCGCATCGTCCTTGTATTGCAGCTTCTGTCCGTCGCGCAGGACTTGGTAGCAGATCGGTTCGTCCTTGCTGATTTCCGGCTGCAGCAGGCATAGCTGATTGCCTTTGACGGACCAGCGCGCAGACCGCTGGCGGCCGTTCTCTAACCGTTCGACGCGCCCGTCCGCGAAATACTTGTGCCCCCAATGGTGTTCATCAGTCACGTACTTGCCGCTGATGGCGGCACGGATCTGCGGGCCAGTCAGCGGCACCTCCTTGGCAGTCGCGGCAAGTGCGCAGAACACGGCTCCGGCGGCGGTGAGGCGCGCGAGGTGCCGGGTGGGGCTGCTTGGGAGGCGCTGCGGCACCGAGCTGAAGGTTTTCTTCGTCATTTCGCAGCCTTCTGCGCGTCCAATGCCTTCTTTACCGCCAGGGCCAGATCCACGGCTTTGCCCTTGCCCCAGTAATGCAGAAAGACGTAGCGCGGTTCCTCGTGGGTCATGTGCTGGTGGATTGCCACGATGTTGATGCTCTGGCCACGCATGGTCTTCAGGACCGTCTGCAGTTCGTTTTCATGCATGGCGAAGTCGCCATCAACCACCGCATGCTCATCGTCGCCGGCAAAGGCCGCCCAGGTATTGATGCCCATTTCATTGCCGACGGTGGTTCCATGCATCTTGGCTGTGCGGCCAAGGGTTACTTTCACCATGCCATCCTTGACCTGCGCCTTGCTGCCCAGAATCTCCTCGATGGGTGCAGCAGTCACATGGCTTGGCGATGCGATGTCACCCGCGAAGCTGCTGGCCGGCGTGCCTTGGGCGGCGCGCACCTGCGCGATGCGGTCGTACACCGCCTTCACGCCTGTGGCGAGCTTGCGTGCATCCCCCATGCCGCCGATGTGCATGAAGAAGACCTTGGGTTGGTCGAAGAAGAAGTGGTTGTGCAGCGCAGTCACTTCCAGGCCGTTGTCCAGCGCGGCGCTCATCGCCGGGTTGACTTCATCCTCGAACAGCACCGTATCGCCCATCATCATGGTGGACGAGCCCATTGGCGTGAACGCGGCCCAGGAGGTGAGCCCCATGAACGGTGGCATGGTCCAGCGATCGACATTGATCTTCACGTCGTCGCGTGGCTTGCTGACCTTGAAGACGTTTTCCGCCCGGTTGTAGCTGCCCTTGAGGCCGGTGGCCGTTTCGATGGCAGCCGTGTCGATGGCCTGGGCCATGGCCGGGGCGCCTGTAGTAAGCAGGCCCGCGGCCAGGGCCAGTGTGGAGAGGGTTAGACGCAGCATGGTGTTTCCTTGGTAGTTGGCGGGATGCAGCTCCGGGGGCTGGCCGGAGCGGGTAATCGAGGCAGGTGCCGGTCAATCGAACGGATATTTCGACGACAGAGGTTCCGGAGTGACCTCGTAGAGGTCTTGGCCGTGGGCGCGCAGCAGATAGGCCTTGCCTTTGCGCAGTACCGTCCAGCATTCGGGCTCTACACCCGTGCTGATGCTTACGCACAATTCCTTGCCCACGATCTTCCAATGCCCCTGGTGCGGCCGCCCCAGTTCAATGGACTTCGTGCGTCCATCGGGAAGGAGGTAAGCGGACCAGTGCGCGCCTTCGGATATGACATTGCCGACGAAGACTGTCTTGATCTGCGCGCCGGTGAGTTCGCTGGGGCCGGGCGCTGCCGATGTCGCCACCAGGCTCAGGGACTGAATGAGTGTGGCGAAGGCAAGACGGGGGATTGCGGACATTTAGTGCATTTTCAATTGGGCGGATCAGGCTGGCATGACCGGCGGCCAGTTGTGTGTCTCGGCCTGGCATGCGCGGCACCACGCATAGAGGGCGTCGTACATCACCATGCCGTGCTGGAGCATTTCGTGGTCGTCGCTAAAGTTGTGCGACAGCCCGAGCGAGAGCGCATAGAGCCCTGCTGATTGCGGCGTCAGGTCAAGCCGGGAGGTGTCGGCGCCGCGCACGATCTCGGCTAACTGGCGCAGCGCTGGGTCGTCCAGGTGGTACTTCGACAGGAAGGCATCGAAACTGCACAGCTCACCCACATGGCTTAGTTCGACATTCGGGATGTCGTAGGGGATGGCGCCGGTAGCGTTGGCGGTTTTCAGCACCTCGCTGGCCGGCACATAGAGAAATTCCGCCTGCTGGTCGATGAAGCGCGCAACCAGCCAGGGACAGGCGATGCGGTCGATCTTGGGGCGTTCGCGTGTAATCCACTTCATGGTGCTACTCCTTTGCTTCAAATGTCACGCCAGCAGCGCGACAGGCTTCGATGCCTCCGGCCACGAAGCGTGCATCGAGGCCATGCGCTCGTAGCGCGAGCGCCACCGACTGGCTGACTTCATGGCCGTGCACGCAATACACAAGGACGGGTTTAGAGGAATCGATTTCACGGCTCCAATTTGCCAACTGCACGGGATCGCGCCGAATGGCCCCGGCGATGCGATCAGGCGCTTGTGCGTAGCCTGCCGTGCGTCGCACGTCGATCAGTTGGAGGTCACCGCCGACTTTCTCTGGTGCGGCCGACCAGGGCAGTGCATCAGCCTCGATGGCGGCAGCGTAGCGCTGCATCACGGCATTCCAGCGGATGTTTTGCATGAATGCGTCAACATACGCGGCCGCCTTGGCACCGAAATCCATGTGGTAGGCGTGCTCGTACATGTCCAGTGCCAGCAGCGGTGTGGCGCCGGCCAGCAGGTTCGTATGGTCAGCCGCCCAATGGTTGATCAGCCGCGCCTCGCGTGTGGACCATGACAGCAGCGCCCACCCCGAGCCGCCGCCCATGGCCTTGGCCAGTGCGGAGAATTCCGTGCGCCAGCGGTCAACGCTGCCAAAGTCGCGGGCCAAGGCAACTGCCAGGCCGGAGTCCGGCAATGCACCGTCGCCTCCCAGCGTGTCGAAGTACAGCTCGTGGAGCCAAGCGGAATTGGCGGCGATCAGCTCTTCGCGCTTCAGGCCATTGATCATGAAGACCGGAGCGGTCGGCCAATCCAGGTGCGCCAGTTGCTGGCGAATAGCATCCAGGCGCTTGACTGCACCGGTGTAGTTGTTCGCGTGATGGCTGAGGATGAGTTCCTCGGACAGCCCGTTGAGGGCAGCGAGGTTGATGGTAAGGGGGCGTAGTTGTAAATCCATTGGAGTGTTCCTAGAAATGTGGCAAGTCATGGGTTAAGGCGTGGACTCCTCTCGCTTCTATTCAGCTGTGGGTCACCAGCGGGTAGACGACCAGCCCAATCAGTGCCGCGGCAGCGACAACGATCGGCTCCGGCAACTTCTTGAATTTCCAAAGCAAGGCAGCAGTCCCCAGGGCGAGTAGCGCCGTGGGAACGTCCTTGATCGAGCGCACCCCGATAACTACCACGGCTCCGGCCAACGATCCGATGGCGGCTGCCGTCACGCCATCGACGAATGCCACGATTCCCGGTTTCTTTCCGTATTTCTTGAAGTACGGGGCTGGCAGGACTGTGAAGAGATAGCACGGCAGGAAGGTTGCCAGCGCCGCAGCAACCGCGCCCCAGAAGTCCGCGACCAGAAAGCCGATGAACCCGGTAGTGACGACGACAGGACCGGGAGTGATCATGGCGACTGCGACAGCGTCTAGGAACTGGTGATCGGTCAACCATCCGTACTCTTTGACTACTCCGCTATACAGAAACGGGACGATAGCTAGGCCGCTACCAAAAACAAAACTGCCCGCGTAGAAGAAATACTTGGTGATCTGCCACAGCTTGGTCCAGTCGACGTTGGACAAGCCAAGCAAGGCCAGCAAAGGAATAGCACTGCTGTGCAGCGTGCTGGACGGCTTAATAAATTTCGGCGGCGCGCGCAACAACCACACGAGAACGCCTGCGCCCAGGAACAGCCACAGTTCCTCGGATTGGGTGATGATCGTCACCGCCGCCGCTACTGCAAAGATGGCCCATTGCAGTTTGTCTTTGCCGATGTTCTTGGTAGAGAGCTTCCAGGTGCTGATAGCAATGATCCCAATGACAGCGGAACTCACGCCATAAAACACGGCCTGCATCCAACCCAGGCCGCCGAAATGCGTATAGGCCCAACCCAGTCCGATCACCATCAGAAACGAGGGCAGCACAAAAGCGAGGCCCACCAGGGTGGCCCCTAGGAAGCTGTAGTGAACAAAGCCCAGGTAGATGGCCAACTGCGCGGCTAACGGTCCTGGCGCGAGCTGCGCCAAGGCCAGCCCTTCCTTGTAGTCTGCCTCGGTGAACCATTGGCGCCGTTCCACCAAGTCGCGATCCATGTAGCCGGCCAGGGCTACGGGTCCGCCGAAGCCCAGTGCTCCGAGCCGTAAGAAATAAGCAATCAATTGCCACAGCGTATAGCTGCGAGGCGCCGCACTGCTGATGGCTGCAGCTGAAGTGGTCTCGTTCATGAAGATTCGTTCCTAAAAAAGTGATCTGAGTTAAAGAAGTGATCTGAGGTGGGTCGTCACGTTTTGCGACTACTGGAGAAATGGGCATGGAGCGAATCCAGCACGCCGCCGATGTCGACCAGCAGCGCGTCGTCGTCCGGCCAGCGCTTGCGTGCGCCGGCCAGCACGGCCTCGAAGCCGCTGGCCTCGGGTGTGGTCGCGCCACCCACGTCGAGCGCATGCACCATGGCTCCCAGGCGCGAGAGACCCCGATCGTCCTCCAGGCCGAAGCTCGCCAGCAGTACCTCGAACGTCACCCGCTCGCCCACGTGCGAGAAAGTCGCGCCGTCGAAATCGAAACCCAGCGCATCGGACGGGCAGTCTGCTGCGGTGTTCAGCCACAGAAAGCGCGCATGCGGGTCGATAAAGCGCTGGATCAGCCAGGCGCTCGCCACGCGGTCCACCCAGAGATGGCGGCGCGTGGCCCAGACTCGTCCCTGGTACTGCATGCGATCACGCCGAGCAATGTTGCCCGCTGTTGGCTGCGGCTCACCGGGTGACTGCATGGCTTCGAGGGCGTTGGCGAAATCGCGCCACTGGGCGTCGGCGCGGATCGACGTCTCACCGGGAAAGAAGTCGATTTTGCGGATGACCTCATAGGCACGCGCATGCTTGCGCTGTGTACGCTGGAGTTCGGCTGCGCTCAGGGCGGAGAGCGTCTGGCGTGCTTGCGCCAGTTCCTCTAGCCAGGGGGTGTAATCGGCCGCCCGGTCGAACAACGCCTGAAAGGTGGCCTGTTCGGTCATGTTCCGGGCTTGCACCTGCAGCAGCCAGGCTTGCCCGCCTTCCTGCAGCGCCTCGTCGGCCAATACCTGCAGTTGCGCAGCCTGTTCGGCTTGGGCGGGCAGTAGATAGGCGCCGTCGCGCAAGGCGGCACAGCCGAGCGTCTTGACCGCGCGCCAAATCCGCATGCGTGCCGTGGCGCTCGCGGAGGGGAGGCTGACGATGAGGGTCAGCCAAGAGTCGGAGGTGAGAGTCATGGCAACAGCTTAAATCCATGTCACGGTCGTTGCAATGATGTAGCGATCTCTACAAAATAACTGCTACTGGGTTCAGAAGATTTGCACCCCGCGCTGGGGCGTGTCGGCGCGCGGCGCCGTCAGGCTCTCGGGCGTTGCCCCGTGCTTCGTGCCGAATCACGGCCATGCGGCGTCGATCCTTCACGCAACTGCGGCCCTGATCGCAGATCCGGGCCTGCGCGCTGCGCTTGCTAATACCGGGTGTGCCTGGGTGGCCACCAAGCAGCAGGAAGCCGTCCATACCCTTCAGGAAAACGCACGCCTCCTGGGCGATTTGTCGCGCGCCCAGGGCGATCTGCACCAGGCTCAGGAAGAGGTGCGAGGCCTGCGGCCGCTCAAGGATGAACTGGGGTTTGCGCAAAGGCGCTCCGAGGAATTGGGCCGGCGCCTGGTTGAGCAGGACGCGGCCGTCCAGCAGCTCAGCACTTCCAAAGAGCAGTTGCAGGCCAAGGTCGACGAGCTGCTTTCCGCCAAACAACAGCTGGAACTGGCGCTGGCGACGGCCAGGTCATCCGTCACGGCCCAGGAGCAGGTCGTGGCCAGCATGCTTGAGCGCTTCAGTACGCCGGCGATTGGCCCTAATTTGGTTGCGAACCCGGTTGAAGAGGCCGGTCGTCCAGGGAAGAGAGAGTCGAAAAAGTCAACGGGGACAGGCACTTAAGCCTGTTTCTGCTGGGTTTTACATGAATCCCTGCCGACCCTCATGTCGGTACAGCGCTTCCCACAACGACGAAGTCGACGACACCATGGTGTGCGCCACGAGGTCCTCGGCGACTTCGCGCACTACGAACTGTGCGCTCTGTCGGAGCTGAAGAACGCGCTGCGCTCGGGTGACGTGTGGGTGCAGGGTTCACGGCAGTTCAAGGACTTCGACGAGTACCTGGTACCGGGCGAGAAATTCACCACCTTGAAGCTGGCCAACGAATTGCCGCTGGCAGTGGCCACCGATTGCGATCAGTATTTGCACGACCGACTGGCATTGCTGGAACAGCAGCTTGCCACCGTCAACCGCATGGCGGCGGCCAATGATCTGCCGGATGCCATCATTGCCGAGTCCGGCCTGAAGATCACGCCGCTGGACGCGGCGGTGCCGGAGACCGCACAAGCCCTAATCGACCAGTCGGCGATGCTGCTGCCACACGTCAAGATTACCGAACTGCTGATGGAAGTTGATGAGTGGACAGGCTTCACCCGGCATTTCACGCATCTGAAGACCGGCGACACGGCCAAGGACAAAACCTTGTTGCTGACGACGATCCTGGCTGATGGCATCAATCTCGGGCTAACCAAGATGGCCGAGTCCTGCCCAGGCACGACTTACGCCAAGCTGTCGTGGCTGCAAGCCTGGCACATCCGGGATGAAACGTACTCAACGGCGCTGGCCGAACTGGTCAACGCGCAGTTCCGGCAATCCTTTGCCGGAAACTGGGGCGATGGCACCACGTCATCGTCGGATGGCCAAAATTTCAGAACCGGCAGCAAAGCGGAGAGCACCGGGCATATCAACCCGAAGTATGGAAGCAGTCCAGGCCGGACGTTTTATACCCATATCTCCGACCAGTACGCGCCCTTCAGCACCAAGGTAGTCAACGTCGGCGTGCGTGATTCAACCTATGTGCTCGATGGCCTGCTGTACCACGAGTCGGACTTGCGGATCGAGGAGCACTACACCGACACAGCGGGCTTTACCGATCATGTCTTCGGCCTGATGCACCTACTGGGCTTCCGATTCGCGCCACGTATCCGAGACCTGGGCGACACCAAGCTATTCATCCCAAAGGGCGATGCCGCCTATGACGCGCTCAAGCCGATGATTAGCAGCGACCGGCTGAACATCAAGCAGATACGCGCCCATTGGGATGAAATCTTGCGGTTCGCCTCTTCGATCAAGCAGGGTACGGTGACGGCCTCGCTGATGTTGCGCAAGCTCGGCAGCTATCCGCGTCAGAACGGACTGGCCGTTGCACTGCGCGAGCTGGGGCGCATTGAGCGCACGCTGTTCATACTGGATTGGCTGCAAAGCGTGGAGCTGCGCCGCCGCGTGCAGGCCGGACTCAACAAAGGCGAGGCGCGCAACGCGCTGGCCAGGGCGGTGTTCTTCAACCGACTGGGCGAAATCCGCGACCGCAGTTTTGAGCAACAACGCTACCGGGCCAGCGGCCTCAATCTGGTAACGGCGGCCATCGTGCTTTGGAACACGGCCTATCTGGAACGGGCAACCAATGCTTTGAACGGGCACGGCAAACCGGTAGACGAGACGCTGTTTCAATACCTGTCACCGCTGGGGTGGGAACACATCAATCTGACCGGCGATTACCTCTGGCGCAGCAGCACCAAGGTCGGCGCAGGCAAGTTCAGACCGTTGCGACCACTGCCACCGGCTTAACGTGCTTTATTTTCCGTTTTCTGAGACGACCCCCTCCAGCAGATCGGCCATGCGCGGCAGGTCGGGCTCGGCGCTGGTCACCAGCAAGATGGCGCGCTCATAGGCGGCGCCCGCAATGGGCAGCATGCGGCAGTCGCCCATGAAGCGCTCCAGGCCCGTCCAGTGCGGCACCAGGCCCACGCCCATGCCGTCGGCGGCCAGCATGGCAATGGCCTCCAGCGCGTCCAGGTCGCACAGCACCGCAGGCTCCAGCCCCTGGTCGGCCAGCCAGTCGGCTGCATGGCGGCCACCCCAGGCATCGGGGTCGTAGCGTATGTAGGGCAGGCTGCGCAGCAGCGCGGCAGGCCGGCCGCGTGCCTGGGGCGGTGCCAGCAGCACCAGCGGCTCGCGGCGCAGCTGCACGCTGCGCAGCGCCTTGGGCAGTTCAAAAGGGGGCGCCACGATGACGGCGGCATCGAGCTCGCCGGCCTGCAGCATCTGGAACAGGGCGCGCGAGGTGCCCGGCACGATGACGGGCCGGCACTGTGGCGCCGCCTGCGTGAGCTTGCGCAGCGCAGCCGGCAGCATGCCCGTGAGCGCGGTCGAGATGGCGCCGATGCGCAGCGTGCCGGCCAGGCCATCGGCGCTGGCATCGCTGCCCAGCAGCGCGGCCTCGCGCACCAGGCGCCGCGCACGCGGCAGCAGGGCCAGGCAGGCCTGGGTGGGGCGGGCCGCATGGCCGCTGCGCGAAAGCAGGGCAAAGCCCAGCTCGCGCTCCAGCGCCTGCACGCGCTGGCCCACGGCGGCGGCGGTCAGGTGCTCGGCGCGCGCCGCATCGGCGATGGAGCCGCTGTCCACCACGGCGATCAGGCTCTTGAGATAGCGGGTCTCCAAAAGATTTCCTTGGGGATTGCAAAGAAATCAACGCTATCACTTTTGAAAAGCCTCTGCTAGGCTCGCGCCACCCACGGCAGGCCACGGCCTGCGAACCTGACTGCACCACAAGCACAACCAAAGGATCAGCCATGCGCACCAGCTTCCACCTTGCCTACCATGTCCGCGATCTGGACGAAGCGCGCGCCTTCTACGGCACGCTGCTCGGCTGCCAGGAAGGCCGCAGCACCGAGACCTGGGTGGACTTCGACTTCTTCGGCCACCAGATCTCGCTGCACCTGGGCGAGCCCTTCCCGGTCACGAACACCGGCCGCGTGGGCGACCACATGGTGCCCATGCCCCACCTGGGCCTGGTGATGGCCATGGACGACTGGAAGGCCCTGGCCGCGCGGCTGTCGGGCGGCGTGGTGGATTTCGTGCTGCAGCCCGGCATCCGCTTCGAGGGCGAGCCCGGCGAGCAGGCCACCATGTTCTTCCGCGACCCCAGCGGCAATCCCATCGAGGTCAAGGGCTTCGCCGACCTGGACAAGGTCTTCGCCAAATGAGCGGTTCGCTGTCTCCGCGCGCCTCGCTCCCCCCGCTCCCCTTCGTCTGCGCACCCGGCTACCCGGCAGCCCAGGCCTGGCTGCAGGCCCTGCAGGCCGCCCTGCCCGAGGAGCGCGTGGTGGCGCTCGATACGCTGGATGCCGACCAGCGCGCGGCCTGCGAGGTCGCCATCGTCGCCAACCCCCAGCCTGCCGACCTGCGCACGCTGCCGCGCCTGCAATGGGTGCACAGCGTCTGGGCCGGCGTGGAGCGCCTGGTGGCCGACCTGGGCGATACCGACCTGCGCATCGTCCGCCTGGTGGACCCGCAACTGGCCGACACCATGGCCGAGGCCGTGCTGGCCTGGACCCTGTACCTGCACCGCGACATGCCGCGCTATGCCCGCCAGCAGGCCGCGCGCCAATGGCTGGCGCATGACGGAGTGCGCGCGCAGGACAGGACGGTGTCGCTGCTGGGCCTGGGCGCACTGGGCAAGGCCGCCGCGCAGCGGCTGCTGTCGGCAGGCTTCCAGGTGCGCGGCTGGAGCCGCACGCCCAGGCACATGGACGGCGTGCAATGCCATGCGGGTGATGCCGAGCTGCCCGCCATGCTGGCGCAGACCGACATCCTCGTATGCCTGCTGCCGCTCACGCCGCAGACGCGCGGCCTCGTCGGCGCGCAGGCGCTGGCCGCGCTGCCTGCCCATGCCTCGCTGATCAACTTTGCGCGCGGCCCCATCGTGGACGATGCCGCGCTGCGCGCCGCCCTGGACGGCGGCCGCCTGGCCCATGCCGTGCTGGACGTGTTCGAGCAGGAGCCCCTGCCCGAAGCGTCATGGCAATGGGCGCACCCCGCCGTGACCGTGCTGCCCCACATCTCGGCACCCACGGACCGCGCGACGGCATCGGCCATCGTGGCGGGCAACATCCGGCGCTGGCGCGCCAGCGGCGAGCTGCCGCAGGCGGTGGACGCGGCGCGGGGCTATTGAGGGCGGGGCCTGCCCTTCGGCCGCGCAGGCTCCCCGAGCAGTCCCGAGGTGCTCAGCGGCCCCGGCGACAGCTGCTGTCCCCAGGCCTGCGTCAAGGCCTCGATGGCATCGCCCACCACGCGGCAGGCCTGGGTGAGCTTGCCGTGCCGGGGCAGGGCAAGCGTCACATGGCGCACCAGGCCGGGGTTGACCAGGCGGCTGGCCTGCAGCCGGCCCTGGCGCAGTTCGGCATCGATGGAATACGGGCCGATCACCGAGTAGAGGCCGGGCGCATGGGCCACGAGCTCCTTTTGCACGGTCAGCGAGTCGGCCTCGGCCGCCGCCGCGAGCCGAAAGCCGTGGCTGTGCGCGGCCTCATCGAGCGCGTCGCGCCAATGGCTGGGGCGGCGCGGCAGCACCAGCTGCAGGCCGTCGAGCGCGGCGAACTCCGTGGTGGGCGCCAGGGTCAAGGGGTCGCCAGGGCGCGACACCAGATAGCTGTGCGCGGTGCTCAGCAGCCGCTCGTCGCCGCCGGCCGGGCGCGCGAAGCGAAAGAGGATGGCCAGGTCCACGGCGCCGCTGTCCAGCAGCGCGTCGAGCTCCGTGCCCTGGGCCTCGGTGATGTTCAGGCGTATGCCGGGGTGCTCGCGCTGCAGCCAGTCGAACACATGCGTCATCAGCGGGTGCGCGGCCGAGGGCACGATGCCCAGCCGCACCTCGCCCCATAGCTGGCCTGCGTCCGCACGCAGCGTTTCCTGCAATTGCTCGGTTTCCTGCAGCCAGCTGCGCAGCCGCAGCGCGGCCCGCGCGCCCAGCGGCGTCAGCGTGACGCCCCGGCCCGTGCGCCGCAGCAAGGGGCCGCCCAGAGACGCTTCGAATTCGCTGATCTGCCGGCTGATGTGCGACTGCACGGTGTGCCGCCGTGCCGCGACCTTGCTGATGCTGCCGGCTTCGGAGACCTCGAGGAAGAGCTTGACGCTGGGCAGGTGCATGGTGATTACCCGGTTGAGGTATGCCTGATGAGGCAATTCTGAAAGCCTGAAATTCTATCTATCCAGATATCAACGGGATTTCTACAGTGCAGTCATGCCTTGCCAGCGGCCTTGCCTTGGCAGGTTTTCCAGACACCGAACCTAAGGAAAATCCGTTGAAACTCGCCAGCTTCATCCATGCCGGACAGCCCCGCTACGGGCAGGTTCTGGCCGAGCGCTTCCTGCTGCCGCCCGCCGACTTTCTCGCCCGCCATCCCGACCTGCTGTCCGTGCTGCGCGCACAGGCGCTGGGCGAGCTGGAGCAGGCCCTGCAGGCCGGCGCCGTGTCCGTCGATGCGGCGCAGACCCAGGCGCTGCCCGTCATCCCCAACCCCGGCAAGCTCATCTGCGTGGGCCTGAACTACAAGACCCATGTGGCCGAGACGCGGCGCGCCGACAGCGAGCACCCGTCGCTGTTCCTGCGCTTCAACGACAGCCTGGCCGCCGATGGCGACGAGCTGCTGCGCCCGGCCTTTTCGGAGCGTTTCGACTGGGAGGGCGAGCTGGCCTTCGTCATCGGCCGGGGCGGGCGCCACATTGCAAAGGAAGATGCCTTCGACCACATCGCCGGCTATGCCTGCTTCAACGATGTGAGCGTGCGTGACTGGCAGCGCCATACGCACCAGTTCACGCCCGGCAAGAACTTTCCCGGCACGGCGCCCTTCGGCCCCTGGCTGGTCACGCGCGACGAGGTGGCCGACGTGCGCAGCCTGGCGCTGCAGACCCGCCTGAACGGCAGCGTGATGCAGCAGGCCAGCCTGGGCGACCTGATCTTCGACATCCCCACCATCGTGGCCTATGTGTCGCGCTTCACGCCGCTGTCGCCCGGCGACGTGATCGCCACGGGCACGCCGGGCGGCGTGGGCGACCGCCGCGAGCCGCCTCTGTACATGAAGCATGGCGATGTGGTCGAGGTCGAGATCACGGGCCTGGGCGTGCTGCGCAACCGTATCGGCACGGATAGCGCTGCCGTCTGACTCCGGAGAAATTCATGGATAACCAACAAGCGATTTCGCAGCGGCCCCGGCTGCGCATTGCCGTCGATATCGGCGGCACCTTCACCGACATGGCGGCGTTCGACGAGGCCAGCGGCCGGCTGCTGTTCGGCAAGGCCCTGTCCACGCATGGCGAGCTGGTCAACGGCATCCAGGCCACGATAGACAGCGCGGGCATCGACTGGCGCGACGGCCATCTGTTCCTGCACGGCTCCACCATTGCCATCAACACGCTGCTGGAGCGCAATGGCGCCCACACCGCGCTGCTGATCACCGAGGGCTTTCGCGACATCTACGAGATCGGCCGCGTGAACCGGCCCGATGCCTACAACCTGTTCTTCAACAAGCACCAGCCGCTGGTGCGGCGCTCGCTGCGCCATGAGGTGTCCGAGCGCCTGCGCGCCGACGGCAGCCTGCACAAGCCGCTGGACGAGGCGGCCGTGCGCGAGCTGGCCCGCGAGCTGGCAGGGCAGGGCGTGGAGGCCGTGGCCGTGCTGCTGCTGCATTCCTACCGCAATCCGGCGCACGAGCAGCGCGTCAAGCAGATCCTGCAGGAAGAGATGCCGGGCGCCTTCGTCTGCGCCTCGCACGAGCTGTCGCAGGAGTACCGCGAGTTCGAGCGCGTGTCCACCGCCGTGGCCAATGCCTATGTGGGGCCGCGCGTGTCGCAGTACCTGGGCCAGCTGGAGAACCACCTGGGCGGCAAGGGCTTCGAGGGCGATTTCTACATCGTGCAGTCCACGGGCGGCCTGTTCCCGGTCGAGCATGCCAAGGTGGGCTGCGTTCGCATGCTCGAATCGGGTCCGGCGGCCGGCGTGATCGGCGCCCAGGCCATCTGTGCGCAACTGGGCATGGGCGATGCCATCGCCTTCGACATGGGCGGCACCACGGCCAAGGCCGGCGTGATCAGCGAAGGCCGGCCGCTGACCACGGGCTCGGCGCTGATCGGCGGCTACGAGCAGGCCCTGCCGATACAGATCCCGATGATGGACATCCACGAAGTGGGCACGGGCGGCGGCTCCATCGCCCGCGTGGAGACGGGCAACGCGCTGCGCGTGGGCCCGCAGAGCGCCGGCTCCATCCCCGGCCCCGTGGCCTATGGCCGTGACGGGCTGGAGCCCACCGTGACCGACGCCAACCTGGTGCTGGGCCGGCTGGACGCGGAGCATTTCCTGGGCGGCGAGCTGCAGCTGGACATGGACGCCTGCCAGCGCCAGATGGCCGAGCGCGTGGCGACCCCGCTGGGCCTGGAGCCCACCGAGGCGGCCGACGGCATCCTGCGCATCGCCGTGACGCAGATGTCGCATGCCGTCAAGGCCGTGACCACCGAGCGCGGCCTGGATGCGGGCAGCTTCACCATGGTCGTCTACGGCGGCGCGGGTCCGCTGCACGCCTCGGCCATTGCGCGCGAGATCGGCATCCGCAAGGTGCTGATCCCCTATGCGCCCGGCTATTTCTCGGCCTACGGAATGCTGTTCTCCGACCTGCGCTACGACTATGTGCGCTCGGTGTTCCGCAAGCTGGGCGAGGTGTCCTTCGAGGAGATCGAGGCCGCCTACCAGAGCATGGAGGACGAGGGCCGCGCCGCGCTGGCGCAGTCCGGCATCGCGCCGGACGGCATCGTGATCGAGCGCGCCGCCGACATGCGCTACGTGGGCCAGGAGCATGCGGTGACCGTGGACCTGCCCATGGCCTTCTTCGAGGGACGGGACCGCTCGGCCATCAAGCGCCAGTTCGACGAACTGCACAAGGTGCGCTACGGCACCTCGGCCCCGCAGGAGCCGGCCGACCTCGTGAGCCTGCGCGTCACCGTGCTGGGCACGATGAAAAAGCCGCCCCGGCACAGCGTGGAGCGCGGCAGTGCCGAGCCCAGCCGTGCCTCCGTGCGCACGGTCAAGCCCGTCTATTTCCGCTCCAGCGGCTGGGTGGACACGCCGGTGCATCTGCGCGAGCGCCTGCTGGCGGGCAACGAGATCGCGGGGCCCGCGCTGATCGAGGAACACGCATCCACCACCGTCGTGCAGCCCGGCGACCGGCTGCGCGTGGACGAACTGGGCAATCTGCAAATCGACATCGGGAGCGACCGCACATGAACCACCCCACTGACTCCAGGCCCGTCGATCCGGTCACGGTCGAGATCATCCGCAACGGCCTGTACGCCGTCACGGAGGAGATGAAGACCAACCTGACGCGCACGGCCTACAACCTCATCATCTACGAGGCGCTGGACTTCACGGTCGGCCTGTTCACGCGCGAGGGTGACACGGTGTCCATCGGCCTGGGCCTGCCCATGTTCATCCGCGGCATGTCGGAGACGGTCAAGGCCAAGATCCGCCACTTCGGCTACGAGAACATCCTGCCGGGTGACATCCTGGTCACCAACGATGCCTACACCACCGGCAGCCACCTGAACCACTTCACGTTCACCATGCCGGTGTTCCATGAGGGCCGGCTCGAAGGCTTCACCTGCTGCATGGCCCACTGGCTGGACGTGGGCGGCACGCTGGGCAACGTCACCACGGACATCTTCAGCGAAGGGATACAGATCCCCATCATGAAGTACCAGCGCCAGGGCGAGGTCAACCAGGACCTGATCGACATCATCGCGATGAACGTGCGCCTGGCCGAGCGGGCCCTGGGCGATCTGCGCGCGCAGATCACGGCCATCACCACGGGCGAGCGCCGCTATGTGGAACTGCTGCAGCGCTATGGCGTGGATGCGGTCAATGGCGCCATCGCGCAGATCATGGATTCCAGCGAGGCCGTGGCGCGCAAGAACACGCTGTCGATTCCCGATGGCGTGTACGAGGCCGAGTCCTTCATGGACGACGACGGGCTGGACATCGGCAAGCGCATTCCCATCCGCGTCAAGGTCACGGTGCAGGGCGACGAGATGACGGTGGACCTGTCGGATGTCTCCAAGCAGGTGCGCGGCTTCTACAACTCGGGCTTCACCACGGGCATCGCCTGTGCGCAGGTGGCCTACAAATGCCTCACCACGCCGACCGACTACCCGGTCAACGACGGCAGCTTTCGGCCGCTCAAGGTGATCATGCCCATGGGCACGGTGATCAGCGCCGAGAGGCCGTATCCCATGCGCGTGTGGATGACCTTCCCCATGACGGTGATCGACACCATCTTCAAGGCCCTGGCGCCCGCGATTCCCGACCGCTCCATCGCGGGCCACCATGCGGACCTGGTGTTTCCCAACATCCATGGCATCTCGCCCGAGGACGGGCGGCTGTTCATCGTCGGCATCGGCCCGCTGGGCGGCGGCTGGGGCGCCAAGAGCCGTGAGGACGGCGTGTCCGTCACCGTCTGCATCAATGACGGCGACACCCACAACAGCCCCACCGAGCAGCTCGAGGCCAAGTACCCGGTGCTGGTGGAGAAGTACGAGATCCGCCAGGACTCGGCCGGCGCGGGCCAGTACCGGGGCGGCCTGGGCGCGGAGATGGTGGTGCAGGCGCTGTCGCCCTTCACCGTCACCACGCGCATCGACCGCGTGCACTGCAAGCCCTGGGGCCTGGAGGGCGGCGGCGACGCCATGGGCAACGGCCTGGCCGTGCGCCACAAGGGCGAGTGGAAGACCGACCATGCCAACGCCAAGATCTTCAACGTGCGCCTGGAACGCGGCGATGCCTACCGCATGCTGTCGGGCGGCGGTGGGGGCTTTGGCGACCCGCTGGCGCGCGAACTGGACAAGGTGGCCGAGGACGTGCGCGAAGGCTATGTGAGCGCCCAGGTGGCCCGCGAGGTCTACCGCGTGGCGCTGGATGGCCAGGGACAGGTGGACCACGAGGGCACGCAGGCGCTGCGCAGTGCGCCCAGAGTGCCCGGTGCATCCGGTGCAGCGGCTGCCGCCGTGGCCTGGGACGGGCAGTGAGCACGGCCATGGCCTCCGACCACGCCCTGCAGGCCGGCCGGCTCTGGGACCTGTGGTGCGCCCTGGCGCTGCGCCATGTCGCCCTGGGCGGTGCCTGCGCCTGCGGGGCGGGCGGCATCAGCCTGCGGCTGGAGGACTTCGAGCTGGACATCGTGGACTACCTGCAGGACGGGGGCGAGCGCTGCGAGCAGCCCGAGGTGGCGGCCTGGTTCCGTGCCCGGCCCGCACCCGGGCAGGGCGCGCAGCCGCTGCGCGGCCTGCTCGATGCGCTGGGCTCGGACGAGGTGCCGCAGGCCGTGGCGCAGTGGGCGCTGGCGCGGCTGGAGCGCACGCTGCGTTCGTTCGCCGAGGTGCATGGTGGGGTGGCGTCATGAGCGGGCATTTCTCCAGCCTGCTGGCCCTGCCCGAAGCGGCGGGGCAGCGCATTCCGGTCACCGTGCTCACGGGCTTCCTGGGCAGCGGCAAGACCACGCTGCTCAACCGGCTGCTGGCGCTGCCGGACCTGCACGGGACGGCCGTCATCGTCAACGAGTTCGGTGCGGTCGGCATCGACCAGGACCTGACCAGCCTGGCCTGCGAGGACACGGTGCTGCTGGCCAATGGCTGCCTGTGCTGCAGCGTGCGCGGCGATCTGGTGGAGGCGCTGGAGCGCCTGGCCCTGCGCGAACAGGGCGCGCCGCGCCGCGTGCTGATCGAAACCAGCGGCCTGGCGGACCCGGGGCCGATACTGCGCTCCTTCCTGGGCGAGCCCGCCGTGCGGGCGCGCTATGCGCTGGCCGGCGTGGCCTGCACGGTCGATGCCGTGCTGGGCAGCGCCACGCTGGCAGGCTATCCCGAAGCGGTGCGGCAACTGGCCGTGGCTGACCTGGTGCTGCTGACCAAGACAGATTTGCTGGGCGGCGCACAGCCCGCTGCGCAACTGCGGGCCCAGGTGCAGGCCATCAACGGCGAGGCGCCACAAGGCATGGACCCCGCCCACCATGTGGCGCTGCTGCAGCGGCTGATGTCGGAAGGCGCGACGGGGCAGGAGGACGCCGCTGCGGGCATGCTCCAGACGCCCGGCTACCGGGCCATGGCTCCGGTGACAGCTCCGGTGACAGCGCCGGCAGGCGCGCACCGCGACGGCATCTCGTCCTTTGTGCTGCAGCGCGACGAGCCCCTGCCCGCGCAGGCGTTCGGCGAATGGATGGACTGGGTCACGGCCATGCGCGGCGATGACCTGCTGCGCGTCAAAGGCATCGTGCACCTGCAGGAGCACCCGGACCAGCCCCTGGTCATCCATGGCGTGCAGCACCTGTTCGCCCCGCCGCAGACGCTGCCCCGCTGGCCGGGTACCGACCGGCGCACGCGCATCGTCTTCATCACGCGGGGGCTGGATGCCCAGGCCCTGGACGACACGCTGAGCGTGCTGGTGCGCAGGCACAGGCGGCGCGCGCCGAATCAGGACCCGGGCTGAGCCACGCAACGGCCGGCCCATTTTCAAAAGAAACAGGAGACAAAGCATGAAAACTCTGACACGGCTGAAGGGGCCGGTGCTGGGCGCCTTACTGGGTGCGCTGGCTGCCTTGCCCATCGCCAGCATGGCCTCGTCCAGTGCGCCCGCCGCCTTTCCCGAGCCGGGCAAGATGGTCAAGGTCATCGTCCCGTTCGTGGCGGGCGGCGGCGTGGACAGCGCGGCGCGCCTGTTCGCCGAGCAGTTGCGCAAGCAGCTGGGCACGACGGTCATCGTCGAGAACCGCGTGGGCGGCAGCGGCGTGGTGGGGGGCCGTGCGGTGCTGGCGGCTGCCCCCGATGGCTACACCCTGCTGTTCTCGGCCGCCACGCATGTGCTGGCCAAGCAGGTGCTGGCCCATCCGCCCTATGACCCGCAGACCGACTTTGTCCCCGTGGCGCGCGTGGGCGAGGCGCCGCTGATGCTGGTGATCTCGCCGCAGCTGCCCCACAGCAAGCTGGGCGAGGTGCTGGCCGCAGGCGCCAAGAGCACGTGGACGGCGGCCATTCCCGCCGTGGGCGCGCCCAGCCACCTGGCCACGCTGCTGCTGGCCCAGCAGGGCCGCATGCGCCTTGAGTACGTGCCCTACAAGGGCACGCAGCCCGCGCTGGTGGATGTGGGCGGCGGCCATGTGGACCTGCTGCTCGACTCCATGGTCTCCGTGCTGCCGCTGGCCAAGGCCGGCAAGGTGCGGCCGATTGCCATCACCTCCGGCAAGCGCAGCCCGCTGGCGCCCGAGGTGCCCACCATGCAGGAAAGCGGCCTGCCGCGGTTTGCCTACACCTCCTGGTACGGACTGTGGGCGCCCAAGGACACGCCTGCCGACCGGGTGCAGCGGCTGAACCAGGCCTCCAACGCGGCGGTGGCCGAGCTGGCCAGGTCCGGCGCCTTCGCGAGCCTGGGCATCGACACGGTTTCGGAGAGCACCGAGCAGTTCAAGCGCTTCATCGCCGCCGATGTGGCGCAGAGCGCCGCGCTGCTCAAGGGCGCGGGCTTCAAGCCCGAGTAGCCGGGCAGACCCCGGCACACGCCCGAGAAAAACAAAGAGCAAAGAGCAAAGCAAAGCAAAGCAAAGCAAAGCAAAGCAAAAAATCACAAGGAGACAACATGCAGGTATTCATACGCCATGCCCTGGCCGCCTCGCTGGGGGTGGCCGCCGCACATGCGGGCGCGCAGTCCTCGGTATCGATCTCGGGCACCGTCGATGTGAGCGTCAGGCAGGTGCGCAACCAGGGCCTGGGCACGGTCACCTCGCAGGCCAGCGGCGCCAACTCCACCAGCAAGCTGGTATTGCGGGGGCAGGAGGACCTGGGCGACGGCCTGAGCGCGGGCTTCTACCTGGACGGCAGCCTGCTGGCCGACACCGGCGCCATGGGCGCCAGCGGCCCGTTCTGGGACCGGCGCTCCACGGTCAGCCTGGCCTCGCGCCAATGGGGCGAGCTGCGGCTGGGGCGGGACTGGGTGCCCACGCACCTGGTGTGGAGCGGCTTCGATCCGTTTGCCACGCTGGGCATCGGCAGCGCCAATGGCTTTCGCTCGTTCACGGCTTCCCGCGCGCTGGGCCAGGCCTTCGGCACGGCGCCGGAGTCGCAGGCGGCCAATCCCACGCTGCGCGTGAGCAATGCGGTGGAGTATTTCCTGCCGGCCGGCCTGGGCGGGCTGCAGGGCGTGTCCGGCAGCCTGATCGCCACCTTGGGCGAGAAGGGCGCCACGGCGGCAGGCCAGACGCGCGGCAACGGCTTTCGGCTGGGCTGGGCGGGCGCGGGCTGGAACGTGGCGGGCGCGCAGTTCACCACGCGCAACACCCTGAGCGGCATCCATTTCAAGGACCAGAGCTACGGTGTCTCCTACGACTTCGGCTGGCTCAAGGCCAGCCTGGCCCAGCGCCGCTGGGTGCATGGCGTGGACCGCACGGTCAACACCCTGGTGGGCATGAGCGTTCCCGTGGGCAGCGGGGTGGTCAAGCTCAGCTACGTCAAGGCCGACCAGACGGGCGCGACGGCGGCGCAAAGCGCCAGCGATGCCGACCTGTGGGCGCTGGGCTATGTGCACTCGCTGTCGCGGCGCACGGCGCTGTACGCGCATGCGGCCCGCATGTCCAACCGCAATGGGGCGGCCTTCGCCATTGCCGGGGGTGTGGCAGTCAGCGGCAATCCGGCCGCGGCCAATTACTTTGGCGGGCGCGCCTCCACGGCCTTCGAGCTGGGCATCCGGCACGACTTCTGACGGGCAGCGTGGGCAGCCTGCGCGCTGGTTCGTGGTCATTGCTGCACCCCATGCAGCAGTGAACTGCACGCCGGCCTATTGCTGCCGTCAATCGCTTCTTCTACGCTGCACCCATTTCACGGAGCAGCGAGATGAATCCATTGATCAAGGTCCGCATGGACGCCGCAGGCACCCCCGACGCCATGCGCCTGGAGCCGGTCGAGGTGCAGGCGCCCGGCCCCGGCCAGGTCTGGCTGGAGCAGACGGCCATCGGCGTGAACCCGCTGGACGTGAGCCAGCGCAAGGGCGCTGTCGCCATCGCCTTTCCCTCGGGCCTGGGGCTGGAGGGCGCGGGGCGGGTGGCCGCCGTGGGCGAGGGCGTGACGAATGTGGCCGTGGGCGAGCGCGTGGGCTACGCCACGGGGCCGCTGGGCGCCTATGCCAGCGCCCGCCTGTATCCGGCCGAGCGCCTGGTGAAGCTGCCCGATGCGCTGCCTGACGACGCGGCGGCGGCCGTGCTGTTCAAGGGCATCACGGCGCAGTACCTGCTCAAGACCACCCATGCCGTGGGCCCCGGCAGCCGCATCGTGATCTATGGCGCCGCCGGTGCGCTGGGCCAGTTGATGTGCGCCTGGGCCAGGCACCTGGGCGCCCTGGTGATCGGCGTGGTGTCCAAGGCCGCCAGCGTGGAGCGCGCGCGGGCGGCCGGCTGCGACGAGGTCTTCGTGTTCGATGCGGCCACGCTGCCGGGCCAGGTGCTGCAGGCCACCGGGGGCCTGAAGGCCGACGTGGTCTACGACCCCATCGGCCGCACGACGCTGGGCGCCTCGCTGGACTGCCTGCGCCCGCGCGGCCTGCTGGTGTCCTTCGGCGCGACCTCCGGCCTGCCCGATCCCATCTCGGTGGCCACGCTCAATGCCAAGGGCTCGCTGTTCCTCACGCGCCCCTCGCTGGCCGCGCACACGGCCACGGCGGCCGAGTACCAGGAGCGCGCACGGGACGTGCTGGCCGCCGTGGCGGCCGGCATCATCGTGCCTAGCGTCTGGCGCCGGTATGCGCTGGCGGAGGTGGCGCAGGCGCATGGCGATCTGGAGCAGGGACGCTCCCAAGGTGCGATCATCCTGACCCCATGAACCTTCTGGACAGCCAGCACGCCGATGAACTGGCGGCCCTGGTGGCGCTGCATGAACAAGGCTCCTTCGCTGCGGCGGGGCGGGCCTTGCTGCGCCATCCGTCCGTGCTGTCCAAACGCCTGAACGCGCTGGAGACCCGGCTGGGCGTGCGGCTGGTGGAGCGCAGCACACGCCATCTGCACCTGACCGACGAGGGCCTGCGCCTGGTGGACAAGGTGCGCCAGGCGGCCGGCCTGATCGCCGATGCCCAGAAGGAGGCGGCCCAGGGCGCCTCGCAGGCGCGGGGCCGGCTGCGGCTGTCGCTGCCGGCCGCCATGGGGCGGCGCTGGCTCAGCCCGCTGCTGGCCGAGTTTGCGCTGGCCCATCCGCAGATCGTGCTGGAGGTGGAGTATGCGGACCGCTTCGTGGACATCGTGGGCGAGCGCTTCGACGCGGCGGTGCGCATAGGCCGGCTGGCGGACAGCCGTCTCGTGGCGCTGCGGCTGGGCGGGCACCAGCGCATCCTGGGCGCCGCTCCCGCCTACCTGCAGGCCCACGGCACGCCGGTGCACCCCGAGGACCTGGCGGCGCACCGCTGCCTGGGCTTCACGGGGCTGCAATCGTTTCCGCAATGGGAGCTGGTGCACGGTGGCACATCGGGCGATGTGCCTCAGGGCCAGGCCCGGCACACCGTGCTGGTGCGCGGCCCCATGGTCAGCAATGACAGCGAGGCCCTGCTCACGGCCGCCGTCATGGGCGTGGGCATTCTGGCTGGCGGCGACTGGCTGATGAGCGAGCACATGGCCGCAGGCCGGCTGGTGCGGGTGCTGCCGCAATGGCGCCTGGATGGCGCCTCGGGCATCTACTTCGTGCGGCCCTCGGCGGCGTTCAGCAGCGCGGCCATGACGGCGCTGCGCGACTGCCTGGTGCGGTGGTTTGCCACGCGCAGCCCCTGGCGCACGGGGCATGACACACTGGCGCCGCCCCCATCCCTGCCCCCGCCCTTTTCCGCATCCGCTCCATGACCCAAAAAACCTCGCCGCCCGCCATGGCGGCCGCCTTGCTTCCCTGGCTGTTCGTGCTGCTGTGGAGCACGGGCTTCATCGGCGCCAAGTTCGGCCTGCCCTATGTGGAGCCGCTGACCTTTCTGACGCTGCGCTATGCCATCGTCCTGGTGCTGATGGCGGCGGTGGCCCTGGTGCTGCGCGCGCCCTGGCCGCGTTCGGCACGCCAGTGGCTGCACATTGGCGTGTCAGGGCTGTTCGTGCATGGCGTGTACCTGGCCGGGGTGTTCACGGCCATCGCCCACGGCCTGCCTTCGGGCGTGACGGCCCTGGTGGTGGGGCTGCAGCCGCTGATCACGGCCCTGGTGGCCGGCACCTTGCTGGGCGAGTCCGTGCGGCCCCGGCAGTGGGCCGGGCTGGCGCTGGGCTTCACGGGCGTGGCCCTGGTGGTGGCGGGCAAGATCGCCTCGGTGCCGGTCCATGCCCTGCTGGCCATGCTGGTGCCGGCCGTGGTGGCTCTGGCCGGCATCACGGCCGGCACGCTGTACCAGAAGCGGTTCTGTCCATCGTTTGATCTGCGCACGGGCTCGGTCATCCAGTACCTGCCCTGCCTGGTGGCGACGGGGGCGCTGGCCCTGGCCACCGAAACCATGCAGGTGCGCTGGAGCGGCGAGTTCCTGTTCGCGCTGGGCTGGCTGGTGCTGGTGCTGTCCGTGGGCGCGGTCAGCCTGCTCAACCTGCTGATACGCCGCGGCGGCGCCGTGCACGTGGCCAGCCTGTTCTACCTGACGCCACCGGCCACGGCCCTGATCGCCTGGGCCATGTTCGGCGAGACGCTGGGCGGCCTGGCGCTGGCGGGCATGGCCTTGACGGCAGCCGGCGTGTGGCTGGCGCGGCAGGGGCGCTAGCTTGCCCCGCAAGCCGCGGGCAGGGCATGTGCAAAGGCGGGATACTGCGGCACTGTCAGCCCACGAATACCGGATTTCCGCACCATGCCCATCAATGAACTGCGCGCCATCGCCACCTTTGCCAAGGCGGTCGAGCTGGGCAGCCTGCGCCAGGCGGCGCTGTCCCAGGGCGTGAGCCCCCAAGCCGCCAGCCAGGCGGTGGCCCATCTGGAGCAGCACCTGGGCGTGCGCCTGCTGCACCGGACCACGCGCAGCCTGGCGCTGACCGAGGAGGGCCAGCGTTTCCTGCAGGACACCCAGCCGGCGCTGGCCGCGCTGGACCGCGCACTGAACCTGGCACGCGACAGCCGCGAGGGCATTGCGGGGCCGTTGCGCATCGTGGGCCCCAAGTCCTGCTTTGCGCCCGTGCTGATGCCGCTGCTCGATGAGTTCTGCCGCCTGCACCCGGGCATCGTCCCCGATGTGCGGCTGGACGACGGCATAGGCAACTGGGTGCTGGACCGGGTCGATGCGGGGTTTCGCATCGGCGCCTCGCCCGATGAAAGCGTGATCGGGCGGCGGCTGTTTCCCGTGCAGCTCATCGTCTGCGCGGCGCCGCAGTACCTGCAGCGCCATGGCGTGCCCCGGTCGCTGGACGAGCTGGCCGCGCACCGCTGCAGCATGTTCCGCCATGCGGCCACGGACACGGTGATGCCCTGGTACCTGCCGGTCGATGGCGAGCTCACGCACCGCTACCTGCAGCCGGCCCTGTCCACCAACGATGCCGAGCTGGAGCTGCATGCCGTGCTGGCCGGCCAGGTGCTGGGCCAGCTGTCCAACATCTGCGCGGCCGCGCACATCCGCGCGGGGCGCCTGGTGCCCGTGCTGCTGGCGCATGTCAGCGAACACATCGGCCTGCATGTCTACTACGGCAGCCGCGACGCGCTGCCCCGGCGCGTGCGTGCCTTCATCGACCTGGCCGTGCAGCGGCTGCAGGACTGCCCGGACTATCTGCTGTCCATGGAAGAACTGGAAAGGGCGGCGGCCGCAGGTGCCGCCGCCCTTTCCGGCGGCTGACCGGGATCAGGTCCGGCCGTTCAGGCCAGCTCGATCACGCCAAGTCGATCACGCCAGGTCGAACGGCAGCTTGCGCACGGGCTTGCCCGTGAGCTGCGCCACGGCGTTGGCGAAGGCCGGTGCCAGCGGCGGCAGGCCGGGCTCGCCCATGCCCGTCGGCGGCTCGGCGCTGGGCACGACGTGGACGGCGATCTCGGGCATGTCGGTGATGCGCGGCACGGCGAAGTCGCCGAAGTTGCTTTGCTCCACCACACCGTCCTTGAGCGTGATCGCCGCGCCGGGCAGGCACATGGACAGGCCCATCAGCGCCGCGCCCTGCACCTGCGCCTCGATGGTGCGCGGGTTCACGGCCAGGTTGCAGTGCACGCCGGCCGTGGCCTTGTGCAGCACCGGGCGGCCGTCCTTGACCGAGGCCTCCACCACATAGGCCACCACCGTGTCGAAGGACTCGTGCACGGCCACGCCCCAGGCACGGCCCGCGCGCAGCTGGCGCTTGCCGTAGCCGCTCTTGTCCACGGCCAGCTGCAGGGCCAGGCGATGGCGCGGGTGCTTGTCGCCGAACATCTGCATGCGGTAGGCCACGGGGTCCTGGCGGCTGCTGCGCGCGATCTCGTCGATCAGCGTTTCCATGACGAAGGCCGTGTGGGTCGATCCCACGCTGCGCCACCACAGCACGGGCACGTTGACCTTGGGGTGGTGCACGGTCAGGCGCATGGGCAGCGGATAGGGCTCGCGCATGCCCTCCACGGCCGTGGCGTCGATGCCGTTCTTGATCATGCCGCCCTCGAACATGGTGCCCGCCGTGATGGACTGGCCCACGATGGCGTGGTCCCAGCCCAGCACCTTGCCGCGTTCGTCGAAGCCGATCCTGGCGCGGTGCAGGTGCATGGGGCGGTAGTAGCCGCCCTTGATGTCGTCCTCGCGGCTCCAGACCATGCGCACGGGGGCGTTCAGGCCGGCGCGGCGCGCGGCCAGCGCCACCTGGCAGGCTTCGACCACATAGTCGCTGGTGCCCACGCCCCGGCGGCCAAAGCCGCCGCCGGCCATCTGCACGTGCACGCGCACCTGCTCGGGCTTGAGGCCCAGCACGCGCGCCGCGGCCATGCCGTCCACGCCCGCGAACTGCGTGCCCAGGTAGAGGTCGGCTCCTGCCTCGCCGGTCTCGCTCATCTGCACCGTGCAGTTGAGCGGCTCCATGGGCGCATGGGCCAGGTAGGGGAAGCTGAACTCGGCCTCGATATGGCGCGGCGCCTTGTCCAGCGCCGAGATATCGGCGTCGAAGTGGCGCGCGCCGGGCTGCGCGGCCAGTTCGCGGTACTGGGCCAGCTGGCGTTCGCTGTCCACCTTCTCCACGGCGTCGGTGTTCCATTGCGCCTTCAGCGCCTCGCGGCCCTTGCGCGCTGGCCAGTAGCCGGTGGCGATCACGGCCACGCCTTCGCCGCCACCGTCCACGGGCACGCGCAGCACGGCCTTGACGCCGGGCACGGCACGCGCCGCAGCGTCGTCCAGCGAGGCCAGCTGCGCCTTGAACACGGGCGGGTGTGCAATCACCGCCGTCAGCTGGCCCGGCAGGTGCATGTCGATGCCGAAGCTCTGCTGGCCGCTGCTCTTGGCCCGGGCGTCGATGCGGCCCGTGGGCTTGCCGATCAGCCGAAAGTCCTTGGGATTCTTCAGCACGACGGTGGCCGGCACGGGCTGGGCCATGGCGGCCTGGGCCAGCTCGCCATACGACAGCTTCTTGCCGTTGGGGCCGAGCACGAAGCCCTCGCGCGTGCGCAGCGTGGCGGCGTCCACCTTCCACTGCGCGGCGGCGGCGGCCACCAGCATGGCGCGCGCACGGGCGCCCAGCTCGCGGTACTGGGTGTAGCTGTGCTTGAGGGCGGTGGAGCCGCCCGTCATCTGGATGCCGTAGCGCGGGTCGGCATAGGCCGCATCGTTGCCGCCCAGGCGTGCGCGGACCTTGCTCCAGTCGGCGTCCAGCTCCTCGGCCAGCACCAGGGGCAGGGCGGTGTGCACGCCCTGGCCGAATTCCAGGCGGTTGATGGCCACGGTGACTTCGCCATTGGGCGAGATCTCCACGAAGGAGGCGGGCTGCTCGGTGGGCTTGAGGCCGGCGGCCTCGCCCTTGGCCGGCGCCTGCGCCATGGCGGGAAACACGCCCAGGGCCAGCGAACCGGCACCGGCGATCTTGAGGAAGCTGCGGCGGGGGATCTGTGCAAGGGTGGGCGCGTCGGCGATGGCAGCAGCGGCCTCGTCACGGTCCAGGATGTGCTGCAGGGCGCGCGGCAGTTCGGCGGGGTTGAAGGTGGTCAGCATGCGGCGTTCTCCGTTCAGCCCAGGGTGCGCGCGGCATCGGCCACGGCCGTGCGGATGCGTGCATAGGTTCCACAGCGGCAGATGTTGCCGGCCATGGCCGCGTCTATCTCCTCGCCGCTGGGCTTCTTGCCCTTGGGCAGCGACTTGAGGAAGGCCGTGGCGCTCATGATCTGCCCGCTCTGGCAGTAGCCGCACTGGGCCACGTCGTGGCGCACCCAGGCATCGCGCACGGCGGTGCCCACGCGGTCGGAGCCCGAGGTCATGGCCTCGATGGTGGTGATCTTCTGGCCTGCGGCGGCCGAGATCGGCGTCACGCAGGAACGTATGGCCTGGCCATTCATGTGCACCGTGCAGGCGCCGCACAGCGCCGCGCCGCAGCCGAACTTGGTGCCGGTCATCTCCAGCGTGTCGCGCAGGGCCCACAGAATGGGCGTCTCGGGGTCCAGGTCCATGGAAACGGTCTTGCCGTTGATGGTGAGATCGGTCATCGCAGTCTCTCCTTGTTGTGGGGGCTTTTGGGGATGGGGTCCCGTGGGAGTGTCGCCGTCGCCCGGGCTTGAGGGAAGAGGGCGGATCCGTCGAGGCGCCGACTATAGAAAGGCCATGCCCCCGCCACTAGCCATGTTCCGCTTGAAAGATTGACAAGAGCAAGTTGCGAATGCCCTGCAGATTCTGTGTGCCCGTGTTCCTCTGCCTCCGTGCAGGTTCAATGCACAAACCCACCCTTGATGAACCGCACGGGCTCGGCGTCCATGCGTGCAATCAGCGCGCCCAGGCCGTCGGCCAAGGCGCCAGCGCCAACGCCGGAGGTGGCCTTGGCCGCCGTGTCCGTGCGGCAGACCAGGTCGTCCTCCGACCAGCCCTGGGCGCCCGGACGCGATAGCGCGCGCAGCCAGCCGCTGCGGTCGCCCAGCCATTGCATGCCCTGCAGCTGCTCCGAACCGCTGAGCAGGGCCATGGCCTGCCAGGCGCGCGGGTCGTTGACGGTGCAGTCCAGGGCGCTGGCGGCGCGGTTGCCGCCATCGGGCGACAGCTGCAGGCTGACCAGGCGCGGGTCTTCCTGCACCGGGCCGCTGCCTGCCACCACCCTCAGCCGCTGCTGGCGGCTTTGCCAGGTGCTCAGGCGGCGTGCGGGCTGGCCTGCGCACTGCACGGCCATGTCGGGAAGGCCCACGGGATAGGGCCAGCTGCCGGCGATCTGCAGCATCTGGCCTGCGGCGCGGGCCTTCATGAAGTCGATCAGGGCCCAGGCGTCGTCGCTGGACAGCCGGTCGGCCTGGCCGTGTGCCCGTGCGCCATCGCCAGACTCCACGGGGCGGCGGTCATGAAGAATGGCCCAGAGCAATTCCCCATCGGCGCGGCGCCACAGCAGCGGGCTGGTGAAGTTGGGAGGCCAGACCGGCTGGCTGGCGGCCAGCGGGCCGTGGCCCCGGCCATCGGCACCGTGGCAGGCCGTGCAGTGCTGGGCATAGGTGGCGCCGCCGCGCGCAATGCTCTCCACGCTGAAGCCCGTGGGCGAGGCATGGAAGCTGGTGGCATGCGCGGGCACCAGGATCAGGTCGGCACGCGGCCAGGGGGCCAGCAGCAGGGCGAGCGCGGCCAGCGCGGTCAGCACCAGGGCCGGCAGGCGGATGCGGCGCAGAACCAGGACCAGCACCAGCGCCAGCACCAGCAAAACGATGGCGGTGGCCACGGCCGCCAGCGACCACAGCAGGCCCCGGGCCTGGCCCAGGTCGATCAGCAGGTTTTCGCCGGACAGGCGCAGGGCCCAGGGCCAGGCAGGCTGGCCGTCCACCGTGCCGGCCAGGCCCAGGCCATGCAGCAGCTGCAGCAGGCCGACCTGGGCCTGCTGCATGGCGCCGATCAAGGGGTTGAGCCAGTCGGGGGAGTCGCTGCGTTGCATCGGAGGCGGGCGCTACCAGGTCTGGTCCAGGCCCAGGTGGCGCAGGGCCTCGTGGCGCAGCTCGGACAGGCGGGCGTGGCCGCGCTGGCGCGGGTAGGGCAGGTCCACATCGATCTCGGCCACGATGCGGGCGGGCCGCTGGCTGAAGACCAGCACGCGGTGGGCCAGGAAGAGGGCCTCTTCCACATCGTGGGTGACCAGCAGCACGGAAAAGCCCGCGCGCTGCCAGATCTTGAGGATCTCGCTTTGCATGGCCAGCCGCGTCAGCGAGTCGAGCTTGCCCAGCGGCTCGTCCAGGATCAGCAGGCGCGGGTCGTTGACCAGGGCGCGCGCCAGGGCCGCGCGCTGGGCCATGCCGCCCGACAGCTGGTGGGGATGGCTGTCCGCGAAATCCTCCAGTCCCACCAGGCGCAGGGCCTCGTCGATGCGGTGGGCCTGGCTGTCCAGCAGGCCGCGTGCCTGCAGGCCCAGGGCCACGTTGCCGCGCACCGTGCGCCAGGGAAACAGGGTGGGGTCCTGGAAGACGACGATGCGCGAGGGATCGGGCTCGGTGATGGCCGTGCCGTCCTGCGCCACGGCGCCGGCCGTGGGCGCGTCCAGTCCGGCCACCAGGCGCAGCAGCGTGGACTTGCCGCAGCCGCTGGGACCCAGCAGGGCCACGAACTCGCCGGGCCGCACCTGCAGGCTGACCTCGTCGAGCACCTGCAGCGCGCCCTGTCCCTGGCCGAACCAGTGGCTGACGGCCTGCACATCGATGGCCGCGCCGGCTAGGGCCGCCCCGGCTAGGGCCGCCCCTGCGATGGCGGGCGTGGCTGCGGCGTTGGCGGCGTGTTCTGCGGCAATCACCATTTGACGGTTCCCTTCTGCCACGACAGCGTGCGGTCGCGCACGGTGAACAGCAGCGTGATCAGGCCCGAGCACAGCACGGCCATGACCAGCAGCGCCGTGTACATGTTGGCGTAGGCTGCCCAGCCCTGGGCCCACTGCAGGTACCAGCCCAGGCCGGCCTTCACGCCCATCATCTCGGCCGTGATCAGCACCGAGAACGAGGCGCCCAGCCCCATGAACAGGCCCACGAAGACCTGGGGCAGGGCGGCCGGGATGGCCACGCGCAGCACCAGGAACCAGGGCGATGCGCCCAGCGTGCGCGCCACGTCGTAGTAGCTCTTGCTGACCGATGCCACGCCCGACCAGGTCAGCACGGCCACCGGAAAGAACGTGGCCAGCGCCACCAGGAACACGGCTGCCGAGTAGCTGGACGGCGCGAAGAAAAAGGCCAGCGGCAGCAGGGCCGAGGCCGGCACCGGCCCCAGGAAGCGCAGCAGCGGATGCACCCAGTAGCCCGCGATGCGCGACCAGCCTATCCACACGCCCGTGAGAAACCCGATCACCGCGCCGAACACGATGCCGTTGAGCAGCAGCCGCAGCGAATACAGCGTGGACAGGCCCAGGCGCTGCCAGTCCTCATGGACCACGTCGATCAGGCTTTGCGGTGGTGCAAAGAAGGGCGGCGGCAGCGCGCCGAGCTTGGCTGTCAGCGTCTCCCACAGCGCCAGCAGCAGCGGCGCCGCCACCAGCCAGGCACCGGCCGGGCGCAGCCAGCGGTCGATGCGCCGTGCTGCCCGTACGGGTCGCACAGGCAGCACGGCCGATGCCAGCAGCAACAGGGCCACGGCCAGGGCGGCAATGCCGAACTCCTGCGTGAACGCCCATTCGCTGAAGCCGATCTCCTTGTTGGGCCACAGCAGGGTCAGCATGCCCAGGCCGGCCCAGGCGGCGGCGGCCAGCAGGCCGGCGCGCCAGGGGCCTGCCTTGCGCGTGCCCTGCGCCTGTTCCCGTTCCAGGCCGGGTGCGGCATCCGTGGCGCCCAGGCGCCAGCGTGGTCTTGCGGTGCTCATGCGAGGACGTCCAGCGTGATGTGGCTGGCAAAGCGGCCAGGGTCGGTCTGCTTCTTGAGCACGCCGGCCGTGCGGAAGTCGGCCGCAAAGGCCTGGACCTCGTCGCGCAGCGGCTTGCCGTGCGGATGGTGCTTGAAGGTCAGCTCGGCCAGCAGGCGCTGCAGGTCTTCGACGGGCACCTTGGGCGAGTACTTGGCAAAGATCTTCGCCGTCTCATTGGGGTTCTCGGCGATGTAGTCCGAGGCCTGGGTCAGCGCGCGCACCACGCTGGCCGCTGCGGGCTTGTTGGCCCGGGCGAACTTTGCGCCTGCGCCGATCACGCAGCAAATGCTTTCGGCGTACTCGTTCTTGGCGCTGTTGCCCAGTTCGAGGAAGGTGCCGGGGTTGCGTTTCTCGATCAGGTAGAGATTCGGGTCGCCGTCGGCAATGGCCTGGATCTCGCCCTTCTTGGCGGCCACATCCAGCAGGTCGGCCGGGTAGACGCGCCATTCGATGTCCTTGTCCACATCCAGGCCGCGCTTGGCCAGGTGGATGGAATAGAACTGCTTGGCCGGACTGTTGAGATCGGCCACGCCGATGGTCTTGCCCTTGAGCGTGCTGGGGTCCAGCGTGACGCCGGCCGACTTCAGGCCCACCAGGCGCAGGCAGCCGCCGTGCACGCTGCCGATGAGCTTGACATCCAGCCCCGCCTCCAGCGGCTTGATCCAGCGGTGGATCAGGCCCGCGCCCGCATCGGCCTTGCCCGTGGCCAGCGCCTCCAGCAACTGGTCGGCCGAGCCGCCCCAGTTCAGCAGTTCCACATCCAGGCCGTTGCGCTCGAAAAAGCCGCGCTCCAGCGCCACGGGAATGGGCGAATGGCAGAAGCTGGCCTGGCTCCAGGCAAAGGTGATCTTCTGGCGCGGCTGCGCCCCGGCGCGGCCGCTGAACCAGGCGGCCGAGCCCAGCGCGCCGGCTGCGGCGCCGGCGCGGATCAGGGTGCGGCGCGAGAGCGAGGGCTCGGATGCCTCGGGAGCATCGAGCGCCCCGAAAGCACCGCAATCGGCGCCATGGGCGCAGCGGCTGTCCTGGGTCCTGTCGATCTCGGTCTGGGTCTTGCGGGTCATGGAACTCCCTCCAAAGCAGTTTCGGGACTGCCGATGCTGTCCGCTCAGTGCCGTGTTTCCAACGACGCAAAACGCGCATCCATATGTGCGTGGCAACTAGGAAGGGCGCGGCCCGGCGACATGCGCAAACCGAATAAGCGAACGCGTTTTTCTTCGTAGTGCGCAGGGCGCGGGCTTCGAATAATGGGCTGCATCGACCACTCATACGGAGTCCATGCATGACCTCAGCGACCGGCACCGAGTCCGCCCCGCACGACGCAGCCAGCGATGCGCTGTGGCAGCAGGACACCCAGGCCCTGCACGCCGGCTACCGGGGGCGAGAGCAGCAGCGCAGCGCGGCCGTGCCCATCTACCAGAGCACCTCCTTCGTGTTCGACAGCGCCCAGCACGGCGCCAACCTGTTCGGCCTGGTGGAGGAGGGCGATGTGTACTCGCGCACGGCCAACCCCACGCTGGCGGTGCTGGAGCAGCGCATTGCGGCTCTCGAAGGCGGCGTGGCCGCGCTGGCCCTGGCCTCGGGCATGGCCGCCATCGACGTGGCACTGGCCACGCTGGCCAGTGCGGGCGACCATGTGGTCGTGGCCTCGCAGTTGTATGGCGGCACGCACAACTTCATCGCCCATGTGCTGGCCTCGCGCGGCGTGCAGAGCACGGCCGTGGCCAAGGATGATTTCCAGGCGTTGCGCCGGGCGATAGGGCCGCGCACCAAGGCCGTGTTCGTGGAGTCCGTGGGCAATCCATCGGGCGGCATTGCCGACCTGCGCCAACTGGCCGATATCAGCCATGCGGCGGGCGTGGCGCTGGTGGTGGACAACACCGTGGCTTCGCCGCTGCTGCTGCGGCCCTTCGACTGGGGCGCCGACATCGTCGTGCATTCGGCCACCAAGGCCATTGGCGGACACGGCAATGTGCTGGGCGGGCTGATCGTGGACAGCGGCCGCTTCGACTGGGTGGCGCACGCGAGGCGCTACCCGCAGTTCAGCGCGCCCGAGCCGGCCTACCAGGGCTTTGTCTTCACCGAGAAATTTCCCGACCGGGCCTTCATCGCGCGGGCCCGTGCCGTGCTGCTGCGCAACTGCGGCGCGGCGCTGGCGCCGCACAGCGCCTTCCTGCTGCTGCAGGGCCTGGAGACGCTGGGCCTGCGCCAGGAGCGCGCCAGCCGCAACACGCTGGCCGTGATCGATTTCCTGCAGCGCCATCCGCTGGTGGAGCGCATACACCACGCCAGCCAGAGCGGCCACGCCGACCACGCGCTGGCCCTGCGCCAGCTGCGCGGCGGGCATGTGCCGGCGCTGCTGGGCTTCGAGCTGCGCGGCGGCCGCCCGGCGGCGCGCGCCTTCTATGACGCGCTGCGCCTGTTCCTGCGCCTGGTCAACATCGGCGACAGCAAGTCGCTGGCCGCCATTCCTGCCGAGACCACGCACAGCCTGCTCAGCGACGAGGAGCTGGCACGCGTGGGCATTGCGCCCGGGCTGGTGCGCCTGTCCATCGGCATAGAGCACCCGCAGGACCTGCTGGCCGACCTGGCGCAGGCGCTGGAGCAGGCGCAGGGCCATGCGCTGGACCAGGCGGTATTGGCTGCCGAACGCGAACAAGACCGCGAACAAAACCGCGAGCAAGACCGGGATCAGCGCCTGGCGGCCTGAGCGTCCCTTCCTTCCCCCTTCCCTGGCAGCACAGCATGAGCACCTTGACAGCATCCACTCTCGAAGCGCCCGCCGCCACAGCGGCAACCCCGGCCCTGCCCGTCATCGACCTGCAGGCCCTGCGCGACCCGGCCACGCAGGCCCAGGCGCTGCGCCAGCTGGCGCGCACGGCACGCGACACCGGCTTCTTCTACCTGGAAGGGCACGGCATAGGCCGGGACGCATGGCAGGGCATACAGCGGCGCGCGCGCGAATTCTTTGCGCAGCCGCTGGCCGACAAGCAGGCGCTGGCCATTGCCAACACGCGGCACTTCCGGGGCTATACGGCCGTGGGGATGGAGATCACGCGCCAGCGGCCCGACCAGCGCGAGCAGATCGACCTGGGCGAGGAGTCGCCCGAGATTCCCGCAGGCCCCGGCGTGCCGGACTGGAAGGGGCTGCAAGGCCCCAACCAGTGGCCGCAGGCCCTGCCCGGGTTCCGCGAGGAGGTGCTGGCCTGGCAGGCGGCAGCGCATGGCGTGGCGCTGGAGCTGCTGCGCCACTTCGTGGCCGCGCTGCAGCTGCCCGAGGGCGCGCTGGACGCTCTGGTCAGCGGCCTGCCTGCGCACCGCATCAAGATCATCCACTACCCGGGCAGCGAGCTGGGCGCAGCAGGCCAGGGCGTGGGCGCGCACAAGGACGGCGGCCTGCTGACCCTGCTGCTGCAGGACGAGGTGGGCGGGCTGCAGGTGGAGACGCCGGCCGGCTGGGTCGATGTGCCGCCGCGCGACGGGGCCTTCGTCATCAACATCGGCGAGATGCTGGAGCTGGCCACCAACGGCTATCTGCGCGCCAACGTGCATCGCGTGCTGGTGCCGCGCGCAGGCGTGCAGCGCTACTCCATCGCCTACTTCCTGGCGCCGCGCCTGGACCTGGGCCAGGTCCCGCTGCTGACCCTGCCGCCCGAGCTGGCCGTGCTGGCCACGGGGCCGCAGAGCGATCCGGACAACCCGCTGTTCAGCCATGTGGGCGAAAACGCGCTCAAGGGCCGCGTGCGCTCCCACCTGGATGTGGCCCAGCGCTTCTATCCCGAGCATTTCGCCCGCCTGCAGGCCCAGGCCCGCGCCGCTGGCCGTGAGTTGCACCCCGGTGCCTATTGATCGATTCCTGTTGATCGGTGCCTGTTGATTCTTGAAAGGACTGTGCGATGGACAAGCGAGTATTTCTGCGGGGACTGGCGGCGGGGGCCTCGGTGGCGGCGATGTCAGGCGCCATCCGGGCCGCGCAGGCCGGCCCGCTGCGCGTGGGCGTGCGCGGCGGCGTGGACGAGGAAATCTGGGAGGTGGTGACCCGCGTGGCACGCGAGCAGGGGCTGCAGGTCAAGCCCGTGGTCATCAGCGGCGCGGCCAGCCCCAACGAGGCGCTGAACAACGGCGACATCGAGGCCAACTCCTTCCAGCATGTGCCGTTCCTGCGCGACCAGAACCAGCAGCGCGGCTACCGGCTGGTGGCGGCGGGCGACACCTACATCTCGCCCATCGCCTTCTATTCGAAAAAGCACAAACGCCTGGCCGACCTGCCCGCTGGCGCGCGTCTGGGCATTCCCAACGATCCCAGCAACCAGACGCGTGCGCTGGTGGTGCTGCAGGACCAGGGCATCCTGAAGCTGCGCGAGGGCTTCGACCCCTTCAAGGGCACGGCGGGCCTGGCCGACATCGCCAGCTACCAGAAGAAGGTGCAGCTGGTGGAGGCGGCCTCGGTGGTGCTGGCGCGCTCGCTGGACGATCTCGATGCCTCGGCCATCGTCAACAGCTTTGCCTACCAGGCCGGGCTGATCGCCACGCGCGATGGCATTGCCGTCGAAAGGCGCGAGCGCAATCCCTACGTGAACATCATTGCCGTGCACGAGCGCGACCGCGCTGCACCCTGGGTCGCGGCCCTGCTGCGCGCCTACCAGTCCGAGCCCGTGCGCCAGTTCATCGTGAGCAGGTACCAGGGCTCGGTGCTGCCGGCCTTCTGAGGCGTGTAAGGCAATGAAGGTGGAACAGGCGGCGGCTGGCGAGCCCCATGCAATCGATGCGCTGCAGCGGCCGCACATCGTCTTCGAGGGCGTGCGCAAGCACTACCCGGGAACGGGCAGGGGCGCGGGAAGGAGCGCGGGCGAGCCCGTGCACGCGCTGCAGGCGCTGAGCTTCGAGGTGGCGCGTGCCGAGGTGTTCGGCATCATCGGCCGCAGCGGCGCCGGCAAATCCACGCTGCTGCGCACCATCAATGCGCTGGAGCGGCCCAGCAGCGGCCGCGTGCTGGTGGATGGCACCGATGTCGCCACGCTGGACGAGGACGCGCTGGTGGCGCTGCGCCGGCGCATCGGCATGATCTTCCAGCACTTCAACCTCCTGTCCTCGCGCACGGTGTACGAGAACGTGGCCCTGCCGCTGCAGGCCGCGGGCTGGCGGCCCGCGCTCGTGCGCGCGCGGGTGGACGAGCTGCTGGCCCTGGTGGGGCTGGCGGACAAGAGCGGCGCCTATCCGGCCCAGCTCTCGGGCGGGCAAAAGCAGCGCGTGGGCATTGCGCGCGCGCTGGTGCACGAGCCCGAAATCCTGCTGTGCGACGAGGCCACCTCGGCCCTGGACCCCGAGACCACGCAGTCCATCCTGGAGCTGCTGCGCGAGATCAACCGCAAGCTGCGGCTGACCATCGTGCTCATCACGCACGACATGGCCGTGATCCGCGAGGTCTGCGACCGCGTGCTGGTGCTGGACCAGGGCCGGCTGCAGGAGATCGGCGAGGTCTGGAAGCTGTTTGCGGCACCGCGCTCGGAGGCGGCGCGTGCGCTGCTGCGGCCGCTGCGGCAGGCCTTGGCGGCCGACCTGGAACTGGTGGCAGAGGCCGATGGCCCGGATGCCGTCGCCGTGCTGGCCATCGGATGGGCCGACGGCGGCAGCCAGCAGGGCCTGCCGCTGGCGCAGCTTCAGGTGCTGGGCCCGCGTGCCCGTTTGTTGCAGGGTGGCCTGGACTGCATGCGCGGGCGTTCGCAGGGCCGCCTGCTGGTGGGCGTGCCGGTGCAGGATCTGCCGTCGGCACCCTCGCCGCTTTCACCGCTCTCACCCCTTTCACCGGCCGCGCTGTCTTCCCTTCAACAGGCGCTGGGCGCCGATTCACTGCAACTGCTTGGCCATGTCCCTGCCCCCGCTCGATAAATACCTGCAGGCCTTTCTGGAAACGCTGCTGATGGCGGGCGCGTCCTCGCTGATCGCCATCGTTGCCGGGCTGGCGCTGGCCATCGTGCTGCACACCACGGCGCCGGGCGGGCTCTACGCCAGGCCGCGCCTGTACCGGGGGCTGTCGGCGGCGGTGAACATCGGCCGGGCCATTCCCTTCATCATCCTGCTGGTGGCCCTGCTGCCGGTAACGCGCGCCATCGTCGGCACCACGCTGGGCACCTGGGCGGCGGTGGTGCCGCTGTCGGCCAACCTGATTCCGTTCTTTGCGCGCATCGCCCAGGTCAGCCTGGGCGAGGTGGACTCGGGCCTGGTGGAGGCGGCGCGCGCCATGGGCCTGCGCCGCCCGCAGATCGTGCGGCAGGTGCTGCTGCCCGAGGCGCTGCCGGGCCTGATCGGCGGCATGACCGTGAGCGTGATCGCCATGGTCAATGCCTCGGCCATGGCGGGCGCCGTGGGGGCGGGCGGCCTGGGCGACCTGGCCATCCGCTACGGCTACGAGCGCTATGAGACGCGCGTGATGTTCGAGGTCATCGTCATCCTGGTGGCCCTGGTGTCGGTGCTGCAGTTCGGTGGCGAATGGCTGGCGCGCCGTGCCGACCATCGGCGTTCGATCTCTTGAGATGATTTGGAAATAACAGACTGAATTTTTATTATTTTTGGTTTTTTCGACTTGTCTCGACAATGGCCTGCAGCAGCATTCGGGCTGCTGATTCTTTTCCGAGACGCTTCGATGACCCACACCACACGCCCCGCCTGGCCTTCCCCTCTTGCCGGCCGCACTGCCATGAAGCCGGGCGTGGCCATCGTCTGTGGCGTCCACCATGTCCAGCTGTCCTTCCCGGCGCGTGCCCAGGCGGCCATGGAGCGCTTTTATGGCGAAGTGCTGGGCCTGTCTGCCCTGACCGTTGCCGGGCGTCCGGGCCTGAGCTTTCTGGCCGGCGGGCAGCGCATTGATCTGGTGCCCTACAAGGGGCAGTCCGGCGGCACCGAGCGCGCGGCGGGCAATCTGGTGCATCTGGCGCTGACGGTCAGCGACGTGGATGCGCTGCGCCAGCAGTTGCTGGTGCACGGCGGCCTGGCGCTGGAGGTGGCGCCCGTGAGCGAGGGCCGGCGCTGCTATGCGCGAGACCCCGCAGGCAATCTGATCGAGCTGCTGGAGCTACCCCGCGAGGCAGCGGCCGATGCCCCGGATGAGCCGGCCGTGGCCTGTTCGGCCTGAAAGCCTCTCGCCGTCCCCCTCTTTCTTTCCTTTCTGCTTTTGCCTTCCACAGGCCCGGGCCGCACCGGCCCCGGGCGGAGCCTTGCCCATGAACTTCCAGCAACTGCGCTATGTGCGCGAAACCGTGCGCCGCGGCTACAGCCTGACCGAGGTGGCCCACACGCTGCACACCTCCCAGCCCGGCGTGAGCCGGCAGATCCGCGAACTGGAGGAAGAACTGGGCGTGGAGATCTTCATCCGCGCAGGCAAGCGGCTGACCGGGCTGACGCCGCCCGGCGAGGCGCTGCTGCCCATCGTCGAGCGCCTGATGCTGGAGGCCGACAACCTGCGCCGCGTGGGCGCCGACTTCAGCGCCAGCGAGCAGGGCCGGCTGTCGATTGCCGCCACCCACTCCCAGGCCCGCTATGCGCTACCCCATGTGGTGCGCGACTTCCGCCAGCGCTATCCGCAGGTGCGCCTGCACCTGCACCAGGGCTCGCCCGAGCAGGTGGCGCAGATGCTGCGCAGCGGCGAGGCCGACATCGGCGTGGCCACCGAGGCGCTGGCCGGCTATGAAGGCCTGGTCGCGCTGCCCTGCTACCGCTGGACGCACGGCGTGGTCGTGCCGCCGGGCCACCCGCTGCTGCAGTCGCAGCAGGCGCTGACGCTGGAGGCGCTGTCGCGCTTTCCCATCATCACCTACGAGCAGGGCTATACGGGCCGCGCCCACATCGACGAGGCCTTTGCGCGCGAAGGCCTGGAGCCCGACGTGGTGCTCACGGCCATGGACGCCGACGTGATCAAGACCTATGTGGAGCTGGACATGGGCGTGGGCATCGTCGCCTCGGTGGCGCTGGATGCCGAGCGTGACCAGGGCCTGCGCACGCTGGACGCCGGCCACCTGTTCGAGGTCAACACCACGCGGCTGGGCCTGCGCAAGGGCGCCTGGCTGCGCGGCTATGCCTATGCCTTCATCGAGACCTTCGTGCCCACGCTGACGCGCGAGGTGGTCGAGCAGGCCGTGCGCCAGGGCGTGGAGCCCGAGTAGGCAGACGAAGGAGGCCGGCCTCAGCCCGGCTCGCGCGCCATCTCCAGCAGGGTGTCGCCGGTCACGCGGTAGCGGATCCACTCGGTCTGGGGCAGGGCGCCCAGGCGGTCGTAGAACTCGATGGAGGGCAGGTTCCAGTCGAGCACGCTCCACTCGAAGCGGCCGCAGTCCTTCTCGACGGCGATCTGCGCCAGCCGGCGCAGCAGCGCCGTGCCCGCGCCCAGGCCGCGCGCCTCGGGCGTGACGTAGAGGTCTTCGAGGTACAGGCCGTGGCGGCCCTGCCAGGTCGAGTAATTGAAGAAGTAGACCGCAAAGCCCACGGGCTGGTCGCCATGCAGGCAGATCAGGCCGAAGACGGCGGGGTTGTCGGCAAACAGGGTGCGCTTCACATGCTCTGGCGTGGCCAGGACTTCATGCTCGGCTTTTTCATAGACGGCGAGTTCGCGCACGAAGCGGACGATGAGCTCGGCGTCATCGGGGGTGGCGGGTCGGATCTGTAGGGTGGTAGTCATTCAATCGCGGGGGAACACGGGAAGCCCGGAAAAACGGTATTGCGGCGCAAGATGGCGCCGCAATCTCCGGTTTTAGCCGATTTTCGCGCCCGTGTCCGCCAGGGGCTGTTGCACCGGAAGGGGCAGGAACTGGCGTAGGATCTGGAAGTGGTCCTCGAAGAACGCGCTTTCCATGGCGGGCAGGTCGCAGACGGCCACCCAGCGCGCCAGTGCCGCATCGTCGCCGCCCTGCACGGGCGGCAGCGAGGGCAGCACGCCCAGGTCCAGATAGTGCACATGGGTGATGGTGCGCCCGCGCAGGCTGCGGTCGGGATGGTCGAAGACCTGCACGGACTGCAGGGCCGCCTGCAGGTCGGCCTCGCTGAGCGTGGAGCAGGTCTCCTCGCGCAACTCGCGCAGGCAGGACTGCCACAGCGTGTCGCGCGGCTCCAGGAAGCCGCCCGGCAGCGCCCACAGGCCCAGGCCCGGGGCATGGCCGCGGCGTATCAGCAGGATGTGGTCCTGTTGCGCGCCTTCGTGCGGCACGCGGCAGCGCAGCAGTGCGTCCACGGTCACGAAGACGGGCGGGTAGGGCGCCGCAGCCCAGGCCTGGCGGTACCGGGCCAGCATGCGCCATTCCTCGCACATCTGCGCATGGACGGGCGTGGTGGCCCATTGGCGCAGGAACTGCAGGGTGGCGGGCGGCACCTGGGCGGCCAGGGCCTCGAAGTCCACGCCGGATTCGCCGAAGTAGATGTCGCGCAGCGGCGTGGCGTCGAACTGGCCCAGGCGCGGCAGGCTGATCAGTTGCCAGCGCGGAAAGCGCGCCAGGTAGCCGCTGGTCGCATCCTTGAAATGGCCGACCAGGGCCACGCTGGCGCCTTCGGGCACGCAGGACTGCACGGCCTGCTGCACGGCCTGTACCCACAGCGGTTCGTTGTAATAGTCGCGCACGGGCACGCAATGCAGGCGGGCCGCGTCGGCCGGCGGCAGCGCCTCGCGCAGCATCTGCGCGCGTTCCTGCCAGCTGAAGGGATTCTTGGGATTGGGCGCCTGCCAGGCGCTGCCCAGCACGACGACGATCTGCTCGGCACGCTCCAGCGCCGCGCGCAGCAGGGCCATGTGGCCGTTGTGCAGCGGCTGGAAGCGCCCGATCAGCACGGCGGTGTGCACGCGCTCGCTGGTGGCCGGGGTTTCGGTGGGGGCGTCCATTGCGGCAGTCTCTTGCATAAACAGGCTCGGTGGCTTCACTCTGGCTTCATTCGTAGTGGGCGGCAATGGGCATCTGGCGGCCCGTGCCGAAGGCGCGCGGGCGCACGCGCAGTATGGGCGGGGCCTGCCGGCGCTTGTACTCGCTGCGGAAGATCATGCGCTTGACGCGGTCAACCAGCTCGGCACCGCCGGGCTGGCCCAGCAGCTGGGTCACAAAGCGCTCGGCCGTGCCGTATTCGGCGGTGGACAGGTGCCGGCCCTCGATGGCGTATTTGAGGATTTCGTCCAGCACCGCATAGGGCGGCAGGCTGTCCTCGTCCTTCTGGTCGGGCGCCAGCTCGGCCGAGGGCGGCTTGTCGATGATGGCCTGGGGAATCAGCTCGCGGCCCGCACTGCGGTTGACGTGGCGCGACAGCTCGAAGACCTCGGTCTTGTACAGATCGCCCAGCAGGCCCAGGCCGCCGTTGGTGTCGCCATACAGCGTGCAGTAGCCCACCGATATCTCGGACTTGTTGCCCGTGGTCAGCAGCAGGTGGCCGAAGGCGTTGGAGTACTCCATCAGCGTGGTGCCGCGGATGCGTGCCTGCAGGTTCTCCAGCGGCAGGCCCTGCAGCGGCTGGCCGAAGCTGGCCTCGAACTGGCGCGCATAGCCGTCGACCAGCTCGCGGATCGGGTGCTCGTGCAGCGTGATGCCCAGGTTGCGGCACAGGATCACCGAGTCATCGACCGAGCCGCTCGACGAAAAGCGCGAAGGCATGGTGACGGCCACCACGTTGTCCGCGCCCAGGGCCTCGGCCGCCAGGGCCAGGGTCAGTGCGCTGTCGATGCCGCCCGAGCTGCCCACCACCGCGCGCGTGAAGCCGCAGCGGCGCGCATAGTCGCGCAGGCCCAGCACGATCTGGCGGCGGTAGAACTCCATGGTGGGCAGGCCTTCGGCCGGCACGCTCATGCAGGGCTGGCCGGCTGCGTCGAGGAAGCGTCCGTCGTCGAACTGCAGCGTGCGCAGGTCTTCGACAAAGCGCTCGGCCTCGAAGACCACGCCGCGCCCGGGCTCCACCGCGAAGGAGGCGCCGTCGAACACGATCTGGTCCTGGCCGCCGATCTGATTCACATAGAGGATGGGCAGGCCGTGGCGCGTGGCCGCCTGGCCGAAGATCTCGTGGCGCTGCTCGCGCTTGCCCAGGTGGCTGGGGCTGGCGTTGATGCTGACCACCAGGTCGGGCGCGGCGTCGGCCATGCGCGCGAAGGGGTTGGTGGCGTAGTCGGCACCGGCGTCGTTCCAGCCGTCCTCGCACACCAGAAAGCCCACCTGGGCCTGGCCTATGCGCAGCACCTTGGCCGCGTCGGGGCCGGGCTCGAAGTGGCGGCGCTCGTCGAAGATGTTGTAGGTGGGCAGCAGCTGCTTGTCGTAGCGCAGGCGCACGGCGCCGTCCTTGAGCACCAGCAGGCTGTTGTGCAGCGGCTTGCCGGGCCCGCTGGCACGCGTGGGCGCGCCGATGACCCAGTGCAATTGCGGCCACTGGCGCGTGGCCTGCAGCAGCTGCTGCAAGCCTTGCTCCAGGCGTTCGCGAAAGGCGGGCTCGTCCAGCAGGTCGCCAGGGTAGTAGCCGCACAGCGACAGCTCGGGAAAGACCAGCAGGTCGGCCTGCGCGCGCGCGGCGCGGGCAGCGGCCTCGGCCATGCGGGCCACGTTGCCGGCGATGTCGCCGACGGTGGGGTTGAGTTGGGCAATGGTGATGCGCAGCATGAATGGAGCTTTGGCGGTGTCAGGCGATGTCAGGCGGTGTCGGGCGGTATCAGACGGCGACAGGCTGGGCCAGGCCGAAGACCTGGCGCAGATAGGCCAGATAGGTTTCGTCGTTGCACAGCGTCTTGCCCGGCGAGTCCGAGATCTTGGCCACGGGCTGGCCGTTGGCGTGGGTGAGCTTCATCACGATGTTGATGGTCTCCAGCCCCATGTCGTTGGTCAGCCGCGTGCCGATGCCGAAGCCCAGCTGTATGCGGTCGGCAAAGCGCTGGTACAGGGCCAGGGCCGTGTCCAGGTCCAGCCCGTCGGAGAACACCAGGCGCTTGGCCTGGGGGTCTATGCGCAGCTTCTGGTAGTGGGCGATGGCCTTCTCGCCCCAGGCATACGGGTCGCCCGAGTCGTGGCGCAGCCCGTCGAAGAGCTTGGCGAAGTACATGTCGAAATCGGCCAGGAAGGCATCCATGCCCACGGTGTCGGTCAGGGCCACGCCCAGGTCGCCCCGGTACTCCTGCACCCAGTCCTCCAGCGCGGCGATCTGGAAGTCGCGCAGGCGCACGCCCTGGGCCTGGTAGCTCTGCAGGTACTCATGGGCCATGGTGCCTATGGGCACGATGCCGAAGTCGCGAGCCAGCAGCACGTTGGACGTGCCCTTGAACCACTGCGCCGTCTGCGTGGCAAAGGCCTGGACCACCTCGCGCTGCCAGGCGCCCGAGAAGCGCCGGCGCACGCCGAAGTCGAACAGCTCGAAGGGATTGCGCAGCCTGGCCTCGCAGGCCAGGTGGCGCAGGCGCTCGATCTTGCCGGCCAGGCGCCTGCGGCCTTCAGCCAGCGCCGCCTCGGCGTCGAAGCGCCGGAAATACAGCTCGTTGACGATGGCCAGCACATAGATCTCGAAGCCCATCACATGGACCTGGGGGCCCTTGGCCTCGATGTGCAGGGTGTCGCCATCGGCCCAGGCACGGATGAAGGCGCGTTGGAACTGGAAGATGCGCAGAAAGTCGATGAAGTCGCTCTTCATGAAGCGCAGCCCGCCCAGGTAGGCCAGGTCTTCGGGCGTGAAGCGCAGCGCGCACAGGGCGTCCAGCTCGCGCTCCACCTCGGGCAGCAGCTCGGCCAGTGGGAAGGCCGTCTTCGTGCGGCAGACGAACTCGTACTCGGCCTCGGTCTGGGGATTGCGGTGCAGCATGGCCTGCCACATCGTGAATTTGTAGAGATCGGTGTCGAGCAGGCTGGTGATGATGGGAGCCATGGTGCGATGCTGGGGAAACAGGAAAGGGGGCTGCGCGCGGGAAGGCGGTCCGGCCCCTACAGGTGGAGTTCTTGGCTGGAGGCCAGCCGCAATCCGCGGGCCTGCATGGCTGCTAAAAAATCATGGTGCGCGGACTCGAAGCCCGGCACCGGGCTCATGGCGTCATGCATCAGCACGATGCGCTCAGGATGGGGAAGGTGCTCGACCAGATGCTCGACCGTGGAGCGCACGCAGTGACTGCTCGCCTCGCCCGCGACCACCAGTATGTCTGCCTGGCCCAGCCGCTCCAGCAAGGCCGTATTCAGCAAGGTCGCCGGATCGGCCGGGTCGGGGACCTCGGCCAGCAGCGCGCTGTAGTGCTCGGTCCAGGGATTGAGCCCCTTGAAAACGTTGTACACGGCGCGCTGGCGCTGCTGCTGCCAGTCGCCGCAGGCCGCCAGCACATCGGCATGGATACCGTGGCCCCAGCTGCCCACCTCGCAGTGCACGGGCCAGACCATCAGCGTGTAGCGGCTGTTGGCTTCGAGTGCATCCAGATAGTCCAGGCTGCGCTGCAGCGCCTCGGCGTTGCGCGGCCGGAACACCCCCGCCCGCACCTGCGCCGCCGTGATAGGGGTGAACGGCACTACCTCGCTGCCATCGCCCTGCTGCCAGAAGGCGGGGTGGGCAATGTCATAGCGCTGGTGCGAGTCCAGCGTCACCATGATCTCGTCAATTCTCGCCCCCTCGCGCCGTATCCAACCGGCAAGCCGCTGCATGTCGGCATGGGCGCCCGTCACGGGAAGGCTGGGACGTTGCCCGCCAGGACACCAGTCCTCAGGCAGATCGCAGAAGTCGTTCTGGGGGTCTATGACCAGTAGCTGGGTGGTGGAGGGCATGGGCTTGGCGCTGTGCGTCGGAGGGTGAAGTGAAACGCTTACCAGGGTCCAAGTGTAGTGAGCTAAGGCTGTCCGCCAGAGCGAAGAGGCCAGGACCCGGGTGCCAGCAAGGGACACCTCACGTAAAAAGCCCCATGAAGGCGGGGCCTGCATGGGGCTTGTCGGTGGCGAGGGGCGTCTTTACAGGCCGGCCGCAGCGCGCAGCACGGCTGCCTTGTCCGTCCGCTCCCAGGTGAATTCGGGCTCTTCACGGCCAAAGTGGCCGTAGGCGGCGGTCTTGCTGTAGATGGGGCGCAGCAGGTCCAGCATCTGGATGATGCCCTTGGGGCGCAGGTCGAAATGCGCGGCCACCAGCTTGGCGATCTCGGCGTCGGGGATGACGCCCGTGCCTTCGGTGTAGACCGTGATGTTCATCGGGCGTGCCACGCCGATGGCGTAGGCCACCTGGATCTGGCACTGGCGTGCCAGGCCGGCGGCCACGATGTTCTTGGCCACGTAGCGCGCGGCGTAGGCGGCGCTGCGGTCCACCTTGGTCGGGTCCTTGCCGCTGAAGGCGCCGCCGCCATGGGGGCAGGCACCGCCGTAGGTGTCGACGATGATCTTGCGGCCGGTCAGGCCGCAATCGCCCTGGGGGCCGCCGACAACGAAGCGTCCCGTGGGGTTGATCAGGTACTTGGTGTCCTGCAGCCACTCGGAGGGCAGCACGGGCTTGATGATTTCCTCGATGATGGCTTCGGTGAAGCTGGCCTTCATCTTGGTGGCGGTTTCCGACTGGTCGGGGCTGTGCTGGGTGGACAGCACCACGGTGTCGATGCTGTGGGGCTTGCCGTCCACGTAGCGCATGGTCACCTGGCTCTTGGCATCGGGGCGCAGGAAGGGCAGGCGGCCGTCCTTGCGCAGCTGGGCCTGGCGCTCGACGAGGCGGTGCGCGTAGTAGATGGGCGCGGGCATCAGCTCGGGCGTCTCGTCGCAGGCGTAGCCGAACATCAGGCCCTGGTCGCCGGCGCCGGTGTTGAGCTCGTCATCGCTGGCCTTGTCCACGCCCTGGGCGATGTCCTGGCTTTGCTTGTCGTAGGCCACGAGCACGGCGCAGCCTTTGTAGTCGATGCCGTAGTCGGTGTTGTCGTAGCCGATGCGCTTGATGGTGTCGCGTGCGACCTGGATGTAGTCGACGTTTGCGCCGGTGGTGATCTCACCTGCCAAAACCACCAGGCCCGTGTTGGTCAGCGTCTCGGCCGCCACGCGGCTGTACGGGTCTTGGGCGAAAATGGCGTCCAGGATCGCGTCAGAGATCTGGTCAGCCACCTTGTCCGGATGGCCTTCAGAGACGGATTCCGAGGTGAAAAGAAAGTCGTTCGCCATATGAATAAACTCCTTGGTTGCAGCTTTTTTGCTGGGCGCTGCCCAAGCTGCAGGAGCTCTGGCGAACGCTTTAGCAGAAATTGTTTAACGTCGCTCTGCAAGTTGCTCAGTTAACTCAGCGACACCCATCATTTTAATGCCATCCCTGTTCCGACTGTTTGCTGCACTGCCTTTGTGGCTATTGCACCCCCTTGGCGCGCTCATGGGCTGGGTGGCGTTCGCCGCTTCGCCCACGTACCGGCGCCGCTTTCTGGCCAACGCCCGGCAGGCCGGCTACGGCCTGGGCGCCGTGGCGCCGGCCGTGGGACACGCGGGGCGCATGGTGGCGGAGCTGCCGCGCATGTGGATGGGCAGGCAGCCGAGCTGCGAGATGCACAACGAGGAATGCGTGCGCCGGGCCTACGCGGCCGGGCGCGGCATCATCTTTCTGACGCCGCACCTGGGCTGCTTCGAGCTGTCAGTGCAGCATGCGGCGCGGCAATGGTCGGCCGAGCATGGCGAGATCACCATTCTCTACCGCCCCGCGCGCCAGCCCTGGCTGGCCCGCGTCATGGAGACGGCGCGCAACCGCCCCGGCGTGCAGGCCGTGCCGACCACGCTGGCCGGCGTGCGCCAGATGATCAAGGCGCTGCGCAAGGGCGCGGCCGTGGGGCTGCTGCCAGACCAGGTTCCGCCCGAGGGGCAGGGCGTCTGGTCGCCGTTCTTCGGCCGTGATGCCTATACGATGACGCTGGCGGCGCGGCTGGCGTTGCAGACGGGGGCCGCGGTGATCGTGGCCCGTTGTGAGCGCTTGTCCTGGGGGCGGGGCTATGCGCTGTATCTTGAGGAGTTGCCCGTGCCCTTGTCCGAGAATCTGGAAGCTGCGGTGCAGCAGATCAACGAGGCGATGGAGCAGACCATCCGCCAATGCCCGCAGCAGTACCTGTGGGGTTATGCGCGCTACAAGCAGCCGCGCCGTGAAGCACCTGCTGGCGAGGTGGGTGCATGAGCGGGCGCATCGGCGTGTGGCTGATGCGGTCGCTGGCTTGGATGCCGCTGCCGTGGCTGCGGGGGCTGGGTGCGTTTCTGGGGCGTGTGCTGTTCGTGCTGGCCGCGCCGCGCCGCAAGGTGGCGCTGCGCAATCTTGCGCTGTGCTTTCCCGAGCTGACCGAGGCGCAGCGCGTGGAGCTGGCGCGCAGCAACTTCATCGTCTTTTGCCAGACCTGGCTGGACCGCAGCTGGCTGTGGGCCGCGCCGCGCGAGGTGGTGGCCGAGCGCGTGAAGCTGCAGGGCGCCGTGCATGAGCTCGATGGCGATACGCCCACCATCCTGTTCGCGCCGCATTTCTACAGCATGGATGCGGGGGGCCTGGCGCTGCCGCTGCACACCACGCGGCCTTTCACCTCGATCTTCTCCACCCATCCGGACCCTGCGGTCGATGAGTGGTTCATGTCAGGGCGCCAGCGCTTTGGTGATGTGCGCATGCTCAACCGCGCCGACGGGGTCAAGCCCATCATCTCCAGCCTGCGCAAGGGCGGGCTGCTGTACCTTTTGCCCGACATGGACTTCGGCCGCAACGACTCGGTCTTCGTGCCCTTCTTCGGCGTGAACGCGGCCACCATCCCCTCGCTGTCGCGCTTTGCACGCCTGGGCCGGGCCAAGGTGCTGGGCATGTATACGCGCATGACGCCCACGGGCTACGTGGCCGAGATCACGCCGGCCTGGACGGACTTTCCCACCGACGATGCCGAGGCCGACACGGCACGCATGAACCGCGAGCTGGAAGCGGCGATTCGCACCATGCCCGACCAGTACTACTGGGTGCACAGGCGCTTCAAGACCCGGCCCGAGGGCGAGCCTTCGGTCTACTGAACGGGGCGGGACAGGAACTGCTCCAGCGCTTGCCGCACCGCATCTGGCTGCTCGTGCACGACCCAGTGCGAAGTGCCTGCCAGGTGCTGCACCGTCAGGCGCGGCACCCACGGCTCCAGGCCTTCGACCAGGGCGGGCTGCAGCGCCGGGTCGCTGTCGCCCCAGAGCACATGCGTGGGCACGCCGATGTCCAGCATCTCGGGCGGCAGCCTCAGGTTGCGCAGTGCGTCGGCTGAGTCCGGGTCTTCGGGCCGGGGCGGCACCAGGGGACTGGCGCCGTAGTAGTGGCAGGAGCCTTGCACGCCCAGGTCCCAGTGCTCGCGGTAGCGCTGCTGCAACTGCGGCGTGAGCCAGCCGGGCAACTCGCCCTGCGGTGTGCGGAAAAATCCCAGCATGCGCTGCCAGTCGTTGTCGGCCAGCAGGGCGGGTGCGTCGGGGCGGCGCAGGAAATGCATGTACTGGCTTGCGGCCTGCTGCACGGGGTTGTCCAGCAACTCGCGCAGAAAGGCGCCTGGATGCGGGGCGTTGAGGATCATCAGCCGCTGCATCAGCCCGGGATGGCGATTGGCCAGACCCCAGGCCAGGGCACCCCCCCAGTCGTGGGCGATCACGCAGGCTGCGGGTGCGCCAGGGCTTTCGATGGCGATCAGCGCCGCCAGATCCTGCAGCAGGTGCTTGGCCTTGTACTGCTCCACGCCGGCCGGCTGGCTGGAATGGCCAAAGCCCCGCAGATCGGGGGCGACGCAACGCCATTGCGCGCCGAACTGCTCCAGCATGCCTTCCCAGATGAAGCTGTCCTCGGGAAAACCGTGCAGGAACAGCAGCAACGGCCGGCCGGGTTCGCCGCTGACGCGGCAGTGCAGATGGATGCCGTGAGGCAGCTCGCGAATGCAGGTGGTCACCATGTTGCGCTCCTTGCGGGGCGCTGGCTACACGAGCGCCTCCAGGCGCTAATCTTGGGGGCTGTCGCTCTCGCCGGGCGTCGCGGCTGCGACGTCCGCCTGCGGTGCAGCGGCGGCCGGCTGGGCCAGCCCTTCGGGATGGCTCCAGTGCCACAGCAGCTGGGCCACCTCGTCCACACCCTGCTTCTTGAGCGCGGAGAACATGCGCACCTCGCCACCGCCGGCATTGAGCCGCGTGATGGACAGCACCTTGGCCTGCTCGGCGCGCGTGAGCTTGTCGGCCTTGGTCAGCAGCACGAGGAACTTCAGGCCCTCCTGCACGCGCGGGCGCAGGGCATCGAGCAAGGCTTCGTCGAGTTCGGTCAGGCCCAGTCGCGGATCGCACAGCAACACGATGCCCGTCAGGCTCTCGCGGCTGACCAGATAGTTCAGCATCACGCGCTGCCAGCGCTGCTTGTCCGTGCGCGACACGGCGGCGTAGCCGTAGCCGGGCAGATCGGCCAGCACGGCGTCGGTCACGCCCTGCTTGCCCAGGGAGAACAGGTTGATGTGCTGCGTGCGGCCGGGCTTCTTCGAGGCGAAGGCCAGCTGCTTTTGCTGCGTCAGCGTGTTGATGCAGGTGGACTTGCCGGCATTGGAGCGGCCCACGAACGCGATCTCGGGCACATCGACCTTGGGAAGATGGTGCAGTTGCGCAGCCGTCGTCAAAAAGCGCGTCGTGTGCATCCATCCCATGGCGAGCTTGGGATCGATCAGGGAGGAAGTGGGGGCGGCATCGGCAGCCGGCGCAGCAGGATTCATGGTGTGGTCAGTCTCTCGGGGCCTCATTGTAGGTTCCCCAATGATCCAGCGCCCCCCGCGGGCTATAGGCCGCGCTGCAGGCCGAGCGCATCGCCTGAAACCGGCGCGCCCCAGCGTCAGGGACAGCGAGCAAGGGCCGCCCCGCAGCGATGCTGTCGTCCCCCTCCCGCGCAGCGAGAGAGGGGGAAGGCGCGAAGCGCCTCAGGGGGAGCCTCAAACCTCCTCGCTCCAACAAAACCCATCCCGCGCAATCATGGCGCTGGCCGCGCTGGGCCCCCAACTGCCAGCCGCATAGCCGCGCGGCCCCGAGAGATCGTTGCGCCAGTGCTGCAGTATGGGTTCCACCCAGCGCCAGGCCTGTTCCTGTTCGTCGCTACGCACGAACAGATTCAGCCGCCCGGCGATCACGTCCAGCAACAGGCGCTCGTAGGCGCCCACGCGCTTGGCGCCGAAGCGCTGGTCGAAGTCCAGGTTCAGGTGCACGGGAGCCAGCGAAGGCTCGGCCTGCTGCTGGGTGGCGCCTTGGGCCAGCAGGTGCAGCTCCAGGCCGTCCTTGGGTTGCAGGTTGATGACCAGGCGGTTGGCTTCGGACAGGGGCGAGCGGAAGATGGGATGGGGCACGGGCCGGAAGTTCACGACGATGCGCGCATCCCGGCCTGCCAGCCGCTTGCCGGTGCGGATGTAGAAGGGCACGCCGGCCCAGCGCCAGTTGCAGATCTCGGTGCGCAGGGCGACGAAGGTCTCGGTCTGGCTGCCGGCCGCCACGCCTTTCTCTTGCTGGTAGGCGGGCACGGGCTGGCCCTGGCTGGCGCCGGCCAGGTACTGGCCGCGCACCACGTGCTGGCTCAGGGTTTCCGGCGTCCAGGGCTTGAGCGACTGCAGCACCTTGAGCTTTTCGTCGCGGATGGCGTGGGCCGAGGCGTTGATCGGCGGCTCCATGCCGATGGCGCACAGCAGTTGCAGGGCATGGTTTTGCACCATGTCGCGCAGCGCGCCGGTCTGGTCGTAGAAGGCGCCACGGCTTTCCACGCCCAGTTCCTCGGCAATGGTGATCTGGATGTTGGCAATGGTCTCGCGCCGCCACAGTGGCTCGAACAGTGCGTTGCCAAAGCGCAGGGCCAGCAGGTTCTGGACCGAGGGCTTGCCCAGGTAGTGGTCTATGCGAAACACCTGCTCTTCGCGCAGGACCTTGCGCAGCGTGGCGTTGATGGCCTGGTTGGAGGCCAGGTCGTGGCCCAGCGGCTTTTCCAGCACCACGCGCGTCTGCGGGCCATTCAGGCCCACGGCGGCAATCTGCTCGCAGACCGTGGTGAACAGGCTGGGCGCAGTGGCCAGGTACATCACCACCGTCTCGGCGCCGCGGGTGTTCAGCGCCGTGGCCAGGCGCTCGTAGTCGGCGGGTTGCGACAGGTCCATGCGCAGGTAGTGCAGCAGGGCCGCGAAACGCGAGAACTCCTCTGGACTGGGGCGCTTGGACAGTTCCACCTTTTCGAAGCGGCCCTGGATGAGCGCGCGGTACTGGTCGTCACTCAGATCATCGCGACCCACGCACAGGATGCGACCCCCCTCGGGGAGGGTGCCGTGGCGGAACGCCTGGAACAGCGCGGGCATGAGCTTGCGCCATGCGAGATCACCCGTGCCACCGAACAAAACCAGATCGAAACCCATGCTGTCTCCACAAGTTGGTGTGTCTATTTTTGGTAACTTGGTTACCAAAATTTTGAGGAATCGGATAAATTATAGGAAGGTATTGAGGTTTTGTTCCAGAGATGTGTTGTCGATTTGGTAATCAGATTACTTTTATCCCATGCTGTCCGTCATTCCCCAGCCCCCGCGCTGCGACCATGCCACTGTCTGGCCTGCGCTGCACCACCATGCCTTGGCCCTGCGCAAGGGCTTCGATCTGCGCCACGCCTTTGCCGATGATCCCGGCCGGTTCGCGCACTTCAGCCAGGAGGCGCCACACTGTTTTGCAGACCTGTCCAAGAACCTCTGGGATGCACCAGCCGAGGCGCTGCTGTTGCGTCTGGCGCGCGAGTGCGCAGTGGAGCAGCAGCGCGATGCCATGTTCGCCGGCGAGCACGTCAACGGCAGCGAGGGCCGCGCCGTGCTGCACGCGCTGCTGCGCTGCCCGCGCGGCGAGTCGCCGCCGGGCCTGGCATGGGCCCTGGCCCAGGTGCACGAAACGCTGGATGCCATGCTGGCCTATGCCGAGCGCGTGAGGGCCGATGCCGGCATCACCGATGTGGTGTGCATGGGCATCGGTGGATCGGGCCTGGGGCCGCAGATGGCCGTGCAGGCGCTGCAGGGAATGTGCGATGCACGGCGGCGCATGCACTTCGTCTCCAACGTGGATGGGCATGAGCTGCAATCGGTGCTCGATGGGCTGCAGCCGCGCAGCACGCTGTTCATCGTGGCCTCCAAGGTCTTCAACACGCAGGAGACGCTGACCAATGCGCGCAGTGCGCTGCAATGGTTCCATGCGCAGGGCGGTGAAGATGTGGCGCGGCATTTCGTGGCGCTGACCACCAATGCCTCGGCGGCTGCGCAGATGGGCATCACCACCACTTTCGGTTTCTGGGACTGGGTGGGCGGGCGCTATTCGCTGTGGTCGGCGATCGGGCTGCCCGTGGCCCTCGCCGTGGGAGCTGCGGCATTCCGCGACCTGCTGGCCGGCGCGCATGCCATGGACCACCATTTCCGCACGGCACCGCTGCAGGCCAACCTGCCCGTGCGCCTGGGCCTGCTCGATGTCTGGAACCGCAATCTGCTGGGCTTTGCCAGCCGCTGCATTGCGCCCTACCACGCAGGCCTGCGGCGCCTGCCGGCCTATCTGCAGCAACTGGAGATGGAGAGCAATGGCAAGCGCGTGGACCGCCAGGGCCGGCCGCTGGCACTGGGCTCAGCCCCCGTGCTCTGGGGCGAGCCGGGTACGGATGGGCAGCATGCCTTCTTCCAGATGCTGCACCAGGGTACGGACATCGTGCCGCTGGAGATCATCGCCGTGCAGCGGCCGTCGCACGGCCTGCAGGGCCACCATGAGCAACTGCTGGCCAACGCTCTGGCCCAGGCCCAGGCCTTGATGCAGGGGCGTTCCTGCGATGATGGCCATCGCCACTTCCCGGGCAACCGGCCCAGTACCTTCGTACTGCTGGATGCGCTCACGCCGGCGGCGCTGGGTGCGCTGATTGCCTTGCAGGAGCACCGCGTGTTCGTGGCGGGCGCGCTGTGGGGCCTCAACAGCTTCGACCAATGGGGGGTGGAACTGGGCAAGCTGCTGGCGCGCGACCTGCAGCAGCGCCTGGCCAGCGGCGATGTGGTGCAGCTCGATGCATCGACCGCAGGACTGCTGCAGCGCATGCGGGCCTGACGCCCCTGGCAACACGTTGCCGGGGCCGAGCAGGCTCAGGCTTCGCGGAAGCTGTTCACCGGCAGGCCCGGCACATCGACACGGCACTCCATCAGTGCGCCGGCAGGCACCTGCGCCGATCGCTCCGGATCGGGCCGGCCGTGTCCGGCCGAGGTGATGTACAGCGTGCGCAGGTCCTCTCCTCCAAAGCAGACCATGGTGGGGCAGCGCACGGGCGTGTCCAGGCGCTGCAGCACATCGCCCTCGGGACTCAGTTGCAGCACGCAGCCGCCTTCGTACATGGCCACCCAGTAGTTGCCCCGGACGTCGACGCTGGCGCCGTCGGGGCGGCCGCCATAGAGCCTGCCCTCGGCCTTGGGCGCGAAGGCCTTCCACAGCGAGCGCGTGCCCAGCGTGCCGGAGTCCAGGTCGAAGGCAAAGCGGTCTATGCGGTGGGCTGGCGTGTCTGCCCAGTACATCCAGTCGTCATCGGGGCTGAAGGCCAGGCCGTTGGCCGTGGTGCAGTCGCCTGCCATGCGCTGAACGGCGTAGCCTCCGGCGCCGTCCGCGCGAAGGCACCACAGCGCGGCATCGGGCGCCGTCTTGGGCGAGAACAGTGACCCCGCCCACAGCCGCCCGGCGCGGTCGCAGCGCCCGTCGTTGAGCCGCAGCTGCTGCGGATCATGGTCCAGGCGGGCGATCATTTCGGTGTGTCCCGTGGCGGTGTCCAGCAGGCCGAAGCCATCGCGCAGCCCCACCACGATGCGGCCCCGGTCCGTGGGAGCGCAGCAGCCCGGTTCGCTGGGCGTGGCCCAGCTGCGGTGCAGGCCTGTGGCGGGCTCCCACGAATGGATGTGCCGGTCCTGGATATCGCACCAGTAGAGCCGGTGTTCCTGCGGGTGCCAGAAGGGGGACTCGCCGAGTGCACTCGGTGGAACAGGGATGCGCTGCACGGCCATGGTCTGCCTCGGAGATGCGGATGAACGGAATTCTAGGAGGTCGGAACGCACCGCAGCAGAGGCACATGGTTTGATGCATTGGCTAAGGGATATCACCGGCCTGGCTGCGCATAAAAGTATCGAAAGGCGCATCTGTCGTACCAGTCCAGGCACGAGGCCGTCGCCACAATGCCTCATCCGCAGCCGGGATGGGAGGCGCGGTGATCCAGCATTCGAAGACCAGGGAACAAGGAGACAAAAATGCACAGCTTGCTCAAGGCCAGCCTCACATGGGCCATGGCCACTGCCGCAGCGGGCGCACTCGCCGGCACCGAACTCGTGATCGCCACCGTGAACAACGGCCACATGATCGAGATGCAAAAGCTCACCCCCCGGTTCGAGAAGGCCCACCCCGACATCACGCTCAAATGGGTGACGCTGGAAGAAGGCGTGCTGCGCCAGCGCGTGACCACCGACATCGCCACCAAGGGCGGCCAGTTCGATGTGATGACCGTGGGCATCTACGAGGTGCCGATCTGGTCGAAGAAGGGCTGGCTGCAGCCCATTGCCACCGATGCCGCCTATGACGCGGCCGACCTGCTGCCCACCATCCGCGAAGGCCTGTCCTACGAAGGCAAGCTCTATGCCTCGCCCTTCTATGGCGAAGGTTCCATCCTCATGTACCGCAAGGACCTGGCCGACAAGGCGGGTTTTCAGATGCCCGACAAGCCCACCTGGGAGCAGGTCCGGGAGTTCGCCTCCAGGGTCCACGATCCCAAGGCCGGGGTCTACGGCATCTGCCTGCGCGGCAAGCCGGGCTGGGGAGACAACATGGCCCTGATCACCACCATGGCCAATACCTTCGGCGGCCAATGGTTCGACATGCAGTGGAGGCCGCAGATCGATACACCCGCCTGGAAGAAGGCCGTGGGTTTCTATGTGGACCTGATGAAGGCCTATGGCCCCCCGGGCGCCTCGGCCAACAGCTTCAATGAGAACCTGGCCCTGTTCAACGAGGGCAAGTGCGGCGCCTGGGTGGATGCGAGCATCGCCGCCTCCTTCGTGAGCGACCCCAAGCAATCCAAGGTGGCCGACAAGGTGGCCTATGCGGCTGCACCCGTGGCCAGCACGCCCAAGGGATCGACCTGGCTGTGGACCTGGAACCTGGCCATACCCTCCAGCTCGAAGAAGGCCGATGCGGCCCAGGTCTTCGTGAAGTGGGCCACCTCCAGGGAGTATGTGCAGTTGGTTGCGCAGGAGCACGGCTGGCGTGCCGTGCCTACAGGAACGCGCCAGTCCACCTATGCCAATGCCGAGTTCCAGAAGGTGGCGGGCTTTGCCGCAGCCGAGAAGCGGGCCATCGACAGCGTGAGCCTGACCGATGCGACCGAGCCCAAGTCGCCCTATGCCGGCGTGCAGTACGTCGCGATTCCAGAGTTCCAGGCCATTGGCATTGCCGTGGGCCAGCAGATGAGCGCCGCGCTGTCGGGCAAGGTCACGGTGGAGCAGGCGCTCAGTACCTCGCAGACGCTGGCCGATCGCGAGATGAGGAAAAGCGGCTACTACAAATGAGGGCCGATAGGACTCCCGAAAGGGCGGCGTCCGCCAGGCGCCTGCTGCCCCGCGCCCTGATGGCGCCCGCCGTGGCCGTGCTGCTGTGCTGGATGCTCGTGCCCTTGTTGATGACGATTTATTTCTCGCTCGTCAACTACAACCTCATGCAGCCAGGCGAGCACCGCTTCGCCGGCTGGGACAACTACGCCTTCTTCATCACCGATCCGGACTTCCTGCCCGCCGTGTGGAACACGCTGAACTTCCTGGCCAGCGTGGTGCTGATCACCCTGGTGCTGGGCGTGCTGATCGCTTTGCTGATCAACGAGCCGTTTCCGGGGCGTGGCGTCGTGCGGGTGCTGCTGATCTCGCCGTTCTTCGTGATGCCCACGGTCAATGCGCTGCTGTGGAAACACATGATGATGAACCCGATCTATGGCGTGCTGGCCAGCCTGTGGAGGGCCGTCGGACTGCAGCCCGTGGACTGGCTCACCGAGATGCCGCTGCTGTCCGTCATCGTCATGGTGTCCTGGCAATGGCTGCCCTTCGCCTGCCTGATCTTCATCACCTCGCTGCAGTCGCTGGACCGCGAGCAGATGGAGGCGGCGCGCATGGATGGGGCCAACGCCCTGCAGCGCTTTTACTACCTCACGCTGCCCCATCTGGCGCGGCCCATGGCGGTGGTGGTGATGATCGAGATGATCTTCCTGCTCAGCGTGTTCGCCGAGATCGCCATCACCACGGCGGGCGGGCCCGGCAACGAGAGCACCAACCTGACCTACCTGATCTACAAGCAGTCGCTGATGAACTTCGACGTGGGCGTGGCCTCGGCCGGTGCACTGTTTGCCGTGGTGCTGGCCAACATCGTCTCCCTCTTCCTGATCCGCATCGTCGGCAAGAGCCTGGACTGAGGGCATGATGAAAACAAGTTCCTCCACCCTGGTGCGCGCCGCTGCGGCATGGGCCGTGGCACTGCTGCTGTTCTTTCCGCTGGCCTGGCTGTTCCTGACGGCCTTCAAGACGGAACTGCAGGCCATTGCCGTGCCGCCGCTGTTCGTGTTCGAGCCCACGCTGGCCAACTTCGGCGAAGTGCAGCAGCGCAGCGACTACCTGCTGTATGCGCGCAATTCGCTGATCACCAGCCTGGCCTCGACCCTGATCGGCCTGGCCATCGCCGTGCCTGCTGCCTACTCCATGGCGTTCTTCCGCAGCCGCCACACGCGCGACGTGCTCATGTGGATGCTCTCGACCAAGATGATGCCGGCCGTGGGGGCCCTGCTGCCCATCTATGTGCTGGCGCAAGGGGCGGGCTTGCTGGATTCGCTCACCGTGCTGGTCATCGTCTTCACGCTGTCCAATCTGCCCATCATGGTCTGGATGCTCTACAGCGCGCTCAAGGACATCCCCAACGAGATCCTGGAAGCGGCGCGCATGGATGGCGCAGGCCTGTGGGCCGAGTTCCGCCATGTGGTGCTGCCGCTGGCGGTGGGCGGCATTGCCTCCACCGGGCTGCTGTGCCTGGTGCTGAGCTGGAACGAGGCCTTCTGGTCGCTGAACCTGAGCAGCGCCCGGGCCGGCACGCTGGCCACGCTGATCGCCTCGTATGCCAGCCCCGAAGGGCTGTTCTGGGCCAAGCTCTCGGCCGCTTCGCTGATCGCCATCGCTCCCATCGTGGTGTTTGGCTGGTTCAGCCAGAAGCAACTGGTGCAGGGCATGACCTTTGGCGCCGTCAAGTAGCCGTCCGGCATCCATTTCGCGGCTTTGTGCTGCACAAGGAAAACCATGGCCTATCTGCAACTTCAGGACATACGCAAGCGCTTCGGAGAGGCGCAGATCATCCGCGGCGTGGACCTCGCCATCGAGCGCGGCGAGTTCATCGTCTTCGTCGGGCCTTCGGGCTGCGGCAAGTCCACGCTGCTGCGCCTGATCGCTGGGCTGGAGAGCATCACTTCGGGGCAGTTGCTGCTCGACGGGCGCGACATCACGCATGCGCCATCGGGCGAGCGCGACCTGGCAATGGTGTTCCAGAGCTATGCGCTGTATCCGCACATGAGCGTGTACGACAACATGTCCTTCGCGCTGCGCCTGGCCGGCGTGCCGAAAGAGGAGATACGCCGAAAGGTCGGGCAGGCGGCCGAGACGCTCAACCTCACGCCCTATCTGGAACGCAAGCCGCGCGATCTGTCCGGGGGGCAGCGCCAGCGCGTGGCCATAGGCCGGGCCATCGTGCGTGCGCCCAAGGTGTTCCTGTTCGACGAGCCGTTGTCCAACCTCGATGCGGCGCTGCGCGGCAACACGCGGGTGGAAATCCACAAGCTGCACAAGGCGCTGGGCGCCACCACCATCTATGTCACCCATGACCAGGTCGAGGCCATGACCCTGGCCGACCGCGTGGTGGTGTTGCGCGATGGCTGCATCGAACAGGTGGGTGCACCCCTGGCGCTCTACGACCATCCGGCCAACCAGTTCGTTGCGCAGTTCATCGGCATGCCGTCGATGAACCTGATCGCCGCCGAGGCACTGCCCGTGTTCTCCGGGGCCACGCAGGGCCGCCTGCCCGCCGACGGCACGCTGGGCATACGCCCCGAGGCCTTGCGCGTGGCCAGAGCGCAGGTCGCAACCGATGCCGCTGCACAGAGACAGGTCATGGGCCGCGTGGACCTGATCGAGGCCTTGGGCGCCGACACGCTGATCCATGTCAGCGTGGGCGGGGCGCAGCTCATCGCGCGCCAGGCCGAGCGCACGCCACTGGCCGTGGGCGACGCGGTGTCCGTCGCGCTGGACACCGGCTGCGCACTGCACCTGTTCGACCGCCAGGGACGCACGCTGGCAGGCGCCTGAGCGATTCGCTCCGAGAGGCTGCCCGGAGCAGTCATCCTTTCTTCCTCATCTCCCTCTGGTCACCATGAACGCGATTGTTCCGCATCTTTCCAGACCCACGGTGCTGCACCTGGGCCTGGGTTCCTTTCACCGTGCGCACCAGGCCGCTTATCAACAGCGGCTGATCGATGCCGGGGACACGCAATGGGAGCTGGTGGGGGCCAACCTGCGCTCCGACATGGCGCAGACGCTGGAGGCGCTGGCGCGCCAGGGAGGGGCTTACACACTGGAGACGATTGCGCCTGGCGGATCGGTGCGCTACCAACGCATCGAGGCCCTGCGCGAAGTGATCCCCCATGCGCCCGGGCTGGCCGCCGTGATTGCGCGCGGAGCCAGCCCCTGCACACGTGTCATCTCCCTCACCGTGACCGAGGCTGGCTACTACCTCGATGGCAGCGGCGTGCTGGACACCGGCAGCCCGGAGCTTGCAGCCGACATCGGCCGCATGCGCCAGGGGCAGGCCGGAGAGACGATCTATGGCGTGCTGTGCGCCATCCTGCAGTTGCGCCGCTGTGCTCATGCCGGCCCGGTCACGCTGCTGAGCTGCGACAACCTGCGCCACAACGGCGATCGCCTGCTGGCCGGGCTGCTGGCCTTCATGCAACTGGCGCAACTGCAGGAACTGGCCGAGTGGGCTGGGCACAACATCAGCTGCCCGAATGCCATGGTCGACCGCATCACCCCGCGCCCGCCGCCGGAGCTGCGCGAGCGCGTGCAGGCTGCGACGGGCTGGGACGATGCGGCCGCCGTGACGGCCGAAAGCTTTTCACAGTGGGTGATAGAGGACCGCTTCGTCGCAGGCCGTCCGCCCTGGGAGCGCGTGGGCGTGGAGATGGTGTCTTCCGTGGCCCCCTACGAGGAGGCCAAGATCCGCATCCTCAACGCCAGCCACAGCTGCATTGCCTGGGCCGGCACGCTGGCGGGCCTGCGCTTCATCCACGAAGGCAGTGCCGTGCCGGCGATACGCCAGATGGCATGGGACTATGTGACTCAGGACGTGATTCCCTGCCTTGCAACACCCGGCAAGGCATCGGCCCTGGACCTGCCGGCCTACCGCGACACCGTGCTGGAACGCTTCGGCAACCCTGCGATACGCGACACCAACCAGCGCGTGGCGGCCGACGGCTTTGCCAAGATCCCGGGCTTCATCGCGCCCACGGTGCGCGAGCGCATCGCGCAGGGCGCGTCCATGGATGCCGTGGCCATGCTGCCGGCGCTGTTCCTGGTTTTTCTGCAGCGCTGGCACCATGACACACTGCCCTATGCCTACCAGGATCAGGCCATGGACTCCGCAGTGGCACACGCCATCTGCGCCGCCGCCGACCCTGTGGCCGCGCTGTGTGCCGAAGTGCCCTTGTGGGGTGAGGCTGCGGGCCATCCGCATCTGGTGGAGGCTGTCCGCCGTGCCACAGACCGTGTCCATGCTTTTGTCCAACAGGCAGCGAGGTAGAACGCATGCGCATAGCCATCGCGGGCGAAGCCCTGATCGATTTCACCGCCACGGGTGGCCTGGCCTTCCAGGGCCATGAAGGAGGCGCGCCCGCCAACTGTGCCGTGGCCGCCGCGCGGCTCGGGCAGGCCACGGGCTTTGTCTCGCAACTGTCGCGCGATCTCTTCGGCGAGCGCCTTTTCGCGCACCTGCAGGGCAACGGCGTGGACATGCGCCTGGTACAGCGCTGCGATGCGCCCAGCACGCTGGCCTTTGTCGAGCATGCGCAAGGCACCAACCGCTATGCCTTCTATACGCAGGCAACGGCGGACACGCTGTGGGCACCTGCCCAGCTGCCCGAGTTGCCGCCCGAATGCCGCTATCTGCAGTTCGGCTCCATCGCATTGCTGCACAGCCCTGCCGGGCCGCGCATCCTGGACCTGGTGGCGGCTGAGCGCGGGCGGCGCATCATCGTCTTCGACCCGAACGTGCGGCCCACGCTGATCCGCGATGCCCAGGCCTTCCGGCGCGACTGCCTGGGCTGGCTGGCCCAGGCAGACCTGGTCAAGCTCAGCGATGAGGACCTGGCCTTTATCGCGCCCGGCGTTCCGGTGCTGGAGGCCGCCACGCGCTGGCTGGCGCTGGGTCCCCGGGCCGTGGTGCTCACGCGCGGAGCGGCCGGCGCGACCTTGCTGCGTGCAGGACAGGCCCCTGTGTCGGTGCAGCCGCCGGCCGTGCAACTGGTGGATACCATCGGCGCGGGAGACACCTTTGGCGCGGCGCTGTCGGTTGCGCTGCTGGAGCAGGGAGTCGAGCAGCCGGGCCAGTTGCAGGAACTGCCCGAGAGCGCGTGGCGCCAGGTGCTGCGCTTTGCCGCAACGGCCGCAGCGCTCAACTGCACGCGCGCCGGTGCCCAGCCGCCTCGGCGCGCGGAACTCGATGCCGCGCTGGCAGCCCATTGCGGTGGATAGCCGCCGCTGGTGATACTGTTTGCCCATGGCCTCTCCAGAAACCTTCACGCCGCCATGACCAGCCCACGCCGCCGCACACCCCGCCAGCGTCACCCTGAACTGGAGCGCGATTTCGTGCGGACGCCCGCGCTGGGCTATGAGGATATGGAGGGCAGTGGCCTGGTGCGCTGCCTGGCACATGGTTTCCCGAGCCCCCTGGTGCGCTGGCATTTCCATGAGGAGTACGAGCTGCACCTCATCACCCACACCTCGGGCCGCGCCTTCGTGGGAGACTGGATAGGACCCTTCGAGCCCGGCCACCTCGTGCTGTGCGGCCCGCGCCTGCCGCACAACTGGATCTCGTTCGATGCGCCCGATGGGGGCTCGCCTGCACGCGATTACGTGATTCTTTTCAACCACGACCCCATCGCCCGTGCGGCCGAGCAGATCCCGGAGATGCGCGAGGTGCTTCAACTGCTGGACCGTGCGCGCCATGGCATCGAGTTCTTCGGCTTGGCGCAGACGGCGCGCGCGCACTGGGATGCGGTCAGGAGTGCGCGCGGAATGCGCCGCTTCACGGCCTTTTGCGCGCTGCTGTCCGATCTGGCCGAGTGCACCGACTACCGGCTGCTGTCAGCCGTGCAGATGCAGGGCGCCCAGGGCGAGGCTCAGGTGGATCAGATCAACGAGGTGGTCAACCGCATCATGGCGCGCGTGAGCGAGCCGCTGAGCCTGGCCGACGTGGCGGCCGAGCTGGGCATGAGCGAGAGCCGCTTCAGCCGCTTTTTCCGCCGGGCCACGGGCAACAGCTTCACCGACTTCGTCAGCCGGGTACGCATCAACAGCGCATGCCACCTGCTCATGCAGACCGACAGCTTCATCGCCGACATCTGCTACCAGGTGGGCTTCAACAACGTGGCCAACTTCAACAGGCGCTTCCTGGAGATCAAGGGCATGACGCCCTCGGAGTTCCGCCGCCAGGCGGACAGCCGCTTCGGCGCGGGTTGAAGCGACGGGGAAGCGGAATCTGGCGCGCACGGGTGTGGTATCGCGCGCCACATGGGTAGAGTCCTTATTGCCGCGCTGGCACAGATCGATATGCTGGGCTGCGAAAAACATATGTTCAGTACCGAATCCGTGGCCAGTTTGTGACCACGATCAAGGAATATGTTTTCCTCTGTGCGCAGGGGCGAAACCAGGGTTCCTGACGATATCAATCACAGGGGACCCCATTGTAGAATCCGCCGAATTTTGCGCTTTCAACAACAGAACCACGCCCTCGATATGAAGTTGCTTGCCTCTTTGCTGACGGCTGCCATTCTTGCTGCAGCCCCCGCCTTTCCCGCTTTCTCCGCTGGCGAGGCACCTGCTGCCCCGGCTCAGCCGAAGGCGGCCAAGGCCGATCTGGCGAAGGGCGAGGCCAGCTACACCGCCGTCTGCGCGGCATGCCATGCGGCCGACGGCAATTCCACCATCCCGCTGCAGCCCAAGCTGGCCGGCCAGCATCCCGAGTACCTGGTCAAGCAGTTGCTGGAGTTCAAGGGCGACAAGCGCAAGGACCCCGTGATGAAGGGCTTTGCCAGCATGCTCAGCGAGCCTGACATGAAGAACATCGCCGCCTGGCTGCACACGCAAAAGCCCAAGGACGGCTTTGCCAAGGACAAGGACTTGGTGGCCATGGGCGAGCGCATCTACCGCGGCGGCATCCAGGAGCGCAACATTGCTGCCTGCGCGGGCTGCCACAGCCCCAACGGCGCCGGCATTCCAGCCCAGTACCCGCGCCTGGCGGGCCAGCATGCCGACTACACCACGACCCAGCTCACGGCCTTCCGTGACGGCAAGCGCGGCAATAGCATTCAGATGACGCAGGTTGCTGCCAAGCTTAACGATCGCGAAATCAAGGCCGTGGCAGACTACATCGCTGGCCTGCGTTGATGCGATCCCGGGGCCGACGCGGTTCCCAGGGTAATCACCGGGAACCTATTGCTTTATAGACACCCCAAGCCAGGCGGGTCCATCGCATGAATGCAGATGGTCCCGCTTTTTTCATTCGGGTTTTGGCTTTTCGTTCTTCATGTCAGACAACTCTTCCGGTGCCGCTCTTGCTCCCTCCCGCCCGCAGGCCGCGCGCGCGACCCTGGAGCTGCTGGCATCGATGCGCTTCGCGATCTCGCTGCTGACGGTCATCTGCATTGCCTCGGTGATCGGCACCGTGCTCAAGCAGCATGAGCCGGTGGGCAACTACGTCAACCAGTTCGGGCCTTTCTGGGCCCAGCTGTTCCTCGCGCTCAAGCTCAATGCGGTCTACAGCGCCTGGTGGTTCCTGCTGATCCTGGCCTTTCTGGTGGTCAGCACCTCGCTGTGCGTGGCCCGCCATGCGCCCAAGTACCTGGCCGATCTGCGCAGCTACAAGGAAAACGTTCGCGAACAAAGCCTCAAGGCCTTCGGCCACCGTGCGCAGAACGTGGTGCCCGGCAGCGCCGAAGAGGCCGCCAGGCGCCTGGGCCAGCAGCTGGTGTCGGGCGGCTGGAAGGTGCGGCTGCAGCAGCGCGACACGGCGGCCGGTCCCGGCACGGGCTGGATGCTGGCGGCCAAGGCGGGCGCGGCCCACAAGCTGGGCTATATCGCGGCCCACAGCGCCATCGTGCTGATCTGCCTGGGCGGGCTGTTCGATGGCGACCTCATCGTGCGCGCGCAGATGTGGCTGGGAGGCAAAACACCTTATACCGGCGGTGGCCTGATCTCCGAGGTGTCCGAGCAGCACCGGCTGAGCGAGCGCAACCCCACCTTCCGAGGCAACCTGCTGGTGACCGAGGGCGGCACGGCAGGCACGGCCATCCTGTCGCAGTCCGACGGCGTGCTGCTGCAGGAGCTGCCCTTTGCGGTGGAACTCAAGAAATTCATCGTGGAGTACTACTCCACGGGCATGCCCAAGCTGTTCGCCAGCGAGGTCGTCATCCACGACAAGGCCACGGGCGAGAAGCTGGAAAAGCGCATCGAGGTCAACCACCCGGCCAGCTACCGCGGCATCGAGATCTACCAGTCCAGCTTTGACGACGGCGGCTCGTCGGTGAAGCTGCGCGCCGTGCCGCTGGAGGCGGGAGCCAAGCCCTTTGATGTCGAGGGCGTGATCGGCGGATCGGACCAGTTCGTGCGCAAGCTCCCGGACGGCAAGGACGAGACAGTGACGCTGGAGTTTGCCGAACTGCGCACCATCAACGTGGAGAACTTCGGCGGTGGCGGCGGGGCCAATGGCAGCGGCACCGATGTGCGCAAGGTGGACCTGAAGCAGGCCATCGACGAGCGCCTGGGCGCTGCCCACAAGACCGTGACCAAGAAGGAGCTGCGCAACATCGGCCCCAGCATCCGCTACAAGCTGCGCGATGCCTCGGGCCAGGCGCGCGAGTTCCAGAACTACATGCTGCCCGTGGACACGGGCGACGGCCAGCGCGTGTTCCTGCTGGGCGTGCGCGACAGCCAGGCCGATGCCATGCGCTACCTGCGCATTCCCGCCGATCCCGAAAGCGAGATGGACACCTTCCTGCGCCTGCGCAGCGCGCTGCAGGACCCCCGGCTGCGCGAGCAGGCGGCCAAGGCCTATGTGGCCAAGGCCATCGACGCCTCGCGCTCCGAACTCAGTGGCGCGCTGGCGCAGTCGGCCACCAAGGCGCTGGAATTGTTCGCGGGCCAGACCGACAAGAAGGGGCCGGACGGAAAGCCGCTGGGCGGGCTGCAGGCCATCTCGGACTTCATGGAAAGCAATGTGCCTGCGGCCGAGCGCGAACGCGCGGGCGAGGTGCTGGTGCGCATTCTCAACGGCGTGCTGTTCGAGCTGGCCCAGATCGTGCGCACGCAGGCGGGCCAGGCGCCACTGGAGCCCAGCGAGCAGACGCAGTCCTTCATGACCCAGGCCGTGTTCTCGCTCAGCGATGCGCAGTTCTACCCCATGCCCATGGTCTTCATGCTGCAGGACTTCAAGCAGGTGCAGGCCAGCGTCTTCCAGGTGGCGCGCGCCCCGGGCAAGAACGTGGTGTATCTGGGCTGCCTGTTCCTCATCATCGGCGTGTTCTGCATGCTGTATGTGCGCGACCGCCGCCTCTGGATCTGGCTTACGCCCCGCGATGGCCAAAGCCATGCCGAAATGGCCTTGTCCACCAATCGCAAGACACTCGATGGTGATAGAGAATTCGCCATGCTGGCCGGCAAGCTGATAGGCGCCGAGCCCATCCACAAGAAATCCCCCGGAGGTTCCGCATGAACACCGCCACTACCACGACGACTTTGACGCTCAACGAGGGCTTCTTCGCCCGCCGCAACTGGTTCGACTGGGTGTTCGCGGCCCTGGTGGCGGCGGGACTGCTGTATGCGCTGCAGCGCTATGGCGAGTACATGGATGTCTATGAAAAGTGCATCCTGGTCGGCACCATTCCCTCGGCCATCTGGCTGGGCTGGTTCTGGCGCCCGCTGCGCGGGCTGATGCTGGTGGTGGCCGGGCTGTCGCTGCTGGCCATCGGGCTCTACCAGGGGCCTGAAGGGGCGCAACTGGCGCGCTCGGACACGGTGTTCGGCCTCAAGTACTTCCTGTCCAGCCAGTCGGCCATCCTCTGGATGAGCATGGTGTTCTTCATGAGCACCGTCTTCTACTGGATCGGCATGTTTGCGCGGGGCGAGGGCACGGCGCTGTCGCTGCTGGGCTCGCGCCTGGCCTGGCTGGCCGTGACGCTGGCGCTGGTGGGCACCATGGTGCGCTGGTACGAGAGCTATCTGATCGGCCCCGATGTGGGCCACATCCCGGTCAGCAATCTCTATGAAGTGTTCGTCATGTTCTGCTGGATGACGGCGCTTTTCTATCTCTATTACGAACAGCACTACGACACGCGCGCCCTGGGCGGCTTCGTGATGCTGGTGGTCAGCGCGGCCGTGGGCTTTTTGCTGTGGTACACGCTGGTGCGCGAGGCGCACGAGATCCAGCCGCTGGTGCCGGCGCTCAAGAGCTGGTGGATGAAGCTGCACGTGCCGGCCAACTTCATCGGCTACGGCACCTTTGCGCTGGCAGCCATGGTCTCCTTTGCCTACCTGATCAAGCAGCAGGCCACGGAGACCCGCTGGTACAAGCTTGCGCCGCTGTGGATGCTGGGTGTGGTGCTGTGCTTCGAGCCCATCGTCTTCCGCCAGGGCGCGACCCAGAACGGCGGCAGCTACTGGATGGTCTACTTCGGCATCTCGGCGCTGATCGTGGCCGGCATCCTGCTGGCGCGCAAGCGCATCGCCGAGCGCCTGCCCAGCTTCGAGCTGCTGGACGATGTGATGTACAAATCCATCGCCGTGGGCTTTGCCTTCTTCACCATCGCCACCGTGCTGGGCGCGCTGTGGGCGGCCGAGGCCTGGGGCGGCTACTGGAGCTGGGACCCCAAGGAAACCTGGGCGCTGATCGTCTGGCTCAACTACGCGGCCTGGCTGCACATGCGCCTGGTCAAGGGCCTGCGCGGCACGGTGTCCGCCTGGTGGGCGCTGGGTGGACTGGCCATCACCACCTTCGCCTTCCTGGGGGTGAACATGTTCCTGTCGGGGCTGCACAGCTACGGGGAGCTTTGAGCCACGGCAGTGGCAGAGTGACAGTGGCAAGATAAGGGCAGCGGCATGCGTTCAGGCGCATGCCGCTTTTTCGTGCACCATCGCATCGGTGCCGCAGGGAACTTGCGCGCGCCTGCAAGGCTCCCAATCGCCATATCGCCAGCAATAGCGCCCCGTGCCCGCCGGCACACCAGGAGATTCCCATGCTGATCCGCTCCCACGACAACGGCTTCCAACACCCGAAAGGCAGCGAGATCACGCCCCGGGCAGGCTACCTCAAGCGCCGTGCCTGGCTGCAGTACCTGGCCGCAGGCTCGGCGGGCGCGGCATTGCCCGGCTGGGCGGCGGGCGTGCAGCGCCCCGGCAAGCTGGCAGCACTGGCCTCCGTGCCTTCCCAGGTAGTGGGCGCAAACACCATGGACCGTGTCACGGCCTATGCCGATGTGTCCCAGTACAACAACTTCTATGAATTCGGGCTGGACAAGGACGATCCTGCCAAGAACGCCCACACGCTCAAGACCCGCCCCTGGACGGTGAAGATCGAGGGCCTGGTCCAGCAGCCGCAGACGCTGGACCTGGATGCGCTGCTCAAGCTCGCGCCACAGGAAGAGCGCATCTACCGGCTGCGCTGCGTGGAGGGCTGGTCCATGGTGATTCCCTGGGTGGGCTATTCCCTGGCCGAGCTGCTGCGCAAGGTGCAGCCGCTGGGCAGTGCCAAGTATGTGGAATTCGTGACCCTGGCCGACAAGGCGCAGATGCCGGGCCTGCGCAGCGGCGTGCTGGACTGGCCTTACACCGAGGGGCTGCGCCTTGATGAAGCCATGCACCCGCTGACGCTGCTGGCCTTTGGCATGTATGGCGAGGTGCTGCCCAACCAGAATGGCGCGCCCGTGCGGCTGGTCGTGCCGTGGAAGTACGGCTTCAAGAGCGCCAAGAGCATCGTCGCCATCCGCCTGACCGACAAGGAGCCGGGCACGGCCTGGAACAAGGCGGCGCGCAACGAGTATGGCTTTTATTCCAATGTGAACCCCGACGTGCCGCACCCGCGCTGGAGCCAGGCCACGGAGCGGCGCATTGGCGAAGACGGCTTGTTCGCCAAGAAGCGCAAGACGCAGCTGTTCAATGGCTACGAAGCCCAGGTGGGCCAGCTCTACGCGGGCATGGACCTCAAGAAGTTCTATTGATGTGGCCCATGCAATGACGGCGGTGCAGCATCTTTTGCTGCACCGGACGGCCAAGCCGCTGGTGTTTCTTGTGTGCCTGCTGCCGTTTGCGTGGCTGCTGGCTGGAGCCATCCTGAACACGCTTGGCGCCAATCCGGCCGAGGCCTTGCTGCGCTCCACCGGCGACTGGACCTTGCGCTTTCTGTGCGTGGTGCTGGCCGTGACACCGCTGCGCCAGGCGCTGGGACTGACGGCACTGGCGCGCTTCAGGCGCATGCTGGGCCTGTATGTGTTCTTCTACGCGCTGCTGCACCTGCTGTGCTATGCATGGTTCGACATGGGGCTGGACTGGGGCGAGATCGTGCTCGACATCCCGAAGCGCCCGTTCATTCTGGTGGGCTTTGCGGCGCTGCTCTTGCTGACCGCTCTGGCGGTGACTTCACCGCACCGTGTCATGCGCGCCATGGGCGGCAGGCGCTGGCAGTGGCTGCACCGCTGTATCTATGCGGTCGCGCCGCTGGCCCTGTTGCATTTCTTCTGGATGCGCGCAGGCAAGAACAACTTCGCCGAGGTCGGCGTGTACGCCGCCATTCTTGCGCTGCTGCTGGCCTGGCGCGTGGTCCATGCACTGCGCCGCCGGCGCGCCAGGCGCTAGCCGGCCACGGCGCGCAGGGCAGGGCGCAGCTGGCGGGTCACGGGGTCGATGTCCGCCATGGGCAGCTGGTAGTTGCGCTGGTCGAACAGGTCGATGCCGCACTGCAGTCCTTCGAGCCAGTTGAACAGGTCGGCAATCGCCTTGGCGCCCATGATGGGCGCGCCGTGCTGGGGCACGATCATGTCGATGGGCAGCTGGCGCGCCATCTGCACCCACAGCCGCAGGATCTTGTTGGAGACCATGTATCGGCGGTGAAAACCTTCCATGCGGGCGATGTGCGGCACGAGGTCGGTCACGGGCACCTGCGCCTCGATGCCATTCATCAGGGACACGCCCAGATCGCCCGTGAAGAGGATGCGGCTGACCGGGTCGTAGAAGTGGAAGTTGCCTTCGGCATGCAGGAAGTGGGCGGGCAGCAGGTGCAGTTCATGGCGGCCCAGCGGCAGCCGGCCGCCGGCGTCCGGCACGCCGATCACGCGGTTTTCGGTCTTGCCGACCTTGGTGAAGTGGGGCGCGAAGCGCTCCCAGATGCGCGAGATCACCAGCTGTGCCTTGGTGCTGGTCATCCAGCGGTCCAGCGAGGCAATGATGTCGGGATCGGCGTGGGAAGCGATCAGATAGGACAGCTTGTGCGGCGCGAAATGCCGCGACATGCCCATGAACAGCTCGTTGAATGCGAGATTGCCGCCCGGGTCGATGATGGCGCCCGTGTCGTCATCGACGATGAGGAACTGATTGGCCTGTATGGCCTGTCCATCTTCCTCGATGAGGTCGGTGAACATCAGGCAGGCGTGGTTTTTGTCTCGGTAGAGCTCTACGGGCATGGCGGGTTGTCGAGGGACAAGAGAAAGTCACTCTAAGCGCCATGCCTGGCCGCGGTGTTGATGTGCATCAAGCCGCGGCGCGGCCGCCGGCTCAGTCGGCCTGCTGCTTGCGGGAGTCCGTAGTGCCGGTGGGTGTCGAGCTTTCCTCGACGGCGGCACTTGACGGGCCAGCGGGCAAGGTGGTGGGTGCAGGCGCGGGCGTTGCACGCTCGGCCGGGCTGGAAATGCCCAGGGTCTGCGGCAGTGTGGCGCGGTGGCTGGCCGCAGGCGAGCTGGGCAGAAACAGCGGGCCTTTCTGGCCGCAGGCGGCCAGGGACGCCGCACAGGCGCCAAGGGCAATGCACCTGACTAGAATTTGCGAGGCTTTCAACATAAGCGAATTGTAATGACCGACCAAGAATTTCTGGACCTTGCCGAACGACTGCTGCTGGCGGTGGAGCAGGACTGCGATCGCATCAACGATGAAACCGATGCCGACCTCGATGCCCAGCGCGTGGGTGGCATGGTGACCCTGGTCTTTGCCAACCGCAGCCAGATCGTGATCAACCAGCAAAAACCGCTGCACGAGATCTGGCTGGCGGCCAAGGCCGGTGGCTTCCACTACCGCTACGACGCGGCGCAGGGCGCCTGGCTCGATACCAAGGGCGCGGGTGAGTTCTTCGCCAACCTGAGCCGCTACGCCACCGAGCAGTCGGGCCTGGCGCTGCAGTTCTCGGCACGCTGATCCGCCGTTATCGGCAGGCTCCATGAAGAAAGCCCGGCATGGCCGGGCTTTCTTGCGTGGTCAACCGCTTGTTTGGCGGTCAGTTGCGGAAGAGGTCGAGGATGCGGTTGCGCTCCTCGGTGGCGGGCGGAGGCGTGGCGCCTGCAGCGCCGGCCGTGGAGGCGCTGTCCATGCCCAGGCTGCTGACGCCGCCGTTGCGCGCGTTTTCCTCGTAATACCACTCGCCGCCCATGTTCACGACGCCAGGGGGCACAGGCATCTCTGCCACCGGCACGCCCTTGAGGGCATGCTGCATGAAGCCGATCCAGATGGGCAGGCTCAGGCCGCCACCCGTCTCGCGGCTGCCCAGGTTGCGAGGCGTGTCGTAGCCGATCCAGGACACGGCGGCCAGCGTGGGCTGGAACCCTGCGAACCAGGCATCCACCGAGTCGTTGGTCGTGCCCGTCTTGCCGTACAGGTCGGGACGCTTGAGCGTGGACTGCGCGCGTGCTGCCGTGCCCACGCGCGCCACGTCCTGCAGCAGGCTGTCCATGATGAAGGCGTTGCGCGCGTCGATGGCTTGGGGCAGTTCCTGCACCGGGGGCGGCGTGAATTCGGACAGGATCCGGCCCTTGTGATCGGTGACACGGGCAATCAGCCAGGGGTTGACGCGGTGGCCGCCATTGGCGAACACGGAGTAGCCGGCAGCCAACTGCAGCGGCGTGACCGCTCCGGCACCCAGCGCCATGGTCAGGTAGGCCGGATGCTTGGCGGCGTCAAAGCCGAAGCGCGTGACCCACTCCTGGCCCTGCTTGGGTCCCACGGCCTGCAGCAGGCGGATGGAGATCATGTTCTTGGACTTGTTCAAGCCCGTGCGCATGGTCATCGGCCCGTCGTAGCGGCTGTCGTAGTTCTTGGGCTCCCATGGCTGGCCACCCGTCACGCCGGCGCTGAAGAACAGCGGCGCGTCATTGATCATGGTGGAAGGCGAGAAGCCTTTTTCCAGTGCCGCAGAGTAGATGAAGGGCTTGAAGGCCGAGCCGGGCTGGCGCCAGGCCTGGGTCACATGGTTGAACTTGTTCTTCTGGAAGTCGAAGCCGCCGATCAGGGCGCGCAAGGCGCCTGTCTGGGGGACCAGGGCCACGAAGGCGCCTTCCACTTCGGGCAGCTGCGTGATTTCCCAGGTGTTCTTGGGCGTCTTGACCACGCGTATCACGGCGCCGGGACGGATCTTGATGTTGGGCGGTGCCTTGGGGTTCAGGCCCGATTCGGCGGGCTTGAGGCCTTCACCCGTGATCTCGATCTGTTCGCCGTCGGCGCGTGCCGCCAGGATCTTGCGCGGATTGGCATCCAGCACCACGGCGGCGAGCACATCACCGTTGTCGGGGTGGTTGGCCAGGGTGTCGTCGATGGCGTCTTCACGGTCCTCGGCGTCGGCCGGCAGGGCCACGAACTTCTCGGGGCCGCGGTATTTCTGGCGGCGCTCGTAGTCCATGATGCCGCGGCGCAGCGAGGCGTAGGCGGCTTCCTGTTCGCCGGCATTGATGGTGGTGTAGACGTTCAGGCCGCGCGTATAGGCTTCGTTGCCGTACTGGGCAAAGATCAGCTGGCGTGCCATCTCGGCCACGTATTCGGCATGTACGCGGGTGTTGAAGGAGCCCGTGCGGATCTTCAGCGGCTCGGCCTTGGCTTCAGTGGCCTGGGCGGAGGTGATGAAGCCGTTTTCCTCCATGCGCTCGATGATGTAGAGCTGGCGCGAGCGGGCGCGCTTGGGGTTGCTGATCGGGTTGTAGGCCGAGGGTGCCTTGGGCAGGCCTGCCAGCATGGCCGCCTCGGCCACCGTGATGTCCTTCAGTGGCTTGCCGAAATAGGCTTCACAGGCAGCAGCAAAGCCATAGGCCCGATTTCCCAGATAAATCTGGTTCATGTAGATCTCGAGAATCTGGTTTTTGCTCAACAGATGCTCCAGCTTGAAAGTTAGTAAGACTTCGTAAATTTTGCGCGTAAAGGTTTTCTCGGAAGACAGATAGACGTTGCGCGCCACCTGCATGGTGATAGTCGATGCGCCCTGGCTTTTCACGCGGCCCAGATTGGCCAGCGCGGCGCGGGCCATTCCCTTGTAGTCCACGCCGCCATGCTCGAAAAAGCGCGTGTCTTCAATGGCCAGCACGGCGTCGGTCATCACCTTGGGGATGTCCTGGATAGGGGTCAGCGTGCGCCGCTCCTCGCCGAATTCACCCAGCAGGGCGCCTTCGCTGGAGTACACGCGCAGCGGCAGCTTGGGTCGGTAGTCGGCCAGCTCGGACACGTCGGGCAGGTTGGGGTAGGCCATGGCCAGGGCCACGGCCACGGTCAGCATCAAGGCCAGCGCGCCGGCGACGGCGATGCCCGCCAGCCATAGCAAGGCCTTGGGAAACCAGTGCATGGGCTTGGATGGGGCGGAGCGAGGCTTTGCAGCCTGGGGTTCTCGGGAGTCTGAAGACGGCATGTCGCAGGGAGTGCTGAGGAGTGCCGCATTATAAAAATGCGTGCCCCAGAAGGACGGTAGGAGACGGCTGCACACGGTTGCCAGCATGGCCGCAAGCTAAGCATCCTAAGCCAGGCGTGCAGGCCGACATGCAAGCAGGGGTGCATTCATGTCGCATTTGATGGCCCGCAATAATGTCTGTTTTTGACCACTAGCGCCTAGCGTGCTCCGGCTGGCATGGTGAGTTGCGCGCAGTCTTGCTGATAGCATTCAACCTATATGTGAAGGTTTGTTGCGTTCTTTACATACACAAGAAGAGGGAGGGCAAGTTGATTGCTATGGGATCCTTATTCAGTCGCCAGCCCGCACCTTTGCTAGGCATCGACATCAGTTCTTCGAGCGCCAAGCTCGTTGAGTTGTCTCGTGCCAAGTCGGGCGAACTGTTGCTGGAGCGCTGTGCCATCGAACCGCTGGAGCGGGGATGGATCACTGACGGCAACATCGAAAAGTTCGATGAAGTGGCAGAGGCTGTACGGCGACTGGTCAAAAAAAGCGGCACGCGGACCAAGAACGTGGCCATGGCCTTGCCGGCCTCGGCCGTGATCACCAAGAAGATTTCGCTGCCGGACGGCATGAGCGAGCAGGAACTGGAGGTCCAGGTCGAATCCGAGGCCAATCAGTACATTCCTTTCTCGCTCGATGAAGTGAGCCTGGACTTCTGTGTCATAGGCCCGTCATCGAATTCACCCGGCGACGTGGACGTGCTCATTGCCGCATCGCGCCGCGAGAAGGTCCAGGACCGCCAGGGCTTGGCCGAGGCGGCCGGCCTCAGGCCGACGGTCATCGACATCGAGCCCCACGCCTCCCGCATGGCGGCTGCACGGCTGATCGAGCGCCTGCCCAATCAGGGCAACAACGCCCTTGTGGCCTTGTTCGAGTTGGGCGCCATGACGACCAGCATGCAGATCCTGCGCGACGACGAGGTGCTGTATGACCGGGACCAGGCCTTTGGCGGCGCACAGCTGACGCAACTGATCGCGCGCCAATATGGTTTCTCGCTCGAAGAGGCCGAGTCAAAGAAGCGCAGCGGCGAACTTCCGGAGGACTACGCGTCCGCTGTGCTCAAGCCCTTTGTGCAAAGCATGACGCAGGAAGTGTCGCGCGCACTGCAGTTCTTTTTCACCAGTACGCCCCACAACCGCATAGACCACATCCTGCTGGCAGGCGGCTCGGCCCCACTTTCCGGCCTGTCCGAGGCCATCACGCAGCAAACGGGTTTTGCCTGCAGCCTTGCCAATCCCTTTGATGGAATGGAAGTCGGCAGCGGCGTACGCCTCAAGCGCATGTCGCGCGAGGCCCCCGCCTACCTGACCGCCTGCGGACTGGCCATGCGGAGGTTTGTGTCGTGATTCTGATCAATCTGCTTCCGCACAGAGAAGCAACACGCAAGCGTCGCAAGGAAGCATTCCAGGCCACCATGGTCCTGTCGGCCCTGGTGGGGCTTTTGATCATTGGCGCGGTGTACTGGTGGTACCAGATGATGATCGAGGCCCAGCAGGCAAAGAACAGCATGCTGCGCGCCGAGATCACCGTGCTGGAGTCCCAGATCAAAGAAATTGCCGGGCTGGAGGATGAGATCACGGCCCTGCGTGCACGTCAGAAGGCCGTGGAGGATCTGCAGTCCGACCGCAATCTTCCGGTGCACATGCTCAACGAGCTGGTGGCCCAACTGCCCGATGGTGTCTACCTCAGCAGTATCAAGCAGGAAGGTCTGGTCGTTACCATGCAGGGCACGGCACAGTCCAATGAGCGGGTGTCCGAAATGCTGCGCAATCTCTCGGAGGGGACGCCCTGGATTTCCAAGCCTGAACTGGCGGAAATCGTGGCCAAGACGGTCAACGTCACGCCCAAGGACCAGCGTCGCGCCGCTGCGTTCAATCTGCGCTTTCAACTGACGCGCGCCAGCGTGGCGGAGAAGAGCCTTTCGACGGCGGCCAACCCAGGAAAGTCCCAGTGATGGCCAAGAAGAAAAAGAACGACATCGACTTCTCCGCACTGCAGGAGAACATCCAACGCCAGTTTCGTGGTCTGGATCCCAATGATCCTTCTCGGTGGCCTGTACTGCCGCGGACATTGTTGTGCGTGGCCATCGCGCTGGCTGTGGCTGCCGTGCTGTGGTATGTGCTGATCAAGGACTATGAAGACACCCTGGAGCAGGAGCGCAATACCGAAGTCACGCTGCGCCAGGACTTCAGCCAGAAGCTGTCCAAGGCCGTCAGCCTTGATGGCCTGAAGAAGCAGCGTGAACAGGTCCAGCAGTATGTGACGCAACTGGAAAAGCAATTGCCCAGCAAGGCGGAAATGGCGGCGCTGCTCTCGGATATCAATCAAGCAGGGCTGGGCCGCAGCCTGCAGTTTGAAACCTTCCGGCCTGGTGCGATGGTGGTCAAGGAGTACTACGCCGAGTTGCCCATTGCTTTGAAGGTGACTGGTCGCTTTCACGACATCGGATCATTCGCCTCCGATGTGGCCTACCTGTCGCGCATCGTGACCTTGAACAATCTGTCGATCGCACCTGTAGGCAAGGAGGGAGGCGAGGTCCTGAGCATGGAGGCGACGGCACGAACCTTCCGCTACCTGGATGCAGATGAGGTGCAGGCGCAACGCGCAGCGGCCGGGAAGGGCAAGAAATAATGAGACATATGCGTTTCAGCGGCTGGCTCATGTTGGCCGCCTGCCTGACCGCCTCAGGCTGCTCTTCTTCTGATCAGGAGGAACTGCAGACCTGGATGGCCCAGGAAAGAGCCAATGCTAAGCCGCGTGTCAAGCCTTTGGAAGAGCCCAAGACCTTCACGCCCGAGGCCTATCTTGGTTCTGATGGCATGGATCCTTTCAACCCCATGAAGCTGATGCAGGTGCTGCGCAGGGAGTCTGCGCAGTCCAGCGCCAATACCAGCCTGATCGCCTCCGAGCTCAATCGACGCAAGGAACCGCTGGAGGCCGAGCCCTTGGATGCCATGACCATGGTTGGCAGTCTGGACAAAAAAGGCGTGCCCACGGCGCTTGTCAGGGTGGGGACCTTGCTGTACCAGGTTCGGGCAGGAAATTACCTGGGGCAGAACTACGGCAAGGTTACCCGGATCACGGAAACATCCATCCAGTTGCGGGAAATCGTCCAGGACGGCAGCGGCGACTGGATAGAGAGAAATAGCACACTGGAATTGCAGGAGGGAAGGAAATGATGGGCACACATCGCAGAATACTGCACAAGGCTCGCTGGGGAATCGCCGTCGGCGGTTGGTTTCTGGGCTCCTTGGCCTGGGCGCAGTCCGCGATAGAGTCGGTTTCCGGCTCCATCCAGGGAGGCACCGAGGTCGTGCGCATTGAGCTTTCCGAAGCGTTGGCGGCGGACCCCACCGGATTTGCAATCCAGTCGCCTGCGCGGATTGCCCTGGACTTTCCAGGTGCAACCAATGGCACGGGCAAATCTGTGGTCGAGCTCAATCAGGGCAACCTGCGCTCCATCAATATCGTGGAGGCGTCTGGTCGTTCCCGCTTAGTGCTGAATCTGAAGTCGGCGACTTCTTACCGTACTGAAAGGCAAGGCAAGGCCCTGCTGATACTGTTGGATCCAGTGGCAACATCCACGGCCGTGAAGCCTCCCGCACAGCAGGGAGTGTTTGAAACCAAAGCAGTTGCTGGTACTGATGTCCAGCTCATTCGGGATGTTGATTTCCGTCGCGGCAGTGATGGCTCGGGCCGCATCGTTGTTGGTCTGAGCAGCAGCCAGGTCGGCGTGGATCTTCGACGCGAAGGCAAGGAGCTTGTGGTCGACTTCCTGCGCTCCTCCTTGCCTGAAGGTTTGCGCCGGAAGCTGGATGTGGTTGATTTTGGAACGCCGGTGCAGACGATTTCCTCCGTGCAGCAAGGTGAGTCGGTTCGCATGCGCATCGCTCCGGTTGGTGACTGGGAGCACAGCGCTTATCAGAGTGACAGCCAGTTTGTGATTGAAGTCCGTCAGAAAAAGGCGGATGTGAGCAAGCTGACGCAAGGTCCCGGCTACAGCGGTGAAAAGCTCTCTCTAAACTTCCAGAATATTGAAGTGCGGTCGCTGTTGCAGGTGATTGCTGATTTCACAAACTTCAATATCGTGACTTCGGACACGGTTTCCGGTGCATTGACCTTGCGCCTCAAGGATGTTCCCTGGGATCAAGCACTGCAGATCATCATGGACGCCAAGGGTCTGGGCATGCGCAAGTCCGGCTCGGTGCTTTGGATTGCACCCAAGGATGAGATCGATGCTCGGACCAAGCGAGACTTTGAGTCAGCAATGGAGATTCAGAAGTTGGAGCCACTTCGAACTCAAGGTTTTCAGTTGAATTACGCGAAGTCGGCAGATATTTTGCTGCAGATCACAGCAAATAATAGTGGGGGAGGGGTGGGTAATAGCGTTTCAAGCAGATTTTTGTCTGAGCGTGGGTCTGCTATTTCCGAGCCACGAACCAATCAGTTGTTTGTGACCGATACACCAGCAAAGCTGGAAGCAGTGAAGGCACTTTTGCTAACCCTGGATGTGCCAGTGCGGCAAGTCCTAATTGAGGCTCGAATCGTTGAAGCCCGTGACACGTTTGGGCGTGCCCTGGGTGTCAGACTCGGTGGTGGCGATTTGCGTGCTCAACGAGGTGGCGATGGTGGATACGGCATTGGTGGAGATAATAGACTGGTTTTTGGAACTGGATATGAGAATGCAGTTGCTTCCAGTGGCTCGGGGGGAACGGTGAATACTTCGGGTAATTTTGTGAATTTGCCTGCCGCAAAACTTACTGGAGTAAGTGGTACAGGATCTTTTGCATTGTCTATTTTTAACTCCGCCGCTAATCGTTTTCTGGCTTTGGAGCTTTCTGCGATGGAGGCTGATGGTCAAGGGAAAATAATATCCAGCCCCAGGTTGGTGACCGCTGACCAGACGAAGGCTTTGATAGAGCAAGGCACAGAGTATCCCTATTCTGTGACGGCGCCCAATGGTGCCACTACAATCGCCTTTAAAAAAGCCGTGCTGAAGTTGGAGGTTACGCCTCAGATTACTCCGGAGGGAGATATCATTCTTGACTTGGATGTCAACAAAGATTCTCGAGGTGAGACCACAACCCAAGGTGTAGCAATTGATACAAAGCATATCAAAACACAGGTTCTTGTTCAAAATGGGGGCACTGTGGTGATTGGCGGTATCTTTGAGATGGAAGAGACCAATCAGGAAAGCAAAATTCCTTTTCTGGGAGATGTCCCTGTGCTTGGTCATCTTTTTAAGAGCCGAGTGCGAGAGTCCCAGAAGCGGGAAATGCTGGTGTTTATCACGCCAAAAATGATATCCGATGGTCTCAAGCGTTAATTAAAATTTCTGGGAGATAGTTGATGAAGAAGATCTTGCTGACAATGTTGGCGTCATGCGCGCTAGTCGCTTGTGGTGGCGGTGGTGGAAATCCAGGAACTCCTGGCAACGGTACGGGCGGAACGACGCCTGATGTAGCCAGTGTAGAATTCCTGCTGGATAAGACTGTTATCGCAAACTCGGGAAGCGATGCAGCAACGATTACAGTGACTGCGCTGTCTGCCAGTAGAAATCCTGTGGCGAATGCGCCCGTCTCTGTGGTTTTGTCTTCAGGCGTTTTTACACCTACTTCCAATGTGACGGATGCATCAGGTCGAATGACTGGAAAAATCGAGATTGGTGGCGATCGTTCCAATAGAGATATTCGATTTGATCTCAAGGCCGGTGCTCAGGCTGGTGCGGGTGTCGTTGCAGTCACCGGCAGTCAGATTGCATTGACCGTAGTTCCTTCTGCTCCAACCCCAGGACAGCCAGTGGAGGTGACGGCAAAAGTTGCAGATGTCAATGGGGCTGGAATTTCAGGAATTCCCGTTGTCCTCTCGGGATCTGTTCTCAGCGCAGCAATTACTGCCCAGACTGATACGTCGGGTGTGGCGAAGTTTTCTGCGTTTAACGCGCCTGGTGCTGCTCAGGTCTATTCTTTGCAAGCAAAGGCTTCGGGAGTGATTTCCAATGAGCAGATCACTGTTGCAGGCGGAGCTACCCAGGTGCCTGATGCTGTAGGCATTGTCAGCGCGGCAAGCCTTTCTATAGTGCCGAATACGGTTAAGCCGAATCTGGATGGTGGCCGAACCAATATGGCGCAGTTGCGTGCATTGTTCCTGGATAAAGATAATCGTGCGATTCCAAATATGCGAGTGCGTTTTGAGATCGTACCGCCTGGCCTGGGTTCTGGTGAATCTATTTCGACAGGAAGTCAGTCGGTTATTTCTAACGCAAGTGGTGTTGCCTTGGCCCAATATATCCCAGGTACACGGGTTAGCCCGACCGATGGCGTTAATGTAAGGATGTGCTACGGCCCTTCTGATGCATCTCTGTCCAGCGGTAAGTGCCCCGATTTCCGCGTTGGCACATTGACTGTGGCAAGTGAGCCAGTTTCCATCACTATTGGTGATAACAACGAGCTTGAAAAAGGCGCCAACAATCTTACTTATATCAAGAAGTTTGACGTTGCCGTCGCCAACGCGGCCGGTGAAGCGGTTTCGGATGCGGATGTGTCGGTCAGCGTAGATATTCTGCGTTACGGTTTTGGCCGGTATGACAATGTCAAGAATTCACATACCGATGGATCCGGTTTCTGCTTGAATGAAGATGTCAATCGCAATGGTAATTTGGACAACGGTGAAGATGCCAATGGAGATGGCCGGTTGACTCCTCCAAAGGCGGATATTGTGGTTTCTTATTTCAATGGCCGTAAAACGGGAACCAATGGCCGCGTAATCGTGCAGGCGGAATATCCGCAGAACGTAGCCACTTGGCTGCTGTACAAGCTGACCGTCAGCTCCAATGCTGCCGGCTCCGAAGGTCGTGCCGAGCGCATCTTCCTTACCTCGTTCGTCGAAGGTGACCAGAAGAACGGCTCCTTCCTGACCTCGCCTTACGGAGTGACATCCGTCTGCCTGCCCGAGTGAACACGCCGGTGAATTCCGATCAAGGTCCTGCCTCGCTCCGTGCGCCGGTGGTGGCCCTGATCGGCCTGCCCGGCTCCGGCAAATCGACCATAGGGCGCCAGCTGGCGCGCTTGTGGTCGATGCGTTTTGTGGATTCGGACCATGTGATCGAGCAGCGCCTGGGCTGCAGCATCCGGGAGTTTTTCGAGCGCGAGGGCGAGCAGGCTTTTCGAGACATGGAGTCGCAGGTCATTGATGAGCTGTCGGCCTCCACATCCAGCCTGCTGCTGTCCACGGGCGGTGGCGTGGTGCTGCGCGAGCAAAACCGACGCCATCTGCATGCGCGCACCCAGGTCTTCTATCTGGATTGCACGCCAGAGGCCATCGCCGCGCGGCTGCGCAACGATGTGACGCGGCCCTTGCTGCAGGTGGAAGATCCGGCACTGCGCCTGCGGGAGCTGCTGCTGCAACGCGAGCCGCTTTATCTGGAGACGGCTCACTTCGTGATCCAGACATCCGGCCTGTCTGTGGCGCAGGCTGCGCAGCGCATACGCATGCAGGCGGAACTGGCCTGAGCGGCAGCCCGCTGGAACACCAAAGGCCTCGGCACTTGCCGGGGCCTTTTTCTTTAAGATCGGCGGTTGCCGGGCGCGCTGCCGTGTCGCGCAATTCCTTCACTCTTTCTGCCTTGGAGCGACACCATCTTGCCCACCGCTTCCTCCTTGCCTGCCGCCCAGGTCGTGACCATTGACCTGGGTGACCGTTCCTATCCGATCACCATCGGCACCGGCCTCCTGGACCAAGCCGCGACCTATGCCGCCCTGCCTTCTGCGGCCCAGGCCGTGATCGTCAGCAATGATGTGGTCGCACCGCTCTATGAGCCCGCACTGCGCCGCGTGCTGGAACAACGCTACCGCAGCGTACGTACCGTGGTGCTGCCCGATGGCGAGGCCCACAAGGACTGGCAGACGCTGAACCTGATTTTTGACGACCTGTTGTCCGGCGGCTGCGACCGCAAGACCGTGCTGTTTGCGCTGGGCGGCGGCGTCATCGGCGACATGACGGGCTTTGCCGCCGCCAGCTATATGCGCGGCGTGCCCTTCGTGCAGGTGCCCACCACGCTGCTGTCGCAGGTGGACTCGTCGGTGGGCGGCAAGACCGCCATCAACCATCCGCTGGGCAAGAACATGATCGGCGCCTTCTACCAGCCGCAGCTGGTGGTTTGCGACCTGGCTTCGCTGGACACGCTGCCCGTGCGCGAGCTGAGCGCCGGCCTGGCCGAGGTCATCAAGTACGGGCCGATCGCCGACATGGACTTCCTGGCCTGGCTGGAGGAGAACATGGACGCCTTGCTTGCCCGCGACCGCACGGCACTGGCGCACGCGATCAAGCGCAGCGTGGAGATCAAGGCCTGGGTCGTGGGCCAGGACGAGAAAGAGGCTGGGCTGCGCGCCATTCTCAATTTCGGCCACACCTTCGGGCATGCGATCGAAGCCGGCATGGGCTACGGCAACTGGCTGCACGGCGAAGGCGTGGGCGCCGGCATGGTCATGGCGGCCGAGCTGTCGCAGCGCCTTGGCCTGGTGGATGCTGCCTTCGTGCAGAGGTTGCGTGTGCTGATCGCGCGTGCGGGCCTGCCCGTGCGTGGCGCCGTCCTGGACGAAGCCGACAACGCTGGCCGCTATCTGGAGCTGATGCGCGTGGACAAGAAGTCCGAGGCGGGCGAGATCCGCTTCGTTCTCATCGACGGGCCGGGAAAGGCCGTCATGCGCTCGGCGCCCGACGCGCTGGTGCGCGAGGTCATCAACGCCTGCTGCGCCTGATCCGCAGCGCAGGGGGCAAGCAGGAACTGCTAGAGTGGCCTCGTCAGCATGATGAGGCGATCGAATGCAGAAACAGGCCCTGGCCCCCTATGCCTGCAACCCGGCGTTCAGCCGGGGGCGGCGTTTCCCGGAGGCGCCTGCGCCCACGCGCAGCGACTTCCAGCGCGACCGGGACCGCATCGTGCATTCCTCGGCCTTCCGGCGGCTGGTCTACAAGACCCAGGTCTTCGTCAACCATGAAGGCGACCTGTTCCGCACACGGCTGACGCACTCGCTGGAAGTCGCCCAGCTGGGCCGCTCGGTGGCCCGGTCGCTGAAACTGGACGAGGATCTGGTCGAAGCCATCTGCCTGGCCCACGACCTGGGCCACACCCCCTTCGGCCATGCGGGCCAGGATGCGCTCAATGCCTGCATGCAGCCGCACGGCGGCTTCGAGCACAACCTGCAAAGCCTGCGCGTGGTGGACCGGCTGGAGGAGCGCTATCCGGCCTTTGACGGGCTCAACCTGAGCTTCGAGACGCGCGAGGGCATTCTCAAGCACTGCTCGCGCACCAATGCCGAGCACCTGGAAGCGCGGGAGCCCGGTGGCGTGGCCCAGCGCTTTTTGCTGGGCCGGCAGCCTTCGCTGGAGGCCCAGCTGTGCAATCTGGCCGATGCCATTGCCTACAACGCCCATGACGTGGACGATGGCGTGCGCTCCGGCCTGATCACCATGGCCCAGCTGCGCGAGGCCGTTCCCTTGTTCGCGCGCTATCACGATGCAACGCTGGCCGAGCATCCCCAGCTGGGCATGCCTTTGGCCGAGCGCCGACTGCTGTACGAAAGCATCCGCCGCATGCTCAGCGACCAGGTCTATGACGTGATCGCCGCCACGCAGCAACGCATTGCACAGGCACGGCCCTGTTCGGTCGATGAGGTGCGCGCACAGGCTGGCCCCCTGGTGGGCTTCAGCGATACCATGAGGCAGCAGTCGCTGCAGCTCAAGCAGTTCCTGCTCCGCAATCTCTATCGCCATGAACAGGTGATGAAGACCATGGACGGCGCGCAGCAGGTGGTGGCCGAGCTGTTTGCGGCCTACATGGTGGAGCCCGATCGCATGAAGCCGCGCTTTGTGCAACGGGCCATGCTGGCCGAGGACGTATCGGCGCGTGCGCGGGTGGTGGCCGACTTCATCGCCGGGATGACGGATCGCTACGCGGCCCGGGAACATGAGCTGCTGACAGGCCTGCGCCTGCTGGGCTGAGAAATCCGAGCACCGGCATCGCCCGGGCGGCGCGGCTAGAATGCGGACCCTGCGTGACAGGGCAGGGAAGGGTTCCTGGACGGTTTCGCAATGTCTGGGGGCGCAGTGCCCCCGTTCGCATTTTTGAAGGGCACAGCCATGACCGATACCAACCACGAGATTCGCGCGGCCGAGTTTCCGCCTGTCACCGTGATCGAGGATACGGTGCACTGGCTCGAAAAGGCCGTGATCGGCCTGAACCTGTGCCCCTTCGCCAAGGGCGTGCACATCAAGGGCCAGATCCACTACACGGTCAGCCAGGCCACCGACGCCGAGGGCGTGGCGGCGGATCTGCACCGCGAGCTGGAGGCGCTGGCCGAGGCCTCGCCCGAGAAGCGCGACACCACGCTGCTGATCCTGCCCCATGCGCTGCAGGAGTTCCTGGACTTCAACGACTTCCTCGAAGTGGCCGACGCCATGGTCGAGGAGCTGGACCTGGGTGGCATCCTGCAGGTGGCCTCGTTCCATCCGCAGTTCCAGTTCGAGGGCACCGAAGCCGACGACGTCACCAACTGCACCAACCGCTCGCCCTATCCCACGCTGCACCTGCTGCGCGAGGACAGCATAGACAAGGCGGTCGAAGCATTCCCCGAGGCGGAGTCCATCTACGAGCGCAACATGGAGACGCTGGAGAAGATCGGCATCGAAGGCTGGCTGGACATGGGCGTGGGCGCGCGCTGCCCCGTGGCGCATGCAGCCAAGCCGGGCGCAGCCGAATGAAGGCGCGCCAAGGCAAGCCTGCCGCGAAACCCGAGCAGGATGTGACCGAGCAGCTGGGCCTCAAGCCCGGCCAGTCCATCGAACTGCTCAAGGCGCTGCACATCCTCACGCGCGAAGGCAAGATCAACCAGGACTCGCGGCGCAAGCTCAAGCAGGTCTACCACCTGTACCAGTTCATCGCTCCCATCCTCGAAGAACTGTCGGCCGACGACCATGCGGTCACCCTGGCCGACCACGGTGCCGGCAAGTCCTACCTGGGCTTCATCCTCTACGACCTGTATTTCAAGCCGCTGGGGCGCGGCCATATCTACGGCATAGAAACGCGCGCGCCGCTGGTGGAAGCTTCACAGAAGCTGGCCGCCGAGCTGGGCTTCGACCGCATGGGCTTCCTCAACATGTCGGTGGCCGAATCCACGCATGCCGACTTCATGCCTGCGCAATTCGACGTGGTCACGGCCCTGCATGCCTGCGACACCGCAACCGACGATGCCATCGCCTTCGGCCTGGAGAAGAAGGCCAAGGCCATGGTGCTGGTGCCCTGCTGCCAGGCCGAGGTCGCTGCCTGCCTGCGCCAGACCAAGGCGCTGAGCCTGACGCGCACGCCGCTGGCAGAACTGTGGCGCCATCCCATACACACGCGCGAAATGGGCAGCCAGCTCACCAACGTGCTGCGCTGCCTGTACCTGGAAGCCTGCGGCTACCAGGTCACCGTGACCGAGCTGGTCGGCTGGGAGCACAGCATGAAGAACGAGCTGATCATTGCGCGTTACACGGGGCAGAAAAAGCGCAGTTCCGTCGAGCGGCTCCGTGCAATCCTCGAAGAGTTTGGCTTGTCAGGGTCTGCACTGGCGCACCGCTTTGGCCAATAGTGATACAGATTGCTGCGCAAGGTGTGCGCACCTGACTCTTTGTGTGGTGTCTGATTTTTATTTTGGATAGCTATTGGGTGAGCGATAGATGTAATTTTTTGAGTATCGAGGTTTGTGGATAATGGTGCTCGGATATATTTGTTAGCTCTCACCATCGGTGGAAGTTCCACAGCTTAAAATAGATACAAGGCAGAAAATGTATAGATACTCGCTATGGCTGGCACTCTCTCTTGTAGCTTGCGGTGGTGGCGGAGGTGGGGATACGACGCCACCAAAGCCCACTGAGCCTGAAAATGGTTGGTTGACGTTTGACAAGCCGGATGTCGTGGTGCTCCAGGGCGATTCGGAGCAAGTTACGGTGAAAGCTACGTCTGCCAAGGCGCTTTCCGCGCCGCTGAATGTGCGTGTCGATGCTACGGATGAGTTCGTTTCTGGTACGACGGTTACCTATGAAAAGATCGCAGGTTTCGAGTTCAATCTGAGTACAGCTACTAGTGCACCGGTTGGCAAGCGCAGCGGCGTATTGAAGGTCTTTTTGTGCAGTGATGATGCGCGCGTATGCAACTCACCCTATCCAGGCTCGCCCTGGACCGTTCCCTATGAAATCGAGGTGGTCTCCAAGGCTTTGAAGCAGACCCCGCTGGCCATGCTGCCTGGTGCTGTGGCTTGGAACAACTTGGGTGGCAATGCTGCGCGCACGGGTTATGTGCCGACCAATATCACCTTGAGTCCGGCTAATTTTTCCTTGCGCTGGGCAAAGCGGGGAGGACCTTCAACCTCAATGTGGAGACTGACAGAAGCCGTCGTGGTCGATGGACGGGTTTACACAGGCGGTAATAGCCTTCGTGCCTATGGAGAAGCCGACGGCACGCTGCTCTGGGGGTCGTCGTTTAACTCTGGCCCAGCGGTTGTCAGCCAGGGTAACGTATTTTCTTATGCGGATGAAACGACTTTTGCTCCCAATCGTCTGTATGTGCGCAATGCCGTGACTGGATCCTCGGTGAACACGCCCGATCACTACGAAGGACAGGAAGACCGCTCTTTGTTGGTTGCGGATGATGACTCGGTCTATGCCCCGTTCACCTTCAGAATGACGGCTGTGGACGGTATTGTGGCGTGGCGGGATTATGCGCCCATGCGCACTCTGCCTTCCAGGGCTTCCGATCGGTTGTATATGGCAGATGCGGCCAACGTCTATGCCCGGGATATCAAGGATGGCAGAGAGATAGCGCGCATTGCAACCGGAGGTGAGCAAAGGGAAGTCCGCAGGGCGACCGGTACCCTCGCCGATGGTCAGGATCGCGTGCTAGTCTCGCATTTCAACCAGGGCAATGCCTCGCTTGGCAGCTACTCGATTGGGCAAAAGAAAAAACTCTGGGATGTCGAGGCTTCCTTTCTGAGCCGCCCAGCCTTGGCGGGCGATACGGTCTATGTAGTCAATGTGCCGCAGCCCGCCAAGGGCGTCGCCACGCTGGAGGCGCGTTCGTCGGCAACAGGTGCCGTGTTCTGGTCCACGCCGCTGCCTGATGCAGTGGTGCCGGTCGGCGAGGAGGCTGTCTATCACGTTGCTGTGGTCGGCAACTTGGTCTTTGTGTCTTCTGACCGTAAATTCGGGGCGTCCACCTACGCGATTGACCGTTCCAGCCATGCTGTTGGCTGGCGCCATCCCGTCAATGGAAGTCTGGCAGTTTCCGACAACGGCATCCTGTATGTCGCGCAGGCGCTCGACGCCAGCCTGTTCGCCATCAATCTGCGTTGATGTAGTAAGGGAAAGCGGCTGGAAATTCGAGCCGCTTTCTTGTGTTTCCGCTGGCGAGGTCTTTTTTCTCAGCGCGTTGCGCGATACCAGGCAATCCCCTCACCATCGATGCTGCGCTCCACCTGCCCCGCATGCATCAAATGCTTCAGGCAGGCCAGGCTTTCGCCCGTGGCCATGCCCAGCAGGGCGGGGCTGGATTCGCTGATGGGGCGTGAGAACAGGGCGCCGAAGACATCGACGGCGCGACGCGGTTCGGCCAGTGCGGCCAGCAAGCGGGCGTTGGCGCGTTCCTGGCCTGCGGCCAGTGAATCGATGCGTGCATGCAGGCCGCGAAAGCAATCGCCGTGCGCGGGCAGGACGAGCACATCGTCGGGCACTTCGCGCCTGACCTTTTCCAGAGAATCCATCCAGTCGGCCATGGGGTTGGCGTCTGGCTCCATGGCATGGACCGAGACGTTGGACGAGATGCGCGGCAGCACCTGGTCGCCCGAGATCAACAGCTTGAGATCGGGGCAGTAGAGGCTGGCGTGCTCGGGCGAGTGGCCGCTGCCGACCACCACGCGCCACAGGTGCTTTCCTATGCGCAGTTCCTCGCCGTCGTGCAGGCGGCGGTAGCTGTCGGGCAGGGCGTGGATGTGCTTGCCGAAGTTGCCGAAGCGGGCGCGGTAGGACTCCAGAGCGCTGTCGCTCCAGCCTGCGCGGCGGTAGAAGGCGATGGCGTCGGGCGGCGCCTCACGGCTGCAGTCTGAGACCACGACGCGGCAGTTCAGATATTCCAGGCGCGTCATGTACAGCGGCACATGGAACTTGCGCGTCAGCCAGCCGGCCAGGCCCACATGGTCAGGGTGCATGTGGGTGACCAGCACGCGCGTCAGCGAGCGGCCGTCGGTGGATTGGGAGAACAGCGCGCGCCAGGTGGCCACGCCTTCGTCTGTGCGCGCGCCGGTATCGACGATGGCCCAGCCCTGGCCGTCATCGATGGCCCAGAGATTGATGTGATCCAGCGCATAAGGCAGGGGCATGCGTATCCAGAGCACGCCGGGTGCGACCTCCAGCGTCTGCCCGCGCTGCGGTGGCGCCTCGAACGGGTAGTCGAGCACCGGCTTGGGCGGCGCATCCGTGGCGTGCGAGGCGTTCGGGGCTTGGGCTTTCTGGTCCATGGGGTTCCTTGTTCAGTCACTGGGGTGGCCGGGTGCTCCCCGGCTGGCAGCGCATCCCCGCAACGATACGCCTGCCGCTGCTGCCTTGCTGTCACGGGCTCGTCACAGGCCGCTCCTACAGTGCACGGGTCAATCAACAGGGGGAGGGCGCGGCCGTGCTGCGGGGTCCCCTGCCTACAGAGGGATATCCGCATGAAATTGAAGATGTTGTGCAGCGCGCTGGCTGGTGCCTCGCTGCTGTTGAGCGCCTGTGGCGGCAGCGACGGTTCGTCCGCAGCCGCTCCGACCAAGAACGTGCTGTTCTTCCTGGGCGATGGCATGGGCATCACCACCATGACCGCCGCGCGCATCTACAGCGTGGGAGAAGACGGTGAGCTGACCATGGACAAGCTGCCCGAGACGGCCTTCGTCCACACCTTCTCGAACGACGCCCAGGTGACGGACAGCGCACCCTCGATGGCCGCCTACATGACCGGCGTGAAGATGAACAACGAAGTCATTTCCATGACGCCCGACACCAAGGCCACGGACGCTGCGGGCAAGGCCTATCACACCAACTACGACAGCACCTGCCCCAGCGGCAACGGCCAGGCCGTTCCCACGCTGCTCGAGCAGATGAAGTCCGCCGGCTACGGCACGGGCGTGGTCTCCACCGCGCGCATCACGCATGCCACGCCGGCAACCACCTACTCGCACGTCTGCCACCGCGATGCGGAGAACACCATCGCCGCGGCCCTGGTGCCCGGCGGCTCCGGCTACAACAGCAAGCTCGGTGACGGCGTGGACGTGATCCTGGGTGGCGGCTCCTACTACTTCACGCCCAAGGCCGACGGCGGCCGCCGCAACGACAGCCGCAACCTGATCGCCGAGTTCAAGACGCAAAAGTACAGCTACGCTGCCAACAAGAGCGAGTTCGACAAGCTGCCCGTGGACGGCAGCAAGATCGCCGGCCTGTTCACCAAGGACCACATGGCCTATGACCTGGACCGCGATGCGACCAAGGAACCGAGCCTGGCCGAGATGACGGGCAAGGCCATCGACGCACTGTCGGCCAAGAAGAAGGGCTTTTTCCTGATGGTGGAAGGCGGCCGCATCGACCATGCGCTGCACGCCACCAACGCGCGCCGCGCGCTGCAGGACACGGTGGCCTTCGACAACGCCATCCAGACCGCGCTGGACAAGATGGCCAAGCTCGATCCGGGCCTGAAGAACACGCTGATCGTCGTCACCGCCGACCATGACCACACGCTGCACCTGAACGGCTATGCCGCGCGCACCGGCAAGACCGAGGCCGGCAAGCCCGGCGTGCTGGGCCTGGTCAAGAACTACGTGGACGGCAAGGCCTCCACGGATGTGGATGGCAATCCCTACACCATCCTGGGCTTCGGCAACGGTCCCAAGCGCCTGGCCACGCGGGGTCCCATCGACGCGGCCTCGCTGGAGAGCCCCGACTACCTGCAGGAGGCCGTGGTGCCCCTGGCCTCCGAAACCCACGGCGGCGGCGACGTGTTCCTGGGCGCGCAAGGCATGGGTGCCGATACGTTCTCGGGCGTGATCGACAACACCACCGTCTTTACGCTGATCAAGAAGAGCATCGGCTTGTGATGCCGCACGCTGCAATCAAGGCACTCAAGGAATTCCACATGCATCCGATCCTCCAAAAGACCTCCCTCGCCCTGGCTGCGGCCGGCGCGCTGGCGCTGCTGGCACCTGCCGCCCATGCGGCTGGCGAGGCCAAGAACGTCATCTTCTTCCTCGGCGACGGCATGGGCCCGGTCACCGTGACCGCCGCGCGCATCTACAAGGGCGAGAAGCAGCTGGCTGCCAATCCCACGGCACTGACCAGCAGCGAGCGCGCCACGCTGACCATGCAGTCCCTGCCTTACGCCAGCCGCGTCAAGACCTTCTCGCGCGATGGCCAGACCACGGACAGCGCGCCTTCGATGGCGGCCTACATGACCGGCGTGAAGATGAACAACGAAGTCATCTCCATGTCGGCCGAGACCCTGGCCTATGCGGCCAACGGCCAGCAGTACATCAACGGCGAGGACACCACCTGCCCGGCCGGCAACGGCCAGCCCGCGCAGACCCTGCTGGAGCTGTCCAAGGCCAAGGGTCGCGCCGTGGGCGCCATCTCCACCACGCGCGTGGGCCATGCGACGCCTGCGGCCACCTACGCCCACATCTGCAACCGCAATGGCTACAACAGCATTGCCGAGCAGTCCGTGCCCGGCCATGCCAACTACAACGCCAGGCTGGGCGACGGCATCGACGTGCTCATGGGCGGCGGCCAGCGCAACTACCTGCCCAAGTCGGTCAACCCCAGCAGCAAGCGCACGGACACGGCCAACCTCGTGGACATGATGAAGGCCAAGGGCTACGCCTATGTTGCCAAGGGCAGCGAGCTGGCGGCCCTGGACGCGACCAAGGCCCCCAAGCTGCTGGGCCTGTTCACGCAAAGCGAAATGGCCTACGAGCTGGACCGCGTCAAGCAAAAGCTGGATGAGCCCAGCCTGGCCGACATGACCGGCAAGGCGCTGGACGTGCTCAGCCGCAATGACAAGGGCTTCTTCCTGATGGTGGAAGGCGGCCGCATCGACCACGCACTGCACGGCACCAATGCCAAGCGCGCGCTGGAGGACACGCTGGCCTTCGACCGCGCCATCGAGACCGCCATGGCCTACATGGAAAAGAAGGACCCGGGCCTGAAGAACACGCTGATCGTCGTCACGGCCGATCACGACCACAACATGGTGTTCAACGGCTACTCCAAGATCGGCAATCCCATCCTGGGCAAGGTGCAGGACTACCAGACCGGCCAGATGGCCAAGGCCCAGGACGGCAAGCCCTACACCACGCTGGCCTTCGGCAACGGCGGACGTCCCAACGCCACGGCATCCAGCCAGGTCAATGCCGAAGATGGCAACAAGCCCTGGATCGCTCCCACGCGCGGCGCCTCGCGCGACGACGTGACGGCCGTGGACACCACGGACGACAACTACCTGCAGGAAGTCGGCCTGAACCTGGGCACGCCGGGCTCGGAGACCCATGGCGGCGGCGACGTGATGCTGTTCGCCGGCGGCGCGGGCGCCAAGATCTTCAAGGGCACGATGGACAACACCAAGGTGTTCTCCAAGGTCCGCGAAGCCGCTGGCCTGTAATTGTTTCTTCCTTCGTTGGCTGCTTGCCAACCCCTGGCCGGAGCCGTGGCACATGCGTGTGCCCGGCCCCGGTTTTTTCGCATTGGCTGGATTCCATGACGCTTTCCCTTCCGGCGCCGCGTGCGGCGCGCCACATCTACGCGGCCGCGCTGCTGGCCTGTTCCGTCTCCGCAGCATGGGCCGCCGAGCCGGCCAAGGCGGCGGCATCCGCACCCACGGCCGCAGTCCCTGCGGATTCCGTGGCACGCACCACGGCCGCCGTGCAGGCCACGCCCGAAGCCGACCTGCGCATCACCTACGAAGCCATGAGCGTGGGCAGCGACGGCGTGCAGCGCAGCAGCGTCTATACCAACCGCGTCTACCGCCGCAAGGCCCAGCTGTGGATAGAGCGCGAAATGCCCGCCGCCCTGCGCCAGAGCCAGGACCACGGCCATGACCATGACCATGCCCACGGCCCGCACGCCGGCCATGCCCATGACGAGGCCCGCGCCGCACCCCTGTCCATCCGCCGCGCCGATGACGGCAAGGTGGGCGTGGAAGTCATCCTGGCCAAGCTGCGCCGCGTCATCAGCGTGGACCTGGCCCACCACGGCAACGTGGGCTACGGCGGCTCCTTCGACAACGTGTACTGGATCGTGCCTCCCACCGCGCTGCAGGGCATGGAACGCGTGGGCAAGCCGCACAACGGCGTGCAGCGCTACCGCGGCACGGCAGGCGAGCAGACCACCGTCATCGACTGGGACGTGGCCAACCAGTTCGCCCGCCGCGTGGAACGCAGCGACTCCCACGGCACCGAGCGCATCGTCGTCACCGCCACCAAGCTGCCCGCACCGCTGGCCCAGCCCTGGAAGGCCATCGAAGGCTACGACAAGGGTGATTACTCCGACTTGCTGGATTGAACCCCAGCCCCCAACGCAAAAGAGCTGCCCGAAGGCAGCTCTTTTTTATTCCCCATTTCAATGCTCAAACGCATGGCGCTGGAAACCGGCGCAGCCTGACACCAGGGGCGCCGAGCAAAAGCCGCCTCGCGGCGATGGTGCCGTCCCCCTTCAGGGGGAAGCCGCGCAGCGGCTCAGGGGGAGGCCTGTTACACCTGCGCTCCAGAGTCTTTTACGACCTTGCTCCACTTCGTCGATTCGGCCTTGATGTAGGCGAGGAATTCGGCCGGCGTGTCGATCACGACATCGCCGCCCTGGTCGTTGATCTTCTTGACCACGGCCGGGTCCTTGAGCACCTTGGCAATGGCCGTGTACAGGCGCTGCTGCACGGCGGCGGGCGTCTTGGCCTGGGTCCAGAGGCCGAACCACGAAGTGGCCTCGTAGCCGGGCACGCCGGCTTCGGCCACGGTGGGCACATCGGGCAGTTCGGGCGAGCGCTTGGCCGTGGTCACGGCGATGGGGCGCAGCTTGCCCGAGCGCACATGCTGGATGGCCGAGGGCATGTTGTCGAACATGATGGCGATCTGGTTGCCCAGCAGGTCGGTGATGGCCGGGGCGCTGCCCTTGTAGGGCACGTGAACCATGTCCAGGCCCGTCATGGAGCGGAACAGCTCGCCCGACAGGTGGATGGAGCTGCCGCTGCCCGAGGAGCCGTAGTTCAGCTTGCCGGGATTGGCGCGCGCGTAGGCGATCATTTCCTTGACGGTCTTGAACGGCTGGCTGGGGTGGGCCACCAGCAGGTTGGGCACGTTGGCCACGCGCGTCAGGGGCGAGAAGTCCTTGATGGGGTCGAAGCCGGGCTTGGCGTAGAGCGCGGCATTGATGGCATGCGTGCCCACGGTGCCCATGAACAGCGTGTAGCCGTCGGCCGGTGCACGTGCGGCGGCCACGGCGCCGATGTTGCCGCCCGCGCCGGGCTTGTTGTCCACGATCACGGTCTGGCCCAGTTCCTGCTGCAGCGCCTGGGCGACGATGCGCGCCAGGATGTCGGTGGTGCCGCCAGCGGCGAAGGGCACGAGGATGGTGATGGGCTTGCTGGGGAAGCCGTCCTGGGCCAGGGCGGCGGTGCCGGACAGGGCGCCGAGCGCGGTCAGGGATGCGGCGGCCAGCGCCTGCAGGCCACGGCGGCGGGTGAAGTGGGTGGTTTGATCGGACATCGAGAGGTCTCCTGATTCGGCAATAAGGTGGATGGCCGGGCCCGGCAACGCCGGGCTGGGCCAGGGCAAGGCCCTGTGTGGCGCCCGCCTGTGCAGGCGGGCGCTTCCAGTGGTTCTTCTTGAAGGGTGTTGTGCCTGGGAAGGCGTTCGGTCAGACGGTCGGTCCGACGCTCGTTCAGACGGGCGCCACGCCCAGCGTGGTGCCGCCGCAGATGTAGAGCACCTGGCCGGTAACGAAGCCGTTGTCGGGCGACAGGAAGAACAGCGCGGCACGGGCCACGTCTTCCGGTGTGCCCATGCGGCCCACGGCAATGCTGTTGAGGATGCGCTGGGTCTGCGGCGCGCCCTCAGGGTTGCTCTTGGTGAACAGCTCGGTGGCGATAGGGCCGGGGCCCAGGGCGTTGACCGTGATGCGGTCGCGGCCCAGTTCCATGGCCAGGGTGCGCGTCAGGCCGATCAGGCCCGCCTTGGTCGCCGAGTAGACGATGCGGTCGGGCTTGCCCAGCGCGGCGCGCGAGGACATGTTCACGATGCGCCCCTCGCCGCAGGCACGCAGTGTGGGCAGGAAGGCCTGGACCAGCAGCATGGGCGCGCGCAGGTGCAGTCCCACCACGTCGTCCAGATGCTGGGTGCTGGCGTTGTCGATGGTGCCGGGGCGCGTGGCGCCCGCGTTGTTGACCAGGGCCACCACGTTGTGCGCGGCGGCAATGCGGGCCGCCGCCTCGGCGGTGGCCTGCTCGCTGGTCAGGTCGGCCTGGTAGCTCACCAGCAGAGGGTGGCTCCATTCGGGCAGCACGTAGTCGAGGTTGACCACGGCGCGGCCCTGGGCCAGCAGGGCCTCGGCGATGGCGCGGCCGATGCCGTTGCTGGCGCCGCTGACCACGGTGACGGGTGTCTTGTTATCCACGGTGCTCATCGCAGTCTCAGACCTTTTCCAGGATCACGGCAATGCCCTGGCCCACGCCGATGCACATGGTGCACAGCGCGTAGCGGCCGCCCAGCGTGTGCAGCTGGTTCACGGCGGTGGTGGCCAGGCGGGCACCGGAGGCACCCAGCGGATGGCCCAGCGCAATGGCGCCGCCCCATTGGTTGACGCGGCGGTCATCGTCGGCAATACCCAGATCGCGCAGCACGGCCAGGCCCTGCGCGGCGAAGGCTTCGTTCAGCTCGATCACGTCCATCTGCTCCAGCGTCAGGCCAGTCAGGGCCAGCACCTTGCGCACGGCGGGCGCGGGGCCGAAGCCCATGATGCGCGGTGCCACGCCGGCCACGGCCATGCCGACCACGCGGGCGCGGGGCACCAGGTTGTATTGCCTGGCGGCTTCCTCGTTGGCCAGCAGCAGGGCGCAGGCGCCGTCGTTCACGCCGCTGGCATTGCCGGCCGTCACCGTGCCATCCGGGCGCACCACGCCCTTGAGCTTGGCCAGCGCCTCGATGGTGGTGGCGCGCGGATGTTCGTCCTGGCTCACCACGATGGCGTCACCCTTTTTCTGGGCAATGGACACTGACACGATTTCCTTGGCCAGGTAGCCGGCTGCGATGGCGGCGGCCGCCTTTTGCTGGCTGGCCAGGGCCATGCGGTCCTGGGCTTCGCGCTCGATCTTGAAGTCGTCGGCCACGTTCTCGGCCGTCTCGGGCATGGAGTCCACGCCGTACTGCTGCTTCATCAGCTTGTTGACGAAGCGCCAGCCGATGGTGGTGTCGTACACGGCGTTGCTGCGGCTGAAGGCGCTTTCTGCCTTGGGCATGACGAAGGGCGCACGGCTCATGCTTTCCACGCCGCCCGCGATCATCAGGCGGGCTTCGCCCGCCTTGATGGCGCGCGCGGCCGTGCCCACGGCGTCCAGGCCCGAACCGCACAGGCGGTTGATGGTGGCGCCCGGCACATCGATGGGCAGGCCGGCCAGCAGGGCGGACATGCGCGCCACGTTGCGGTTGTCTTCGCCGGCCTGGTTGGCGCAGCCGTAGAGCACGTCGGCCACGGCCGTCCAGTCCACGCCGGGGTTGCGCTCCATCAGCGCCTTGATCGGCACGGCGCCGAGGTCATCGGCACGCACCGGGGACAGGGCGCCGCCGTAGCGGCCGAAGGGGGTGCGGATGGCGTCGCAGATGAAGGCCTGGTTGGACTGGCTCATGGTGTCTCCTGGGAAAAGAATGAAGAGGTGCCGGGGGTGCGCCGCAGCGCACCCACTGGGTGGGGAGCTGAGGGATCAGGCCGTGGCCGTCGCGTCCTTGATGGGCAGGCCCACGATGGACTGCAGCTCGGCGTGCGAGAGGCCGGGCACGGTGTCGATCAGGCGCAGGCCCTCGGGCGTGCATTCCAGCGTGCACAGGTCGGTGTAGATGCGCTTGACGCAGGACAGGCCCGTGAGCGGGTAGCTGCAGGCCTCGACGACCTTGCATTCGCCGGTCTTGGTCAGCAGGTCCATCATCACCCAGGTCTGGCGTGCACCCACGGCCAGGTCCATGGCGCCGCCCACGGCGGGAATGGCACCGGCCTCGCCCGTGCTCCAGTTGGCCAGGTCGCCCGTGGCCGAGACCTGGAAGGCGCCCAGCACGCAGATGTCCAGGTGGCCGCCGCGCATCATGGCGAAGCTGTCGGCATGGTGGAAATAGCAGCCGCCCGGCAGCAGGGTGACGGGCTGCTTGCCGGCATTGGTCAGGTCATAGTCCTCCTGGCCTTCGGCGGGCGCCGGGCCCATGCCCAGGATGCCGTTCTCGCTTTGCAGGATGACCTCGCGGCCGGCCGGGATGTGGTTGGCCACCTGGGTGGGCATGCCGATGCCCAGGTTGACATAGGCGCCGTCGAAGATGTCTTCGGCCACGCGCCGGGCCAGCTCTTGCTTGCTGCGTTTCTGGTAGCTGCTCATGCTCTTGCTTTCGGCGGTTGGGGCGCTCATGCGGTTTTCTTGAAGCCGCCGGCCTGGGTGGCCACGCGGTCGATCTTCACGATCTGGCTCACGTAGATGCCGGGCGTGACCACGGCCTCGGGGTCCAGCGCGCCCAGCTCCACGATCTCGTGCACGGTGGCGATCGTGTGCTTGGCCGCCGTGGCCATCACGGGCCCGAAGTTGCGGGCCGACATGCGGTAGGTCAGGTTGCCCCAGCGGTCGCCCTTCTCGGCCTTGACCAGTGCCACGTCGCCGTGGATGGGATGCTCCAGCACATAGTGCTTGCCGTTGATCTCGCGCGTTTCCTTGCCGTTGGCCAGCTCCGTGCCATAGGCCGTGGGGCAGAAGAAGCCGCCGATGCCGGCGCCGGCGGCGCGCAGGCGCTCGGCCAGGTTGCCCTGGGGCACGAGTTCCAGCTCGATCTTGCCGCTGCGGTACAGGTCGTCGAACACCCAGCTGTCCACCTGGCGGGGGAAGCTGCAGATGATCTTGCGCACCTGGCCGCTCTTGAGCAGCGCGGCCAGGCCCTGGTCGCCGTTGCCCGCGTTGTTGTTGACCACGGTCAGCTCGCGTGCGCCCTGGGCGATCAGGCCGTCGATGAGTTCGGTGGGATTGCCCGAGGTGCCAAAGCCCCCGATCAGCACGGTGGAGCCGTCCTGGACGCCCGACAACGCCTCGGCGATGGTGTCGGTGATTTTGTTGATCACTTGCTTGTCTCCGGTATGCAGGCCGCTGGCGCTGCGCTAAAATGTTCGTATGTAGAACAAAAGTTCGCAGAAAGAATTATAGAGCCATGGAAAAAAATGCCGCTTCCGTAATTTCCACAGGTGGGGCCGAAGAAGAGGGCGGCACGCCGCGCCCCGGCGACAGCTATGTGCAGTCCTTTGCGCGCGGCCTGGGCGTGATCCGCTCGTTCAGCGCCGAGGCGCCTGCGCAGACGCTCAGCGAGGTGGCGGCGCGCACGGGGCTCACGCGCGCCGGGGCCCGGCGCATCCTGCTGACGCTGCAGACGCTGGGCTATGTGAAGAGCGACGGCAAGCTGTTCCAGCTCACCCCGCGCATCATGGAACTGGGCTTTGCCTACCTCAGCTCCACCCCGGTCTGGAATCTCGCCGAGCCCGTGATGGAAAACCTGGTCGACGAGGTCAAGGAGTCCTGCTCGGCCGCCGTGCTCGATGGGGGCGACATCGTCTATGTGCTGCGCGTGCACACCCACAAGATCATGAGCACCAACCTCGGCGTTGGCTCGCGCCTGCCGGCCTGCTGGACCTCGATGGGGCGCGTGCTGCTGGCCGGCGAGAGCGATGAATCCCTGCAGGCCCTGCTGGATGCGCGCGAGCGCCGGCAGTTCACGGCCCTGACCGAGCAGGACGACGAGCGCCTTCGCCAGCGCATTCTGGAGGTGCGCGCCCAGGGCTGGGCCCTGGTGGACCAGGAACTGGCCGAAGGCCTGATCTCCATCGCGGCGCCCGTGAAGAACGCGGCCGGGCGCACCGTGGCCGCGCTCAACATCAGCGGCCAGGCCAACCGCAACAGCGCCGAGATGATGCGCGGGCAACTCCTGCCCCGGCTGCTGGCCGCCACGCAGCTGGTGAGCCAATTGCTCAGGGCCTCATCGCGGCTTTCCCTGTAGGGCGGCGGGCGGCGCGGCGCTCCATAATTGCCGATCCACGCCCCGCACTCGCACCATGGCCCGCCTGCCCCGACTCACCCTTGCGGATCTGCCGCACCACATCATCCAGCTCGGCAACAACGGCGGGGACATCTTCATCGATGCCCAGGACCGGGAAACCATGCTGGGGCTGCTGCGCGAGATGGCGCGCAGCTGCGAGCTGGCCGTGCATGCCTACGTGCTGCTGCCCAGCCAGTTCCACCTGCTGGCCACGCCCCGCACCGGCGATGGCCTGCCCAAGTTCATGCAGGCCGTGGGCCGGCGCTATGTGCGCTACTTCAACGACCGACACGGCCGCAGCGGCACGCTGTGGGAAGGCCGCTATCGCGGCACGGTGCTGCAGCCCAGCTGGCTGCTGCCCACCATGGTCTTCATGGACGACAGCCCCGTGCGCGCCGGCCTGGTCCAGCGGCCGGCCGACTGGCCCTGGTCCAGCTACGCGCACAACGCCGGACTGCGCAGCGACGCGCTGATCCAGCCGCATGCCGTGTTCTGGGAGCTGGGCAACACCCCGTTTGCGCGGGATGCGGCCTATGTGGAAGCCGTGGAAGAGGGGGTTGGCACCGATGACGCCGAGCGCATCAGCCAGTCGGCGCTGCGGGGCTGGGCGCTGGGCGATGAGCAATTCATTGCCGATTTACAACAGCGCACCGAGCGCCGTGTGACCCGCCAGCGCGCCGGCCGTCCGCCCGGACGGACCAATGAGCGCACCACAACAGTGCGTTAGTACCTACTGATGGCCTGCAAGTGCTTGATTCCTCATCGCAGGCCTTTATGAAATAAATGTGTCCCTTATTAATTTCCGATTTTTTTGTTCTGGAATTAATTGGGATCTGACCCTTATATAAATTTATTGCATGAGGTGATGCCTTGCCTTAATCTTGCGTTCCCTGCGAAAAATTTGAGGATTCCGCCATGACGACGGCTGCCGAGATCAAGCATCTCCAAGACCACGGTCTGTACTCCAAGAGCAACGAGCACGACGCCTGCGGCCTCGGCTTTGTTGCACATATCAAGGGCGTCAAGCGCCATGACATCGTCACCGGCGCGCTCAAGATCCTCGAAAACATCGACCATCGCGGCGCCGTGGGCGCCGACAAGCTCATGGGCGATGGCGCGGGCATTCTGATCCAGATTCCCGACCAGCTCTACCGCGAAGAGATGGCAAAGCAGGGCGTGGCCCTGCCGCCGGCGGGCGAGTACGGCGTGGGCATGATCTTCCTGCCCAAGGAGCATGCCTCGCGCCTGGCCTGCGAGCAGGAGATGGAACGCGCCATCAAGGCCGAAGGCCAGGTCCTGCTGGGCTGGCGCGATGTGCCCGTGAACCGCGACATGCCCATGTCGCCCACGGTCCAGGAAAAGGAACCCATCCTGCGCCAGGTCTTCATCGGCCGCGGCGCCGACGTGATCGTGCAGGACGCGCTCGAGCGCAAGCTGTACGTGATCCGCAAGACGGCCAGCGCCGCCATCCAGAACCTCAAGCTCAAGCACAGCAAGGAATACTACGTTCCCAGCATGAGCAGCCGCACCGTGGTCTACAAGGGCCTGCTGCTGGCCGACCAGGTGGGCGTGTACTACAACGACCTGTCCGACGAGCGCTGCGTCTCGGCCATCGGCCTGGTGCACCAGCGCTTCTCGACCAACACCTTCCCCGAGTGGCCGCTGGCCCACCCCTACCGCTACGTGGCCCACAACGGTGAAATCAACACCGTGCGCGGCAACTACAACTGGATGCTGGCGCGCGAAGGCGTGATGGCCTCGCCCGTGCTGGCCGAGGACCTCAAGAAGCTCTATCCCATCAGCTTCGCTGGCCAGTCCGACACGGCAACGTTCGACAACTGCCTGGAACTGCTGACCATGGCCGGCTACCCCATCAGCCAGGCCGTGATGATGATGATTCCCGAGCCCTGGGAGCAGCACGAGTCCATGGACGAGCGCCGCCGCGCCTTCTATGAATACCACGCCGCCATGATGGAGCCCTGGGACGGCCCGGCCTCCATCGTGTTCACCGACGGCCGCCAGATCGGCGCCACGCTGGACCGCAACGGCCTGCGCCCCTCGCGCTACGTGATCACCGATGACGACCTGGTCATCCTGGCGTCCGAGGCCGGCGTGCTGCCCGTGCCCGACAGCTCCATCGTGCGCAAGTGGCGCCTGCAGCCCGGCAAGATGCTGCTGATCGACCTGGAGCAGGGCCGCCTGATCGAGGACGACGAGCTCAAGGCCAACATCGTCAACACCAAGCCCTACAAGCAGTGGATCGAGAACCTGCGCATCAAGCTGGGCAGCGTGGGCGGTGACACCCATGCCGGCCCCGAGGCCGCCAGCCTGCCGCTGCTCGAGCGCCAGCAGGCCTTCGGCTTCACGCAGGAAGACATCAAGTTCCTGCTGGCCCCCATGGCCAAGAACGGCGAGGAAGGCATCGGCTCCATGGGCAACGACAGCCCGCTGGCCGTGCTGTCGGACAAGAACAAGCCGCTGTACAACTACTTCCGCCAGATGTTCGCGCAGGTGACCAACCCGCCGATCGACCCCATCCGCGAAGCCATCGTGATGTCGCTGGTGTCCTTCATCGGACCCAAGCCCAACCTGCTGGACATCAACCAGGTCAACCCGCCCATGCGCCTCGAAGTGCACCAGCCCGTGCTGGACTTCGCCGACATGGCCAAGCTGCGCGACATCGAACGCCACACGCAGGGCAAGTTCAAGAGCGCAACGATCGACATCACCTACCCGCTGTCCTGGGGCAAGCAGGGCGTGGAAGCCAAGCTGGCATCGCTGTGCGCGCAGGCCGTGGACGCCATCAAGGGTGGTGCCAACATCCTGATCATCAGTGACCGCCATGTGAGCGCCACCCAGGTGGCCATCCCCGCGCTGCTGGCGCTGTCGGCCATCCACCAGCACCTGGTGCGCGAGGGCCTGCGCACCACGGCCGGCCTGGTCGTGGAAACGGGCACGGCGCGCGAAGTGCACCACTTCGCCGTGCTGGCAGGCTACGGCGCCGAGGCCGTGCATCCCTACCTGGCCATGGAAACCCTGGCCGATATGCACAAGGAGCTGGGCGGCGACCTGTCGGCCGACAAGGCCATCTACAACTACGTCAAGGCCATCGGCAAGGGCCTGTCCAAGATCATGTCCAAGATGGGCGTGTCCACCTACATGTCCTATTGCGGCGCCCAGCTGTTCGAGGTGATCGGCCTGAACAGCGACACCGTGGACAAGTACTTCACCGGCACGGCCAGCCGCGTCGAGGGTATCGGCGTCTTCGAGATCGCCGAGGAAACCATCCGCAACCACCGCGCGGCCTTCGGTGACGATCCCGTGCTGGAAACCATGCTGGACGCCGGCGGCGAATACGCCTGGCGCGCCCGTGGCGAAGAGCACATGTGGTCGCCCGACGCCATCGCCAAGCTGCAGCATTCCACGCGCTCCAACAACTGGAGCACGTACAAGGAATACGCCCAGCTGATCAACGACCAGAGCAAGCGCCACATGACGCTGCGCGGCCTGTTCGAGTTCAAGTTCGACCCGGCCAAGGCCATTGCGCTGGACCAGGTCGAATCGGCCAAGGAGATCGTCAAGCGCTTTGCCACGGGCGCCATGTCCCTGGGCTCGATCAGCACCGAGGCCCATGCCACGCTGGCCGTGGCCATGAACCGCATCGGCGGCAAGAGCAACACCGGCGAAGGCGGGGAAGATCCCCAGCGCTACCGCAACGAGCTCAAGGGCATCCCGATCAAGAAGGGCGAGACCCTGGGCTCCATCATTGGCGCCGACAAGGTCGAGGCCGACATCGAGCTGCAGGACGGCGACTCGCTGCGCTCCAGGATCAAGCAAGTGGCATCGGGCCGCTTCGGCGTCACGGCCGAGTACCTGTCGTCCTCGGACCAGGTGCAGATCAAGATGGCCCAGGGCGCCAAGCCCGGCGAAGGCGGCCAGCTGCCCGGCGGCAAGGTGTCCGACTACATCGGCAAGCTGCGCCACTCCGTGCCCGGCGTCGGCCTGATCTCGCCCCCGCCCCACCACGACATCTACTCCATCGAGGATCTGGCCCAGCTGATCCACGACCTGAAGAACGTGGCGCCGCACGCCGACATCTCGGTCAAGCTCGTGTCCGAAGTGGGCGTGGGCACCATCGCGGCCGGCGTGGCCAAGTGCAAGAGCGACCACGTGGTCATCGCGGGGCACGACGGCGGCACGGGCGCATCGCCCTGGTCGTCCATCAAGCATGCGGGCTCGCCCTGGGAAATCGGCCTGGCCGAGACCCAGCAGACCCTGGTGCTCAACCGCCTGCGCGGCCGCATCCGCGTTCAGGCCGACGGCCAGATGAAGACCGGCCGCGACGTCGTCATCGGCGCGCTGCTGGGCGCCGACGAGTTCGGCTTCGCCACGGCGCCCCTGGTCGTCGAGGGCTGCATCATGATGCGCAAGTGCCACCTGAACACCTGCCCCGTGGGCGTGGCCACGCAGGACCCGGTGCTGCGCGCCAAGTTCTCGGGCAAGCCCGAGCATGTGGTGAACTACTTCTTCTTCATCGCCGAGGAAGTGCGCCAGATCATGGCCCAGCTGGGCGTTGCCAAGTTCGACGACCTGATCGGCCGTGCCGACCTGCTGGACACCCGCAAGGGCCTGCAGCACTGGAAGGCCCAGGGCCTGGACTTCTCGCGCCTGTTCGCCCAGCCCGAAGTGCCCGCCGACGTGGCGCGCTTCCATGTCGAAAAGCAGGACCACCTGCTGGACAAGGCGCTGGACGTGAAGCTCATCGAGCGCTGCAAGCCCGCCATCGAGAACGGCGAGCGCGTGCGCATCATGGAAGTGGCGCGCAACGTGAACCGCTCCGTGGGCGCCATGCTCTCCGGTGCCGTGACGCGCGTGCATCCCGAAGGCCTGCCGGATGACACCATCCGCATCCACTTCGAGGGAACCGGCGGCCAGTCCTTCGGCGCCTTCCTGTGCAACGGCATCACGCTGAACCTGCGCGGCGATGCCAACGACTACACGGGCAAGGGCCTGTCCGGCGGCCGCGTGGTGGTGCATGCCAGCCATGAATTCCGTGGCGACACGACGACCAACACCATCGTCGGCAACACCGTGATGTTCGGCGCCACCAGCGGCGAGGCCTTCTTCGGCGGCGTGGCCGGCGAGCGTTTCGCGGTCCGCCTGTCGGGCGCCACGGCCGTGGTCGAGGGCGTGGGCGACCACGGCTGCGAATACATGACCGGCGGCACCGTGGTGGTGCTGGGCAAGACGGGCCGCAACTTCGCGGCCGGCATGAGCGGCGGCGTGGCCTATGTGTATGACGAGGATGGCCGCTTCGCCGAGCGCTGCAACAAGGCGTCCGTCTCGCTGGACCAGGTGCTGCCCCACGACGAGCACCTGGCCCAGGTTTCGCCCGCCGTCTGGCACCGCCGCGAAACCGACGAACGCCAGCTGCGCGCACTGATCGAGGCGCACAGCCGCTGGACTGGCTCCAAGCGTGCACGCGACCTGCTGGACAACTGGGCGGCGGCCCGCTCCAAGTTCGTCAAGGTCTTCCCCAGCGAGTACAAGCGCGCCCTGTCCGAGATGTACGAGCGCCAGGTGATGGAAGAGCCCGCCACGCCCGAGGTCGAGGAACACGCCAAGGAGGCGGTGGCCGCCAAATAAAGCAGGACTTGCGCAAACAGGATGAGACCCGGCGCCGTGCCTTTTGGCAGGCCGCCCGCCAGATTCCTTCTTGCGCAGGTCGTCAAAGGAAGCGAAGGATGCGGGCAGCGGCCCGCATCCATCCCTGCACCCCACACATCAGGACAACGAATCATGGGAAAGACCACCGGCTTCATGGAATATGAACGCCTCGAGGAGGGCTACGCGCCCGTCGCCGAGCGCGTGAAGCACTACAAGGAATTCGTCATCGGCCTCGATGACAGCCAGGCCAAGATCCAGGGCGCGCGCTGCATGGACTGCGGCACGCCGTTCTGCAACAGCGGCTGCCCGGTCAACAACATCATTCCGGACTTCAACGACCTGGTCTTCCACGGCGGCTGGAAGAGCGCCAGCGCCGTGCTGCACAGCACCAACAACTTCCCCGAGTTCACCGGCCGCATCTGCCCCGCGCCCTGCGAGGCCGCCTGCACCCTGAACATCAACGACGACGCCGTGGGCATCAAGTCCATCGAGCACGCCATCATCGACCGTGCCTGGGCCGAAGGCTGGGTCAAGCCGCTGCCCAGCAGCCGCAAGACCGGCAAGAAGGTCGCCGTGGTCGGCGCAGGCCCCGCAGGCCTGGCCGCATCGCAGCAACTGGCCCGCGCCGGCCACGATGTCACGCTGTTCGAGAAGAACGACCGCGTGGGCGGCCTGCTGCGCTACGGTATTCCCGACTTCAAGATGGAGAAGTCGCACATCGACCGCCGCGTCGAGCAGCTCGTGGCCGAAGGCGTCAAGATCCGTACCGGCGTGCTGGTGGCGGGCAAGGACGGCCTGGGCGAAGACTCCAAGGTCACCAACTGGGCCAAGGAAACCGTCAGCCCCGAGCAGCTCATGGCCGAGTTCGACGCCGTGCTGCTGACCGGCGGTGCCGAGCAGTCGCGCGACCTGCCCGTGCCGGGCCGTGAACTCAAGGGCATCCATTTCGCCATGGAGTTCCTGCCGCAGCAAAACAAGGTCAACGCCGGCGACAAGCTCAAGGGCCAGCTGCGGGCCGATGGCAAGCACGTCATCGTCATCGGTGGCGGCGACACCGGCTCAGACTGCGTGGGCACCAGCAACCGCCACGGCGCCGTCAGCGTGACCCAGTTCGAGCTGATGCCCATGCCGCCCGAGCAGGAGAACAAGCCCCTGGTCTGGCCCTACTGGCCGATCAAGCTGCGCACCAGCTCCAGCCACGAGGAAGGCTGCGAGCGCGAGTTCGCCATCGCCACCAAGGAGTTCATCGGCGAGAAGGGCCAGGTCACGGCCGTCAAGACCGTGCGCATCGAGATGAAGGACGGCAAGATGGTCGAGGTGCCCGGCAGCGAGCAGGTGCTCAAGGCCGACCTGGTGCTGCTGGCCATGGGCTTCGTCAGCCCCGTGCAGGCCGTGCTCGACGCCTTTGGCGTGGACAAGGACGCACGCGGCAATGCCAAGGCCACCACCGACTTCACGGGCGGCTACGCCACCAGCGTGCCCAAGCTGTTCGCCGCCGGCGACGTGCGCCGCGGCCAGTCCCTGGTGGTCTGGGCCATCCGCGAAGGCCGCCAGGCCGCTCGCTCCATCGACGAGTTCCTCATGGGCACGTCCGACCTGCCTCGGTGAGATGCCAACCCCGGAAGGGGCTTGGCCATAGACAAAGAAAAAGCCCTTGGTGATGAACCAAGGGCTTTTTATTACAGATTCCTCGTGTTTCAGCGTAGGCCCTTGAAACTGGCGCGCCCTAAAGCGAGGGACACCGAGGAAGGGCCTGGGCCGGCCGCGCCGCCCCGCACCGAGGGTGTCATCCCCCTCTGGGGGAAGGCGCGAAGCGACTCAGGGGGAGGGTTTATCCTCTGCCGGCTTGTCCACTGCGGTGCCGGGCTCGGCTTCTTCTTCCGGTGCCTTGGAGACGCGGCTGAACCAGCCGGCGCCCAGGATGCCGATCTCGTAAAGAATGCACATGGGCACGGCCAGGGCCAGCTGGGAGATCACGTCGGGCGGCGTGACCACGGCGGCGATGATGAAGGCCACCACGATGAAGTAGCCACGGAAGGACTTGAGCTTGGCAATGTCCACCAGGCCGAAGCGCACCAGCAGCATGACCACGATGGGCACCTGGAAGGCCAGGCCAAAGGCCAGGTACAGCGACAGGATGGCCTCCACATACGAGGCGATGTCCGGCGTGGCCGCCACGCTGTCCGGGGTGAAGCCCTGGATGAAGGCGAACATCTTGTCGAGCACGAAGAACTGCACGAAGGCGATGCCGATATAGGCCAGCAGGCTGCCGAAGATGATCAGCGGCAGCGCAAAGCGCTTTTCATGGCTGTACAGGCCGGGCGCCACGAAGGCCCACATCTGGTACATGATCCAGGGCAGCACGGCCAGCACGCCCACCATCATCAGCACCTTGAGCGGTACGAAGAAGGGCGTGAACACGCCCACCGCGATGAGCTTGGCATCGGGCGGCATGTGGGCCTTGATCGGGTGGGCGATGAAGTCGATCAGCCCGTTGGGGCCGGGCCACACGGCCAGCACGGCGATCGCCAGACCGATGCCGTAGATGCAATAGAGCAGGCGGTCGCGCAGCTCCATCAGGTGCTGGACGAAAGGCTGCTCGGTGCCTGCCAGCTCGTCGTCTTTAGGTGGAATGTCGGACATGGTGCGAAACCGCGGCGGGCCGCAAGGGCATCCACGGACCTGGGGTGAAAAGCAGAAAGCCCGACGGATCGGGCAGGATTCGGCAATGGCGGGTGCCCGGGTGGCGGAGGCTGGGCTGGTTGCCTCGTGGCCCGCGGCGCGCCGGCATCTTCAGCGGGACTTCTGGGGGCGAAAGCGCGCCACGCGCGCCGCGCCCGACTGCGCCTTGGTGCGCACACCGGCGCGGGCCTTGTACCACTGGGGCACGGCGGCACGCTTGAGGCGCCAGTTCTTGCCCGGGTGGCGGTAGGCCGGCGCCACGGCGCTGTACGTATCGCTGTCGGAGCCGTAGGAAGAGGAGTCGTACGAGGAAGACGTGCCGTTGAGCGATGCCGTGGACTCGTTCCAGTCCTTCTCGAAGTTGGCAGCCGAAGTGTGGATGGATTGCTCGACGTCTCGCGCCGCGCCCTCCACGGTGTCCTTCATCTTGCGCAACTCGTCGAGTTCCATCGAACGATTGACCTCGGCCTTCACATCGGAGACATAGCGCTGGGCCTTGCCCAGCAGGGTGCCGACGGTACGCGCCACGCGCGGCAGCTTCTCGGGACCGATGACCACGAGGGCCACGGCACCGATGAGCGCCATCTTGGAAAGGCCAATATCAAACATGGAAGCTTGGCGTGCGGGCCATCAGCCCTTTTGCTTGGCTTCGACGTCGATGGTGGTCTTGTCGGCAGCCGTCTGGCCGGCGACCTGGCCGGGAGCGGCTGCGGGAGTGTCGGTGGAGGTCGAACCGTCCTTCACGCCGTCCTTGAAGCCCTTGACGGCGCCGCCGAGGTCGGAACCGATGTTCTTCAGCTTCTTGGTGCCAAACACCAGAACCACGATGGCCAGGACGATCAGCCAATGCCAGATGGAAAACGAGCCCATGAGAATCTCTCCTAAGAATTGCAGGTCATTTTAGACGCCGGGCCATGGCGGCAGTTCGCAAGGCCCCACAAAAGCCGTTTGGCCGACGCAAGAAACAGGGGGGTGCCTCAAGCAAGAGACGGGCCACCTTGTGCCGGGCGGCGGCCGTCTGCCGCAGGCAGCGTGGCCGCTGCGGCGTTTTCAGCCCTTGAGTTTCAGCCCTTGAGCCAGGGGCGGGGGCCGCCCATGACGTGGATGTGCAGGTGGTGGACTTCCTGGCCGCCTTCGGTGCCCGTGTTGACCACCAGGCGAAAGCCGCCGTCGGGATACGGGTTGCAGCCTTGCTCGGCGGCCAGGCGGGGCGCCAGCGCCATCAGGCGGCCCAGCAGCGGGGCGTCCTCGGCCTGGACCTGGGCCATGGAGGGGATGTGCTTCTTGGGCACCATCAGGAAGTGGATGGGCGCGCCGGGATGGATGTCGTGGAATGCGAAGACGTCTTCGTCCTCATAGACCTTGCGGGAAGGGATCTCGCCTTTGGTGATGCGGCAAAACAGGCAGTTCGGGTCGTGGTCGTGCATGGCGCTACAGGAATCCTGGGAAGCTGGCGGTAGGTTGGAAATCAGGCCGGATTGTCGTTGATGCGCAGCGTCTGGCGCACGCCGATGTCGCTGCGGTGCTGCTGGAGCCACTGCTGGCCCTGCTCGCGTCCGAGCTCGAACAGCTCGCGCACGAAGCGCATGTCGGAGCGCGTCTTGGTCGAGGCGCCATAGCCCTTGAGCACGGAGCCGCCGTCCACGCGGTGCAGCAGCACCTTTTTGTAGCGTGTCGGGTCCAGCTTGCCCTGCTCGAGCAGGCGCTTGACGAACTCGATGGCGCGCAGCTCGGCCAGCAGGCCGGCGTTGAAGGTGACCTCGTTCATGCGGTCCATGATGTCGGCCGCCGTGTTGGGCAGATCGGTGTGCTCGATGGGGTTGATCTGCACCAGCAGAATGTCGCTGGACGCCGTGCCGTAGATCAGCGGGTACAGCGCCGGGTTGCCCGAAAAACCGCCATCCCAGTAGGGCTCGCCGTCGATTTCCACGGCCTTGAACAGCTGGGGCAGGCAGGCCGAGGCCATGACCGCGTCGGCACTGAGTTTTCTGCCCGAAAAGATGCAGCCCCGGCCCGTGCGCACATTGGTGGCGCAGACAAAGACCTTGGGCACCACGCCTTCCATGGGCGGATGCGTCAGCGCCTCGAAATCCACGACCCGTTCGAGCAGCTTGCGCAGCGGGTTGATGTCCAGCGGGTTGGTCTGGTAGGGCGAGAAGAACTGGTTGAGCACGCCCATGAAGGGGCTGCCCGGCAGGGGCGCGCCCCACATCAGGCTGCCCATGGTGCCCACGCCTTCCCACAGTTCGGTCAGCGTGGCGCGGGCCAGCTCGGCCCCCAGCGCCTGGGCGGCCACCGGATCGCTTTCCTGGCGTGCAGCCTTGGCAAAGCCCTGGGCCAGGGCCACTGCATTCATGGCCCCGGCGCTGGTGCCGCTGATGCCGTCGAAGACAAGGCTGCCGTCTTCCAGCAGCGCATCGAGCACGCCCCAGGTCAGGGCGCCGTGCGAGCCCCCGCCCTGCAGGGCGAGGTTGATCTTGCAGGTCGGGGTCGGAGTCATGGCGGTTTGCCCGGGACCTTCAGCGGTCCACGGCCTGGTTGCGGTTCATGGCGACCATGCCGCGCACGATGCGGTAGAGGAACCAGATGGAGATGACGGTCCAGGCGATCCAGCCGGGCACGAAGAACAGCAGCCACAGCGGCGCCGTGACCAGGTACAGGATGCCGGCCCAGATCACGCTGCGGATGCGCCACGAGAAGTGATTGGCCATCCAGCTGCCTTCGGCGTCGCCGCGCTTGACCAGATCGATGATCAGTGCGATCACCAGCAGCGCAATGCTGGGCTGTGCGCCTGGCACGACGGCGGCCACGGCCACCACCAGGTGCAGCAGGTAGCTGACCCAGCCCCAGGCCTTGAGGCCTTCGATGCGGGACTGGTCCAGGGCACGGACTTCGATGTAATCGTCATTCATGGCAGCGGTCCTTTCTCGTTCACGTCACGTTCCTGGGCCTTGCGCAGCGCCTTTTCCTCGATGCCGCTGGTGCCTTCGCGGCGCTCCAGCTCGGCAACGACCTGGGCTGGCGTCAGGCCATAGTGGGCCAGGGCGATCATGCTATGGAACCACAGATCGGCCACTTCGTAGAGGATTTTGCCGGCGTCTCCGCCATGGTCTGCGTCCTTGGCGGCCATGACCACTTCGGTGGCCTCTTCGCCGATCTTCTTCAAAAAGGCATCCGGGCCCTTGTGCAGCAGGCGGGCGACGTAGCTCTTGTCGGGATCGCCGCCATTGGCGGGCTTGCGGCTTTCGATGACGGCGGCCAGGCGCGCCAGGGCGTCCTGCGAGGAAGTGTTTGCGGTGTCGTTCATGGTCGTGGAATTCATTTGTAGATCGATTCGGGGTCTTTCAAGACCGGATCGACGGCCTGCCACTGGCCATCGCGCAGCACGCTGTAGAAGCAGCTGTGGCGCCCCGTGTGGCAGGCAATGCCGGGCTCGTGGCCGGTCTGGGTGATCTTGAGCAGGACCACGTCGTTGTCGCAGTCGATGCGCACCTCGTGCACGGTCTGCACGTGGCCCGATTCCTCGCCCTTGAACCACAGCTTGTTGCGCGAGCGGCTGAAGTAGACGGCGCGGCCGAGCTCGGCCGTCTTGGCCAGGGCCTCGCGGTTCATCCAGGCGAACATCATCACGTCGCCCGTGTCCTTTTCCTGCGCGATTACGGGCACCAGGCCCTGCGCATCCCATTTGACTTGATCTAGCCAGTTCATTGCCTGCATTGTGAATATCCTGGGTGGGCATCCCTGTGACAGGATTGTCAGGAATTGCCTGGATTGAAAATACACCCCCTGAGTCGCTTCGCGCCTTCCCCCTCTCTCGCTGCGCGGGAGGGAGACGACAGCCTTGCTGCGGGGCGGCCCTTGCTCGCTGTCCCTGGTCCCTTGGGCCGCGCCGGTTTCATGGGGTGTGGGCGGCGCGAGCGCCATGGAAAACTGAAATGAAGGAGTCCGCCGACGCGCCGTATCAGAGGCGCACGGGCACGCCGCGCTCGGCCATGCGCTGCTTGGCCTGGCCCACGGTGAATTCGCCGTAGTGAAAGATGCTGGCGGCCAGCACGGCGTCGGCGCCGCCCAGGGTCACGCCATCGGCCAAGTCGTCCAGCGAGCCCACGCCGCCCGAGGCGATCACGGGCACGGGCACAGCGTCGCTGACGGCGCGCGTGAGCTTCAGGTCGAACCCGGACTTGGTGCCGTCGCGGTCCATGCTGGTCAGCAGGATCTCGCCCGCGCCGCGGCGCGCCATTTCGGCGGCCCACTGCACGGCGTCCAGGCCTGTGTTCTTGCGTCCGCCGTGGCTGTACACGTCCCAGCCGGGGCCGGCAGCGCGGCCATCGGCGCCCATGCGCTGCTCGTCCTCGGCCGTGCGCCGCTTGGCATCGATGGCCACGACGATGCATTGCGCGCCGTACTTGTCCGAGGCCGCATTGATCACCTCGGGGTTGGCGATGGCGGCCGAGTTGAAGCTGGTCTTGTCGGCGCCCGCGTTGAGCAGGCGGCGCACGTCCTCGACGGTGCGCACGCCACCACCCACGGTCAGCGGAATGAAGACCTGGCTGGCCACGGACTCGATGATGGGCAGGATCAGGTCGCGCCCGTCGCTGGTGGCCGTGATGTCCAGGAAGGTCAGCTCGTCCGCGCCCTGGGCGTTGTAGCGCGCGGCGATCTCCACCGGGTCGCCCGCATCGCGCAGTTCCACGAAGTTCACGCCTTTGACGACGCGCCCTCCCGTGACGTCAAGACAGGGGATGATGCGTTTGGCAAGCATGGGCAGACTCGTGGCTAGGGCGTGAAACAAGGGCGAAAAGATACCACGCCCTCGGCGCCCGCAGGCGCTGCGGGGTTCAGCGCTTGAGGCCTGCGGCCTGGCTTTGCCAGCGCCATGCGTCCTCGCACATGCGGTCCAGGTCCAGCATGGCCTTCCAGCCCAGCAGCCGCTCGGCCTCGGCGGGGTCGGCCCAGCACTGGGCCACGTCGCCGGGGCGGCGCGCCACGATCTGGTAGGGCACGGGACGGCCGCTGGCGCGCTCGAAGGCCTTGACCATCTCCAGCACCGAGACCGGGCGCCCCGTGCCCAGGTTCACGGTCAGCAGGCCCTGCTGCTCGCGCAGATAGCGCAGCGCCGCCAGGTGGCCGCGCGCCAGGTCGGTGACGTGGATGTAGTCGCGCACGCCCGTGCCGTCCGGCGTCGCATAGTCATCGCCATAGACACTGAGCTGCTGGCGCTGGCCGATGGCGACCTGCGACACATAGGGCATGAGGTTGTTGGGGATGTCGCGCGGGTCCTCGCCGATCAGGCCGCTTTCATGGGCGCCCACGGGGTTGAAGTAGCGCAGCCGTGCCAGGCTCCACTGGCCGGGCTCGGCCCGGTCCAGATCGGCCAGCATTTCCTCGATCCACAGCTTGCTGCGACCGTAGGGGTTGGTGGCGGACAGCGGAAAGTCTTCGCGGATCGGCAGGCTGGCCGGATCGCCGTAGACCGTGGCCGAGGAGGAGAACACCAGGCTGCGCACGCCCGCCATCCGCATGGCCTGCAGCAGGGCCACCGTGCCGCCCACGTTGTGTTCGTAGTAGCGCAGCGGCTGGGCCACGGACTCGCCCACGGCCTTGAGCGCGGCGAAGTGGATCACCTCGCGGATGGAGTGCTCGGCAAACAGCCGGTCCAGCGCGGCGCGGTCGCGCACGTCGCCCTCGACGCACAGCGGGCGCCGGCCCGTGATGCGTTCCATGCGTTCGAGCACATCGGGGCTGCTGTTGCTGAAGTTGTCGTAGATCAGGTAGGGCTCGCCCGCAGCGGCGAGTTCCACGCAGGTATGCGAGCCGATGAAGCCGGCGCCGCCTGTGACCAGAATCATGAATACCTTTCATTGGTGATTTTTCTGCCTGCCTAGTATCGCCATAACCCAGCTTCCCCCAGGCTTCAAGGGCGCCGAGCACAAAAGTAGGGAGAAGACACCTTTGCAGACAAAAACCGGTATGCTCGCGCCCGCCTTTCGTCGGACTGACGATAGCTTTTATCAAATCGCCAAGAAATTTGATGTACAAAAACTATGAATCGGCCGCTTTTGGCCGCACCCCGAGGAGAAGGCCGTGAACGCTTTCCTGCGAACCTGCCTGTTTTGCTGGGGGGTGCTGTGCGGCTGGGCGGTGCAGGCCGCCGAGCCGGCGGTTGCCGTCTATTACGGAAACAAGGCCTCGCTCAGTGAACTGAGCCTCTACGACATCGCCGTCGTGGAGCCGGGCCACGGCTACGACCCCGTTCAATTCCGCAAGCAGGCTCCGGGCAGCGAACTCTACGCATATGCCTCCGTGGCCGAGGTGCTGCCCGAGCGCGCCTACTTCAGCAAGATTCCCGAGGCCTGGAAGATGGCGCGCAACGGCGCCTGGCAGTCCATCGTCCTGGACCAGACGCCTGCCCAGTGGCCTGCCTTCTTCGCCGACGAGGTGATCGCACCGCTGTGGAAGCAGGGCTTTCGCGGCTTCTTCCTGGACACGCTGGACTCCTACCGCCTGGCCGCGAATTTCGACGAAAAGGCCCAGCAGGACGGCCTGGTGCGCGTCATCGAGACGCTGCACCAGCGCTATCCCGGCATCCGCCTGATCCTGAACCGGGGCTTCGAGATCGTGCCGCGCGTGCGCGACAAGGTGCAGATGGTGGCGGCGGAGTCGCTGTTGCGGGGCTGGGATGCCAGCCTCAAGCGCTATGTGAACGTGCCCGAGAAAGACCGCGAATGGCTGCTGCAGCAACTGCAGACCATCCGCGAGCGTGACCGCCTGCCGGTGCTGTCCATCGACTACGTGGCCCCGCACGACCGCGATGCCACGCGCGAGACCGCCCGCCGCATTGCGCAGCTGGGCGTCATCCCCTGGGTGTCGGATGCAGGCCTGCAGACCCTGGGCATAGGCCAGGTGGAGGCGGTGGCGCGCAGGGTGTTGATTCTCTACAACGGTGCAGACTATCCGTCCATCAACGGCGCATCGGCGCACCGCTTTCTGGAAATGCCCATCAACTACATGGGCTACGTTGCCGACTACGCCGATGTGCGCGAGCCCCTGCCTGAAGGCGTGGCGCGTGACCGCTATGCCGGCGTGGTGAGCTGGTTCGGCGGCGCGGTGCCCGAGATGCGGGCCAAAAGCGTGCGGCAGTGGCTGGCCAACCAGGTGCAGCAGGGCATGCCGCTGCTGGTGCTCAACACGCTGGGCCTGTCACAGGACCGCACCATGTCGGCCGCCCTGGGCACGCGCAGCACGGAAGCGGCACCCGTGTTCCCGCTGCGGCGCGCCGAGCAGGCGCCACTCATGGGGTTCGAGATACCGCCGGCCGAGCCCGCGCACGACTACGAAGGCTGGGAGTTCACGCCGCAGATGGCCAAGGGCAGCCGCGAGCTGCTGTCCTTCGACGACAAGCGGGGGCGCCGCTTCGTCTCTGCCGCCATCACGCCCTGGGGCGGCTTTGCGCTCATGCCCTATGTGGTGGTGAGCATGCCGGGCACCGACCAGTCGCGCTGGGTGATCGATCCCTTCGCGCTGCTGCGCGAGGCGCTGCGCCTGAAGGATTTCCCCGCGCCCGATGTCTCCACGGAGAACGGCCGCCGCCTGTTGGTGGCCCATGTGGATGGCGACGGCTTTCCCTCCAGGGCCGAGCTGCCTGGCACGCCGTTCGCCGGTGAAGTGCTGCGCCGCGAGATCCTGGAGCGCTACAAGATCCCGCACACCATCTCGGTCATCGAGGCCGAGGTCTCCCCGCAGGGCCTGTATCCGCAGTGGGCCGAGCAGCTGGAGGGCATTGCCAAGCGCATCTTCGCCATGCCCCATGTCGAGATCGCCAGCCATTCCTACTCGCACCCCTTCTTCTGGGAGCCCGGGGCGGCGCCCAACGAGGACGACAGCAAGGAGGTGAATCTCAACCTCCACATCCCCGGCTACCAGATGGACATGAACCGGGAGATCAACGGCTCGGTCGACTACATCCGCAAGCGCCTGGCACCGCCCGGCAAGCCGGTGGACGTGTTCCTGTGGACCGGCAACACGGCGCCCAGCGCCGAGGCCCTGGCCATCTCCGATGCCGCCGGCCTGCTCAACATGAATGGTGGCGACACGGCCATCACGCGCAGCAATCCCTCGCTGACCGAGGTGCGCAGCTGGGGTCTGCGCAAGGGCGGCCACCTGCAGATCTATGCGCCCGTCACCAACGAGAACATCTACACCAACCTCTGGCACGGGCCGTTCTACGGCTTCGAGCGCGTCATCGAGACCTTCGAGATGACCGAGGCTCCCCGGCGCCTGAAGGCCGTGGACATCTACTACCACTCCTACTCCGCCAGCAAACAGGCCAGCATCAAGGCGCTGCACAGGATCTACCAGTGGGCGCTGGCGCAGCGGCTGAACCCGGTCTACAGCTCCGAGTACATCCGCAAGGTGCAAGATTTCTACGAATTCGCCATCGGCCGCGACGCGCAGGGCTGGCGCCTGCGGGGTCCGGGCCAGCTGCGCACGCTGCGCATGCCGCCCGGCATGGCCCTGCCTTCCATGGCTGCCAGCAGCGGCATTGCCGGCTATGCCAAGGGGGCAGACGGCAGCTACCTGCACCTGGCCGGCAGCGCCGGATACCTGGTGCAACAGACGCAACAGGACGCCGCAGGCGCGGCCGCCCACGCGGCGCGCCCCTATCTGGTGGATGCCAATGCCCGGCTCACGCAATGGCAGCCCCAGGCCGACGGCGGCGTGCGCTTCGCCCTGCAGGGCCATGTGCCGCTGGAGCTGCGCATGTACCTGCCTGCCGGCTGTTCGCTGAGTTCCGCGAACGCCGCCACGCCCCTCCTGGCCGTGGCGGGGGCCGATACCGGCAACGCCAACCTCCGTTCCTTCAGAAGTACCCAAAACAGTGTCGAACTCCAAGCGCAATGCCGGGGGCTCTGAGCGCCCCATCACGGTTCCCTTCTGGCTGATCGCGCTGCTGGCGGTACTGATCGGTGGCGCCCTGTGGATGCTGTTTCCCAAGCAGGATCTGGAGCGCCGGCTCTCCGTCACCGGAGATGACTCCGAGCTGTCCTACAACTACCTGAGCAACCTGCTCAAGAGCGATCCCGGCAACGAGAACCTGCGCGCCCTGCTCAAGGCCAAGGAAGAGCGCCTGCAGGCCATCAAGCTGGCGCGGGAAGAGGCGGCCAAGCAGGCACTGCCCAGCGCAGCCGTCCAGGCCTGGGACCACTGGCAGGCCGCCTACCAGGGCTATCTGGAGGCGCAAAAGCAGGACCACCGCGCGGGCGGCCAGGCTGAGGCGCTGGCGCCGCAGGTGATGCAGGCGTTGAAGGACGTGCCGCTGCAGGGGCTGACCCAGGAGCAGGCGCTGTACCTGGCCTCGTCGGCGCTGGTGCTCAAGGACGCACCGCTGGCCCTGGGCATCTACGACGACGTGGCAGAGCGCCAGGCCGATCCCGCGCGCAAGGCGCAGGTCTATGAATCCGCAGCGCGGCAGGCGCTGGGCATGTCCCTGTACGAGGAATCGGCCCGGCTGCTGCGCCAGGCCAGCGCCACGACCGAGGACGTCCAGCAGTCGCGCGCCTACCTCTGGCAGGCCCTGCAGGTACTGCAGTCCGGCAACCGTGCCAACGAAGCGCTGGCGCTGGCGCGCCAGCAGGAAGAACTGCTGGGCAGCGACCCCGAGACGCTACGAAAGCTCATCGGCCTGGCGCGCGCGGCCGGCAACCGGGCCGAGGCCGAGCGCTATGCCAAGCGGCTGCTGCAGCTGTCGCTGCTGCAGCAATGGCAGACGCAGGTGGCCGGGGCTTCGGGCGCCGGTCCGGACCCGGTTGCCGACGACGGCGCCTGGGCGCTGCAGCCCGTGGCCTGGACCGCGCCGGGCTGGCGCATGCTGCGCACGGCCGATCCCGTGCGCAAGCCGCCGCCGGGCCTGCCCTTTGACGACAAGACCTACCTGCTGGGCTACGAGGTATTCCTCGAAAACCGCAACCTGGAAGATGCCTGGCGCGTGGCCACGGCCGCCGTGCGCCAGGCGCCGCAGGACATGGCCTGGCGCGAACGCCTGGCCCAGGTGTCCGAATGGATGGGGCAGCAGCAGCAGGCCCTGGACAACTGGCTGGTCATTGCGCAGAACACGGGGCGCGAGGATGCCTGGAAGACGGTGATGCGCCTGGCGCCGGGCCTGTTCGACGACCGCGCCCTGATTGCCGGCCTGCGCCACCAGTTGAGCCGCCGTCCCCAGGATGCCGCGCTGCAGCAGGCGCTGGTCCAGGCCTACGAGCGCCAGGCCGAGCCCGGCGAGGCCATCGACTATCTGCAAAAGCACGGCAGCACGCCGCAGTCGCAGATCCTGCTGGCCCAACTGGCCGAACGCGCAGGCCGGTCGCAACTGGCGCTGCAGGCCTGGAAGCGTGTGCTTGCCGATCCCGAACAGCGCACGCCGGCCCATGCCATGCCCGCCGCCGTGCTCGCGCTGCTGCAGGGCGAGCCGGCCCTGGGTCTGCGCTGGCTGGAGGATGCGCAGACGCGCATTCCCGCCGGCATGCAGGACGAGGGCGAGTACTGGCGCCTGCTGGGCGACCTGGCCCAGGACCAGCGCCAGGAAGCACTGACGCTGAAGGCCTACCGCCGCCTGCTGCAGACGCCGCACGCCGGCATCAGCGACTACGACGAGGTGATACGCCTGCTGCAGCGCGCCGACCGGCGCGAGGCGGCCCGGATGTCCCTGCACGCCTGGGAGCAGTTCCATGACGTGCGCCATCTGACGCAGGCCTTCTACCTGCTGGAGGACCTGGAGGACTGGACCCAGATCGGCAGCCAGGTCGAACGCATCTTGGCCGACCCGGCCCTGGTCAAGCGCCTGCAGGGCCAGCCCACCTTCTTCCAGATACTGGGCGCCTACTACCAGCGCACGGCGCAATCGAAAAAGGCCATGGAGGCCTTCGAGAAGGGCCTGGCGCTGGACCCCGGCTCCACGCCGCTGCGCCAGGGCCTGATGTGGCTGCTGATCGACACGCAGAATGCAGCGGCCCTCAAGCTGCTGCTGGCGGCGGCCGAGCCTGTCTGGGCGCGCGATGCCGACATGCACGGCGCCCTGGCGGCGGCCTACATGACGCTGTCGCGCCCGGCCGTTGCGCTGGAACGCTATCTGAAGCCGCACCGCGCCGAGCATGCCGACGACTTCCTGTGGATGATGCAGTACGCCGACGCGCTGGAGCAGAACCAGCAGGCCGATCGGGCCTGGAGCCTGAGGCAGCAGCTGTGGACGCGCGAGAAGGTGCGGGCACGCGCCCAGGACGGCGCAGCGGCCCTGGCCGCCCGCAAATGGCTGACGGCCGAGGGGCTGGACGAGGTTCAGCGCCAGGCCCGCAGCCGGCTCATGCTCTTTCATACCCAGGGCGATGCCGAATTCGCCCTGATGCGCGAGCTGCTGCGCATGGACCTGGAAGGCGGGCGCCGCGAGCATTCCGCCGCGGCGGCCGAGCTGGCCATTGCCTGGCTGCAGGAGCGCGGCGAGTACCAGGCCGAGCGTGGCTACCTGTGGCAGCAGTACGCGCGCAGCCGCAGCAAGAGCACCAGCTCGCCGCTGTGGGCCGAGATCACGGTGGCCCTGGCGGAAAAGGATGTGGCCCAGGCCGGGCAGCTGCTGCAGCGCCATGACGAGGCGCTGCCGCGCTATGACCGCATCAACGCGGCAGCCATGGTCGGCGATGTGCGGCTGGCGCAGACGGCGGCCTTCGAGAGCATGGCCGACCAGCCCGACGACGATCCCCTGCACCTGGCGCTGACCGAGCAGCTGCTGGCCTTCAGCGACTACGGCGGCCTGCAACTGCGCAACCGCCGCATGGACGCCATCGACGAGCAGGTCTCCCGGCTGCGCTGGCATGTGGGCCTGAACCCCCGCTGGGCGCTGGACCTGGATGCCGAGGACGTGCGCCGCACGGTCAACAAAAACACCCTGGTGCGCGGCCCCTCGCAGGAGCGGGGCATCGGCCTGCGCCTGACGCGCAAGACGCAGTCGGCCTCCAGCGAATTCATGCTGGGCCGGCGCGAAAGCCTGGAGGGCTACACGCCCATGCAGTTCACGCAGACTTACAACGTGGACAGCCGCTGGAGCCTGCAGGCATCACTGGGCCGGCACCTGGCCACGCAGGAAACGCTGGCCATGCGCATGGGCGGCATGAAGGACCGCGTGTCGCTGGGCAGCAGCTACCAGCTCTCGCGCCTGGACCAGATCACGCTGGAGCTGGCATCTGAGCGCTACCGCGTGCAAAGCGGCGCACGCGTGGGCTCCGGCAACCATGCGACGCTGCAATACCTGCATACCTACCGCAGCGAGGCGCCCACCCTGCAGTTCGGCGCCTTCACCTCCTGGCACCGCTACAGCCGCAACGACCCGGCGCTGCTGCAGGGCCGGGATGCGGCCATCCTGGGTTACCTGCCGCCGTTCAACGATCCCACCATCGACTATCTGCTGCCGCGCAGTTTCCGCTTCTCGGGCCTGCAGATGATGTTCAACACGGGCTACGAGCAGCAGTACACGCGTGCGCTGCGGCCCTACGCCAGCCTGGCCCTGACGCACCACAGCGTCAACGGCGCGGGCTACGAGCTGGGCATGGGCCTGGCCACCAGCCTGTTCGGCGCGGACCACCTCGCCCTGGGCCTGAATCTGTCCAAGTCGGGCATCAACACCGTGGGCAATACCCGCGAGCTGTTGCTGACCTACCGCCTTCACTACTGATCCGAAGACTTCAAGGAGCCTCTCCATGACACACCGCACCACTTTCGTCTCCCGCCTTCGCGTGCTCACGGGTATTGCCCTTGTCGGCCTGCTGTCTGCCTGCTCGACCATCGACCGGGGCACGGCGCCCGCGCTGGAGACGAATGCCAGCTGGGCGGTGCTGCCCTTCGAGAACCACACCGAAACGCCCATGGCCGGCAACCGCGCAGCCGCCATTGCCACGGCGCTGATCAATGCGCGTGGCGTGGGCCAGGTCAAGCGCTACACGGGCGATGCACTGCAGGAAACCCTGTTCGACGGCCGCGAAGCCAAGCGCCGCGATGACGCCCTGGCCTGGGCGCGCGGCGAAGGCGTGCGCTATGCGCTGACGGGCGCGGTGGACGAATGGCGCTACAAGGTGGGCGTGGATGGCGAGCCGGCCGTGGGCGTGACCTTGGAGATCGTGGACGTGGGCACCGGCGCCACCGTGTGGAGCGGCGCGGGCGCGCAAAGCGGCTGGAGCCGCGAGGCCCTGGCCGCCGTGGGCCAGAAGCTGATCCGCAACCTGCTGGGCACAGGCCTGGCCAACGCCCGATAAGCGCATCCAGGGAACGACTCTTCATGCCAGACCAAGCCAGCACGCCCAAGGCGGCACCGCATTCCGCTGCACCGCGCCGCGCCGGCATTGCCGCGGAATTCAGAGGCTCGCCGCTGGGCCTGCTCGTGCAGACGAGCGCCAAGCCCTGGGTGGTGGTGGGCGAGACGCTGCTGCTGCCAGTGCTGGCTCTTTTGATCGGCATGTGGGCCAACCCGGACAACCCCCTGTGGGTGGAGTCCGAGTTCCCCTGGGCCTGGCTGGCGCCCGTGGTGGTGGCCCTGCGCTACGGGCCGGTGGCCGGCCTGTCGGCGGCCGGCGTGCTGCTGCTGGCCTGGCTGGGCGTCAACCAGCGCGATCTGTCGCTGTTCCCGGAACAGTACTTTCTGGGCGGCCTGATCCTGGTCATGGTCGTGGGCGAGATCTCCAGCCTCTGGCGCGCACGCATACGCCGCGCGCGCACGGCGCAGAACTACATGGACCAGCGCACCGAGCAGCTGATCCGCCAGCATTACCTGCTGCGCCTGTCACATGACCGGCTGGAGCAGGAGCTCATAGGCCGCCCCGTGTCCATGCGCGATGCCATCAACGTGCTCAGCGGCCTCAGCGGCGCCGAGGGCGATGCGCAAAGCCTGCTTAACCTGCTGTCGCGCTTCAGCCAGATCAGCGTGGCCAGCCTGGTGCCCGTGCGCAATGAGGTGTTGGACCCCACGCCCATTGCCCAGCTGGGGGGCGAGCGGCCCATCCATGTCCACGATCCGCTGGTGCGCCAGGCGCTGGACAGCCATGTGCTGTGCCATGTCTCGCAAAGCATGGCGGAGGGCCAGCAGACGCAGTACATCGTCGTGGCGCCCATGCTGGACCTGGAAGGCGAGATCTACGGCCTGCTGCTGGTCGAGGAAATGCCTTTCTTCGCATTGCAGGAAGAGGCGCTGCAGACCATCAACCTGCTGCTGGGCTACTACACGGACAGCGTGGCCGCCAACAGCCTGGCTGCGCCGCTGCTGCAGGCCTATCCCGATTGCCCGCCGCATTTCGCGTTCGAGCTGCAGCGCATGGAGCATGTCAACCGCAGCGCGCGCCTGAGCAGCGTGGTGGTGGCGCTGGAGCTGTCGCCCTCGGCTGTGCAGGCCCAGATGGCCCAGCAAATCATGCGGCTGGAGCGCATGCTGGACCGCTCCTGGCTGCAGGAAAGCGATGGCCGGCAACTGCTGGCCATCTTCATGCCGCTGGGCACCAACGCCACGGCCGAGGGCTACCTGAACCGCATCGAGGGCTGGCTGGCCCAGCGCGGCGTGGCCTCGCTGGCCGATGCGGGCATCTTCCCGCGCACCATCTTGCTGGACCGCTGCTCGGCCAGCAGCGTGCTGGAGCGGCTCCATCAGATGGGGCAGGGCCATGCTTAACCTCAAGCTGGCACTGGGTGCGCTGGCCGCGGAAATCGCCTCCTGGAGCAGCCTGTGGCTGCTGCGCAGCCAGTCGGATGCGGCCCTGCTGGGCTATCTCACGGCCCACGGGCTGGCCAGCGGCCTGCTGGCGCTGTGCCTGGCGCCCTTCCTGGCCACCTCGGCCAAGTCGGTGCGCCAGCGGCTGGCTTTGGTGGTGCTGATGGGGTTGTTTGCCTATGCCGTGCCGGTGGCCGGCATTTTGGGCGCCGTGGTCGCCACCATTGCGCTGCACACCCAGCGCGGCCCGCGTGGCGGCCCGCGTTTCCCGGTGATGCCGCTGCCCGATTTCGACCCGCACCAGCAGGCCAGCACCAGCCGCCGCCAGGCGGGCCTGCAGTCCTTCCTGGCCAATCCCAATGTGCCGGTCGCCTCACGCATGCGGGCGATGGTGGCGCTGGGCAGCGTGCCGGGGCGCATTGCCTCGCCCATGCTGCGCACGGCGCTGGGCGATTCCAGCGAAGACCTGCGCCTGCTGGCCTACAGCATGCTGGACGCCAAGGAGCGCGAGATCAGCAAGACCATCCACCAGGAGCTGCAGCTGTTCGAGCATGCCCGCCAGTCCGAGGGCGATGCGCCCTACGGGCCGCGCGGCCTGCAGGCGGCGCGGGCGCTGACCGACCTCTACGCGGAGCTGGTCTACCAGGGCGTGGCGCAGGGCGATGTGCGCGACCACGCCATCAAGCAATCCCTGCACTACTGCGACCTGGTGCTCGCTCAGCGGCCCGACAACGCCTTGCTGCTGCTGCGCCGTGGCCGGCTGCTGCACATGCAGGGCAGGGCGGTGGAGTCGCTGGCCTGCTATGAGCGCTCGCTGGCGCTGGGCATGGAGCCGGCACGCGTCGTGCCCTACCAGGCCGAGCTGCTGTTCGATCGGCGCGAATTCGCCAAGGCGCAGGCCCTGATGCGTTCGCTGGACATCGAGCAGGCCCTGCCGCGCCTGAAGCCCAGCATCCGCTACTGGAGTGCCTCATGAGCCGTGCGAGCCAGTTCCCCACGGCGGCCGATGCGGACATCGCGCTGCTGCTGGAAGGCACTTTCCCCTATGTCAGCGGGGGTGTGTCCAGCTGGGTCAACCAGATCCTGCAGGCCTATCCCGAGCACCGCTTTGCCATCGTCTTCCTGGGCAGCCGGCGCGAGGACTATGGCGATTTCCGCTACGCACTGCCGCCCAACGTGGTGCACTTCGAGCAGCACTACCTGTTTGACGCGCTGCACTCCAATATCCAGCCCGCCCCTTCGCGCGGCCATCCCGAAGCCCTGGCCAAGGCCCGGGAATTCCTGGGCGCGCTGGAGGCGCATGACGGCAGTGCCGAAAGCCGGGCCAAGGTGCTGGCGGCCATGCGCTCCATTGCGCTGGAGCTGCAGCCCGGCGGCAGCCTGCCGCTGGAGGATTTCCTGCACAGCGAATACGCCTGGGACCTGATCCGCGACAGCTACCGGCGCCACTGCACCGACCCATCGTTCGTGGACTTCTTCTGGACCGTGCGCATCATGCTGCAGCCGCTGTGGCTGATGGCGCGCATCGCCCACGGGCTGATCCCGGTGCGCGTGCTGCATACTGTCTCGACCGGCTATGCGGGATTTCTGGGCGGCCTGCTGCACCATGCGCGCGGCCTGCCGCTGGTGCTGTCCGAGCATGGCATCTACACGAAAGAGCGCCAGATCGACCTGCTGCAAAGCTCCTGGATCCGCGACAACCGCAACATCTTCCAGCGCGACCCCATGGAGGTGTCGTTCTTCCGGCAGATGTGGATACGGTTTTTCGACTGGATGGGGCGCTTTTGCTATGGCGCGGCCGATCCCATCATTGCGCTGTACGAGAGCAACCGCCTGCGCCAGGTGGCCGATGGCGCGGCCGCCGAGCGCACGGTCAGCATCCCCAACGGCATCCGCATAGAACGCTTTGCGCCGCTGCGCACCCAGCGGCCCGCCGAGGTGCCGCCCGTGCTGTGCCTGATCGGCCGCGTGGTGCCCATCAAGGACATCAAGACCTTCATCCGCGCCATGCGCCGCGTGGTCAACCGGATGCCCCATGTCCAGGCCTGGGTGGCCGGCCCCACGGCCGAGGACCCGGCCTATGCCGATGAATGCCAGAACCTCGTGGACAGCCTGGGCCTGCAGGCCAACGTCCGCTTTCTGGGCATGCAGAAGGTGGAGGAGCTGCTGCCCAAGGTGGGCGTGGTCGTGCTGTCTTCCATCAGCGAGGCGCTGCCCCTGGTGATCCTCGAAGCCCAGGCCGCAGGCGTGCCCGTGGTCAGCACCGACGTGGGTTCCTGCCGCCAGCTCATCGACGGGCTGGAGCCGCAAGACCAGGCCCTGGGCTCGTGCGGGCGCGTGGTCGGCATTGCCAACCCCGAGGCGCTGGCCGACGCCTGCCTGGAGCTGCTGAGCTCGCCCACGCAGTGGCAGGCCGCCAGCGCGGCCGGGATTGCGCGCGTGGAGCGCTACTACTCCGACCGGCTGCTGTTCGAGCGCTACAGGCAGGTCTATGACAGTGCGCTGCAACAGTCCGAGGAAAAACACTGATGGCCGGCATTGGATTCGAACTGCGCCACCTGCTGCGCAAGAACACGCTGACCAGCGTGCTCCAGGCCTACGCCTATGCGGGCGTCATCGGCTCGGGGCCGTGGGTGTTCTCCATCATCGGCATCCTGCTGGTGGGGGTGTTCAGCGTCAGCGTGGTGGCGCCGCCGCTGCTGGTCACGCAGTTCCAGACCTCGGTCACCTACCTGGTGGCCAGCAGCCTGATCCTGACCGGGGCGGCGCAGCTGGCCTTCACGCGCTTTGTGTCGGACCAGCTGTTCCTCAAGAAGGACGAGAGCATCCTGCCCAACCTGCACGGCCTGCTGCTGGTGGTCGTGGCCACGGCCAGCGCGCTGGGCACGCTGGCGCTGTTCGTGGTGCTGCCGGGCCAGGGCCTGCTGTACCGCGTGCTGATGCTGGCCGGCTTCACGCTGATGTGCGTGGTCTGGGTCATGACCGTGCTGCTGTCGGGCCTCAAGCACTACCGGGCCATTGCCGGGCTGTTCGGCGCCACCTACCTGCTCATCGTGCTGCTGGCGCTGCCGCTGCGCTACTGGGGGCTGGAAGGGCTGCTGGCCAGCTTCGTGATCGGCCACGTGCTGCTGCTGGCCGGCATGTGGATGATCGTGCTGCGCAGCTTTCCGCTGCAGCAGCGCTGGATCGCCTTTGACTTCACGCAGCGCTCGCTGATCTTTCCGGCGCTGATCGGCATCGGCGTGCTCTACAACCTGGGCATCTGGATCGACAAGTTCATGTTCTGGTACTACCCGCCGACCTCGCAGCAGATCATCGGCGGGCTCAGGGCCTCGCTGATCTACGACCTGCCGGTGTTCCTGTCGTACCTGTCCATCATTCCGGGCATGGCGGTCTTCCTGGTGCGCATCGAGACCGACTTCGTCGAGTACTACGACAAGTTCTTCGACGCCGTGCGCGGCGGCGGATCGCTGGAATACATCGAGTCCATGCGCAACGAGATGGTCTACGCCATCCAGGCGGGCCTGGGCGAGATCGCCAAGGTGCAGACGCTGGCCGTCCTCGTCACCCTGGTGGCCGGGCCGGCCATCCTGCAGTTGCTGGGCATCTCCCAGCTGTACCTGCCGCTGCTGCACGTGCAGGTGGTGGGCGCCGGCTTGCAGGTGGGTGTGATGGCCGTGCTCAACGTGTTCTTCTACCTGGACGAGCGGCGCATCGTGTTCATGCTCTGCCTGCTGCTGGTGGCGCTGAACATTGCCTTCACGGGCATCTCGCTGGCGCTGGGCGCCGCGTTCTATGGCTACGGCTTTTGCCTGGCCATGCTGGTGACGCTGTGCGTGGGGCTGTACCTGCTCTCGCGCGAGCTCAACCGGCTCGAATACAAGACCTTCATGCTGCAGTGACCGGCAGGCATCTCTCGCCATTTGCCGATTTGCACGGTCTTGATCCAGCGTGTTGGCGGGGGGCGCCGGTCTGCGCGACAATACGGGATTCGGCGCCGGCACCCAACCGAGACAAAGGTTCCGCCAAGGAACCATTCATTACAACGATTGCGCACCTTGCGTGCAGTGGCCGCCGCCTTTCGCTTTTTCCACTCCAAAGCTTTAAGCCATGAAAAAACGCACCCTCTTGGCCATGGTGGCCCTGTCTGCACTGCTGGCAGCCTGCGGCAAGAACGAGTCCGCATCCACCGCCGCCGCGCCGGTTGCCGCCCCCGTGCCGGCAGCCATGACCAAGTTGGTGATCGGCCTGGACGACAACTTCCCGCCCATGGGCTTTCGTGACGACAAGAACGAGATCGTCGGCTTCGACATCGACATGGCGCGTGAAGCCGCCAAGCGCATGAACGTGGAAGTGGACTTCAAGCCCATCGACTGGAGCGCCAAGGAGGCCGAGCTGGTCGGCAAGCGCGTCGACGCGCTGTGGAACGGCCTGACCATCACCGAAGAGCGCAAGAAGAACATCGCCTTCACCGCGCCCTACATGGAGAACCACCAGATCATCATCGTGCGCGCCAACTCCGACATCAAGGACAAGGCCGGCCTGGCAGGCAAGGTCGTGGGCGCGCAGGATGGCAGCTCGGCCGTGGACGCCATCAAGAAGGACGCCGCCGTGGCCGCCAGCTTCAAGGACCTGAAGACCTTCGGCGACAACATCACCGCGCTGATGGACCTGTCGGCCGGCCGCCTGGACGCCGTCGTGGTCGACGAGGTCGTGGGGCGCTTCCACGTGGCCAAGAAGGCTGGCGAGTACCTGGTGCTCGAGGACAACTTCGGCACCGAGGACTACGGCGTGGGCCTGCGCAAGGAAGACACCGAAGTTCTGGGCAAGCTCGAAGCCGCGCTGGCCGAGATGAAGAAGGACGGCAAGGCCGCCGAAATCGCCTCCAAGTGGTTCGGCAAGGACATCATCAAGTAAATCCGGCACACCATGCGACCGGCAAGGCCAGCCTGGCATTGCCGGTCTTTTGCGTTCTGGGACGCACGCGCCCGTGGCTGCCCGGATCCTGCCGATGCCGGCGGGGCCGCGCACCGCACTGAGGCCATTCGATGGAATATGTAATCTCGCTCATGGGGCCGCTGTCCGCCGGCGCCCTGGTCACCCTCAAGCTCTTCGTCATCACCCTGGCGCTGTCCATTCCCCTGGGACTGTCGCTGGCGCTGATGCGCATCTCCCGCTTTCCCGCCCTGAGCCGGCTGGTAGGCGGATACATCTGGCTGATGCGCGGCACGCCGCTGATGCTGCAGATGCTGTTCATCTACTTCGCGCTGCCCTTCGTGCCCGTGATCGGCGTGCGCCTGCCCGATTTCCCTGCCGCCGTCGTCGCCTTCGCGCTGAACTACGCCGCCTACTTCGCCGAAATCTTCCGCGCGGGCATCCAGTCCGTGGACCGCGGCCAGTATGAAGGTGCCAAGGTGCTGGGCATGAGCTACGGCCAGACCATGCGCCGCATCATCCTGCCGCAGATGTGGGCGCGCATCATCCCGCCTGTGAGCAACGAGACCATCACCCTGGTCAAGGACACCTCGCTCATCTACGTGCTGGCCCTGAATGACCTGCTGCGCGCCGCGCGCGGCATCGTGCAGCGCGATTTCACCATCACGCCTTTCGTGGTGGCCGCAGGCTTCTATCTGGTCATGACGCTGGTGCTGACCTGGATCTTCCAATACCTAGAAAAACGCCATGCAAAGTATGACGCGTGAAACGCGACACCCCCTGAGTCGCTTCGCGCCTTCCCCCTCTTTCGCTACGCGGGAGGGGGACGACACCCTCGGTGCGGGGCGGCCCTTCCTCGGTGTCCCATGCCTGGGTTGCGCCCCTTTCGTCGGCATTGAACATGGGCAACTGACATGAATACCGAAACAATGATCAGTGCGCAGAACATCTGCAAGGGCTTTGGCGGTGTGCCGGTGCTGCGCGGCGTTTCGCTGGAGCTGGCGCGCGGCGAGGTGGTGGCCGTCATCGGTCCTTCGGGATCGGGCAAGAGCACGTTCCTGCGCTGCCTCAACCACCTGGAAACCATTGACAGCGGCCGTGTCGCCGTCGAGGGCGAGGTGCTGGTGGACAGCGGCGCGGACGGCCGTGCCCACTACGTGCCCGAGGCGCAGATCCGCCAGATCGGCCGCAAGATGGGCATGGTGTTCCAGTCCTTCAACCTGTTCCCGCACCTCACGGTGCTGGAGAACATCATCGAGGCGCCGATCGTCGTCAAGGGCCTCAAGCGCGAGCAGATCGTGCCCAAGGCCGAGGCGCTGCTCCACAAGGTGGGCCTGCTGGAAAAGCGCGACGCCTATCCCAACCGCCTGTCGGGCGGGCAAAAGCAGCGCGTGGCCATCGCCCGGGCACTGGCCATGGAGCCGGACATCCTGCTGTTCGACGAGCCCACCTCCGCGCTGGACCCGGAGCTGACCGGCGAAGTGCTGCGCACCATGCGCGAGCTGGCCCAGGAGCACATGACCATGCTGGTCGTGACCCACGAGATGGGCTTTGCCCGCGAGGTGGCCAATCGCGTGATCTTCATGGACAAGGGCGAGATCGTCGAGCAAGGCCCGGCGGAAGCCTTTTTTGCAGCGCCGCAGCACGCCCGGACCCAGGCATTTCTGCAGAACATGTTGTAAAAAAACATCTATCCAATTCGGGCTTTCCCCAGGTCCCGAGAGCGTGCGCCGCTTGTGTAGCAAGCGAAGCATGCTCTTTTTTTTATGGCATTTCTGCCATGACATTCCGAGAAACATACACGGATGTATGTTTATCTCGTGGGGTGGTGAGCAGGCAGCAGCGCCTGTCTGCACAATAGCGGCCTTGCCAGCGAACATTTATCGACCGCACCACAGCATGATCCCAACCGCCTCTTTCGTGGAGTTGCGCAACGTCACCTTCGGCTATGGCGAACGTGTGATCCTGCGCGACCTGTCGCTGCAGGTGCCGCGCGGCAAGGTCACGGCCCTGATGGGGGCATCGGGCGGCGGCAAGACCACGGTGCTTCGCCTGATCGGCGGCCAGCAGCATGCCCAGCAGGGGCAGGTGCTGTTCGATGGCAAGGACGTCACCACCATGGACGCCGCAGGCCTGTACGCCGCGCGCCGGCGCATGGGCATGCTGTTCCAGTTCGGCGCGCTGTTCACCGACATGAGCGTGTTCGACAACGTGGCCTTCCCGCTGCGCGAGCACACCGATCTTCCCGACGAACTGGTCCGCGACATCGTGCTCATGAAGCTGCATGCCGTGGGCCTGCGCGGTGCGCGCGACCTCATGCCCAGCGAGATCTCGGGCGGCATGGCCCGCCGCGTGGCGCTGGCGCGGGCCATTGCGCTGGACCCCGAACTGATCATGTACGACGAGCCCTTCGCCGGGCTGGACCCCATCTCCCTGGGCACGGCCGCCCAGCTGATCCGCGAGCTCAACGACGCCATGGGACTGACCTCCATCCTGGTGTCCCATGACGTGGAGGAAACCTTCCACGTGGCCGACCATGTGGTCATCCTGGGCAACGGCGGCGTCGCCGCCCAGGGCTCGCCAGATGAGGTGCGGGCCAATCCCGACCCGCTGGTGCAGCAGTTCATCCACGCACGGGCCACCGGTCCCGTGCCTTTCCACTACCCCGGCGTGAGCGCCGAGGAAGATTTCGGCAACCCCGCAAGCTCCGGCAAGAGCAACGGCAGGAGGCACGCATGAACCGGCTGCATCCTGCACGCATTGGCGCGGCGGTACGCCAACAGCTGACGCAGCTGGGCATGGGCACGCGCCTGTTCGGCCGCCTGCTCGCCCTCATGGGGCCTGCGCTGGGCCGCCCGCGGCTGATCGGCGACCAGATCCATTTCCTGGGCAACTATTCGCTGGCCATCATTGGCGTGTCCGGCCTGTTCGTCGGTTTCGTGCTGGGCCTGCAGGGCTACTACACGCTGCAGCGCTATGGCTCGGCCGAGGCGCTGGGCCTGCTGGTGGCGCTGTCGCTGGTGCGCGAACTCGGTCCCGTCGTCACGGCGCTGCTGTTTGCCGGCCGTGCCGGCACGGCGCTGACGGCCGAGATCGGCCTGATGAAGGCCGGCGAGCAGTTGTCGGCCATGGAGATGATGGCCGTGGACCCGGTGCGCCGCATCCTGGCGCCGCGCTTCGTGGCGGGCCTGATCGCCATGCCACTGCTGGCGGCCGTTTTCAGTGCCGTCGGCGTGATCGGCGGCTGGCTGGTGGGCGTGGTCATGATCGGCGTCGATGGCGGCGCCTTCTGGGGCCAGATGCAAAACGGCGTGGACTGGTGGTATGACCTGGGCAACGGCGTTCTCAAGAGCCTGGTGTTCGGCGTGGCGGTGACGTTCATCGCGCTGCTGCAGGGCTATGCAGCCAAGCCCACGCCCGAAGGCGTGTCCCGCGCGACCACGCGCACGGTGGTGATGGCCTCGCTGGCCGTGCTGGGGCTGGACTTCCTGCTCACGGCCACGATGTTCAGCCTTTGACCCGGCACCGGCGCCACCTCTCGCAAATCAAGGAAAAACAAACCATGCAGCAATCCAAGAGTGATGTCTGGGTCGGACTGTTCGTGCTGATCGGCGCTGCGGCGCTGGTGTTCCTGGCGCTGCAGTCGGCCAACCTGCTGAGCCTGAACTTCCAGAAGACCTATACCCTGACCGCGCGCTTCGACAACATCGGCGGACTCAAGCCCAAGGCGGCCGTGCGCAGCGCGGGCGTCGTCGTGGGCCGGGTGGAATCCATCACCTTCGACGACAAGGTCTTTCAGGCCAGCGTGACCATGGCCCTGGAAAACCGCTACGCCTTTCCCAAGGACAGCTCTCTGAAGATCCTGACCAGCGGCCTGCTGGGCGACCAGTACATCGGCATCGAAGCCGGTGCAGATGACCACAATCTCAAGGATGGCGACCGCGTCGTCGCAACCCAGTCGGCCGTTGTGCTGGAAAATCTGATCGGACAGTTCCTCTACGGCAAGGCCGAGCAGGGTGGCAGCTCCGGTGCAGGAGGCAAAGAATGACAACCAACCACCATGAACAGGCGACCGCGGGTCGCCCTGCCGCCCAGGCAGCCTCCTGGCAGCGCGCAGCCATGCTCGGCACGCTGGCCGCCGCTTCGCTGCTCGCCGGCTGCGCCACCGCTCCGGGCGAGGCGCGCAACCCCCAGGATCCGTTCGAGCCGTTCAACCGCAGCATGTACTCGTTCAATGACGGGCTGGACCGCGCCGTCCTGAAGCCGGTGGCCACGGCCTACCGCGATGTCACGCCGCGCCTGGCGCGCGATGGGGTGAGCAACTTCTTCTCCAACCTGAGCGATGCCTGGTCGTTCGTGAACAACGCGCTGCAGGGCCAGGTCGAGGGTGCCTACAACTCCATGGTGCGCTTCTCGGTGAACACGGTCTTCGGCCTGGGCGGACTGCTCGACATCGCCAGCGAGGCCGGCATCGAGCGCCAAAAGCAGGACTTCGGCCAGACGCTGGGCCGCTGGGGCGTGCCCACGGGGCCGTATCTGGTGCTTCCGCTGCTCGGCCCGTCCACGGTGCGTGACACGGCGGCTCTGCCTGTGGATGCCTTGGGCAACCCCCTGACGGCGATCAACGACATCCCGGTGCGCAACAGCCTGTATGTGCTGCGACTGGTGGATACGCGTGCACGCCTGCTCAATGCCTCGGACACGCTGGACTCCGTCGCCCTTGACCGCTACAGCCTGACGCGTGATGTCTACCTGAACCTGCGGCGTGGCAAGTCCGGCGATGACGGCCGCATCGAGGACTACGACGAAGATGCCGGCAAACTGCCGCCCGAAGACGGCGCAAAGTAAGCAGTTCGTAACATCCCGAGATGAAAAACGGTCCGCGCCTGACACGGCGCGGCCGGAAAAATGTGCAATATCAACCCGGTCCGGGGCATTGAGGCCCTGCTGGGAAAGGAAGAGTGATGATCAATCGACGTGCCTGGAGCGCTGCCGCGGCAGCCGTGCTGGCCATGGGAACCTGGGGCGCTGCGCTGCCCGTCCACGCGGCCGACGAAACCCCTGATGCGCTGATCAAGCGTGTCTCCACCGACGTGCTGGAAACCATCAAGAAGGACCCCTCGCTGCGCGAGGGCGATGTCTCCAAGGTCAATGCGCTGGTCAATGACAAGGTCATGCCTTATGTGAATTTCCGCCGCATGACCTCGGCTTCGGTGGGCCCGGCCTGGCGCCAGGCCACGCCTGCACAGCGCGAGAAGCTGGAGACCGAGTTCAAGGCCCTGCTGATACGCACCTACTCGGGCGCGCTGACCCAGGTCAGCAACCAGACCATCAATGTCAAGCCGGTGCGTGCTGCGCCCGGCGACATCGATGTGCTGGTACGCACCGAAGTGCTGGGCCGCGGCGAGCCCGTGCAGCTGGACTACCGGCTCGAGAAGTCCGGCGACGGCTGGAAGATCTACAACCTGAACGTGCTGGGCGTGTGGCTGGTGGAAACCTACCGCAACCAGTTCAGCCAGGAAATCAATGCCCGTGGCATCGACGGCCTGATCGAGACCCTTGCCACGCGCGGCAAGATGCCTGCCACGCCGGCCTCCAAGGGCTGACGGCCATTGACGCGCGCGCCATGCTGCAGCTCCCCCGTGAACTGACCTACCGCCAGGCGCGCAGCTGCCTTGTGCAGCTGCGGCCCCAGGTGCAGGCTTTCGATGGCGCCCAGGTGCGCGTCGATGCCAGCGGCGTCGAGGTCTTCGACTCGGCCGCCCTGGCCGTGCTGCTGGCCTGCCGCCGCACCGCGAAGGCGGCCGACAAGCAATTGGTGGTCGTGGGCTTGCCGCAGGGCCTGCAGTCCATGGCGGCGCTGTACGGCGTCGACGGGCTGCTGACCGACGCCTCCTCCCCCTCCTGAGCCGGCGCAGCGCGCCGCTGCAAAGAGCCCTGCAAGGCAGGTTTGGCTGCAAGGGCCTAGAATCGCGCCTCGCATGTCTGCCGTCTCATTCCAATCCATCTCCAAGACCTACCAGACCCCCAAGGGGGCCTTCCAGGCGCTCAACCACGTGAGTCTGGACATCGAGGAGGGCGAGTTCTTCGGCCTGCTCGGTCCCAATGGCGCTGGCAAGACCACGATGATCAGCATCCTGGCCGGCCTGTCGCGCGCCACCAGCGGCCGCGTGCTGGTCCAGGGCAGCGACGTGCATGCCGACTACTCGGCTGCCCGGCGCAAGCTGGGCATCGTGCCTCAGGAGCTGGTCTTCGATCCCTTCTTCAACGTGCGCGAGGCGCTGCGCTTTCAGTCCGGCTATTTCGGCGTCAGGAACAATGACGACTGGATCGACGAGCTGCTGCACAGCCTGGGGCTGACCGACAAGGCCAACTCCAACATGCGCCAGCTGTCCGGCGGCATGAAGCGCCGCGTGCTGGTGGCCCAGGCCCTGGTGCACAAGCCGCCCATCATCGTGCTGGACGAGCCCACGGCCGGCGTGGACGTGGAGCTGCGCCAGACGCTGTGGCATTTCATCGCGCGCCTGAACCGCGAAGGCCATACCGTGCTGCTCACCACCCATTACCTGGAAGAGGCCGAGGCGCTGTGCAGCCGCGTGGCCATGCTCAAGCAGGGCAACATCGTCAAGCTCTCGACCATGTCGGATCTGCTCAAGTCCGCCTCCTCCAACGTGCTGCAGTTCAAGACCGATACCGCCTTGCCGCCGGCCCTGGCCGCGCGGGCACGGGTGACCGGCCGCATCGTGCAGATACCCGCCAACGACGCCAGCGATGTGGAGCGCCTGCTCGCCGCGCTGCGCGAGGGCTCCGTCGTCCCCGAGGACGTGGAAATCCGCCGTGCCGATCTGGAGGATGTCTTCATCCACGTGATGAACGAGCAAGGCCAGACCTCGCAGGGAGTTTCGGCATGAACGGCTGGCAGACCCTGCTCAAGAAGGAAGTGCTGCGTTTCTGGAAGGTCAGCTTCCAGACCGTGGCCGCACCCGTGCTCACGGCCGTGCTCTATCTGCTGATCTTCGGCCATGTGCTCGAAGGCCGGGTGCTGGTCTACGACCGCATCAGCTACACGGCCTTCCTGATCCCCGGCCTGGTGATGATGAGCGTGCTGCAGAACGCCTTCGCCAACAGCTCATCGAGCCTGGTGCAGAGCAAGATCATGGGCTCCATGGTCTTCGTGCTGCTCACGCCGCTGTCGCACTGGGCGTGGTTTGGCGCCTACGTGGGCGCTTCGGTGCTGCGCGGGCTGCTGGTGGGCGTGGGCGTTTTCATCGTCACGCTGTACTTCGCCATTCCCGAATTCACGGCGCCGCTGTGGATTCTGGTCTTCGGCCTGCTGGGCGCGGCGCTGCTGGGCACGCTGGGCGTGATCGCCGGCCTGTGGGCGGACAAGTTCGACCAGATGGCGGCCTTCCAGAACTTCCTGATCATGCCCATGACGTTCCTGTCGGGCGTGTTCTATTCCATCCAGTCGCTGCCGCCTTTTTGGCAAAAAGTCAGCCATCTGAACCCGTTTTTCTACATGATTGATGGCTTTCGCTACGGCTTCTTCGGCCAGAGCGACGTGTCGCCCTGGGTCAGCCTGGCCATCGTCGGCTCGGCCTGGCTGGCGGTGAGCGCCCTGGCCGTGCACCTGCTGCGCATCGGCTACAAGATCCGCGGCTGAGGTTTTTCCACAGGCTGCGGCGGGCGCTGTGCCCGCATTGTTGAATCCACCCATGAACAGGCGGCCGGCGCCCGGCGCCGCCGCCAACCAAGGCCATGCCACGATGCATGGCAGGAAAGCTTTCCCCATGACTGCAGACCAACTCAAGGAACTGATCGCCACCGGCCTGCCTTGCGAACACATTGCGCTGGAAGGTGATGGACGGCACTGGTTTGCCACCATCGTCTCGGCCCAATTCGAGGGCCAGCGACTGCTGCAGCGCCAGCGCCTGGTCTACGCCACGCTGGGCCAGCGCATGCACACCGACGAGGTCCATGCCCTGTCCATGAAGACCTATACGCCCGCCGAGTGGGCTGCCCAGGCCGGCCAGGCCTGAGCCGGCGGTCAGGCACTTCAGACTCCTGCTGCACCGGTCGCCACGGCCCGTGCAGCATCTTCTTTTCCCCGATTTCCAGATTCAAGGCTGTCAGCCATGGACAAACTCCTGATTCGCGGTGGCCGAGCGCTGCATGGCGAGGTGACGGTCTCCGGCGCCAAGAATGCCGCCTTGCCCGAGCTGTGCGCCGCGCTGCTGTCGTCCGAGCCCGTCACCCTGCGCAACGTGCCGCGCCTGCAGGACGTGGCCACCATGCTCAAGCTCATCCGCAACATGGGTGTCAGCGCCGAGCACGATGACAGCGGCACCGTGCGCATCAACGCCGGCTCTCTGTCCAACCCCGAGGCACCCTACGAACTGGTCAAGACCATGCGCGCCTCGGTCCTGGCCCTGGGCCCGCTGCTGGCCCGATTCGGCCAGGCCCGCGTGTCGCTGCCCGGTGGCTGCGCCATCGGCTCGCGCCCCGTGGACCAGCACATCAAGGGCCTGCAGGCCATGGGCGCCGAGATCGTTGTCGAGAACGGCTACATGAACGCGTGCCTGCCCGGGCATCTCAAGCGCCTGCAGGGCGCCCGCATCACCACCGACATGGTGACCGTCACGGGCACCGAGAACTTCCTGATGGCCGCCGTGCTGGCCGAAGGCGAGACCGTGCTGGAAAACGCCGCCATGGAGCCAGAGATCGGCGACCTGGCCGAAATGCTCATCAAGATGGGCGCAAGAATCGAAGGCCATGGCACCGGCCGCATCGTCATCCAGGGCGTGGAACGCCTGGGCGGCTGCGAGCACCAGGTGGTGGCCGACCGCATCGAGGCCGGCACCTTTTTGTGCGCCGTGGCCGCCACGGGCGGCAATGCGCTGCTGCGCAATGGCCGCGCCGACCATCTGGGCGCCGTCATCGACAAGCTCAAGGATGCGGGCGCCGAGGTGTCCGCCGAGGACGGCGGCATTCGCGTGCGCGCGGCCGGCAAGCTCAAGGCCCAGAGCTTTCGCACCACCGAATACCCGGGCTTTCCCACCGACATGCAGGCGCAGTTCATGGCGCTGAACCTGGTGGCCGAAGGCTGCAGCATGGTCACCGAGACCATCTTCGAGAACCGCTTCATGCACGTGGATGAAATGCTGCGCCTGGGCGCGCAGATCACCACCGACGGGCGCGTTGCCACCATCACCGGCAGCCAGTCGCTGTCGGGCGCGGCCGTCATGGCCACCGACCTGCGCGCTTCGGCCAGCCTGGTCATCGCCGGCCTCGTGGCCAAGGGCGAGACCCTGGTCGATCGCATCTATCATCTGGACCGCGGCTACGATCGCATGGAAGACAAGCTGCGCGGCCTGGGTGCCGACATCGAAAGAGTTTCCCAATGACCATCACGATTGCCCTGTCCAAGGGCCGTATCTACGACGAAACCGTGCCGCTGCTGGCCGCTGCCGGCATCTCGGTCAGCGAAGACATTGAAAAGTCGCGCAAGCTGATCTTCGAGACCAACAAGAGCGACGTGCGCGTGGTGCTGGTGCGCGCCTCCGACGTGCCGGTCTATGTGCAGTACGGCGGCGCCGATCTCGGCGTGGCCGGCCTGGATTCGCTGATCGAGCATGGCGCCCAGGGCCTGTACCAGCCCCTGGACCTGAAGATCGCGCGCTGCCGCGTCAGCGTGGCCGTGCGCAACGGCTTCGACTATGCGCTGGCCGTCAAGCAGGGCGCCCGCCTGCGCATCGCCACCAAGTACCCCGAGATCGCGCGCAACTTCTTTGCCACCAAGGGCGTGCACGTGGACATGGTCAAGCTCTACGGCTCCATGGAGCTGGCCCCGCTGACCGGCATGGCCGACGCCATCGTCGACTTGGTGTCCACCGGCAACACGCTCAAGGCCAATGACCTGGTCGAGGTCGAGCCCATCATGGAGATCAGCTCGCGCCTGGTGGTCAACCAGGCGGCGCTCAAGCTCAAGCGCGAGCCGCTGCGCCACATCATCGATGCCTTCGCCGAGGCGGTAAATGGCCCCAGGGGCTGAGCCCGGCGATCCGGCGAAGGAGGCGCTTGCGCTGTGTTTCGCCGCGCATGGCCTGCCCTGCGAGGAATACAACGGCTGGCTGCTGCCTGGCGGCCAGGCACCAGGCGTGCTGGCTGATTGGCGCGGTGCCTACCTCGGCCATCCCCTGGTCGGTTCCCTGGCCGTGGTGGTCCGCCTGCCGGACGGGCACGAGATCATCGAGAATTTCACGGGCCTGGGTGAAGGCCTGCAGGGAATGCACGACGCATTCGGCCACTTCGCTGTCAGCGACCTGCATGTGATGCTCTCCGCCCTGTGGACGGCGCGCGATGAGGATGCCGTGCCAGCCGAGGCCTGGCAGGTCCAGGGCAGGCACTGGCAGGCCTATCCGGGCCCCTGGCATCTTCGCAACGATGCCCCGCTGCCCGAAGGCATCACTGAGCGCCTGCGGGCCTTGATCGAGGCCGAGGCGCTGGACAAGGACGAGGATCTGCACTGGTTCCGCTTCTTTGTCGGGCAGAACAATGGTGATTTCACCATTGAAGCGCTCAAGGACAATCAGAAGTGGCCCAGCGCTGAGGCCCTGCTGCGCGGCCAGGACTGGCCCCTGCGCGACGGCTACTACGGCGCGCGCCTGTTCTTGATACTGAAGCACGGCTGCGAGACGGCCTGCTAGACCCCAAGGAAACCACAATGGAATATGTAGCTGCCCCTGCCCGCCTGTCGACTGCGGATGCCAACTTCGAACACGATTTTGCGCAGCGCCTGCATTGGTCGGCAGACACGGACGCGGCCATCGAGCAGCGCGTGGCCGACATCCTGGCCGATGTGCAAAAGCGTGGCGATGCGGCCGTGCTGGAGTACACGGCGCGCTTCGACGGATTGCAGGTGGACGGAATGGCAGCGCTGGAGCTGACGCAGGCTGAGCTCAAGGCCGCCTTCAACAGCCTGGGTGACGAGCAGCGCGATGCGCTGACGGCCGCCGCCCAGCGCGTGCGCACCTACCACGAGGCACAAAAGCGCGCCAGCGGCGAAAGCTGGAGCTACCGTGACGCCGATGGCACCCTGCTGGGCCAGAAGGTCACGCCGCTGGACCGCGTGGGCATCTATGTGCCCGGCGGCAAGGCGGCCTATCCTTCCAGCGTGCTGATGAATGCCATTCCCGCCCACGTGGCTGGCGTGCAGGAAATCATCATGGTCGTGCCCACGCCGCGCGGCGAGAAGAATGCCCTGGTGCTGGCCGCCGCCTATGTGGCCGGCGTCACGCGCGGCTTCACCATCGGCGGTGCCCAGGCCGTGGCGGCCCTGGCCTACGGCACGGCCACCATTCCGAAGGTGGACAAGATCACCGGCCCCGGCAATGCCTATGTGGCCAGCGCCAAGAAGCGGGTGTTCGGCACCGTGGGCATCGACATGATTGCCGGCCCCAGTGAAATCCTGGTGCTGGCCGACGGCAGCACGCCGCCCGACTGGGTGGCCATGGACCTGTTCAGCCAGGCCGAGCATGACGAGCTGGCGCAAAGCATCCTGCTGTGCCCCGACGCCGACTACATCGCCGCTGTCCAGCGCGAGATCGACCGCCTGCTGCCCGAGATGCCGCGGCGCGCCATCATCGCCAAGAGCCTGAGCGACCGGGGTGCCCTCATCCTCACGCGCGACATGCAGGAGGCCTGCGCCATCAGCAACCGCATCGCGCCCGAGCACCTGGAAGTCTCCAGCAACGATCCCCACCAGTGGGAGCCGCTGCTGCGCCATGCAGGCGCCATCTTCCTGGGTGCCTATACCAGCGAGAGCCTGGGCGACTACTGCGCCGGCCCCAACCATGTGCTGCCCACCAGCGGCACGGCGCGCTTTTCTTCGCCGCTGGGGGTCTATGACTTCCAGAAGCGATCCAGCCTCATCGAGGTCAGCGAGCAGGGCGCCCAGACCCTGGGCCGCATCGCCTCGGTGCTGGCGCATGGCGAAGGCCTGCAAGGCCATGCGCGTGCGGCCGAAATGCGTTTGAAGTAGACACTCGCTTCCTGTTGGGCGAAGGCGCCGTCACCGAAAGGGGCGGCGCTTTTTGCTGCCTGAACGCTGGAGCAAGCGTGTCAAGAATTGACACGAAATCAGTGGAGCACGAATTTCGTGTAGACTTGCGCCCTGTGAAGAACCTCACCATCACCGTCGAAGACAGCGTGCTCGAATGGGCCCGCATCGAGGCCGCGCGCCGCGGCACCAGCGTCTCGCGCATGGTGGGCGACTTCATGGCCGAGATGCAGCGCCGCGAGGATGCCTACGAGCGCGCCTACCTGGCCTGGCGCACCGACGAGCGCGGCTGGGACGGCGGCCAGCCGTCATCTGCACAGCCCGCCCAGCGCAGTGCCGCGCTGCGCCGCGAGGGCCAGGCATGAACACCGTCTTTGTCGATACCTCCGTGCTGGTCGCTGCCGAAGACACGGGGCAGGGCGCCTTGCATGCCGCCGTGCTGCAGTGGCTGGACCTGCTGTGGCGCACGCGCAGCGGGCGCACCGGCAGCCAGTCGCTGTGCGAGTTCTATGAACAGGTCACCACGGCCGCCCAGCCTTTGCCGCAGGGCGATGCGCGCGCCGCCATCCGCCGCTACCAGACCTGGACGCCCTGGAAGACCGATGCCGCCACGCTGGAAACCGCCTGGGCCGTGCAATCGCGCCACCAACTGGCCTTTGGCGACTGCCTGGCCGTGGCCTGCGCCCAGCACAGCGGCTGCGAGCAGATGCTGACCCTGCACCTGCCGCACGGCACCCAGTTTGGCGGCGTCGCCATGGTGCACCCGCTGCACCAGGCGCCGCCGCAGCAGCAGGCCTGAGCGGCTTCGCTGATGGATTTCTTCCCCCACTGACTCGTGAAAGTGTGCATGCCATGACAGCTTCCATTCCGCAGGTTCAGGCCCTGGCCCTGGAGCGCATCCGCGCCGATGTCCGCTCCATGCATGCCTACCATGTGCAGCCCTCGCAAGGCCTGCTCAAGATGGACACGATGGAGAACCCCTTCCGCCTGCCCCCTCAATTGCAGGCCGCGCTGGGCGAGCGCCTGGGCCGGCTTGAGATCAACCGCTACCCTGGCGAGCGCCAGGAAGTGCTCAAGGACATGCTGGCCCGCTACGCGCAGGCGCCGGCCGGCAGTGCCGTGCTGCTGGGCAATGGCTCGGACGAGATCATCACGCTGCTGGCCCTGGCCTGTGCCCAGCCCCACGCCGAGGGCCGCGCCACCATGCTGGCGCCCATGCCGGGCTTCGTCATGTACCCCATGAGCGCCAGGCTGCAGGGCCTGGACTTTGTGGGCGTCAACCTGACGGCCGACTTCGAGCTGGACGTGCCCGCCATGCGCGCCGCCATTGCCGAGCACCGCCCCGCCATCACCTATATCGCCTATCCCAACAATCCCACGGCCACGCTCTGGGCCGAGGCCGATGTGCAGGCCGTGATCGACGCGGTCGCCGCCATCGGCGGCCTGGTCGTCATGGACGAGGCCTACCAGCCCTTCGCCCGCCGCAGTTGGGCACAGAACATGCGCGCCGACCCGGCCCGCAACGCCCATGTGCTGCTGATGCGCACGCTCAGCAAGTTCGGCCTGGCCGGTGCGCGCCTGGGCTACCTGATCGGCCCGGCCGCCATCGTCGGCGAGATCGACAAGGTGCGCCCGCCCTACAACATCAGCGTGCTCAACTGCGAGACGGCCATCTTCGCGCTGGAGCACGAGGCGCTGTATGCGCAGCAGGCCGTGGCCATCCGCGCCGAGCGCCAGCCGCTGATCGATGCGCTGGCCACGCTGCCGGGTGTGGAAAAGATCTGGCCATCCGAGGCCAACATGGTCTTGCTGCGCGTGCGCGATGCCGCGCGCGCCCAGGCCGAGATGAAGGCCCGGGGCGTGCTGGTGAAGAATGTCTCTGCCATGCACCCGCTGCTGGTCAACTGCCTGCGACTGACCGTGGGCACCCACGAAGAAAACGCCCAGATGCTGGCGGCCCTGAAGGAATCCCTATGAGCAATGCAGCTCCCGCACGCACCGCCGAAGTGCAGCGCAACACCGCCGAGACCCGGATCAAGGTCGCCATCAACCTGGACGGCACGGGCAAGGCCAGCCTGCGCTCGGGCATCGGCTTTCTGGACCACATGCTCGACCAGATCGCGCGCCATGGCCTGATCGACCTCGATATCGACTGCGAGGGCGACCTGCACATCGACGGCCACCACACGGTGGAGGACATCGGCATCACCCTGGGCCAGGCCTTTGCCAAGGCCGTGGGCGACAAGAAGGGCATCCGCCGCTACGGCCATGCCTATGTGCCGCTGGACGAGGCCCTGAGCCGCGTGGTCATCGATTTCTCGGGCCGCCCGGGCCTGCACATGGACGTGAAATTCACGGCCGGCAGCATCGGCCAGCTTGACACCCAGCTGGTCTACGAATTCTTCCAGGGCTTCGTCAACCATGCGGGTGTGACCATGCACATCGACAATCTCAAGGGCTTCAACGCACACCACCAGTGCGAGACCATCTTCAAGGCCTTCGCACGCGCCCTGCGCTTTGCGCTGGAGCATGACGAGCGCATGGCCGGCGTCATCCCCTCGACCAAGGGCGCTCTGTAAAGAGAAGCGATTGACTCCGGTCAGAGCTTGATCTGACCGGGCAATCCAGCCGAAAATCCGACCGAACACGCGCCACACGCTATGAGTTTGACTGACAACACCGTCGCCGTCGTCGATTACGGCATGGGCAATCTGCGCTCGGTTTCCCAGGCCGTGCGCACGGCCGCCGCCGACTCCGGCTGGCAGGTCGTGGTCACCGCCGATCCCGAGGTGGTGCTGGCCGCCAACCGGGTCGTGCTGCCGGGCCAGGGCGCCATGCCCGACTGCATGCGCGAACTGCGCGAATCCGGCCTGCAGGACGCCGTGCTGCACGCCGCTGCCAACAAGCCCCTGTTCGGCGTCTGCGTGGGCATGCAGATGCTGCTGGACCACAGCGACGAGGGCGATGTGCCTGGCCTGGGCCTGATCCCCGGCAATGTGCGCAAGTTCGATCTGGCGGGCCGCGTCCAGGCCGACGGCAGCCGCTTCAAGGTGCCGCAAATGGGCTGGAACCGCGTGCACCGCAAGCACAATGCCGGGCAGTCCCACCCGCTGTGGCGTGGAATTCCCGAAGACAGCTTCTACTACTTCGTGCACAGTTTCTACGCCGTGGTGCAGCAGCCCCAGCATTGCGCTGCAGAGGCCGACTACGGCGGGCGCTTTGCCTGCGCCATCGCACGCGATAATATTTTCGCCACCCAGTTTCACCCCGAAAAGAGCGCGGACCAGGGCCTGGCCCTGTTCCGCAACTTTCTGGGCTGGAAGCCCTGAACCCTCTTTCCCTCCCCGCACCGGCCGCTGCATCCCAGGCCTTCATTGCTCGCAAACCATCATGCTGCTCATTCCTGCCATCGACCTCAAGGACGGCCACTGCGTACGCCTCATCCAGGGTGATATGGACCAGTCGACCACGTTCGGCGAAGACCCGGCCATCATCGCCCGCCGCTGGCTCGACGCCGGCGCACGCCGCCTGCATCTGGTGGACCTCAATGGCGCGTTTGCGGGCCAGCCCAAGAACCTGGTGGCCATCAAGGCCATCCTCAAAGAGGTGGACGGCCGGATCCCGGTGCAGCTCGGCGGCGGCATCCGTGACCTGGACACCATCGAGAAATACATAGACGCCGGCATCAGCTACGTGATCATCGGCACCGCTGCCGTGAAGAACCCGGGCTTTCTGCAGGACGCCTGCAGCGCCTTCGGCGGCCATGTGATCGTTGGCCTGGACGCCAAGGACGGCAAGGTGGCCATCGACGGCTGGAGCAAGCTCACGGGCCAGGACGTGCACTCGGTGGCCAAGCGCTTCGAGGACTGGGGCGTGGAGTCCATCATCTACACCGACATCGGCCGCGACGGCATGCTCACGGGCATCAACATCGACGCCACCGTCAATCTCGCCCAATCGCTGAAGATTCCCGTCATCGCCTCGGGCGGCCTGGCGGGCATGGCCGACATCGAGGCGCTGTGCAAGGTCGAGGACGAAGGCATCGAAGGCGTGATCTGCGGCCGCGCCATCTACTCGGGCGACCTTGACTTCGCCGCGGCGCAGGCCCGCGCCGACGAGCTCAGGGCCTGAACGGCCTGCGCCTTCCCTTTATTCGCGGGCGCCTGTGCTTCACAGGCGCCCGCGCTGCATTCAGCGCCAGGGATTCAGGCTTTCTTTACGAGCAGGCGGGCATGGCCTGCCCGGCATTGGTGGCGCGCACGGTCTGCACAAACGCATCCCAGTAATTCGGCAGCCCGGCCCAGGGGTTGCCCACGCCGGTGCTGGGCTCGAACTCCAGCTGGGTCACATAGATCCATCCCGCCTGGTAGCGGGCCGAGGCGGCCGACTGCACGGCCGTCTGCATGGCCGCGCAGCCCGACACGTTGTGCACCAGCGAGGCCTGGTGACTGTTGGGCAGCCCGTACAGCCAGTCAAAACTCGTCGTGCGCGGATCGTAGGTGGCGTAGGTGGAGCCCTTGCCCTCGAACGTGGTCAGCACATCGGCCACATCGGCATAACCGGCCACGGGCACGAGGCCCGGGTTGCCGATCACGATCAGGTTGGGATTCTTGGCCTTGATGTACTGGTAGATGCTGCGGTAGAAGTCCAGCCGGTTGGTGGTGGCCGCCATCTCGTCAATGAAGAAGCCCTTGACCAGGCCCGCGCCGTAGTGCGTGAAATAGTTGTCGATATTGGCCTGGATGCTGGCCAGCGATCGCGTGCCCGTGCCATAGCTGGAGCTCACATAGCCCACCAGCTGCCCGCCCGCGTTGGCAAAAGCGGTGGCGGCGCGCGTGATGTTCGCGTCCGGGCCGCTGAAAATGCCGTTGGCCGGATTCAGGATGGCCGTCATCTGCACGGTCGGATTCGCCTGTGCGCTGGCCGTCAGCGCATTCCAGGCCGTGGCTCCCGAGCCGGTGGGATAGAAATACGTGGGCACCAGCACCCGCAGCGGTGCAGGCGCAGGACGCAGATAGAAAGTCTGCGAAGCGCTGCCCGTGCGGCCTGCCACGGTGGCGCTGGCCTGCACCTGCTGGCGGCCCGGCGTGGCGCCGGTCAGCGAAGCCGTTGCCACGCCGGAGCTGGTCAGTGCCGAGGTGCTGACGCCTGTGGCTGCGCTGAAGCTCACCACGGTTCCATCGGCGGCATTCACGCCGTCGGCCAGAACACCTGCGCGCAGGGTCAGTGCCGAGCCAGCAGTCACCACATCCCTGGCGGCCGGGGCCGTCCATTGCACGGTGACCGAGGTCACTCCGGGCTGGCCGGTGCCGCCGTCACCCCCATTACCGCCATTGCCACCGCCAGCGTTGCTGTCACCACCGCCGCCTCCGCCGCAGGAGGCCACCGAGGCGGCCAGGGCGAGCATGCCGAGTCGCAGGACAAGAGGAGAGGGAGCGTGGGAGCGTTGCATGACAGAGGAGGGCTGAGCGGGGGAAAGGCTATATTCAAGCATGAAAGTTACATCTTCCTTTCCCGCAGTAACAGCTTTACCTGCGGCCGCGCAAGCTCCCGGCGCCTGCGCTGATGCATGGCAGGGCCTGCCCGCCATCCGCCTGCGCCTGGCCTGCGGCGATACCGCTCTGGTGGCCTTGCAGGGTGCGCAGCTGCTGTCCTGGCAGGCAGGTGGCGAGGAGCAACTGTTCCTGAGCCCTCATGCCGCCCATGACGGCCACACACCCATACGCGGCGGTATTCCGGTCTGCTTTCCCCAATTCAACCAACGCGGCCCGCTGGTCAAGCACGGCTTTGCGCGCACCCTGACGTGGCAGGCCGATGCAGCACAGGCCGAGGTTCTTGCCGGCGATGGCTTGTTCCTGCGGCTCAAGCTTGCCGATACGCCGCAGACGCGCGCCGTCTGGCCGCACTCCTTCGAGACCTGGCTGGAGGTGACGCTGTTGCCCGGCCGGCTTGACGCGGAGCTGGTGGTGCACAACCGGGGAGACACGCCTTTGGCCTTCACTGCCGCCTTGCACAGCTACCTGCGCGTGGCGGACGTGGAGCAATGCCGGCTGCAAGGCCTTGACGGCCTGCCCTACTGGGATGCCGTGGCCGACACCCACCCCACGCAGCAAGGCGACGTGCGCTTTGGCGAAGAGCTCGATCGCGTCTACCCCCGGCCCGGGAAGACCATGGAGCTGGACGCTCCTGCCGGAGGCTTGCGCATCTCGCAGGATGCTGCCTGGAGCGAGACCGTGGTCTGGAACCCCGGTCCTGCGCTGTGTGCCCGCCTGGCCGACATGCCGCCGCACGGGTGGCGGCAGATGCTGTGCGTGGAGGCCGCCGCCATCGATGCGCCCGTGCATGTGGCGCCCGGCGCGCATTGGCGCGCGGCGCAGCGTTTGCACAAGCTGTAGTTCAGCGCCGGCCCTGCAATGGAAAAAGCGCCTGTGAACAGGCGCTTTTTCGTTGGGGCGGGGACCGGGTCAGCGGCGCTGCATGCGTTGTGCCGACTGCGCAGGGCGCAGGCCCGGGGTGATCTGCAGCTCCACGGGGCCTTCGCCACGGCGCACATCGAATTTCGCGGCCTCGCCGGGCTTGAGCGCGGCCACGGCGGTCAGCAGCTCGGACACATTGCGGATGGGTTTGTCGCCCACCTGCACGATCACATCGCCCGGTCGCATGCCGGCCTGGGCCGCGGGGCCCGCCTGCAGCACGCCGGTGATGATCACACCGGAGTCGGCTTTCACGCCAAAGGTCTCGGCCAGTTCCGGCGACAGTTCATTGGGCTCCACGCCGATCCAGCCGCGCACCACGCGGCCGTCCTTGACGATGCCGTCCAGCACCAGCTTGGCCGTGGACACGGGAATCGCAAAGCCGATGCCCATGCTGCCACCCGAGCGCGAATAGATGGCGGTATTGATGCCCAGCAGATTGCCGCTGGCATCCACCAGTGCGCCGCCCGAATTGCCAGGGTTGATGGCGGCGTCGGTCTGGATGAAGTTCTCGAAGGTATTGATGCCCAGCTGACTGCGGCCCAGTGCGCTGACGATGCCGCTGGTCACCGTCTGGCCCACGCCGAAGGGGTTGCCGATGGCCAGCACGCGGTCGCCCACGTCGATCTGGTCGGAATTGCCCAGAACGATGACGGGCAGCTTGTCCAGGGCGATCTTGAGCACGGCCAGGTCGGTCTCGGGATCGGTGCCGATCACCTGGGCCTTGGCCTGGCGGCTGTCGGTCAGCGTGACCTCGATGTCATCGGCACCCTCGACCACGTGGTTGTTGGTCAGGATGTAGCCGTCGGTGCTGATGATCACGCCGCTGCCCAGGCCCGCCTGCTCCTGCGTGCCCTGGTCGCCGAAGAAGAACTGGAACCACGGATCGTTGCTGCGCGGATGGCGCACCGCCTTGCTGGTGTTGATGCTCACCACGGCCGGCGCTGCCTTCTTGGCGGCAGGTGCAAAGCTGCCGGGGCTGACTTCTCCAACGGGCGTGGCCGGCGCCTCCAGCAACGCGATGCCGGCATTGCTGCGCACGGCTCCACGGCGCAGCCAGTCCGGCTGCAGGGTGGCGACGACAAAGTAGGCAGCCACCAGGATGGTGACCGCCTGCGAAAACAGCAGCCAGGTGCGTTTCATGAAGTGTGGTGTTCTGTGCGGGAGTACAAGGCCTCATTGTGAGGCATGTCGTACACAGGGCGGTGGTGGGCGCGTTCGCTGGGGCGCTGGGTGATCGATGAATCACCGGACAACCGACATTGCTATATCGGGATGTGCCGATTTTGCCTTTTCCTGAAGCGCTGAAGGGCGTGTCAATTTTTTTGTTGCGCCATTTGAAATGGGACAAGTCTTATTTAAATTGGCTTGCTAATTATTTTTTCAAGTCACGATTTGATACGGGTGAGGAATTTCAATACAATCGCGGCCCAATGAATAGAGCGGGGACGGAGGGGCTATGGAGTGGAAAGACTCGGGGAGGATTGCGCCCAGATGGCTGATGCTATTGGTTGGCGCGGTGTTTGCCATTGCAGGAACCATCGGCATTGCCTTTGCACAGGCCGCCGATGCGGTATGTGCCGAAGTCAAGATTGTCATAGAGCAAAAACTTTCGCTGGAGCGCCAGGCATTTGACGCCAGGATGGTGATCACCAATGGCCTGGCGGACCAAAAGCTGGAGAACGTCAGCATCACGCTGCAGTTCCTGGATGCGAACAACCAGACGGTGATCGCCACCACGGATCCCGCAGCCTCCGGAGCCCGCTTTTTCTACCGCACGGATGGGGTCGAGGGCATCACTTCCCTGCAGGGCGGCACGATTGCTCCCAAGGCCGTCGCCAATGTCCGATGGCTGATCATTCCCGCAGCCGGCACGGGCGGCCGCGATCCCCAGGGTGCGGTCTACTACATAGGCGCCAAGGTCACCTACACGCTGGATGGCAAGACCGACACCGTGGAGGTTGCACCAGAGTCCATCGTCGTGCGGCCCCAGCCTGAACTGGTGCTTGACTACTTCCTGCCCCGTGATGTTCCGGGTGACGATGCCTTCACACCCGAGGTCGAGCCTTCCGACCCCTTCACGCTGGGCGTGCGCATCAAGAACAGTGGTGGCGGCACCTCGTACAAGACCAAGATCGATACCGCCCAGCCCCGCATTGTCGAAAACCGGCAAGGGCTGCTTGTCAATTTCCAGATTCTGAGCGGCTATGTCAACGATGCGCCAGCAGGCAAAAGCCTGCTGCTCGACTTTGGCGACATCACGCCGGGATCGTCCCTGCATGGGCGCTGGAACATGGTGTCCAGCCTGGCCGGCAAATTTGTCGAATTCACGGCCGGATTCACCCATGCGGATTCGCTGGGCGGTGCCCTGACGTCCCTGATCAAGACCGTCAATACCCATCAATTGGTCCAGGATGTGCGTGTCGATCTTCCGGGACGCGACAAGGTCCGCGATTTTCTGGCCCTGGATGGCGATGTCTACCGCGTCTATGAATCCGATGGCGTGGATACCGAGGTCAGCGATCAAAGCCGATCCGCGCAATTCGTGCCCTCCGGTGCCACCGCCAGCCTGCAGTTCAATCCCGTGACCAATGGCATGGCCTATGCGCGCGTGCCCGATCCCTCCAGGGGCACCCGTCTTCCCCGGCAGGTGGTCCGCTCCGACGGCTACGTCGTTCCTGGCGAAAACGTCTGGCTGTCCAGACAGCGCAACGAGGACCTGAGCTGGAGCTATTACCTGAACCTGTTCGACGTGAACACCACGGGCCGCTACACCATCGGCCTGGTCGCTGGCGAGGCACAGGCCAGCATTGCCGGCGCGGCCTTCGAGGACCGCAATGCCAACGGGCTGCGCGATGCAGGCGAGCCCGCCATCCCCGTGCTCGAAATCAAGCTCACCGGCACGCGGGCAGGCACCGGGGAGTCGGTGCTGGCCACTGCCCACACCGATGCCCAGGGCCAATTCCGATTCGATGGACTGCTGCAGGGCAGCTATGCGCTGTCGGCTGCCGTCAGCGAGGGGCTGGTCGATGGCGCTGCGCTTGCGGGCACGGCGGGCGGCCAGTCCGCACCGGGACGCATATCGGGCATTGATCTGGCCACCGGTACGGCGGCTGCGGGCTATCTGTTTGCAAAGCGCTCCGCCAAGGCGACCGGTCCAGATCCCGAACCGGAAGCGGACACTGGCATCAGCGTGACGGCGGCACCGGCCACCATGGCGCGCGACGGTGGCTCCACGGTCACCATCACGGCACGCAATGCCGGGCCGACCATTGCAGCGGCCACCGTCGTCCATGTGGACCTGCCCCAGGGGCTGGAGATCGCCAGCCAGTCGGCATCGGCGGGCAGCTATTCGCAGGGCCGCTGGACCCTGGGCGACATGGCCAAGGACTCCGCCCCCACCCTGGTGCTGCAGGTGCGTCCTGCAGCAGGCTCCACGGCCAGGGAATTCCTGCTGGCCGCGCGCATCGGCGCGGCCACCCGCGACCCCGTCACCGGCAACAACGCGGCCAGTACGCTGCTCAGGCGCGAGCAGGAGGCCTCCGTGGCCGCCTCGCAGACCTTGGACCAGGGCCTGCGTGTGCTGGCCTATGCCGCATGCGGCGCCGATACGGCTTGCACGGACGGCAAGCGCCAGGCTCTGCAGGATCTGCTGGCGCAGGCCGATGGCTCGGTGCAGTTGGCGGTCACCCCAAGTGAGCTCCGCAAGGCCTTGCGTGCCGGCGACTTCAGCGCGCTCTGGCTCCATGGATCGGTGGACGACCTGGCCGCTTCCCAGATGGAGGAAGTGCGGGCCGCCGTCTACCGCGGTGCCTCGCTGGTCATCGATGGCGCACCGGGCGCGTTGCCGGACACCTTGGCCGACGTCTGGGGCGGCAGCCGCTCAGGCCAGCCATTGCCTGCGGGCGTCTCTGTGCACCTGGGCGATGCAGGCTTGGGCGATGCGGCGCTGGCGCTGCAAGGCCAGGCGTGGGCTTTGCAGAACGAGGGCGCAGGCTCGGAACTGGCCCGCTATGGCACAGGGCAGACCGCTGCGTTGGGCGTGGCCCACGGCAAGGGCCAGGTTCTGGTGATCGGCTTCGATGCCCTGGCGCAAGGCGCGGTTGCGGCTTCGTGGAAAGACTGGACCAAGACGCGCTTCACTGCCCTGGTTCCGCCTGTGTCCGAGCCCATGCTGGCGCAATCCGCCGTGCGCGTCAGAACCAGCATTGCCAACCGCAGCACGCAAGCCGTTGCGCTGGAGCAGGCCATGACCCTGGCCAGTGGCATGAAGCTGCGTTCCTCCTCGCCGCAGGCCGTGGTCGACGGTGATCGGGTCAGGTGGACCCTGGAGCCCGCCTCCCAGGCCGAGTTGCAGGTGCAGGCCTGGCTGGACCTGCCAGGCACCTCGCTGGCCACCACGGTCGAGACGCAGTTGCGCAAGGCCGGCGACAAGTCGCTGGTGGACAGCTGGTCGCAGCCGGTCACCGTCATCGCAGAACCTCAAGCCGCCGCTAACACCCGGGCAGCAGTGGCTGCGCTGGCGCAGGCCACGGCAGACCAGCGGCAGGCCGTCGAGGCATTGCTGGGCCAGGCTCGGGTCGCCATGGAGCAGCAAAAGCCGGCCCAGGCCCTCTCGGCCCTGGTGCAGGCCCAGCCCCTGTTGAGGGCGCTGCCATCCCACGGTACCCGGAATGTGGCTCTGCAATCGCTGGCGCAGTGGATAGGCCTGGTCGCCGCCCAGTGGCAGGAGGAGGCCGCGCGGGATTGGACGCTTTCCATCGTGTCCGGCGACCTGCAGTCCGCCAGGCTGGAGCAGCCGTTTGCGCTGCCGCTGCAGGTGCGCCTGCAGACGGCTGACGGCAACCCGGTGGCGGGGCAGGAAGTCGCATTCGACGCTCCCGCCAGCGGGGCCTCCGCACGCTTTGCCGGCGGCAGCCGCCAGGCGCGCGTGCTCACCGACGCACAGGGCCTGGCACGCAGCCCGGCGCTCACCGCCACGGGCACTGCGGGCAGCTTCACCGTATCCGCCGGCGTCGAGGCCTTGCCCGGCGGCGTGCGCTTCACGCTGGACAACCTGGATGGCACGGCGCCCGTGCTGCGCATTGTCAAGTTGACAGGGGATGGGCAGACGGCCACCGTGGGAGCCGCCTATGCGGCACCCGTACGTGTCAAGGTCACCGATGCGAAGGGCGCCGCCGTGGCCGGCCACGCCGTGGTCTTTGCGCTGCCGGACAGTGGAGCAAGCGCCGTGTTTGACGGTGGCACGCTCGCAGCGCAGGCCGTCACCGATGCGGCAGGCGTTGCCGCGTCGCCCGCTCTTCGCGCCAATGGACTCGTCGGGGCCTTCGAGATGCGCGTGACGGCGGCCGGTGCGGGCGAAGCCGTGCGCGTGTCCCTGCAAAACCAGGCCGCGCCTGTGGGCGGCAAGGATGTGGCCTTGCCCACACCCAGCGGCTCCGGCACGCTGAAAGCCTCGGTGGTGGGCGGCGGTGCCAGCTGCCGCTTCAACCCGGACAAGACGGCCGTACGCAAGCCCGAGGGCTGGCTGCCGCTGTTCAACGTGCTGCTCTTTCCGCACGGCGTGTTCGACTACGAACTGACTGGCTGCGACGTCGGCAGTACCGTCACGGTCACCACCGAATGGCCCAACCTGTTCGGCATCAGCAGCTACCTGAAGTACGGGCCTGTGCCCCATTCGCGGGGCCGCAGCATCTGGTACGCGCCCAGGAACCTGTCGATCAACGGCAATCGCATCAGCTACACCATCACCGATGGCCAGCTGGGCGACGATGACCTGCAGGCCAATGGCGTCATCAAGGACCCGGGCGGCCCCGTCATACAGTCCGGGCCGTTGCCTGAGGATCAGTTGACGGCGGTTCCTGGCCTGGAGGCGGCGGGCCTTGCCCTGTTGTCCGCCCTCATGGCCTTGGGCGCCTGCCTGCAGCACAGGCGCCGACGCGCCGCACGTGCAGGCGCGGGGATGGATGCATGAGGCTGCGTCGTTTTTGTGGCGCTGGCCTGGCGCATGCAGTGGCGGTGTGCGCAGCCGTCCTGGTGGCTGCACCATTGCGGGCGCAGACCGATGCCGAGCCGCAGTCCTGTCGGGCAGACGCGCATGCCGTACGGGACGCAAGGGCCGCCGAGTCCCCTGTGACGTGGCCCCGTCAGGTGCCGCCTCTGGCGTTGACCCCTTCCTGCTGGATGAGTCCGGCCGAGTGGCGGCAGCGCCTTGTTTCCCCTGGCGCACAGGCGGCCATGCTCGTTGACGTTCGGCCGGCGCAGCACAGGCGCGCTACCCCCATCGCGCAGGCCCTGCAGATGGATTTGCCGCAGCTGCAAGGCAAGCGCTTTCTGATGCAGGAGGAAGTCATCCTGCTGGGCACCGGGCTGGACCATGCGGACCTTGACGCGGCATGCCGGCAATTGCGCAGCCAGGGCTTTGGCCGTGTGAAGGCTTTGCTGGGCGGCGCGGCGGTGGCCCTGCATCCCACGGCATCGGCCAGGCTGCAGGACCTGTCCGCCAGCGACTGGATCGCCAGTCTGGGGCAGGGCCTGGCGTGGACGGTGCTGTCCCTCAGCAAGGCCCTGGATGCAGCGCCGGCTGTGCAGTCACCCGTTGACGAACAACAAACGCACCGGCTGGACGCCACACACGATCTGGCCATCCAACTGAACGCCATAGCCAGCCGCAAGGCACGCGGCGACCAGCCAGGAGTCTCCGCGTCCCGGGCCTTGGTGTTCATAGCCGACGCTTCGACGGAGCCTGAGTTGCGTGCCCGATTGGCCGCGCAACGGGCCTCTTTGGGTGAGCGGCCTGACGCAGTGCCCGTGTACTGGCTGCTGGGCGGCTGGCAGGCCTATCAGGCCCAGGTGGCGAGCATGCAGGCCATCGGGACAACAGCGGGCCACCGACTTCAGGCGGCATGCGGGCGGTTTTGAGCGAGCACAACGATTGAACGAGTCAAGTATTGGGGGAGAAGTGGTGATGCAGTACAGCGTGCGAACGGATGGGTCTGTGGGTGTGTGTAGAAGAGCGAATCCTCTGCGTTGGCAGGTCCTGGCCGTGACCGCGCTGGCCCGCATGGCAGACATGGTGAAGGCATGGCAGATTGCCTGTCTTGCGCTGGCATGGCTGCTGGTCTCTCCCTCCTGGGCCCAGACCACGCTGAGCGGCACCATCTCCAGCCAAACGGTGTTGCGTGCCAGCCAGTCGCCTTACCTGATGCAGGGCGACGTGGTGCTCGATGGCGATGCCACGCTCACCATCGAGCCGGGTGTGACCCTGCGCATGGCTGCAGGCGCCAGTTTCCTGCTCAGGAAGGGCGCGCTGCAAGCCGTGGGCACGCCGGACAAGCCCATCCTCATCACCTCGGCGGCCGCAACTCCGGCCCCCGGGGACTGGCGGCAATGGCGCATGGCGGCAGGCACGCGCAGCGCCCAGACGCTGCTGGACCACGTCACCATCGAATACGGCAGCGGCGTGGTCATCGAGAGCGCCTCCCCCTCCATCAACAACACGGCCTTCAATCACCACAGCGGCCCGGCCATCGGCGTTGATCTTGCGTCCTCGCCAGCCGGCAAGGGCAATTCGGCAAAGGGCAACTCGCTGAACGCCATTGCAGTTCCTTCGGGCACCATTCGCTCCCAAGTCATCTGGGGCATGGTCGGTATTCCCTATCTGGTGCAACAGGGCCTTATTCAGATAGGCCAGGCGCCCTTGTCTATCGAGCCTGCCAGGCTCCGGCTCAGTCCCGGTGTGGTCGCCATGCTGAGGGTCTCGCTCAACGCACCTGCACCTGCACAAGGCTTGGTCGTTGACATCACCAGCAGCGTGCCCTCGGTGGCTTCGGCCGTGTCGCGGGTCACCGTGGCTCCGGGGCAGACCAGTGCGGACCTGGAGGTGCAGGCCAGCACCCTGGGCGCCACCCGCATCACCGCAAGCCACGCCACACTGGGCTTTGCCGAAACGCAGATCGAAGTCGTCAATCTGCCCTCGCTGAGCCTTGTCCCTGGCAGTCCTACCGTCGGTGTCAACCGGCCCTATGCCATGACCGTGTCGTTGCCCGCGCCGGCACCCGTCGGTGGTGTAAGCGTGCAGTTGGGCAACTCCGACGCCAACGTGCTCTCTGTTCCATCGTCCGTGTTGATTCCGGCCGGTCTACAAGGCGCCAGCTTCGAAGTGACGGGCCTTGCCGAGGGCAGCAGCCGGCTGACGGCCCAGGCCGAAGGCCATGCCAGTGCCCTGGCAACAGTCTCCGTGCGTGGCAAGGCATTGGTCCTGCCCGCCAGCGTCATCGTCGCGCCCGGTGCACAGGCCAGCGTGACACTGGAGACCACTGAGCCTGCTCCCTCGGCAGGGCTGGCCGTGAGCCTTGCACCGGAGCAGGCAGGACTGGCACAGGTCCCGGCGTCCGTGCAGATTCCCTCGGGCCAGAGCAAGGCGGCCTTCACGGTGGCAGGCCAGACCCTGGGTACGACCCGGATCACGGCCACTGCCACCGGCTACCAGCCGGCGCAGGCCGTGCTGCGCGTGGATGCCATCAGCCTCGACACGGACCCGGCCGCTGATCTGGTCATGAATGAGGAACTCAGTCGGGCCCTGCGTGTGCAGTTGAGCAAGGCGGCTCCGCAAGGTGGTGTCACGGTGTCGGTGGCCAGCCGTGACCCGGCGATTGCCGGTGTGACCCCCGCCGAGGTGTTCATTCCCCAGGGTCAGATCTATGCGACCGCCCCGATCACGGTCAAAGCGCTGGCTGAGGGGCAGACGGTGCTGGATATCGCGTCGCCGGGGTTGATTGCCAAGGCGGTGAAGGTGGATGTGCGGGCGAAATTTGCGCTGAGGCTCACACGCTACGGAGGCAGCAAGCTGATCGTGGGCAAGGGGCTGTACAGCTACAGCAGCGAGCTGTATGTGGAGCGCCTGATCAACGGTGTGGTCAGCAATGGTGCGGATGCGGTGACGGTGAACCTGCGCTGCGTGGCGGCGGAGATCTGCGAGACGCCGGCGACGGTGACGATTCCTGCAGGGCAGAGCCGGGCCTACATCAA